>Ga0193741_1000223_pt1 | contig 15922 bp, 10 predicted proteins | sample L2s2metaG_FD_143059 | JGI IMG/M metagenome (GOLD analysis project Ga0193741, IMG submission 143059) | Soil microbial communities from a riparian zone of the East river system, Colorado, United States - L2s2 | ecosystem: Environmental > Terrestrial > Soil > Riparian zone | place: USA: East River...
CCGCAAAGAGCTCGAGAAGTTTTTCGACGCGCGCGTGTTCCTCGATCTCCACGTCAAGGTCCGCGAGGGCTGGCGTGAAGACGAACGGATGCTCGACTCGCTCGGCCTCCCCTCCAAAAAACGAAAGTAAGCCACAGAAAGCGCAGAAATCGCTGAAGTGACCGTGTAAAATTGCACGGATCGCCATGGCTCCACAGCGCAGAATTGACGTCGTCCTCGACTCGGTCAAGCGGCTCCTCCGCATTGGCGCGACGGCCAATCTGCTGAACCTGCTTCAAAAGCAACATCCGGCCGACCTCGCGCAGGTCTTTGGCTCGCTCCTCGATACCGAACGGCAAGCAGTTTTTTCGATCCTGGTCGAGCGCAACGGCCGCCTGGCCATGGAGACGGTCAGCGAAATGGGCCCGGAAGAGGGCGCCAAGCTGCTGACCGGGCGATCCGCTGAAGAAGTCGCCAAGTTATTGCAGGAACTGCCATCAGACGATGCGGCGGCGTTGATTGATTACCTGCCGGAGGAGCTGTCGACCGAAGTCCTCGAGTTGATGCGGCGGCGGGAGTCGGGCCAGGTCGAAAGCCTGCTCGAATACGGCGAACAGACCGCGGGCCGCATCATGAACCCGCAGGTCTTCGCGCTCAGCGAGGACCTGACGGTCGGCGAAGCGATCACGGCGCTGCAAGGCTCGCGCGACGTCGAGATGGTGTTCTACCTCTACGTTGTCGATGCGCGGCGCCACCTCGTGGGCGTGACGTCGTTGCGGCGGCTGTTGCTGGTGTCGCCCGAGACGCCGCTCAAGCGCATCATGACGCCCGAGGTCACGAGCGTCCGCGTCGACACCGACCAGGAAGAAGTGGCGCGGCTGGTCGCGTCGTACAACCTGCTCGCGGTTCCGGTCGTCGATGAAGAGAGCAAACTCGTCGGCATCGTCACGGTCGATGACGTCATCGACGTCATCAAGGACGAAGCGTCCGAGGACTTGTTGCGACTGGCGGGCGTGTCGGGCGATGAGCGCATCGCGACGCCGGCGTTTGAGGCGATCCGCAAGCGCCTGCCGTGGCTTGGCGTCAACCTCGGGACGGCGTTCCTCGCCGCGTCGGTGGTCTCGCTGTTCGAGGGCACGATTCAACAGGTCACGGCGCTCGCGGTGTTCATGCCGATCGTGGCGGGCATGGGCGGCAACGCCGCGACCCAGACGCTGACCGTGATCGTGCGCGGCCTCGCGCTCGGGGAGTTGTCGTGGGACAGCGCCCGAAAGGCGCTGGCCAAGGAAGCCGCGATCGGCCTGGGCAACGGCGTCGCGCTGGGCATCGTCGCGGCCGGCATCGCCTGGGCGACCAAGGCCGATCCGATCCTCGGCCTGCTGCTCGGGATGGCGATGGTCGTCAACATGTTCGTGGCGGCGACGGCCGGCACGCTGGTGCCATTGGGCCTGAAAGCGATGAAGATCGATCCCGCGCTGGCCTCGTCCGTGTTCATCACCACCTTCACCGATGTCGTGGGATTTGCGTCGTTCCTGGGCCTGGCGACGATATTCCTGCCCTACTTGGTCAAAGTACAATAGGCGGCTACGGCATGCCGCTGTACACGGCCGAAGCCCTCGTCCTTCGCACTTACAAGCTGGGCGAAGCAGACCGCATCGTGGTCTTCCTGACACGAGATCGCGGCAAGAAGCGAGGCGTTGCACCCAATGCGAGAAAGTCGCGCAAACGGTTTGGCGCCGCGCTCGAACCACTGACCGAAGTGCGCGTGTCGTACTTCGAGAAGGAGCGGCGCGAGCTGGTCGGGTTGAATTATGCGGAGCCGGTGCGATCGCCGCTGTCGGCGGTCAGTCCGGAGGCGCTCGGCTACAGCCATTACTTCGCCGAGTTGATCGACGAGTGGGCGGCCGATTCGGATGTGGACGAGCGGTTGTATCGGCTCGGCACCTCGTCGCTCGAAGCGTTGTTGAGCGGCGCGCCGGTGGAAGCGCTGGCGCGGTATTTCGAATGCTGGTTGTTGCGGCTGCAGGGCGTGTATCCGTCCGATTTGGAGCTCTCGAGTGGAGCGGCGACGTTCCTCGACGGCGTCAGGACGTGCGCGCCTCGCGACGTCGAGTCACTGGGCGCGAGCAGCCGCGTGTTGCGGGAGATTGAGCTCATTCATCGGAAGCTGATATCGATGCACCTCGAAAGGGAGCCCCGGTCCGTTCGCGTGTTGAACGAGCTGCGGCGTTCGTGACGTGACGTTCCAGGACCTGATTCTCAAGCTGCAGCACTTCTGGGCATCGCAGGGCTGCCTGATTCAACAGCCGCTCGATGTCGAAGTGGGCGCGGGCACCTCGCATCCCGAAACGCTGCTGCGCGTGCTCGGATCGACGCCGTGGAATGTCGCCTACATCCAGCCGTCACGTCGTCCCGATGACGGGCGGTTTGGGCAGAATCCGAACCGGTTGTTCAAGCATCACCAGCTGCAGGTGATCCTGAAGCCGTCGCCCGATGAAGTGCAGCAGATCTATCTCGACAGCCTCGAGGCGGTCGGCATCAATCCGCGGCAACACGACATTCGCTTCGAGGAAGACAACTGGGAGTCGCCGACGCTCGGCGCCTGGGGCATCGGCTGGCAGGTGATGCTCGACGGCACCGAGATCACGCAGTTCACCTATTTCCAGCAGGTCGGCGGGATGGATCTGTCGCCGATCTCGTGCGAGATCACCTACGGCGTGGAGCGCATCGCGATGTTCCTGCAGAAGGTGGACAACGTCTTCGACATGCAATGGGGCGGCGGGAAGACCTACGGCGAGGTCCGGCTGCGCGAAGAAGTCGAACAATCAAAGTACGCGTTCAACCAGCAGACCGGCATCGATCCCGAACGCTATTCCGCCTTCCATCGTCACATGTTCGATGAGAACTATAAGTTCGGCGAGGATCTCTTGAAGGCTGGATTGATCCTGCCGGCGCTCGAATACTGCTTGAAGTGCTCGCACTTGTTCAACCTGCTCGATTCGAGCGGCAGCGTTGGCGTCACCGAGCGCATGGCGTACATTCTCCGCGTTCGCCAGTTATCGCTCGCGATCTGCAGGGCATACGTTGATCAGGGATCAGGGATCGGGGATCAGGGATCAGGGGGGCAGCAGTAATGGATCGCGAACTGCTCCTCGAAATTGGCACGGAAGAAATTCCCGCAAGCTGGTTGCCCGGGCTCACCGCGCAGCTTGGCACGGTGCTCGAAGCCAAGCTCAAGGACGCGCGGCTGTCGACGGACGAGCCGATCGAAACGTTCAGCACGCCGCGCCGATTGACCGTGCGCTCCGCGAAGATCTCCGAGCGGCAAACCGATCTCGAAGAGCTGGTGACCGGGCCGCCGGTGTCGGCGGCATTTGGACCCGATGGCGCGCTCACGCCCGCCGGTGCCGGCTTCGTCAAAAAACAGCACGCGACCGAGGATCAGATCGAGCGCGTGAAGACGCCGAAAGGCGAATACATCGCCGTGCGCAAGCATCAGCGCGGCCGGACCACGGTCGATGTGTTGCCCGAGGTGTTGACGAACGTGCTCCGCGGGATGTCGTTCCCGAAGCAGATGCGCTGGGATGCGATGCTCGACGACGGCAAGGGCGAGCTGCCGTTCGGGCGGCCGATTCGCTGGATTCTGTATTTGTATGGCGGGCGCGTTGTGCCGTTCACCATCGGCCGATCGCCGCTGGCCTCCAGCCCGCGCGTGCAGGAGATCCATTCCGGCGCGTCGACCTACGGCCATCGCTTTCTCACGACCAGCGGCCGGCCCGGCCGCGCGGTGAAGGTCAAGAACTTCGAGGACTATCGCAAGCGGCTCGACGAGCATTTCGTGATGCTCGATCGCAGCGAGCGCCACGATCGCATCGCGCGCGCTCTCGACGCCGACGCGCGGCGCCGCGGCGGACGCATCGCGCGATCGCTGGTCGGGCAGGGCATGCTCGACGAAGTGCCGGATCTCGTCGAATACCCGGTCGTCGCGTCGGGAACATTCCCCGATGAATTCCTGCGGCTCCCCGAGGAAGTGCTGACGACGACGATGATTCATCATCAGCATTTCTTTCCGATCGCGAACGACCAGGGCAAGTTGCTGCCGGTGTTTCTCGCCGTGCTCAACATGGAGTCGGAGCAGCCTGACGTAATCTCGCGCAACATGGAGCGCGTCCTCACGGCGCGGCTTCGAGACGCGCAGTTTTTCTATCAGAGCGATCGCCAGACGCCGCTGGCGGAACATCAACGGCGGCTCGATACGGTGTTGTTCCACAAGAAGATCGGCACCTACCTCCAGAAGTCGGAGCGCGTCGCCGAACGGGCCGCGCAGATCGCGGCGACGGTGTTCAAGGCGCCGCAAGCGGAGGCGTTTGCGCGCGAGGCGGGACAACTCTGCAAGGCCGATCTCGCGACCGACATGGTGCGCGAGCTCACCGAGCTGCAGGGCACGATGGGCGGCATTTACGCGCGCGAAGATGGACGGCCCGAGGAAGTCTGGAAGGCGATCTACTTCCACTACCTGCCGGTCGGCGTCGAGGCGACCGCGCCGCCAACGAAGGAGCAGTTGGGCAAGGCGGCGATGACGTGGGCAGCAGTGTCGCTGGCCGACAAACTCGATACCGTCGTCAGCATGTTTGCCGCCGGCGAGCGGCCCACCGGATCGCGCGATCCGTACGGGTTGCGCCGCGCCGCCCAGGGCATCGTCCGCATCCTCGTGGATCTCCCGGAGCTGACTGGTCTCGATCTGCGGCTGACGCTCGCGGATCTCGTGACGGACAAAGCCGACGAAGCGTTCTGGGCATTCATGCGTGACCGCATTCGTTTCGTGTTGGAACAACGTGGTTACGATCCACGAAACGTGCGAGCGGTCACGCACGCCGAGATCACGGAGCTCGCTCCACTCGTAGCGAAGCGAAAACTCGAGGTGCTTCCGGAGTTTACGGAGAGCGCGGAGTTCCGACAGCTTGCGGTGTTGTTCAAGCGCGTTCGCAACATCGCCAAGAACCTCGATGCAGCGACGCCGGATCAAGGCGGCAAGCTGTCTGAGCCGGCCGAGATCGCTCTCGCGGCCGAGGTGGACCGGCTCGCGCCGGTCGTCGAGGCGGCGGTGAAAGCCGGCAGCGGCTATCGGCAGGCGTTCGCGGAGGCGGCCAAGGCCGGCCCCGCGGTCGCGAAATTCTTTGATGCTGTGATGGTAATGACGGACGATCTGAAGTTGCGCGACGCGCGGCTTCGGTTGCTACGTCGATTGGAAGGCCTAATCCTTCAACTAGCGGACGTTTCAGAAATCGTTCCCGAGGAGAAATAGACGGTAATGTCGAAGAAAAAGAAAGCCACGAAGAACACGAAGAACACGAAGGCAAAATCTTCAAAAGGCCCCAGGAAGTTCGTCTACTTCTTCGGAAACGGCAAGGCCGACGGCAATCGATCGATGAAGGACACGCTCGGCGGCAAGGGCGCGGGTCTCGCCGAGATGACCAACGCGGGCCTGCCGGTGCCGGCCGGCTTTACGATTTCGACCGATGCCTGCAACATTTATTACGCGAACCACAGCAAGCTGCCGCAGAACATCGAAACCGAGATGATCGCGCAGCTGCGCAAGCTCGAAAAGGCCGCCGGCGCGCAGCTGGGCTCCGAGAAGCAGCCGCTGCTCGTCTCGGTGCGTTCGGGCGCGAAGTTCTCGATGCCCGGCATGATGGACACCATCCTGAACCTCGGGCTCAACGACAAGACCGTCGAAGGCCTGAAGGCGTGGACCGGCAACGGCCGCTTCGCCTACGACAGCTATCGCCGCTTCATCCAGATGTTTGGCAGCGTCGTGCTCGAAATCCCCAAGGCTGCGTTCGAACACGAATTCGAAGCCGTCAAGAAGGCGAAGAACGCGAAGCTCGACACCGATCTCGATGAAGCCGGGTTGCGCGAGGTCGTCGTCGCGTACAAGAAAGTCGTCAGGAACCAGACGAAGAAAGACTTCCCGCAGGATCCGATGGATCAACTGCGCGGCGCGCGCAACGCCGTGTTCCGCTCGTGGAACAACGCGCGGGCGAAGGAATACCGCCGTATCTACGACATCCCCGATTCGATCGGCACCGCCGTCAACGTGCAGATGATGGTGTTCGGCAACACCGGCGATCGGTCCGGCACCGGCGTCGGCTTCACGCGCAATCCCGCGACCGGCGCCAAGGAGTTCTTCGGTGAATTCCTGATCAACGCCCAGGGCGAAGACGTGGTGGCCGGCATCCGCACGCCGCAGCCGATCGTCGAGCTCGAGAAAGTGATGCCGAAGGCCTACAAGCAGCTTCGCGACATCACCTCGAAACTCGAGCGCAACTACAAGGACATCCAGGACTTCGAATTCACGATCCAGGACGAGACGCTCTACATGCTGCAGACTCGCAGCGGCAAGCGCACGGGTTACGCGGCAGTGGTGATCGCCACCGACTTCGTGAAGGAGAAGCTGGTGACGCCGAAGGAAGCGATCCTGCTCGTCGATCCCGAGGCGCTGTCGCAACTCCTCGCGCCCGGATTCGATCCCAAGGAATGGAAGTCGCACGAAACGGTCACCAAAGGCCTGCCTGCCTCTCCAGGCGCCGCCTGTGGCAAGGCGGTGTTCTCGTCCGAGACCGCGGTCGAATGGTCGAACAAGGGCGAGCCGGTGATCCTGGTGCGACGCGAAACCGTGCCGGACGACATTCACGGCATGTGGGTGTCGCAGGGCATTCTCACGGCGACGGGCGGCATGACGTCGCACGCGGCGGTCGTCGGCCGGCAGATGGGCAAGCCGTCGATCGTCGGCGCGGGCGAGCTGCGCATCGACGAACACGGCAAGTCCTTCACGGTGAAGGGCAAGACCATCAAGGAAGGCGACTACGTTGCGTTCGACGGGCTCACCGGCGAAGTGAAGCTGGCCAAGGTGGCGTCGCAGCCGAGCGAGATCCTGCAGGTGGTCGCCGGCAAGTTGAAGCCGGCCGATTCGCCGATTTATCAGCGCTTCAACACGCTGCTCGGATGGACCGACAAGTTTCGGCGTCTTGGGATCCGCGCCAATGCCGATCAACCCGATCAGGCCGAGCTCGCGTATGCGTTTGGCGCACGGGGCATCGGTCTCTGCCGAACGGAGCACATGTTCTTCGGCGAGGGGCGCATCCCGATCGTGCAGCGCATGATCCTGGCGGAGAACGAAGCCGATCGGCGCGCCGCGCTCAACGAGCTGCTGCCGATGCAGCGCGAGGACTTCTACGGGGTGTTCAAGGGCATGAAGGGCGAACCGGTGACGATCCGCACGATCGATCCGCCGCTGCATGAATTCCTGCCGAAGCGCGAAGACCTCATGGTCGAGATCGCCGTCATGGAAGTGAAGGGGCAGAAGGGCAAGGAGTTCGCGGAGAAGAAAGCCCTGCTCGCGCGCGTTGAACAGCTGCACGAGTTCAACCCCATGCTCGGCCATCGCGGCGTGCGTCTCGGGATCACGTATCCCGAGATTACCGAGATGCAGACGCGCGCGATCATGGAAGCGGCCTGCAAGCTGAATAAAGAAGGCTTCAAGGTCGTGCCCGAGATCATGATTCCGCTCGTCGGCGACGTCCGCGAGCTGCGCGATCAGAAGCTAATCGTCGATCGCGTCTGCGCCGAAGTGATCAAGGAGCAAGGCGTCAAGATCAAGTATCTCGTCGGCACGATGATCGAGGTGCCGCGCGGGGCGCTGACCGCCGACGAGGTCGCGACCGAAGCCGAGTTCTTCTCCTTCGGCACCAACGACCTGACGCAGATGGCGTACGGCTTTTCGCGCGATGACGCCGGCAAGTTCCTGCGGGTGTATCAGGACAAGAAGATCCTCGAACGCGATCCGTTTCAGACCTTCGACGCTCATGGCACCGGTCAGCTGGTGGATATCGCCGTGAAGAAGGGCCGCGCGACGCGCAAGGGCATCAAGCTCGGGATCTGCGGTGAACATGGCGGCGATCCTGCGTCGATCCACTTCTTCCACAAGGTGGGGCTCGATTACGTGAGCTGCTCACCGTATCGCGTGCCCGTGGCGCGGCTGGCTGCGGCGCAAGCCGCACTCAGCGTTAAGGTCGGCGATTGATTCGCTACTTCGTCCACAGAGGCGGTCAGACCGAGCTGGTTGACCGCCTCGACCCGGCGTGGCTGTTGCCTGACAGCGGCGCCGTGGTGTGGGCGGATGTCGCGGAACCCACTGAAGCCGACGGCGCCGTTCTGCGCGGCGCCTTCGGCCTGCACGAGCTCGTCGTCGAAGCGGCCTTTCAACGCGAGACCAATCCGAAAGCGGAGCCGTACGGGCGGTACCTCTACATCGTGCTTCACGGGATCAACTTCGACGCCCGCGAGCACCGCTTCGAGACGCACGAAACCGACTTCTTCCTGGCGCCGAACTTCCTCGTGACCGTCCACGACGGCCAGCGCCGCAGCATCGCGCATATCAGCGAGGTCTGCACGCGCGCGCAACACGTGCTCGGCGAAGGCACGGTCGGGCTCTTGCATCGCATCGTCGACACCATGGTCGATCACTATCGGCCGGAGGTCGAACAGCTCGAAGAACGCCTCGACGCGATCGAAGAGCGCGTCATCGAGACCCCGACCGATTCGATGACCGGCGACATCCTGACGGTCAAACGCGACATCACGACCCTTCGGCGCATCGTCGTGCCGCAGCGCGATGTGGTCGGCCGGCTGGCCCGGCGCGAATTTGATTTAATCGGCCAGGAAATGGCCTACCGGTTCCGCGACGTCTACGATCAGTTCGTGCGAATGGCAGACGACGCGATCGTGTTTCAGGATCGCGTGACCGGCGTCCTCGATGCCCACCTGGCGACGGTCTCGAACCGGCTCGCCGACGTCTCCAAGGTCCTGGCGGTGATCGCGGCGTTGTTCGGTCCTCTGACCGTGATCACCGGCCTGTTCGGCATGAACGTGCCGTTGCCGACGCTCCTCGGGAGCCCGCAGTATCAGTTCTGGGAAATCGTCGGTCTCATGGTGATCTCGAGCGCGCTGCTGTTCGTGTGGTTCAAGAAATCTGGCTGGTGGAAATAAATGGGCCGCATCAGCCGGCTGCCTGAAGATCTCGCCAATCAGATCGCCGCCGGCGAAGTGGTCGAGCGGCCGGCCTCGGTCGTCAAAGAGCTGATCGAAAACGCGATCGACGCCCAGGCCCGGCGCATCGTCATCACCGCGGAGTACGGCGGCAAGAAGTTGATTCGCGTCGAAGACGACGGCATCGGCATGGATCCGGATGATGCGCGCCTGTGCCTCGAGCGGCACGCGACGAGCAAGATTCGCCGCGCCGACGATCTCGGCGCGATCGTCACGCTGGGTTTCCGCGGTGAAGCGCTCCCTTCAATCGCGTCGGTGTCGCACTTCCGGCTGCGGTCGCGGGCGCGGGGGAGCGAGAGCGGCACCGAAATCCGCGTCAACGCCGGGATCATCGAATCGGTGGTAGAGGCGGGCGGGCCGGAAGGCACGATGGTCGAAGTTGCCGACGTGTTCTACAACCTCCCGGCACGTCGAAAGTTCCTGAAGTCTGATGCCGCCGAAGCCGCGCAGGTCTCGCGGTTCGTGACGCAGCTTGCGCTGTGCTATCCCGAGGTTGGATTCACGCTGACCAGCTCAGGCCGTAAAGTCATTTCGGTCGCGCCGGTGACCAGCCTGTCCGACCGTTTGTATCAGCTCTATGGTGACCGGCAGGACCTGGTCCAGGTCGATCGCGAATTTGGCGGCTTGAGACTGCATGGCTTCATCGCCGCGCTCGCCGAGCAGGGGCCGGTTCGCGGTCCACAACACGTCTTCGTCAATCGCCGCATTGTCAAAGACCGCACGATTGCGCACGCGATTCTCGATGCCTACAGCGTGGCGACGAACAAGGAGCGCAGTCCTGAAGTGCACCTGTTCCTCGACATGCCGCCCGATCGCGTCGACGTGAACGTGCATCCGACGAAGGCAGAGGTGCGATTCAAAGAGCAGTCGCAGGTGCACCAACTCGTTCGGCATGCGCTCGGCGATGCGCTCGGCAAAGGGCCGGCGCCGGAGTTGACGCTTCGCACCAGCGATGTCCTGCCAGGACGACCGATGCAGCCATCGATTCCCGGGGCGCTGGCCGGCGGCAGTTTTCCATCACGATGGGCTCCGCCGACTCCGGGAGGACTAAAGTCCTCCCCTACGACATACACGACTGCCACGACCGACACACCCGCGAGCGTTAGTTCGCCCGGAGCGCAGGCGCTGCCCGAAGTCCGCCCGATGATCGCTCTCGGGCAGTTCCGCGACACCTTCATCATCGCGATGGACGATGAGGGGTTGTGCATCATCGATCAGCACGTCGCGCACGAACGCGTGTTGTTCGAGCGAATCATGGAGCGGCTGACCAACGATTCGCTCGAGAGCCAGCGATTGCTGATCCCTGCTGTCCTGGAACTGCCGCCGGCAGAGCGAGCGGCCCTGGTTTCAAAGTCTGAAGCGCTCGCGCGATTTGGTTTCGAGGTCGAGGAGTTCGGCGGCGACAGCATCAAGGTCACGGCGATGCCGGCGCTGCTCGATCCCAACGAGTGCGACACGGCATTGCGCGCTCTGGCGGAGGATCTCGAGGGACTCGATCGCGGTCTCCGGCTCGAAGATGCCCTCAAGCAGATCGCGGCGACGACGGCGTGTCATGCGGCGGTGAAGGCGCATTACCCGCTGACGCTCGAGAAGATGCATCACATTCTCGAAGAGTTGCGCGCGACCGCGTATTCGACCGTATGTCCGCACGGCCGGCCGGTGATGCTGCGGATCACACGTCGCGAGATCGAAAAGAATTTCGATCGGATCTAGCGCGAGAGCATCAGGCGCAGAGCTCAAAGGCCCTGCGCCTGGGCCGGGAAGGTTCTAGGGCAGCGCGAACGCCTGCAGTCCGCTCGCCAATTGCACGACGATGTACTGCTTGCCCTGGTGCATGAAGGTCATCATTCCGTAGCGGCTGGCGCCTCCAATCGGAACGGCGCCGAGACGCTGGCCGGTCTTCTTGTCAATCGCAAACAGCTTCTGCCCGCCGTCGGCAGTCTGGCCGGGCGCGACCAACATGGTCGCCGTGACCATCAACGGACCTACCTGCGCGCGTCCGAGGTTCGGATTCACGTTAGCGACACCCTTCAGCAGCGGATGATTCCGAATGGCGTCCTGCTGCGCCTGCGGCGCATCGCCGTAGGGCATGACCCACAGGTTGTCGCCGGTGTTCAGGTTGATCGCAGTGATGCGTCCGACCGGTCCCTTGAACAGCGTCGGGAAGCCCGCCAGCGGATCACTCGCGCCGCCACCGGCTGCCGCTGCGCCGCCCCGGCCACCGCCACCACCGCCGCCGCCTTCTTCGGCGCTCGCGGTTCCTCCCGCGCCCGGTTTGACGCCGGCCTTCTGCGCGGCGTCTGGATACAATTCCGCCGCCGCGCGCACAGACGAGTCGATGCAAGTGGCACTTGTCGCCACCCAGGCTGCGACGGTAGTGCCGGTTTGGCCGAAGCAGTCAAGTTCGCTGCCGGGGACAACAGCACGGTTACCGCCGCCGCTATGCGACGGAATATAAATGATGCCCGTCGTCGGATCGGCAGCGGGTGGATGTGTGATGTTCGAGCCGCCGGTCTCGCCCGGATAGAAGCGAGCGGAAGCGACGCCTTCCTTGTTGCCGCGATGCACCACCGGATTGAACGGCGGTGCAAGCAGGCCCAACTCCGTGACTCGCTTGAGGGCGAGCTCCTTGATCTGCGGCGTGTAATCGATCACGTGCTCGCCGCTACGTCCGATGAATTCGTACGGCGCGGGCTTGATCGGGAACGGCTGCGTCGGCGACAGCTTCTCGCCGGGCACCTTCGATGCGGGCACCGGGCGCTCTTGGAAGCCCCAAATCGGTTCACCCGTGACGCGATTGAATGCGTAAAGGATCGCTTGCTTGGTCGCCTGGAACACGGCGGGTATGCGACGGCCACCCACGGTGACGTCCATGGCGATCGGCGCCGTCGGCGTGTCGTAGTTCCAGATGTCGTGATGGACCATCTGGTAGTGCCAGAGTCGCTTGCCGGTCTTGACGTCGAGCGCGATCAAGCTTGCCGCGAACAGGTTGTTGCCCGGGCGGAAGCCGCCATACATGTCGATTGTGGCGCTGTTGGTCGGGATGTAGACGATGCCGCGCTCGGGATCCGCTGACAGCGGCGCCCACGACGAGACGTCGCCGGTGGTGCGCCACGCCTCGTTCTCCCATGTTTCATGGCCGACTTCACCAGGTCGCGGAATGACGTGGAACTTCCAGAGGAACTTGCCGGTGTTCTTGTCGTAGCCGAGAATATCGCCGGGAACGTTTTCCTGGCGCGTCTGGTGGTAGCCCTGCTCCGCGGAGTTGCCGACGACGATCACGTCGTTTACGACGATCGGTGGCGACGAGCTCGTGATGTAGCCAAGCGGCAGCGGGATGCCTTCGTTCGGGTTGTACTTCTGCTTACGGCGGATCCACGGATCCCAATCGCGGATCAGGTCCTCGGTCATATCCACGACGCCTGACGCCGGGAAGTTGGGTAAGTCGACCTTGCGTCCCCAGTTCGGGAGCGGCTTGCCGGTGTCCGCGTCGAGTGCGACCAGAAAGAATCCCGGCGTGGCGATGTACACGACGCCCTTACCGTTCACCTCGCCGTATGCGACGCCCTTGCCATAAGCGGTGCGCATTGAATACTTGGAGCGGTAGGTCTCGGGCTCGACCCAGTTCCACAGCAGCTTGCCGCTGGCCGGATCGATCGACACCACGTGCCGCCGCGGGCCGGCAACGCTGAGGAGCTTGCCGCCGACATAACTCGGCGTCGCGCGCGCTGTCATCGGGCCGACGACGTCGGTTGGACTGAATCGCCAGGCTTCCTTAAGCGTTTCAAAGTTTGAGGGGGTGATCTGATCGAGCGGTGAGTAGCGGGTGTGCCCGATGTCACCGCCCAGCGTGCGCCACTGACCGCTCTCCGTGCCGCGCTGTGTAGCTGTCTGTGTCTGCGCGGACGGCATCGTCAGGGCCGCCACCCCCAGGAGTCCGATAGCCAGAATCGCCACAAGTGCGCGTGGGTGCCTGCTCATACCGGAGAGACTAAGCCGGTCGGGTGGCCGGGTCAAACGTTTTCGAGGCTCAGCCGGCTGCCGGGCCGGCGGCCGGACTGATATCGTTAGCGGGATACCGTGAAGAACTTCGATCGCCAATGAGGCAGCTCACGCGCCATCTCTACTTCTGGGTGCTGCTGGCCATCCTGATCGGCGGGACCATCGGCTACGTAAGTCCCGAAACCGGCGTGAAGCTCAAGCCGCTCGGCGACGGATTCATCGCGCTGGTCAAGATGCTGATCGCGCCGATCATCTTCTGCACCGTAGTGCTCGGCATCGCCGGCGCCGGGAGCATGAAGAAGGTGGGCCGCGTCGGCGGCAAGGCGCTGCTGTACTTCGAGGTCGTCTCGACCTTTGCGCTGGTCATCGGCCTGATCGTCGCGAATGTGATCCAGCCCGGCGCCGGATTCAACGCCGATCCGGCATCGCTCGACGCCACGGCGGTTGCCGACTATGCGAAGGTGGCTGCGAACCAGAGCACCATCGATTTCATCCTCCATATCATTCCGCGCACGTTCTTCGATGCGTTCACGGGGTCGGGGGATCTGCTGCAGGTGCTCTTCGTCGCGGTGCTCTTCGGGTATGCGATGACGCACCTCGGCGCGGAAGGCAACGTCGTCCACCAGGTGATCAAGACCAGCTCGCACGTCTTCTTCCGGATGATGAACGCGCTGATGAAGCTCGCCCCGCTCGGCGCCGGGGGCGCGATGGCGTTCACGATCGGGCGCTATGGCGTCGAGGCGCTCAGGCCGCTTGCGTTGCTGATGGGCAGCTTCTACCTGACGTGCCTGCTATTCGTGTTCATCGTGCTTGGAGCCATCGCGGCGTTCACCGGCTTCAGCATCATCAAGTTCATCGTCTATATCAAGGACGAACTGCTGACGGTTCTCGGCACATCCTCATCCGAATCGGCGCTGGTGCCGCTGATGGAGAAGCTGGAGCGCCTTGGCTGCTCGAAATCCGTCGTCGGCCTGGTGGTGCCCTCCGGATACTCGTTCAATCTCGATGGCACCAACATCTACCTGACGATGGCGTCGCTGTTCGTGGCGCAGGCGCTCAACATCGACCTGACGCTGAGGCAGCAGCTGACCATTCTTGGCGTGGCGATGCTCACTTCGAAAGGCGCGTCCGGCGTCACTGGGGCCGGCTTCATCACGCTCGCCGCCACGCTGGCCGTCGTGCCGTCGATTCCCGTAGCGGGGCTCGCGCTCATTCTCGGCGTCGACCGCTTCATGTCCGAGGCGCGATCGCTGACGAACTTCGTCGGGAATGGCGTCGCGGCCCTGGTCATATCCCGCTGGGAGAACGAGCTGGATGTGGTCGCGCTGCGGCGTGAGCTCAACGGCGAATCGCCAGAAACTGGTGTTCGCCAAGTCCGTGAAATTCTAAGATGAGGCCATGTGGGCAATGTGGCTTGCCGCGCTTGTCGTCGGGGCGGCGTGCGGTTCAGGTGTCGCCCAACAGCCGGGTACGGACTTTCGGGACGCCGCGCGCTCTCGCATGGTCGACGATCAGCTTCGCGCGCGGGATATCACCGATGCGCGCGTCCTCGACGCGATGCGCAAGGTGCCACGCCACGTGTTCGTACCGGAGCCGCAGCGCGCGCTGGCGTACGGCGATCATCCGCTTCCCATCGGCTACGACCAGACCATCTCGCAGCCCTACATCGTCGCCTTCATGACGCAGGGCCTGAAGGTCGAACCGAGTCATCGTGTGCTCGAGATCGGAACCGGGTCCGGCTACCAGGCCGCGGTCCTTGGACTTCTCGCCAAGGAGGTTTACACCATCGAGATCATCGAACCTCTCGCGAGCCGCGCTCGCGCGACTCTGGCGGAGCAGGGTCACAAGAATGTTCACGTCCGCCATGGCAATGGCTATCTAGGCTGGCCGGAGCACGCGCCGTACGACCGAATCATGGTCACGGCGGCGCCTGACGAAGTGCCGCCGTCGCTCGTGGAACAGCTGACGGTTGGCGGCCTCATGGCGATCCCGGTTGGGACCTTCGACCAGGAGCTCCGCATCATGCGGCGGACGGCCACCGGCCTGGAAACACTCGAGACGCTCCCGGTCCGGTTCGTGCCCATGACCGGCAAACCAAAGCCGGTTCCGGCGCAGTGAGCCGTCTGGCCGGATGAAGCGAACGTTCCTCGCCGCACTCGTCGCCGCATTTGGAGCCGCGATCGTCGTAGCCCTCGTGTGGCTGCGGATGCTCACGGCGCCGCTCACGGCGGTCGTTCATGGCGGCAGTGGGCCGCCTTCGCTGGTGCTGCTGCATGGCTACGGATCGCGCGCGGAAGACTGGCTGCAATTCGAATCGAAGTGGTCGCTGCCTGGCAACATGCAGCTGCATTACCTCCAGGCGCCGCTCCGAGGTCCCTGGTCCGGTCGACGCGGCTGGTGGTGGCTGAATCTCAATGGACATGTGCCGGCGGGTGAAACGTTCGCCGACTATTCGAAGATTCACCCCGGGGGCATCCAGGTCGCGTCACGGCTCGTTCGCAATTATCTGGAGGACGTAAAGGAGCCGATCGTCCTCGGCGGCTTCTCGCAAGGCGCGATGACCAGCGCCGAGATCGCATTTCATTCCGATCAGGAGCTCGCGGGTTTGATTTTGCTGAGCGGGACGACGGTTGACGAAGAAGGCTGGACGGAGCATTTCGCGGGCCGCCGCCACCTGCCGATCTTCATCGCGCACGGGCGCAAGGATTCGGTGTTGCCGTTCGAGCGCATGGAGCGCTTTCAGGCGCGGCTCAAGGCGTTCGGCATGAACGTCACCTGGCTGCCGTTCGACGGCGATCATGGCATCCCGGACGAAGTGGTTGCCGGAATGAAC
>Ga0193741_1000224_pt1 | contig 15918 bp, 12 predicted proteins | sample L2s2metaG_FD_143059 | JGI IMG/M metagenome (GOLD analysis project Ga0193741, IMG submission 143059) | Soil microbial communities from a riparian zone of the East river system, Colorado, United States - L2s2 | ecosystem: Environmental > Terrestrial > Soil > Riparian zone | place: USA: East River...
CTTCGACAAACTTATTATTTTGTTTGCGTTCGAAATCACCTGCTCCTATGTGGGCATACCCATTTCCAAGAGGAAAGTACCAAAAATATCCTGCCATTGAAGGGAAAGCCCTGAGATATAAGTCATTAAATGGTGTCTTATCTAAATCATACTTTACCTTATATTGTATACAGGGGATCCAAAATTCCTCCTTGGGTTTTGGAAGATAATTCCGGTGGAATCCAGTAGAATCAATAATAATATCAAAATCTGCCTCAAGACTATCTTTTCTGGGTACTCTACCAAATTCAATCGTAGTTCCCTTAATCATGTCGCGAATTAACTTTAACTTATCGTAGATAACCATACCATTTAGCTCGATATCTATGTAATTTTCGCCTTTGTCAGCAGTACTGATATCTTTCAAATCTACTTTCATGTGTTTCCCGCTATGCATTATGTAGTCTTCAAAGTTTAGGCCACAGTTTTTTGCTAGATCCGACATCACATTCTTAGAAGTTGCCCATGCACACACCGCGTCATGTTGTGATTCATGCATTCTTTCAAATCCCATTACCCTGTTGTCATGATCTTGGCTGAGCCTGTCCATCAGATATGCCCCTGCAACCCCAATTCCTACGACCGCAATCTTCATAGATCGGTAATTAGAAGGCCGGGATCGCAATAAATACCATGCATAGGAATATATGATAAGTTCACCGCAGACAGGATCATAACCCCCGGTTAAACCTTATGGTCATTTATTTCTCAATTGCTGCTTTGGAAATGCCATATCCTAGAATATTTTGTTTGCCATTTTTAATCTAAATCGACAGGAGGTTGCCCTTATGTAATTCGAAATTACCAACGCTGATATATCTCGATCCTGTAAATGGGGATGATGGTCTTAATGGCAAGTTGTAAGAACTGCGGGAAGGAATTCAGAATGACAGCAATTCAGATAAATACAGAACAGGACTTAAAGTCAAGTACTTTTTCGAACCTAAGTGAGAAATGTCCATATTGCGGTGAAATGAATACTTACAGTAGACAAAACACGATTTGGAGAGAATAGGTCATCACCAAACAGACTTTAAAATGGCCTGACACTCCGCTGCGGTAATTCTGCCAAGCCATGTATGTTTTTACGTAGTAAGACTCGACTAAATTTTTTTCGTCTTTTTAGTGGGCAACGTCTACCACTACGTGCTGGAACGATTCCCAATTTCATTTCTTCAATGAGTGGATTAACAAATTTTCCCAATCATACTCTCAAGTTCCAGATAGTAAATAACACTAGTATGTTCATTCATTCAAAGACTTAATAAATATCTCAAGCCCAAAGACGTTACGGATATGGAAAAGAGTATGACGAGAATCATATTTATCAGTATTTGCATTATAGTAATCCTGTTAATCACTCCAATTTCAAACTTTCAGAGTTATGCTAGTCCATCTAACGAATCCAAGGAACAGGTGACTCTGGTAGCGATTCTAGAAGATCAAGGTGATCCAGAGAGGTGGGATGCATTGATTCAACCTGCTATTGAGGAACTAAAGATGAGGCATCCTGACTTGAATATTAGGATAAATTATACAACATTTCCCTACGACCAAGCCAAGACACAAATGATAAGTGAAATATCTAATCAGACTAAAGTTGACTTAATCTCTCTTGATCAGATCTGGCTGGGGGAGTTTGCTGATAAAGGACTCATAACTGACCTTACTGACAGAGTCAAGAATTGGGGCAGAATTTCTGATTTCTACGAATCAAACATGGATGGTAATATATACAACAATAGAATTTACGGGGTATGGGCCTGGACTGATGTAAGAGGAATATGGTACTGGAAAGATATGCTTAGTCAAGCGGGTGTTGATCCTACCTCCTTAAGGACATGGGACGGATATATCGCTTCTGCTAAGAAACTAAATTCCATTCTCAACCCCCAAGGCATAGAAGGTATACATCTTACGGGTGCTAATCATTCACCGGATTTATGGTACCCATATCTATGGATGCTTGGAGGATATATAATCGAACCAAGGGACGGCCACCCGACAAAAGGAGTTTATTGGTTTCCTACATACAATAGCTCTGAAGGACTTAAAGCCATGGAATTTATCAAGTCCCAAGTTAAAGCAGGTATAACGCCACAGAAAGAGCACTTCTGGGGGCAGGAGTTTCTAGATAGGAAATTTGCAGTTATGATAGAGGCGTTACAACATCATATACCACTCAGTAATTCGGAAAAGAAAGAGGAATTCGAACAGAGAGTAGGGTTCATACCCATGTTTCCTGTTCCAAGCCTTGACAATAGAAACGCAACTTTGATGGGAGGATGGATACTAAGTATACCTTCAACATCTGTTCACAAAGATCTAGCATGGGAATTAATTACTACAATACTGGAGCCGAAAATTCTCTCTCCCTATTTGGCTGCTCATGCAAATCTGCCAACACAGATACCGATAGGCGAAGGAAACTACTCACAGACCGCGATTAATATAATTCCATACTACACTCAATTAATAGATATGATCGAAAGTGGTTATAACAGACCTAACATACCAGAATATCCTCAAATCGCTGATCATATAAAACAAGCCTTAAACGAGGTTTACTATGGTATTAAGGAACCCAAAATAGCTCTAGATGAGGCCGCTTCGAAATCTGCAAAGACCTTGGGATGGTAAGCACGTCCATAGTTCATTACAAATTGTAATACAAAAAAAGGGATTAAACTTTCATTCTGGTAATTGCTGAAAGTTGCCACTCAATAATACTTGGCTACTCCTGTATCTCTCTGTCCTTAGCGTATTCTTATAGAATCTATTCATGCGCCTACAAGCGGTCCGTCTTATCGTTTGCAGATTTGATAGCATCTTTGATAGATCCCCACTAGTAGCCAGTACATTTTGTACTAATACCCATAGCATTGTACTTAGACCCACTTCTGTTTCGTTAAGGTTTCTGTGAGTTTTCCTTTGCCTGTTATATCGTATGAATGGCTGTATGGAAGGAGGAATCACTTATTGTTGATATTGTGGTATTGCAAGACGGCATTGCGATGAAACATGTAGACTTAGTTAAAGATTTTAAGAACATGACATTATTAAGTAAGTAGATTTATGGTGACCACCTCATCTCGATCGAGAAAAATCAATATACCAGGATCTGCCCGGGCTGGATTAGTGTTGTTGTTATTTGGAGCCATTATAGTGGGACTCGGTAACTATTTTGATAGAGGGGCTCTTTCCCTTTATGGATTAATAATGGGAATCGGCGGTTTTTTGTTATATATTGTGTCTTCCATTACCTACAAAAGTCGGAATAAGAGAACCAGTCTGAAAGGTTAAGAAATAATTCCCAATAGTATTGTTATTCTATGTATACCGCGGGTTTAAAGGGTCTGGAGTGCCTTGCCTTGGATTTTGGATCATAATTCGTTTGCTTTAGATTTCCACTGCCATTTTTGTATCTGGTTTCTTCCTCGACCCTCTTCCCCTCTCTCTGTTCCTCCTCTTCATGATATATCTGTATATCAACTATGCGATTCGTGCTCTCAATAGATAGTAGTTTTGAGGCATCACGAATAGGATATGATTCGTCAAAGGTTTCTCCAATCTTAAGCTGCCTCTTTCTTACGTCAACGGGCACCGAAAGTATATCTTCAATTATTTTTCGAACCAAACCCACATTTTTCCTTACTATTGCAGATGTTTGTGGATCTTTACTAAGGATTTTCATAATTTCACCGAAGTTTGCCTCCTTCTCAACTGATATTATACTGAGGACCTTGTGATATAAACTTCGTTTCCATTGTGCTGAAACATAAACATAAATTCTATTTGGTATTATTTTGGTTACTTTGAGTATATTTTGAATATCCGTTAACAGGTTCATAATTAATAGTTCTGATTCTTCGGCAACTAGATCTTCTTCATCGGGATCTGGTAAAGGCCATCCTGCAAATTGAATAGAAGATGAATGCAAGGAAGGAGGATCCAAATTGCTAACCATCTTTTCCCAAATCTCTTCTGTCAAAAATGGAGCAAAAGGGGCAAGCATCCTAACGCGAGTGCTAATGAATGCAGACATAACACGGCCCACATGAAACGAATGTTCACGGCCTTTTGATCTAAGCCTGCGTTTATACCAATTTAAATCCTGATCCAAAAGATACATTATATTGTGTATTGCTTCTCTAGCTCTTAATTTGTCCATCATCGACGTGGTTTCGCCTATAATTCGCTGAAGCCTGCTATTCAGCCAACGATCTTCCAATTCAGTCATTTTTACCGTTTGAGCTGTCTCCTGAGAGCTATTGAGGTTGGAATACTCCATGGCCAACCTATAAATTTCGTAAAGCTTAGAACGGATCGCATTTACACTATCAAATGAAAAATCGGCATCTTGTAGAATTTCTGCGGACGCTAACATTGCGAGGCGAATAGAATCAGCACCGTATTCCTTAATTGCATCTCGCAATGGTATGATATTTCCGAGAGATTTTGACATTTTCTTTCCTTCCATAAGAACAGAGCCGTTTACGACAATTTGCCGAGGCCAATGCTTTCGCCCAAAAATTGCTACATGGTTAAATATGAAAAAAGAGAGATGGTTTGGTACCAAGTCCCTCCCAGAATGCCTTGAATCCAACGGATAAAAGTAGCAGAATTCATTTCTTATTTTTTCCAACAACCCAGGATCTACATTACAATCATTTGCAACTTGATTAGAATCACCATTCCCCAAAAATATGAAGTCAAAAAATGAATCCTTAGGATTATCATAATTCTTGAGTGATTCAGCAAGTGAGTTATCGTTGACGTATTTAGCGAGTATATAGAATGCCATGTAGATAACAGAGTCTGAAAGGCTTTCAATAAGCCAGCTCATGTCCCAAGGTATTCTAGTCCCCAAACCAGACCTTCTTGCACAAGCTCTTTCTCTTAACCAATCTATAACATGATTGAATTCTTGTCTTATGTCTTCTGGAACTATATCCATCGCGTTTATGCACTCGTGAGCCAACTTTTTCCAATGTTCGTTACCATAATCCAGAAACCATTGGTCTTCTAATATTTTGACAACACAACTCGAACCACATCTACATTTGACGGAACTGTCTACTAGCTCAAACATTAAATCCGCTATTTGGGTTTCCAATAATTCTTTTTTTATAATTTCTTTTGCTTCAGATACATTTCTTCCTGCTATCTTTCCTGCACTCAGTAGCATTGTCCCCCTATAGAATTCTTGTGAATATATCTCATTAGTTGCTATTTGCAAATGTGGATCAAACTGATTCTTTATATTATATTTCTCGATTATCTCAGCCGCTGGAGACAAAGCTACATTTGTTTTGGCGGTCCAATTAGGGGACTGAGAAGGCGATTTATCACTCATCTCTGGGTTGTCTGCTATGCCTATTATGGTGATGGGTTTTACTTCTTCGAGATTCGAAAGGCCAAATTCCTGTTGAACTGAGATATCTTTTTTTAAATCCTCTAAGGCCTGATAATCATATGGGGCGTGAGCGGGAACAGACATTACTATCCCCGTCCCGCTATTAGGATCAACGAAAGAGGCGGGATATATTGGAATTGTAACATGTCTGACGGGATCGAGGACTTGTTTCCCAATTAGGTCCCTTCCTGTTATTGTTGCTTGAATAGATACATCGTAGTTTAAGTATTGTAGTTTCCTCGCAGCTTGTTCGCTAACAATCCACACTTCCTTACCATTTGTTTTTCTTGTGTCATTAATTTGTATTTTCACATAGTTTGATGTCGGATTAATCCATAAATTAGTAACACCGTAAATTGTTTCCGGTCTTAATGTTGCAGTAGGAATTTTTAGAGAGCGTTCGTCTAGTTCAAACTTGATTAAAACGTATTCGTTAAAATCCGGTTCGACATCACCTATTGTATCATGTTGACTAACAGCATTTTGATCATTTAGACACCAAGCGACTGGATGTGAACCCTGAACGATCAGACCCTTTTTTTGAAGAGTTTTGAATTGCCAAGATATAAATCGGGAATATGCATTGTCAATAGTAGTAAACTCGCGTCTCCAATCTATAGAGTAACCCATTTCCATCATACCCTGCTTAATCTCATCATGAAAAAATTGTGCAATTTCTATGGGTTCGACAAACTTTGAAATCTGATCACTAGAGACATGATATATTCTTTTGAACATTTCTATCAAGTCCACGTCACCGGATGCAACTCTTTTGGACATTGCAAGGATAGGGGTTCCAGAATAATGAAAACCCATTGGAAATAGAACGTTGTACCCCTTCATCCTCATATACCGCGCGTGAATATCGGCCAGAGTGTACGTTCTCCCGTGTCCCACATGTTGAGGCGAATTTGGATATGGATACGCCACAGTTACGAAATATTTTCTCTTGCCTGGATAAGGATCCGCATTATAAATGCCGAGATCTTCCCATCTATGTCGCCATTTATCATCAATAGATTTGAGATTGAGTTTGGCGTATCGGGCTTGACTAACATTGATCTCATTATCACCTTTTGAATTTTTCAGTTCATTGATCACTCTTTACTGTGTCTTACCACTAGCTCTTCTACTGAGAGTAAAGCATCATTGATTTTCTCTTTGTATTTGATACTGCCTCCTCCCTGACCGAATCGTTCACTCCCTCCTCCAGAACCTCCCAGCTGGACGGAGATTTCCTTTGCAATAGTACCCGCTTTAATTAACTTGTTGGCATTGTCGCCAGCAAATACAATAACACTAATCCCTTCACCCTTTGTAAATACGGCAACATAGATAAGGGATTTGTCAATTTCAACTGACTTTTCGCCTACCGAAATATGATAATCGTCATCTAGTTGTTCATCGTGAATGCTGTAAATTTTTACGTTACCCACAGGGGTGATTTTTGCTTCCGATATTACAGCCTTTGCAATCAGAGGAGCAACCTTCCTGAGGATTGATTTAATCTTTTTCTTGTATAATTCAGTATCTTCATTACGTTTCAGGATTGACTCTACTACTTTATCCTTGCTAGTACCCAAAGATTGTACGATATTATTTAGACTGCTTTCAAGTCTTTGTATATAATTCAACGCTGACTTCGCTGCGACAAACTCCAATCTTACTACTCCATCTTGAATTCTCTCCGACTTTGTGATTTTTACAAGGCCTATCTCACCAGTCCTTCTTACATGAGTACCACCACAAGCCTCGATATCCCATCCTTCAATCTTGACTATTCTAATGTTAGTAGTAGGGGCAACTCCACCCTGATATATTCTGAAAGTATATTTTTGCTCAGCCTCTCCACGGCCATATACATTAATCGAAACAGGCAAGTTCTGGGTAATTATGTCATTTGCACTCTTTTCAATTCTTTCAATTTCTTCCTTGGTCAATGCTGAGTGGTGTGTGATGTCTAACCTTCCATAGTCCTGATCTTTAAACGCAGAATTCTGCCATACCCATGGGCCAAGATTGTTTCTTGCAGCGCTATTCAATATATGAGTACTGGTATGATGTTTAGTGATTGAATTACGCCTTTGAACGTCCACTTTTCCACTTATAATATTTCCTTCGTTAAGCTTATTACTAGTATTCCGAAGTCTATGTAATACTACGTCTCCATGTTTTATTACTTCATCTACTTCAAGAGATTCTAATTTTCCTTTATCAGGTTCTTGGCCGCCGCCTCTTGGGTAGAAGGCAGTCTGGTCAAGCACAATGTATCTATTGTCAATAACTTTAAGTATTGTAGCTTCGAATTCATGATTAGTTTCATCTTCATAATATAATAGCCTGGTCGCCGGGAGTCCCTCTACCCTAACTATGGGCTTTTGAATCTGCCCTGCAGCTTGTTCACTGTGTAGTTCAGCGAGTTTGGTGTAGAAACTTGAGGGTATGCTTTCTATGGCACCAGCCTCCAATAGGTACTCAGGTGTTACACCATCGGATTCATACATTTTAATCAGATCGTCAATTGTCAACTTTTTATCAGCTTTTCTTATGTATGTTGCCAACGCATACATTCGTTCTCTAGATCCTAGATATCTCTCAGATTCTATTTCTAATATTGTCTTTATATCATCTCTGTGTTCTTCAAGCTCTGGGTACATTTGTCTTAAATAATCGATGTGCAAGTCAGTAACAGTGCCAAGCTTCAAGTCGTTCCAACCCATTCTTTCCAGAATCGAAAGTGATCTTCTTAAAATTATTCGTAGATTATAACCTCCTCCTACATTCGAGGGTAATGATCCATCCGCAATAGCGAATAAAAGCGTACGTGCGTGATCTGCTACGGTGTAGATCGCCTCGTATGGAGAGATTATTCTAGCAAGTTTATCCTCCGGCATCCCCATATTCTTGGCAATGACCGATTTTACTGGGTTAATGCTTCTCATTTCAGAGCTGCTATTCAACATGACATAATCCTCTCCAATCTTGCCAGACATAATTTCGAAGTACTTGCCAATAACTTCTGGATGATTATTCGTCCCGGTTATGCTTGTTAGCGCTTCTATAACAGGGCCAAAAGAACAGTCATAACTAGTCGGGGTCCCCATTGTGATCCATGAGAGCCTCTCTAAACCTGCTCCCATGTCGATGATCTTATTTTTCATGATATGGAAATTATTTTCATCCCCTTCGAATTCAGTGAAAACAGCGTTACCTAGTTCAAGTCCTCGGACAAAATATTCCAAAGAATTACCAAATGCCCCTGCTCCCATCCACACATCTTCCACAAAAGTAATCTCTTCCGGCCTTATTCCCAGAACGGTGGTAAGCATTCCATAATCTATTTCTACACATGTGTCTTTCCAGTATCCCCCAGGTAAATCCGCATTACATGTCTGCCCGACCATACAAAAGGATGTGTAATGCCTTCCGCTCAAGCCTACATTTTCAACATCGTTAAAACGCAAACACATTTGAGGTACAACTAATGGGTTTGCCGGAAGTTCAAAAACTACTTTGCCACCCATAACCCTTTGGAAATCAACGATCGAAGCTATTGTGAAATAAAGATCGTCGCGCCATCGACAAACAACAGGATATCTAGAAATAATAGCATGATTTTTGGATCGAAAATACGCTTCAATTTCCTTCCAAGCATGAATGTAATCCAATCGCTTACCCGTAGGCGGATTATTTATGAAACCATAAGTTTCGTGGTCGGGACACGATTCCCTGTTAACTATGGACCAAAAGAACTTACCGCACCTACTACATACTTGCCGACTGAATCCGACTTTATCAAATAATGGGACTTTGTAATATCTATCAGGATCAGACGAAAAAAGAGACGTAAGTTCTTTTTTTCCCAATACCTGCTATCGTTTATAATGAAATAATATTAATGCTTTGGCAGACGATGAACTAAGTATATTTCGATAACATAACAAAAATTAGCTTCCTTGTCTCTATCTCAGGTAGTCGATAAAGTTTGCTCTACAAACTGCTGATATTTCTCTTTAGGAGCAGCTCCCACTGACCTTCCAATTTCATTGCCTTCTTTGAAGAGCAACAATGAGGGAATAGACTTTATCCCATATTTCATGGCTATATCCTGATTCTCGTCAACATTTAACTTTGCTATCTTTATCTTCCCATTCATAGACGTTGACAACTGCTCAAGGGCGGGTCCGACCATCCTACAAGGACCACACCACTCCGCCCAAAAATCAACTAGAACCGGTTTTTCAGATTTAAGAACACTATTATCCCATGTAGCAGTTGTGATATGAATTATTTTCTCAGATTCAAGTCCCATTAAACCATACGTATATCGATTATGCTATTTGAACCCTTTAGTAGGGAAGTTTAGACATCGGCTAAGAGCATAGTTAGATTGGTTTCATGATATGAAAAGGAATTGGGAAAAAAGTAAGCAACTGGTAACACCGACTTGATAGAGCTCCACTCGAGATAAGATACTTTTCATTCATTTCTAATTTCGAATAGAGATTTTTACAAGTTGGACAGAGACTTACATACGTCTGTTTAACATGTAGTCTCCCGGTTGTAGATTATAGAATAATCCTGGCAAACTGTTTCAGTAAATCGCCTTAGATGGCATACATTATACCCCCTGAGACAATTGGAACTGAATTCACACTTGCTAGGTCCTTTACCCTAGCAATAATTGCATTGAACCATAAGCTGTCAATTCCCTGACTCCATATGGTGACTTTCCAGTACTGTCTTTCTACACCGCCGTGGAAATATCCCTTGCAGCCTTCTGTAGTCATATTGCTATACTTTTGACTGATCTCTTCGATTATTTCACTTGCCTCAGATGGCAAATAAAGTATCGTCAACGTAGGGAATGGAATTGTATTCGATGGGGTTGCGGATGATGTATCTTCAGCCATCTTTTCGTCCCTAGTAGGTAATTTGCCCACTAATATCTGGATTTCGAGAGCCAGCCACTGAATCAGTGATAAGCAAATCAAATTTTGACCGAAGTATGAGACTTGTCATAGCTTTTTTGTTGGATCAAATCCCGATACAATTCTCTATAATGATTGAACTGTTCTCATTCTAGAAGGAGGTTTAGTATTTTATCAAAATTTGTTCTGGTTTGACATGATTTATATAATTTTAATGCATAAATGAGTCGTTCTTTCTTGTTTTGAAGAGACAGTATGTCGTCTATTCGTTTTGAAATGAACCCGTTCAACAGTAGTGACTGTGCAGCACAAGTCACGTTGGATGTTCTTCTCTGAGTACTTGAGCTCTCAAAATCTACAATGGTAGCTTCGTACGATCCTGAAACGATTACGTGATGGTCCAAATAACTAAGTTGACCATGGTCAAGATGTGCTCTATCCAAAAGATAGCATTGTTCCAAAATTTCGAAGATAATCTTGAGGACTATTCTAGAATCAGAAACATTCTCATCTCGTTTGATCCAATCAATTACGCTCAATCCACCGATAAACTCCATTATAATGATGTTTTTGGAATTTCCAAAAATCTTCGGTCCTACTCCAGCTGAATTTGCTATCTTATGTAGTTCTGCTTCTCGTTCCATGCTACATCTATTGGCATCTAACCTTCTAATTTTGAGAGCGCATATGGTTTGATCTTGAAATTTTGCTCTTAGCACCAGACTTACACATCCTTTTCCTGCTATTGCAATTTTTCCGAGTACCGTCCTACCACCCCAAACGACATATCTAACTCCTAATGAGCGTATTTCATTTAGACGTTCAAGATACTCATTATTATCAAACCTTGGGTAGGAAATGACGTCAACTAAATGGGGAGAGTCTGCGTTAATGCTGGTCTGTAATAAATCGTTCTGTTGCAGTGACCTCGTTGACAGCATGTCTTACTATACCGCTGATCATCCCTTTTTCGTCGCCAGTATAAATCTTCAGTGTACCGTTTCGAATATCTTCTTTCAATCCCTCGGTAATTCCAATGCTTCCTAGTCTTTCGGAAAATAAAGAATGAAGAAAATCTTGAGCATTTGTTACCCTAGTTTTGAAAAGACAGACAAGTCTCATTTCCCTGTTAGTCCAGATCAACAGAGACTCCTTGGCATTTTTGGAAATGAAGTTCGCGGATTCTTTTTTCCTGAAAACATCAGGTCCAATTCTTTCAGTATACGATGGCAAAGTAACTGATCGCAAGAGAAATACTAACGCAGCAAATCCCTTTTCATCAGTTGTGCAAGTGCTTCGGATTACATCAAATTGAGATAGCTGTAGTTGCTTTGAAATAGAGTTAAGCGTTTTTTTCAGCTGGCCCCAAATTATGTCTGGGCTTCTCGGCTCATACTTGAATTCTATTATCAGAAGATTTGAATCTAGCCTTACGTTTCTAGGTTTTCTATTTTTTCCTACGCCAAAAAAATGTAAAGAAGGTCTATGAATAAACGCTCGGGAAGCAAGAATAAACTTCCCTAAGCTTTCTGGTGAAATAGCTGTTCCTAGGTTTCTCCTAGGATCAACTGGATCGATTATGACAATATTGCTCTCGAAGGTTTTCAAAACATCGTTATCAACTTTATTGACAGATATTATTTGTCTCGCACAAGCAATATCAGCTATGGATTGTAAAGTTGAGACAAAAGTACCATATTTTAGGATCAAAATTTCTGTCACATAACCACTTAATCCACCTTTAGCTATTTGCGCTCCATATATTCCAACGGTTTTCAAGAACTTTTTTAGTAGCCTAACTTCCTGCTTCATATGTGAGTCAAGATGGTTATTAATGTACTCGGTGTGGAATGGTGATCGGTCAGCAGCGCTTTTCCATTTTCCCCATTCCACGTCATAGCATGGAACAATATTCACTCGAACTCCATTGATGAAAGCCTCCACATATGGGTGTTCAGAGTATCTCAACTGTGTTTTGTATTTTTTTAAGGATTGCAATCCAATCGCCATGCCCATCCTTTCGAATTCAACTTTGTCAACTGAAGGGTCTATTTTGGCAAATACATCCAGGTCCGCGTCTCCTTTTATCCAAGTCCCCTTGGCAAACGATCCCCCAGAGACCACGTCAGTTATTAGAGGAGAAGGGTAGTTACGAACCAGTTCCATGACTTTGTGTGCAATCCTTGTCAGCTTCTCATTTTCTCTCGCCGACGGTTGCAAATATCTTAACGCCCGAGAAGTAACTGAGCGTATTAAAGTGGTCATCTTCCGTACACTGTAAGTATATCTGAATAGATAGACCCGTTTTGGGTAAGCTGGCTTTTCTTGAGATGGATTCTATCAATGAAGTCTGAACCAAATTTTAGGTCATTGTACTTTGCTAACATATTGGACATTCTTAACCTTCTATTCTTTATGCGAAACAATGTGACGTGAGGTATAAATGGTTTGTCGGGTGCAAGGCCCGAAACTTTGATACAGGCCGCGACTTTTTGATAGAGATTTATGAGTTTTTCTCCCCCCTCAACATCTGTTCCCATCCACACAATTCTCGGATTAGTAATACTCGGAAATACTCCCAGCCCTTTGTAAATTACATCAAAAGGTTGAAATACTAAATTTGACAGTTGTGATTTGAGAATGTCAGTAGTCTCCGAAGGTATCTCACCTAAAAAAATGATGGTGAAATGAAGATTCTGCCCTTCAACTGGTCTGATTTGGTCAGTTTTCCATTCTTCTTCCATAATTATTCTGTTCTGTAATTCATTGATACTATCCTTGATTGAAACATCGACCGAGACAAAACATCGCATACTCAATCTAAGGAACAATATATTGATCCGACCAGAATAAAAATTTGAAGCCACTATATGTCTGTTTGGCGGGTCGATATTCCCATTAGTATCCAGTTAGTGATTGGTCATACCACTGATATCAAACGAAGATTTGTTTGGTGATTTCTAAAGCTTAATTTTTGTTGTAAGCTAAAATTATCGAAAAGATGTAGGAATTGCATTATATGCCCCATCAATGGTAAAGAGTTTACGGAGATGCAACTAACAAGTCGAGGAGCTGATTATGGAAGTATCAGTTCTTAGGATAGGACACAGGTTTGTTCGTGATGATCGTATAACTACCCATGTAGCGTTGGTATCGAGGGCGTTTGGAGCAAGCACAATCTATATGACGGAAGTTGACGAATCCATAAAGGAATCTATCGCAAAAGTTGGGAATATTTGGGGAGGCGAATCAGACTTCAATATTGAAATTGTTCAAGATTGGAAGAAAGTAATTTACAGTTGGAAAAAAAATTCCGGCAAGGTAATTCATCTAACAATGTATGGTATTAACGTTGACGATGCTATTAGTGAGATTTGGAAATTAACGAAAGCTTTAGTGATTATTGGGGCGCAGAAAGTCCCTAGAGAGGTATACACCCTTGCGGATTACAACGTAGCAATAGGAAACCAGCCACATTCGGAAATTGGAGCTCTGTCCATATTTTTAGATAGAGTCTTTAAAGGTGAAGAATTAAAGAAAAATTTTCGAGGCGCAAAACTGAGAATCATACCAAACGGTAAGGGTAAACGTGTGAAGGAAGCAAGTGATGGGGACATTTCTTAATCAAATAATTGGAGATCTTGTCACAGAAGGATTTTATTTCTTTAACCAATTCGGTTGAAAATATCGACATCTATTCATATTCAAAGACTTGTAATTTGATCTATTCTTTACACCAGGAGAATATAGACCCACTTTAAAAATGACTTGAGACAATTATTCCTACTGTAAAAGCAAATACCATACTGGCTGTATATGACTGTCGTAAGATCAGGGGACAATATAAGATTCAGGAAGTAGTCATTTCAGTAAAGCAATATGCAAGAACTAAGAACTAGTATAAACAATGACGGAAGCAATAATCTCTATGAAGCAGATAGTAAATTGACCATTTTTGCAAAGTGCAGGTCTATTAGAAGATAGTGTACATCTAAGGAAAATATGGCCTGTCCACAACGAAATGACCTTATCCGATAAATACTCTGGAAATCGGTACCCAAAGTCATACCCTGTCGGACTTTAAATAAAAGTCAGAATAATATGGGATTTTCGTCGATTCCGTGAATTATTCTCTTATGCCTTCAAGGTTGGAGACTACCTGCCACAACATTGTTCGAATGTGTGATTTCATTCCCTTGTCTTGTGTAAGTCTATCCAGTATGCTGATGGCGTTTGCGGCTCTTACAGATAGGCTGAATTTTTCGTCTCTATCCTTTAATAAGAGAACTAATTCAGCTATCCGATTCTTGATATTCCTATTTACTTCACTATGATGATTCCGATTAATATTTTCTAGCGTTGCAATAGCGGCAGCCATATTTTCTTGATTAACTTTATCTCTAAACAGTTCCTTTTCTTTCTTTGTTTGTCTTTTACTACTAGGTTTGGGTACTACTGAGGTTATTTTTTCAGCGTCTGTCATGATAGGATTCATTTCTTAATGTAATTATGGGTATATCAAAGTATTGTATATCAACTATAAAATATTCCCTTCTAGTTGGTCTTACTCCTTATTGTGATCTCCCGTATGGACCGATTAGTCACTTACTAACATGACTCCTTATGAGCAATTACTCTTAGCATATAAACCAAGGATCAGATAAATTTTCCCTTTAGCATAATGGTGCTGTATTTCAGCCCAGTAGGAATAACTCATCATTCAACTTACTAAATTCACTATAGACCTATTCGTGCCAACCTTTGCTGACTTGATTAGTATTGATATAGCATGTTAGTTGGGGAGGAAATCCAAAAATCCAGATGGTATATTGTTATTTTTGTGGTCTTACAAATGTGAAATGTTATATTCATGTAATCACAAGCGTTATTATGATTGAAAAACGAAAGATGATGACTAGCATATTGCTGCCTAGTATTGGGATTACTTCCTTGTTAGCAGCATTGCTTTTTGGGATGGCAAACTTTCAGGCAATCGCGCAGAATGGTGCGGCTAATCAGACCGCAAGCCTAGAACCGCTGAGAAATAGTATAAATGAAACTCTTCAAGCTCTAGAGAATAATGATACTGCAGCAGCCCTTCAGTCCTTAAACGGAGCAGACTCCCAATTGTTTGAGATTATGAGAAATCTGCCGAGCAGTGAGGAAGTAGAAGAGGAAGGAGAGGAAGAAAGCGATTAAACAGGATCCATTTTAATTCAACAAACTATTTTTCTTTTTTGTTGAAAGTCCATTTTTGATTTGCATGTTGAGGGAATTACAATCATGTTTGGATAAGCAGCTTTCTTCTACCTGCTATGTACACTTTTTATGGATTAACTTCACCCTCGTTCGAAGTATGAATATCAAGTTCATTTACGCGAGAGTGATTTTTAGCATTAGTCATGGGATAAAGGGGAACTATCTGGTGCGTCTCACATAACTGTCAATATTCAACTTTCTTTCTGACCTCGAAATGGGTTTTATTCCATGGTATTTATTGTACCCCTACGATAATCTTCTTCAAACAAGTGG
>Ga0193741_1000225_pt1 | contig 15885 bp, 15 predicted proteins | sample L2s2metaG_FD_143059 | JGI IMG/M metagenome (GOLD analysis project Ga0193741, IMG submission 143059) | Soil microbial communities from a riparian zone of the East river system, Colorado, United States - L2s2 | ecosystem: Environmental > Terrestrial > Soil > Riparian zone | place: USA: East River...
TACTCGATGCCGAACGAGATATTTGGCGACAGCGCCTTCTCGAGACCAATCAGCAACCGATGCCCATTCAAGTCGTGAGCACACGTTACTGGACCAGCACACACAAGGCCCGTGCCTGAAATATCCAGATCGGCTTGGGTGTAAGCATAGCCAACGTAGACCAGGGTGGTCTGCTGAATAGCTAAGCCAATGCGACCGCCCGCATACCAAGTTGGAGTGAGTGTAGCGAGCACAGTCGTCGGGCCAAAGCTGGCATTGAAGTCCTGCTGGCCAAACTTGTAGCCGGCGAGCAAGCCGGCAACTAGCGGCGAGTTGCCAAACTGGAAATCGAAGCCGGCACGACCGTCAGCAGTCCAGCCCCGAGACGATAGACCATCGATGACAACGGGACCAGCGGCCGTAAGCTCGGTATCTCCCCAACCATAGCCGGCACCACCACTTACATAGAAGCCGGTCCACGAAAAGGCCGGTGTGGCTCGATCCTTGATACCAACATAACCAGACTGGTACGGCGCTCGCTGGGGCAATCCATCGGCCCAAGCATCGGCGCAGGTGCTGCAACCGGCGACCGTCGCCAGCGCGGCAATAGCTAGAGCTTTGATTGTCATAGAACCCTCCTTCGTTGAAGTCGTGTACGCTAGCCTAGTACCTTTGCAGATTACAACTACAGGCCAAAATTAAAACCTGACTGTGCTTTTGGAGCCACAGTAGCCTTTTTCTGCTTTGATTGTTTCAAGGGTTTGCCCATAAATCTGGCATCTCGTTCGGCGTACCACGTCGCAAGCGCAGCTTGCTTGCGCCGGCAATCGTCGTACAGCTTGAGATCCTTTTCCCATTCAACCTCAAGCGTGGCCTGACTACGCTTAGTTGGGTCTAGCTTCCGGGGACGGGGACACGGGCGGGTCAGTCGTGACGGAGGGGCGGCTAGTTGGGGCTTCTCGGCCAAGACTACGAGGGGCGGAGGGGCGGCGTTCGAACCGCAGCCTGTTAAGACGATTGATAGCATCGACGCTGAAAGCATCGCGAGCTGCATCTTTGTCATCGAGTGCTCCCTTACTTAATTGTTTAAGCTCAGCCCGCAGTCTTAGCCGCTCGGCTTCCCACTCGGTCTTTGCTGCTTCAGCTCGCTGGCTAGCCGCTTCCGCTTCACTAGCTTGCCTAGCCCTTTCGGCGTCCGTGGCCTCTTTATACGACGCATGTATCGACGCTGCTTGGGCTTCAAGCTTGGCTTCGGTTTTAAGACTTTCATCGATGCGACCTTTGATGTAGCAAGCGGCGACGATTACAAGGGCGGCGGCTATTCGACCTATGACAGAGTTTGTAGTGATCGCGTAAAGCACGACGCCAATCACTATGACCATAAGGATGGCCGACTTGTAGTCGGTCCACCCAGCTAACCATGCGCTGAACCCGCCCGCCGATAATGCGCCGCCAATCGCTAAAGGTATAGCATAGAGGATCGCATAGCGGACTATCCAGGTTATCATGACGTTTTCAACCCTACGGTTGTTTCTGTAATAGCATCCGGTTTCCCCACAGAGGTTTCCTTAACGGTCTTAGTCTCGGTTTGTACAATCTCTGTTGCAGTATCACTCTCTACTGCTGATTGCACCAATGCTGCCTCTTGTGCTGGCTTCTGCACTTGCTTGACATAGGCATCAAAGCCAAAAGCGGCCATGCTAAAGGCGCCTACGAAAGTCGTGGCTGTGCTGTAGATTACACCGAGGGCACCTATCTGACCTACGTCAGACCAAAAGAATAACTTGCCAGTAATGATCGACCACACAAGTAACAGGAATACGGAAGCTTCCCGTTTGTATGTACGCTCTTCCCACGTCTTGGCTACTGTTGCAGCAAGCGCCATACTTCCCCCAAATACTAAGCGATGTGAAGTTTTGACATATTTCCAGTCATAGTGTCAATCAGTTAGCGAATTGGCCCAGGTCTGCGACGTACTCGCGTGCGTGGCGGGCCGCCCGTGGTTGAGTTGATTGGCCAAGGCGAAGGTGGTATTGCCGATAGACCTACTTCACGATTGGTCCGGCTCCTAATAACCCGACTCAACGGGAACTCAGGCGTCACTTCCGGCGCTACTGGCGCTGGCGTAGATACTGTTAGTGTGAAGAATACATTAGCATTCTCCAACAGTGGTGGTCTAACTACCTGATCACCAGTAGTCACCAACGTCGGAGGGAAGAGCACGCTAGTATTAGTGAGCAATGGAGGTAGAATATTAAGCTCGACCGACGGTGCAAAGAACGTCTGTACATTAGTGAACAAGGGTACGACAATATTGAGTTCTAGTGTCGCGCTAAAGAATGTTTGATTGTTAGTAAGAAGTGGTGGCACCAATGTTTGATTGGCACCATCCTGCAATAGTAGGGGTGGGAAGATAGTGCTGATATTCGTGAATAGCGTCGGCGCAATGTTCAGCTCGATAGTAGGAGCGAAGAATGTTTGCGCATTCGTAAACAAACCTGGATTGAGATTGAGCTTGATCGTGGGGGCGAAGAAGGTCTGGTTGTTCGTGAACAACGTAGGCTTCAAGTTAAGCTTTAGTGTAGGCAGGAAGAACTGTTGATTATTTGTAAAGAGTGGAACAACGATATTCAGCTTGACCGTTGGGCCGAAGAACGTTTGGTTGTTGGTATGCAACGACGGCAAAAGTTCTTGGTCCATACGTAGGGTAGGACCAAAGAACGTTTGGTTGTTGGTGAACAACCCTGGCCGAATATTGAGTTCTACAGTAGGGCCGAAGAACGTTTGGTTGTTGGTGAACAACGCCGGCGCGAGGTTCAGCTTTACCGTTGGACCGAAGAACGTTTGGTTGTTGGTAAAGAGTGGAGGCTCAATCGTCTGTGCATCGGCAGCCGCTGCACCAACCGCCGTAAGATAAGCATCGAGCGCAGTGAAAAAGTCTGCAACCTCAGTCGAAGTCAAGCTGCTGCCAATGCTGAACACCGCAGCCTGCTTGTTAGAAATTGTTGCGCCAGCGTTACTCGCCAACAGCAACATGTCGGTATTTGTCACAGCCTTAGAAGTGTTGGCGTTATCGGTGAGTATGCTTGCGCCATCTTTATAGCTCTGGCGAGCCGACGACGTTGAACGGTTGCCAAGCGTGTGGCCAGCCGGCGTTGCAACAGCAGTACCAGCCATTTCAGCGTTGTCATTGACGCGCGTATAGGCATCACCCGCGAACCGGGGGAAGATATTAACGCCCGAACCTTGGCCCATGATCACCACGTCTTCAGATGTCGTGGTGATCTGCCACGCGCTTATGTGCGCGCTGTTCTGGGTGAACTGCGGCGAAGGGGCCGTGGATGGATTGAATGTAGAATTCAAATACGAGCTGGTGCCGGCACCATCGCTACCAGTATAGCCACGATCAATCTCGAATACAGGCGTGTTGTTTTTAGTTGCCGTGAAGCTACTAGACTTCAAGTTCGCAAGTGCAGTAGGTTCCTCGCGAGCTGCTAGTATCCACAGTGCGTCAAGCTTCGACCAAACGCCGGCTGTGACAAGCGCATCGATCAGTGCAGCATATAGGGCTTCGCGAGTTGGCCCCTGAAACTCTACGCGATCAAAGAACTGCTCGGCGTCTGCCGAGTACACCAGCGGCTCGGCAATAGGTAGGGGTGCGTCCGTATCAATATTTCTATTGATCGAACTGTCGAAGCCTTCATTCGACCCACGCCACGGCAGCCATTTCGACTGACCATCCGAGCCACGGTAGAAGGCTTCGTTGAATGACCCCGAGCCGTCAAGCACCTACATGTCCCCTTAGCCATAGACGGTTTCGACGAGGTACGTCTGAACGCCAGTGCTCGTCGTCGAAGTCAGCACAAAGAAGCCTAGTGCCGGCTTAGAGCCGCCGGCTACCGTGGTTAGCTGTTTGATACCGCCGACTTGGGCTGGAGTGCTACGCTCGACAAAGCTTGTCACGGCAAGGGTAGGTACCAATAGCAACGGCTTATAAAGATGTAACGCAAACCGACCACCAGCACCGGCCGAACTTACAGTATTGGTTACAACACTAACAGATCTCACGCCAAAGTCACCAGCGTTGAGCCTAATCATCGGGCCATCTTGCAATGGCAGCAACCGGCCAACGATAGGCGAAGTCGTTCCCCACGATATATTGCCAGTGTTCTCTATCGCGTTACCACTCTGATCTACATAAGCAATATTGACGTTGGGAATGCCCGTACTCGCGCCCGCAGCGGTTTGAACTTCTAGCGTCATCATGACGCCGGCACCGCCAGTCCATCTAGGCAGGGCTGTAGTTGACACACCTTGCGATGTGACAATCGAAGTCAGGATGTTACCAGCCGAGATTAGCACGTCAACGGCGAGCACAATATTGGTGCCCGTTGCGTGGTTGACGCCTAGGTTAGTTAGATAGAGATGCTCGGCGCCACCCAGCACCATAGGTAGCGGGAAGGCACCGGCAGTGTCACTATTACTAGCGGCGTTACCTGGAATGTTGCCGAACGCCATTGCCCCCGGCAATCCAGCCGCTGCGAGGAACGAGAACCAGGAGTTGGCAACTGTGGTTAGCGAAGCCTTGGTTCCCATCATATCCCAAAACTTGCCACCACCACGCGCATTAACCACGCCATCCCATGACGTGATCGCCATAGACATTTGACGAATGGCTTTGATCGCATCGCGCTTGTCGCTGCCAAGCATGTGAACGCGCAGCAACTCTTCTGCCGTTGCGCGCCCCTTGGTAAGCTCGAAAGCAAGGCGCTCAGCCCTGGCATTGTCAGATATCAAACCGCGCACCAGCGGCTTGAGCATCGAGTTGACATAGATGCCCTGCTGTTTGTTGACATGGCCGACGATACCCAGCCCATCGAAGTGGATTGGAATAGGCGGCGCCTTGGCTGGCAGTCGCTTGCCAAGCTTACGCAGCTCTTGAAGTACCTGCATTGCCCTTAGCCCTCTTTGCTCTATTCAGTTTCTTAGCGTGCATTACCAGCGCCGGCAGGAACCCGTCGCCTCGCAGCTCAAAGCTACAATTCCACGATACGCTTACCATAGCGAGATAGTCTTGGGCACCTTGAAACATTTGTGGGCTCGAGAGGAACGGTTGCTTATCGACCCACACACGATAAACATCCTGATCTTCATTAGGGTGAGGCCCAGCGTGAAAACCTGCCTTCTTACGCACGTCGGCCGGCATAGCCTTATCCTTAGGCCAGTGCAGCAACTCTTCACTAGCCTTGAACGAACAGTCCATAGCATGGATAATAAACTTGCGGTAGCCGAGTACCGTCCCAACCGCTATTCCACACATGCCAACATTGGTGCCACCATCAACCGTGAAACTACCAGGCAAGTCCATCTTAGCAATCAACTCGGTTTCCTTGTTCGATGACGTGACATGCCATATCCATGTCTCAAAGCCATGCAGCTTGTTAAACACTGCCCTATCACAAGCCGATGCAGCGAAATAGGCAACGCCCCGGTTCGACGTCCACAGCTTTGCCTTGTGTGGGCGAGGGTCACTCTCAATATGCGCCATTGGTACGAGACCACGATCGATTAAGAAATCATGCGCACCTGATACTGTGAAGACATCATGATCGGGGCGCTTAGCGTCCTCCTTCAATTGATCGAACGTGTCGGCAAGCGAAGGTCCATAGCACGCCAGCACCATTGTTCTATCATGCTTGGGCAATACCTGAATGATCGGCAACCCGCGCAGCATCGCCGATCGGATGTTCTCGCAACGCTGCTCGTCCGTATACACTGACTTAGTTTGTATCTTAGTCAGTGTAGGCTTCGGCCCAATAACGTTGAAGTTGGGCGTCGGGTTTCGATCCTTGAATGACTGCCCAATAAAGATGAAACCCTTACGCTCGGGCAAGTCCCAATACCGTAGCGTCCTGAATTTAGCTTGCAGTTTAGGCAACCACCATTCGAACGGCTGGACGATCAGGTGAGCATTGCGACCGTCGCTCATATACTTCTTGGCTGGCACTGTGGCAATTGACAAGACCACTACCCGCTTGGTCAACAGCTTGAGATCGTCCAGCACCCCGTCAAGGTGCTCAGGCTCGATATGTTCAAGCACGTCTGTACAAACGACTATATCGTCAGGCAATGGTGTGGCATCTAAACCCCTGATGCCGGGGTCATAGTTGTGGATATCGAAGCCGAGGGCAGTCTCTAGGGTGCGCTTGCCGCAACCATAGTCGAGTATCGCTTTGGTCTGTAGCTGGGTTGAAACGGCGGCGACCAGCTCGGCGTAAAGCTGGCCACTTGTGCCGTAGAATTCATTCGAGGCGTGCAGCTCTTCCTGCAGCGCTCGGTATTGCGCCGAGATGTGCATTGCGAACCATTACAGTTGGAAGATGCCCGAAGCGTTCCAAACCACGTCGATATCGGCGCCGTTCGGTGTAACTGGAATGCCGGTGATACCAGTATCGAGGAAGGCCACAAGCCTAGACGTACCCTCGACGCCAGTATGGACATAGATTATAAGTGCCTCACTCACGTCTCCAGTAACGGCGGTAAACACAGTATCGTCCGCATCGAATAGACCTGCAACGACGGTGGTATTAGTTAGAGCGGCGCTGACGGCAACACGGGCTCCAGCGGGCACGTCGTCTAGAAAGTCATGCGCAGCATTAAAGGAGTAGTCAGCTAGATCGACAAGGATTACCCGAATATCACCATCGTTAAGATCGGTATTCGCCGAGTCATCAAGCAGTGCCTGCTTGTATACGGGATAGATTGCATTTGCCATCTCGATATTCCCCGGTTAAGACTACGCTAACTTAAGTTTTGATTAGGCAAATGTCAACTAAGCCACAGCCCACAACCCGGTGAAACTCTTAGCCACCCATTTCTGGCTGCTGTGGCAACGAAGAGTAAGATACGAACCAGGTTGGGTGCTTTCTGCATTAGTGCCTACTGAAGGGGATACTCCCTCAAGACGAATGTTGTCGTCGCCAACTGCATTAACGCGAATGCCGTTGGCGTTGTCCACATAATAATTAAACTCCATATTCTTCTCTGCCGGCGGTAGATTGAATTGCTGCAACACCGCCTTATCGATGTTGTCGAAGTGTTTGCCAGACTCACCATTGTTATGGGTATGAGGCGTGCTAAGAGGAGTAATGTTATGGCGGTCATTTTGTACAAGATCAAAACTAGACCCATATACCACTTGGCCGCCACTCTCAACCACACCATCGAGCGTGCCCGGTATACCATCGCGATTGTCAGTTACCAGAAATCCGTTTTGAAGCACGCGGTATTTCTTACCAATTGCACTACCTACGTAAGTGCTAAATATAGCTGCTCGAGACCTGACAATTATATAGAACGCATCGCTAAATGTTGGGTTGCCGGTAATCGTTAAAGTCGAGGCCATAAATATATCCGAGTTAGTCAAACTATGTAAAAAGCTTGATGGATTTATCAGCGCGGCGCCATCGACCAAGATATTATTACCAAAGTCTTGTAAGTTGCCAAGTATCGGAGCGCTGTTTCCTTGACATCCAGCAATCTCTATTTTGCCAGAACTAAAATCTTCAAAATCACCAAAGAATATCTGACCATTAACGCCAAGCGTTACCGCCACCGCGTCAGCATCTATACACGGCCGATTATTGGGTTGGAGTCTAAAACCATTCAAAGTCACAACTGAGCTCTGAGGTTGTAGAAGATTGAACGAGCCTATCTCAAACCCGCTATTATTAAACGAATTTCTAAGTATGACATTACCCGGATTGATCTTGTCTCCTATCCAGTTCAACTGACCGCCACCGAAGTAAGATTGATTATAAACGCCAGCGTAATCTCCCTCACTAATGCGAACATTTATAGTCTTACGCCCAAAATCTACACTCTCAGCCAAATAGTTAGCTGCCCGCTGTGGGTTACGCCATGCTTGAGCAATAGTATGCCCCGTATTAGTATCGCTACCATCCATAGAAACAAAGTAGTTACGATCTGTAGTAGCGCGATCTCGAGAGATACGGCTAAGTATATAATAGCCCATCTCACCAAACGCGACAGCTGGGACTATAGCCCCTTCATCCCAAAGGTCGTGCGCGCCAGCATCTGGTATAGTCACTACTCGCGACGGCATTGCAACCCTCCTAACGCCACTTAGCTCTATCTGAGCTTAGACGCTTCATTATACGCGATTTCCTAGTTCCTGTCACTGAGTTAGCCGGCCGCTCTGGTGGTATAGGACTAAGCTCAACTTCACGCGGAGTACGACCTTGGCCTCCATAACCCAACGTGAACTCGGTAGTCTCCTGTCTTGAGCTCCACGCCATTGGGGTGCCGTCGGGCCACCCGACAATTAGATCGGGCTGGTCCATTGTAGTGGGCCAGCCCACAAAGTCGTAGACGGTGATCGTGCTCATTTCTTAGACTTCCGCCTGCGCCGCTTCGGCTTGACCTTTACTACAATCAAGGTACAGCCTTCTGCTAGCGCCTCATTGATGTTGTCGATTAGTTTCGTAAGCTGCTCACTACTATAGATCTTACCAGCTCCGATCTTCACTCTCAGCTTTGCCACTACTATTTCTCCTACAGAGTTACCACACATACAACCTTAAAGTCGGGCAGCCTGTACGTGCATCCAATCAAAGTCTCGCTCACGACCTAAACTAATCCAACCCTCGGCTTCCCAGAACTCGAACCACGGCACATAAGCCGGCTTGGCGAACTCTGCTTGCGTGTGGTTCATGTTCAAGGCATTGTGACTATCATCGAAGTCTATGGCAATGCCCCACGAATGCATTGACCAAGCCGAGCCGCCCCGCATCTTCCTTACGTTGAGTGAGCCGCTGAACCTGTCAAGATGTAGAGCGGTGAGCTTCGGCAAGCCGTAGTGCTTGAGCGCGCGGCGCAGCACCCTATCGGCTGACGGTGCAACCTTCTTATGCAAGCTCATTCGCTTGACGATCTGATCCATATTCCAAGTCAAACGCATCGGGTAAGGTAAGTCAAGCAGGACTTGATTGGTGCCTACGTTACCATAGAACGCCATAACGTCCCGCTGGCGCGGCCACACTGTAGGCTGGTGGGCGATCTCTTCTGGCGCCGGCTCGGTCGCACGCGTTCGCTTGATGTAGTCCTCAAAGGCTTGTTGGGTTTGTGGACCTTGATAGCCATCGATCTCGCCTACCTCAAAACCCTGCTCTACAAGGTAAGTTTGGCTGGCCGCTACGATCAGCCGCTCCTTCTTCCAATCAGGGTGGTTGATAAGCTTGCCGATAGCGGCCAAGGTTTTCGCACCTATTTGACCGTCTACTTCACCATCGAACACATGCTTTGTTTTGAGCCAAGTTTGCAGTGACCTTGCATCGAGCATTCTAGTACTCCGTTCGTTTCAGTCCTATACACCCTTCTTTACGAAGAGAGCAACTACTGCTACCGCGATACCTACCAAGGCGATAAGGTAGCTAAACATTATCCTATGATTATCCTTACCACCAACACCCTCGCTTCGAGACTCTCGTAAGCTGGCAATCTCTTTATTTAGATTATCCATAGTCTTTTCGAATGACATACGTTGAGTTTCCAGACGACTTTCAAAGAACATTCTCATAGCTTCTAACTTATCGGCTTGAGCAGTAAACGTGCTTACCGCCTCAAATCGCGGCATCAACGTTTTAGCTTGGTCGTCAAGCTGGCCTCGAAACTCATTCGAGCGAACGTTGTAGTCCTTTTGAGCCTCCTCAGCTTTGATAATAGCCTTCTCTGAAGCTAGGAAGGCCGCACTAACCGCCTTCTCCTGAGCGGCCAACGCTGCATTGACAGCGATCTCACTAGCTCGAAAGCGGGTGTCATACAAACGATCACGCTCTTCTATGATACGCTCGACGAACTCTCGTATCGTTATTTTTAGCGAGCTTTCTATATAATTATTATTCCTATTCCTCGCTGCCATAGCATTCCCCCGCCCAGACGATGTTACCTATACGATAATAGCCTAAGAATAGGGTCAGTGATAGTAGCTAAATTTACTACTCTAACCAACGCATTTTCAGGAGGCATTCCCTCTACCGACATACTAGACCAGCCAGTTGAACCACTAGTCGCATCAGCATCCTCACCAGGGGTATTCCACGTAACACTACCGGGCGCTGCATCACCCGAGCCATAGATACCAATAAGTACACCATTATCGGGTACTTGGATAGTTTGCTCCAACGTTGTTACTTCGTTACCTACAACCGAGTTATGTTGAAAAGCCTGTAAAGAAATCATATCTTCTATAGTATACGCCATAGCCGCCGAGACTACGGCGCTAGCACTCGGCTGCGTTACGGTCAATGTTTGCGTATTACCGAGAAGAGAAACTCCTTCCCATATCGAGACACCCCTCGTATTTTTGACAATATCCTCTAAATATCTAGTTAACGGATCGCCGATGCCAGCCCCTAACCTCATGGCAATCGGCGTACCTGCGGGATGGGTATAAACGTAACCAACGACAATCTTTCTCAACACGCCTGGTCCCGGTAGGCTGAGCGTAAACGTTCTCTCAGCGGCCGCCGTTGTAGAATTATTGGAGCCCACAAACCTCTTGTCAGCGAAGCCTCGGGAATGATGGATAGTTTGCCCGTGGGACCAGCCCGGTAGGAAGTTCATGGCTTCGCCTCCAATTGCGCAATGCGTGTTTCAAGCGTAGTGATCTTAGCCACAAGCTGGTCCATTGTCACATAGTCTTGAGGCTCTGGTTTATTAGCTACCACGTAGGTCTCAATAACCGTATCACCTTCCTTTCTATAGATTGGCTCGCCAATTACCATCTTACCCACTGGTGCTTCGAACGGCTCGACAAGGTAAATACCGAACCGAGCCCGCTCCTGAGCAGTCCAGGTTTCGTGTAGTATCGCCTGAAGTGGGGCGCGCACTTCACCATCAAGGCTATCCAATATAGGGTTGCCTCCAATAGGTCTGAGATATGTGCCTAAGCCACCTACGTCTTGAACTACGATCATTGTTAGGTTCCTGTTGGTGTGCCAGATACTCGCTTGGCGCTCACTGCGAAGTGAGTAGTTGTAATACAGAAGATCGTGAGCAAGTACAACCTTGTATCAGAGATATCCGTAAGCGTAGGTAACTCTCCTAGATATTGGTTACCGAATATTAGAGTGCGTTGCGTAACCGGCGAAGCATCAACATTCCCTTGTACCAACACTATTCTTGAAGTGCCGGGCTGGCCATTGGTCGGGTTCCCAAGTGTGCGGTTTGCCGTCACGAGCACCGACGCATTTATAAACGTATCCCAATCTACTGCGATGGTCGCGGCATCGGTAAGCGTTTGAAATGCAGCAGCAGTCTCTAACAGGCCGGCAGTTAGCACATGACCAGCAGAGGCAGCGCGAACACCAGCGTCTGTACCAACGATGACTGCTGTAGAAGGACTGTCCCCCATATCGGCGCCCTTGATCTGTGTACCGGGCGCATTGACCGAGACTATAAACTGTAAGGCTTGAATACCTCCAATACTTGTAACGTTGCCGCCCGGCCCGGTTGCGCCAATATCACCTATACGGATAAACGATAGATTGAGCGGCTGTCCTGTGGTATTCGCAAGCGTGGCGCTACCACTCAGGAAGGTAACATTGAGTAGCGTCCAACCAGCGTCATCAACCAACGAAGTCAAGCTGTAGATAGCGAAGGAGTCAGGATCGTCGGTTCGCTTAACTATCAAATGCCCCTTGATGCTTGTGCTAGTGCTGTCATCCCACGTAAGAATGTAAGCCGACACGTCGGGACTGCCGAGTGCCGCAGCCAAATCATCTACAGCAATTTGAGTGACCAATGAAGGATCGGCATTGTTAAAACGGATTGCACGCGCACCAGGATCGGACATCGCGGTCGAAGTGTCGAACTCGAAGCTAATCCCTGGAACGCCCTCAAGCCCATCAACGCCGGCTAGAGATAAGGTCCAATCATTGAAGCTACCCGTACCGCCCCGGCGAAACACGTTGACTACAAGATCGCCATCGGTATCGTAAGACTCGATGATGCCATACATAACGTTGTCGGGGTTGGCATCGGAAGCAATCACAAGGTACGCCCCTGGCTTCCAAGCCCGGTCGCCTCCTTCTGTAACAATGAAATTCTTCAATCCTAATCCAACAGCCGCCGTCGTTAAAGACGTGCCAGACATCAAATCAGTGATGTCTAAAAAGTCGAACTCACCGGCCAGCCCAATACCTTGATAACGGAGAGTGCTGCTAAAACCATCTTTAGTAGCGGTGATACGATAGGCCCCACCTACAACGAAGAATAGCACTTGACCATTACCATCCGATTTAACCGGGTTGCCGGCAAATTCGTTACCATTGCGATCCTTATAAAGAACAGCTGGCAAACCTGTATCTTCATCTGTCACCGATACGTTAGCACCGACGACGCGATTACCTGCATTGTCTTGTATTGTTTTATGCCACGCTGCGAAAGGCATTTAAGCCCCCTAGTTGATCTGATCACCACGGATATCGCCATAGCCTGACAGGAAGTTTATCAAAGTCAAGCCATCGATTGCGTCGCCGGCCACACCACCATCGAAGAATATTGACGCATCTTGTCCAGGAAGTCCCGGACCACCCCCGTCGCCAGCTACATCTGGTCCAATACCACCAACCTCGGTAGTACCATTCCCACCATTACGCTCCACATTATTACCTGTTCCACCTGTTCCAGGTACTTGGCCAGCACCACCACCCCCACCAAATTGATCGCCACCGGCAGAGAAGCCTGCGCCACCGCCGCCTCCACCCCATATCTGAGCAACACCTGAGCTAAGATCTAGATCTATAGGATATCTGGTTCTAAATGCTAATCCACCAGCTTGACCATTGAAGCCCACTCCTATACCACCACCATTACCACCTTTACCCTGGATACGACCAATTATCTGTATAGTGATACGCAAGCCGGCTGGCCAATCGCTTAGCTCCCCCACGTCAAAGCCAGCTGTTAGAACAGAACTTGAACCAACAATCACCCCAGCGTTAACGATGACCGTCAGCGTAACCGGAGGCGAAGCGATAACATCATCGGCTGTTATTTCAGGATAGATATTATCGTGCACTTCTTTTAGATTGAAGTCGTTGATATTAGCATCGACCGTGATAACCCGGTTTACAAGGTCCTCCTGATTGAAGGCGACGAATAGCATCTCCTCAGCCTGAACGATTACCTTGTCGCCTTTGGGCTCGACCTTGGTAACCTGGATAGGCATCGATATGTTGCCGCCCAACTCATTCTGAGAACCGCGATATTTGAATTGATAGCCGCCCGCCTCCACCGGCAACTCATAACCGGCGTGTCTAGGCACGGCGAACTGTACTTGCCTGGGGGGCTCAGAATATCTCGATAGCAGCAAATCCGTAACCCGTATGGCCGTATCACGACCGAACGTAGCAATCCACGTACCAAAGATGCGCTTGATTACCGACTGCCCATTCAGAGTAGAAGCCTCAAGATTAGGCACCGAAATTCCCGACCTGAAATTGTTGGGCTCATCCAACGGCTCCAACGGGTTGCGAACTCCATAATAAACCCACGCCTCGGTTATCAGCTTGTTACGTTGCTCTGTAACGCTAATCGACTTCTCCAAAGTATTCTCTTCATTGAACTCAAAGGCAGCCGTACTAATACCACGAAGCACCTGAAATCGTATCTGGTTCTCAATCGTGTCGTTCCACAATATCAAACCAGCCTGCTGTATCAACTCTTCAAGCAGCTTCTTAACGCCAGTCGGTTCTGCAATCAACCTTGAATATTGACGCTGCAAATAAGTCGCTGCTTCCGCCTCCCACGTAGGCAGGTCGATCATAGCACTATCGACCTCTGCATGGTTAGTTAGCAAATCGTGAATGATGAAAGGTGCCGTATCAGCATCGTACTCCAAACACATCTGCACACGATCTTCTGCAGTGTGTGCTGCTGGCGCAGTGCCGAACTGCGCCCGAGTAATCACCAAGCTATCACCGGATCGGACGAAGGCAACAATCTCTTCACCACCTACCGCAAGGTAACCGCTTGTGGCATACTCTTGATCGCCAATGCCCGAAGGTAGCAGCTGCGCCGTCGTCTGAACGTTTGAAATGTCGGCAGCAAGGAAACCGTTGTTGAGCGCCGGCGCTTGAGACTTATCACTATCGGCAAACTTGAGCGAGTCTTGCCCAAGCATAGTCATCTTGTCATCGGCAGTCGGGCCGTTGAAGCTCTCGAGGAATAGGTGCCGAACCTCGTAGTCTTCAATATCGTGAGCTAACAAACCCGAGAGCACTCGTATAGGCTGTCCTCTACGCCAAATCTCTCGAGCGCGGAACCGGCCCCAATAAGTTCCGTTATTATAGAACTCACCTAGATCGGCGTGCAAATGATCTTTGAATGCTACATTGACTTGGGCGCGCTGACCCAAACCTTCACCGAGCGACAGCGTGACTGGTGTATGGGTCACATCTAAAATACTCGGTATAGCGTTGAAAGATACCGGCAAATACATTGTTGGGACAGCGTAACGTAATGTCTCAGTTTGATCGAGGAACAAACTACGCGCTCGGAAGTAACCACACACATGAGCATGAGCATCGTCGCTACCAATGCAGCCGATACCCACGTAGCCGGCATTTCCCGAGCTTGGTATGCTGGCTGTATCTTCCTCATGGATTAACATGAAGCCATCCGGCTCGTCATTAACATCGCCGCGCCAAACATTGCCGCGCAGCAATACACCGCCTCCAGCAATATCAGCCACGTCGAACCGCATCCATATATTTTCATCAGACACGTATGCGAAGACCATAGTAGTGAGTATGGTCTCAACACCCGCGATTATCTTAACAAACTCAAACGTCGTGTTGTCGGCCAACCGGGCATGGTAGCCCGTTGTCGAGCTAGTCTCACCGCGTAGTATGATGCCGGTTGCGTTAGTTGCCATTTGCCCCTCAGATCACTATACCGGCTTTCACGCCCATCGATGTCTCAAGTGACTCCAACTGTGCCGTAGTTATAGAAGTAGCTACCATAACGAAACCGTAGACACGTTGGTTCATAAAGGTGCCAGCCTGTGTTTGTCCTATATGAAGGAACTGATTTGAGATCGCGGGTGAGGCGCGAGTAGACACCTGTACCTTGTTCAACCGTGCAATCTCATTAATCACGTCCCGTTTCGATACCATTACAAAACCGCCAGTATTTGAATTGGCAGCCGAGCCGGCACTCTCAGTATCTCCAAGTGCGGTATAGATTTTATCGTCGCTGAACCACCAAGCTGTATGTGGGTTAGTACCCGCGAAGATAAATCCGCAATTCTGACCTGAAGCAAGTCTATTAAACCCCATAATCTCGGTCATATCGGTTGTAGGCAGAAATAACACCTGCGATGGATAAGACTGAACATTCGCAGCTTCGAAATTCATCCAATGCAAACCTGAACCTGTCCCATACGTGGGCACACCACTATCCGCACCACCGGATCGAGATATATGATTGCCATTACCACTCTTATCAAGCGCGCGGCGAATGATTTGGCCATTGGCGGTAACAGGGGTAGTTCCTACTGCATCTTGAAACAGGGTTGATAAGTCTGAGAAATCGAACCAGCGCAACGCCTGCACCAAATTCTCAGTTGGAGCGCTTTCTACAGATGTGCTTCCTGTCGCATTAGTTGCCGTAACCTCAACCGACAACGCTTTGCCAGCATCAGCGGCCACTACCAGATAGGTTGAATTTGTCTCACCAACAATAGCAACTCCGTCCAACTTCCACTGATAACTAAATGAAGTAGGTGCTCCGGCCCACTCACCATCATCGACAGTGAACGTCTCGCCGACGAGAATAAAGCCCTCTATAGTTGGCACGTTAATATTAACTGGAGCACCTATA
>Ga0193741_1000226_pt1 | contig 15874 bp, 18 predicted proteins | sample L2s2metaG_FD_143059 | JGI IMG/M metagenome (GOLD analysis project Ga0193741, IMG submission 143059) | Soil microbial communities from a riparian zone of the East river system, Colorado, United States - L2s2 | ecosystem: Environmental > Terrestrial > Soil > Riparian zone | place: USA: East River...
AGTCGATCGCATGTGCGCTCGAGAACGCCGACCTGAACGGGATCGCGAACTCGGCGTTCTTCGCCGGAGAGGTGGGTCAGGCGGTCGAGGAGCTCCGCGACCGTTCGGGTGACCCGGACGTGGTCGTGGTCGATCCGCCGCGGGCCGGCCTGTCGAACAAGGCGATCAGGCGGCTCGGCCGGATCGGCGCGCAGCGGATCGTCTACGTCTCGTGCAACCCGACCACGCTCGCGGGGAACGTCAAGCTGCTCAGGAACGATTGGGGCTACGAGCTGAAGCGGACGCGGCCCGTGGACATGTTCCCGCACACCCCGCACGTGGAGTCGGTCTCGCTCCTCGAGCGCGCCTTCGCGTAATCCACAACCGCGGCCCTTCGGGACGCGGCCCGGTGCCAGGCACGGGGACACGTCCCGGCGAGCGACCTCGAGCTGTGGACACCGACCGGCGATGGCTCAGCGTGCCGCGCGCGGTAGCGCAATCCACAGCTCGGCTCTCCCTTCCAGCCGCGTCCTGGGGTCTGGCCCCGGGCCACGGCCCGGCGGGCGGGGCTGTGGACTACCGCGTGGCCGGGCGCAGCCGGGCGTAGAGCGACCACGCGGTCACGAGCGTCCAGACGCCCTCGAGGAGCAGGAAGCCCCACTGGCGCTCGTGCCAGGCGAGCACGGTCAGCGCGCCCGCGCCCACCAGGTTGAGCCACAGGTACCACCACGACTGCTGGTCGAGCACCCGGAACTGCGCCAGCACGTAGGCGGCGAGGATCAACAGAGCCCCGACGATCTGGGCGGCCTGCGCCATCACGCGGACGAGCCCGCCGGCTCGCCGCGCTCTCGCCGCCAGCGCTGGAACTCGCGCCAGAGGAGATCCGCGTTCGGGATCAGGAACCCGAAGGCCAGCCCGGGAAGCGCCGGTAACCCTGCCGACTCCCAGACGACGCCGATCACCAGCGTGAGCCCGAGCGAGAGCGTCAGGGCGACGAACGTCCAGCCGACGCGCAAGTTCCAGCGCGCCGCCGCCGCCAGGAACAGCGCGAAGAACAAGAGATCGGGCGGCCCCAGCAAGGCGGCGCTCGGCTCCCCGGGGTGCGGGAACTCGAACGCGACGCGGTCGAACAGGCCGGGCTCCTCCTCGACGATGTGACCGGTCGGCCCGCGCCAGACCGAGAACGCATCCACCCACGGGATCAGCAGCGCGACGAGGGCAACCCAGAGGACGCTCTCGAAGTACTCCAGGAACCAGAACCCGAGCGTGGTCATCAGCGCGAGCTTCGCGAAGCTCGACAGCGACTCGAGCTCTGCCAGCTCCAGGAACACGACGAGCACCAAGAGCGCCAGGGCCAGCAGCAGCAGCCCGCGGGAGGTCCGATAGGGCAACGCGAGGTAGACCAGCCCGAAAATCGACGGGATCAGGCAGAGCGCGAGGAACGCGATGTTCCACCACTTCGAGAGGTCGACGAGCTGCTCGTGCCAGGCGTAGTACGCCCCGAGCGCCACGGCGAGGACGGCGAACGCCGCGACCCCCGGGGTCGCGACGCGCCTCAGTACGGCGGCAGCTCTGCCCACCAGGGGCCGAGCGCCTTCAACGCCCGCCAGAAGCGTGTCTTCGCCGCCTGCTCGTCCAGCGAGGCGTCGATGTCCGGGACGTAGAGCGCCTCGACCGTCGGAGTCCACTGCTGGAGCTCCCCGGGCTTCGCCTCCAGCTCGCCGGTCAGCGGAAAACCGAGCTCGTTCAGGAAGGCGAGCGCATCCTCGCCCATCACCACGAGCAGCTTCGGCTGGACGATATGCAGCTCGCGCAGCAGCCACTCGGCCGCCTGCTCCTCGTCGCCGCCGTCGAACTTGAAGCAGTTCGTCCCGTAGACCGCGAGCGGGTCGATGTGGAGTCGCTGGAGCGACTTCACGAGCGCCTGCCCGGCCCGCCCGAAGAACGCGACACCCTCCTGGATCTCCGAGTGCTGCGGGCGGAACTTCAGCAGGAAGATGTCGGCGAGCGGATGGCCGGATCCGATCGCCGGAACCCGCCCCTCGCCGGCCCGCCGGATCTCGTCGCCGAGCTCGTTCGTCTCGGTGATCGCCTTCTGGAGGTAGCGCTCGTGGATCTCGTCGGTGGCAGGCACAGGCGGCACGGTTCAGGTTCTGCTCTCCAACACCCTTTCCTTGACCTGGGCGGTCCACTTGAGGGCCTGGAGGTAGGCGAGGGAGCGCGGGCGGCGGAGGACCTCCGCGGTGCGCAGGCTGACCAGGAACTCGTCACGGTCGCCGAACGCGCGCATTCGCAGGCCGCCGGTCCCGACTCCCTGCAGCACGTGCGCGTCCGAGCCCGCGCCCATCGTCAGGTTGTACTTGCGCGCGAACCGCACCGCCTCGTCGTTGTACTGCTCGAACAGGAGCCGGGCGTTGTAGACCTCGAACACGTCGATGTCGGACAGGTGGCGGTGGATCGTCTTCGCGTCCGGGATCGAGTGCATCCGGTCGAACGGGTGAGGAAGGTAGACGAGGCCGCCCTGCTCCTTGATCGCGGCAATCGTGTCCGCGAACGGCATGCCTCTGGGGATCTCGCGCTCGAGGAAGAGGCCGATCACCTCCCCCTGGTTGTCCGTCTTGACCTCCTCGCCCGGGATCACGAGCAGATCCGTCCCGCGGGCGGCCTCCACCGTCGCCTGGGCGCCGCCGAAGGCGTTGTGGTCCGTCACCGCGATCGCACCGAGCCCCTCCTCGAGGGCGTGCTCGACGAGCTCCTCCGGCTCGACGAGGCAGTCGTGCGACCAGGAGGTGTGCATATGCAGGTCGACGGTGATCCATTGGCGGTCGGCGAGCGGATCGGACTCCTTCGAGCGGCGGCGACGGCCGGCGAGCGAACGGTAGAGCTCGTCCAGCTCGCGCCCGAGCTCGGCGAAGCTCTCGCCCTCGGCGCCCCGGCGTCCCGCGGCTGCGACGTCGCCGCGGAGCTCTGGGCTCTCGGCAAGTCGGGCGACGGCTGCGGCCGCCAGCGCCGGTTGCTCATGCACGCCCGGCGGGGAGGCGATCGCCGCGCCCGCCGCGCTCGCCTCGACCGTGACTCGGCGGAGCTCAGCCAGGGCGGGCACGAAGATCGGCGCCTCGTTCAGGATCGGCGCGCGAGCCTGACCCGACCGCGCCGTCCGGACACGGACGCGGCCGCGGAGCGCAGAGGGAATCGAGGGCCGGCCGGCCAGCGCCTTCGTCCTGAGCAGCATCAGCTCCCAGCCCGGCAGCTCCTTCATGATCGAGTACAGCGCCTTCGTGAGGAGCCGTTCGCCCGGTCGCCACTCACAGACGATCACGTCGCGCTTCTCGACGGGGTGGAAGAGCTCCGTGTCAACGCCGAGCGGAGTCAGCCGGTAGTCACCGGGAAAGCGCAGCGCCGCAGCCGCGGCGGTCTCCGGAGAGACCGCGAGCAGCGCGTCGACCCGCGAGAGCAGACGGCCCCGCTGGGCTTTGCCCGGCGGGTAGCTCAGACGCTCCGGGGAGAAGAAGCTCGCAACGGCGAGCGCGCGACTGTCGCGGAGCGCGACGTAGGAAAGGCTCGGAAGCCCCGGCTCGAAGCCGTGGACGACGTCGTAGCCGCCGCGCGACAGCGCGAGCGCGAGGTTTGCGCGGACGCCGACCGGGAGCCCGATCCGGCTCCTGCGCGAGATCGGCACGGCCGGACCGAGCGCGATCACCTCACCGCTCGCACCGTCCTCGAGCGCCCTCCGCCCGGCGATCAGGTCGGACGCGCGCCCCGATGGCGCCAGGACGGTGACCTCGTGTCCGAGACGGCGCAGCTCGGTCGCCGCGCCTGCGACGTGCTCGTTGACGTCATGGGGCTGCGACCAGGAGAACGGGGTGACCAGGCAGATCCTGAGACCCACGAACGTCGAGTCTAGATGGGCGGCTCGGGCGAGCCGCCCATCCAAAAAGCGCTAAGCGGTCGCCTTCGCGCGCGCCTGCTTGCGCGCGTGCTGCTTGATGAACGCCTCGACGCCGTCGAACGCGTCGTCGTCGTCGATCTGCTTCGGCGGCGACTTCATCAGGAAGGCGCTCGGCGCGGCGAGCGCGCCGCCGATCCCGTTGTTCAGGCCCAGCTTCGCAAGCCGGACGGCGTCGATCACGATGCCGGCCGAGTTGGGTGAGTCCCAGACCTCGAGCTTGAGCTCGACGTTGAGCGGGACGTTGCCGAAGCTGGAGCCCTCCATCCGGACGTAGGCCCACTTGCGGTCAGTCAGCCACGGCACGTAGTCCGACGGCCCGACGTGGACGTTCTGCTCGCCCATGTCGTAGTCGAGCACGGAGGTGACCGCGTTGGTCTTCGAGATCTTCTTGGACTCGAGCCGCTCCCGCTCCAGCATGTTCAGGAAGTCCGAGTTGCCGCCGACGTTCAGCTGCATCGTCCGGTCGAGCTTGACGCCGCGGTCCCGGAAGATCTGCGTCAGCGCGCGATGCGTGATCGTCGCGCCGACCTGCGACTTGATGTCGTCGCCGATGATCGGCAGGCCGCGATCTTCGAAGCGCTTCCGGAAGTAGCCGCCCTTCGCGATGAAGACCGGCATGCAGTTCACCATCGCGCAACCCGCCTGCAGGATCTGCTCCGTGTACCACTTCGTCGCCTCTTCCGAGCCGACGGGGAGGTAGTTGACGACGACGTCGGTGCCTGTCTCCTGAAGGATCCGCACGACGTCGTCCGTGTCGCCAGGCGCCTTCTCGACGACCTCGGAGATGTACTTGCCAAGACCGTCGTGGGTCATGCCCCGCGCGACGGTGACGCCCGTCTTCGGCACGTCGGCGAACTTGTACGTGTCGTTGGGGTGCGCCCAGATCGCCTCGGAGAGGTCCTTGCCGACCTTGTCGGTCGTGACGTCGAAGGCGGCCGTGAACTCGATGTCGCGGACGTGATAGCCGCCGAGGTCGACGTGCATCAGGCCGGGCACGAACTCGTCCGCCGGCGCGTCCTTGTAGAACTCCACGCCCTGGAGCAGGGAGTTGGCGCAGTTGCCGACGCCGATGATCGCCACGCGCACCTTGTCCTCGCTGCGCGGCGCCTTGCCGTTCGTTGCTGCCATTGGTCGGGTGCTCCCCTCTCCGGCCGAAAGGCTCTCGGCCAGGATCTCGTTGATGAGCTCGTTGGTGTTCGCGCCGCGGTCTGCAGCGCGCTGCTGAAGCCGGTCCTTGAGGTCGGCAGGCATGCGGAGGAGGACATCGCCTTCGCCCTTGGGCGGCACGCCCTTCCGTCCGCTCGGCTCGAAGGGGACGGCGAAGCGCGAGGCGAGGATCCCGACCGCGACGTCGTTCAGGTTGCTCCCGCGGTCGGCGACCTCGGCGGCCAGTCGAGCCTTCAGCTCGTCCGGCATCCGGACAAGCACGTCCTTCCTGCTAGCACTCAAGTGCTAGCAGGATACCTCAGCGCAGCTTCAGCTGCCGGCGTACGTGGAGGACGCGCTGGACGACGGTCGTCCAGGCAGTCACGTTCAGCAGGTACACGGCCCAGGGGAGCAAACCCCAGGGCGCGAGGAAGAGGCCGGTGACGATCACGACCACCCGCTCGGCCCGGCTGCCCAGCCCGACATCGCCCTTCAACCCGAGCGCCTCGGCGCGGGCGCGCGTGTAGCTGACGAGGAACGAGGCGGTCATCGCAGCGAAGGCGGCTCCCAGCGCAACCTGGTTTCCGTCTCGCGCGAAGACGAGCGCGATCGCCCCGAGCATCGCCGCCTCGCCGATCCGATCGGTCGTGGAGTCGAGAAAGGCGCCGAACGGTGTTCCGCGACCGCTCTGCCGCGCCAGCGCTCCGTCGAGCACGTCGAGCAGCGACCCCGCCCAGAAGAGGAATGCGCCTGCCCAGAACCAGAGGATCTCGTTGCGGTACTCGAAGTAGACCGAGACGGCCGCGAGGAAGCAGATCGTGAGGCCGAGCGCGGTGAGCGCGTCCGGCGTCACCCGGGTCCGCGCGAGCCCGCGCATCGAGCGGGACGCCAGGCGGCGGACGCCTGCCGTGTAGCCCTCTTTGACGCGCACGAGCGCGCCCTCGCGCGCCACGCCTAGGTCGCGGGCGCTGTTCTTCGCCGGGCGAAGAAGCGCCGCACCTCGGCCCGGTAGACGATCGGCGCTGCGACGCCGGCGACGAGGATCCCGGCGGCGATGTCGAGCCAGAAGTGGTTGCCGGTCGCCATCACCGAGATCCAGACCCAGACCGGCCAGGCGAGCCAGATCGCCTTCATGATCCACGACCGCACGAAGACGGCGAGCGCGATCCCGACGATCAGCGCATCCGCGGAATGAAGGCTCGGCATCGCGGCGTACGGGTTCGAGGCGAGCTGGATGAAGCCCGAGCCGTGGTTCGGCGCCCCCAGCGAGGCGAGCGTGTCGGAGAAGCCGAACTCGGGCAGCATCCGCGGCGGCGCCGTCGGCAGTAGCACGTAGCCGACCAGCCCGATCACGTTCGTGAGGATGAGGACGTTGCGGAAGCGGATGAACGACCCGTGCCGGCGCAGATACACCCACAGCAGCGCGATCCCTACCACCGCGAACTGCGAGAGCCAGTACGTCCATTGCATGGACACCGCGACGGAGTACGACGACTGGGCCCAGCTCTGCAGCGACAGCTCCCAGAGCCCGGTCGCGCGCCGCTCGAAGTCGACGATCCCGCGGGCGTTGTCGAACGCCGCCCGGTCGTCACGGTCGGCGACGCCCCGCGCAACCTGGTAGGCGAGGACGAACCCGAACCAGATCAGGAGCTGGCGGAAGAGATCGAGCCATCCGCGGGGGAGCTGACGGCTGACGGCTGCGGCAGCGGAGCTCAAGGGGTCAAGTTTACTGTCGGCTGCGGAGGTGCCGAAAGCTTGCGATGACGGACTTCTCACGCCAGGCAATTCGCCAGAGCGGCTACCTCCGAGCGGGGTTTGCCGACCAGTACGACGCGTTCAGGCCTTCGCCTCCGCCAGTCCTGCTGGAGGCTCTGTCGCGGTATGCCGGCTCGTCGCCGCTTCGGCGCGTCGTCGACCTTGGGAGTGGAACCGGGCTCTCGACTCGAGCATGGGCCGCGAAAGCGGACGAGATCGTCGGGATCGAGCCCAATCCGGAGATGCGCAAGGCCGCGGAGGTCCGGACTTCGCAGGAGAACGTGCGTTACGTCGAAGCCTTTGCCGACCGGACAGGTCTGGAATCCGCGAGCGCGGACCTCGTCACCTGCTCGCAGTCGTTTCACTGGATGGAGCGCGGGCCGGTCCTCGCCGAAGCAGCACGGATCCTGCGAGCAGGCGGCGTCTTCGCCGCGTACGACTACGACGCCTATGCGTTGATCGATCCGCAGGTCGACGCAGCGTTCGAGGCATATCTCCAGCTGCGTCGGAGATACCGCGACGAGTACAAGGTCGAGGCCGGCTGGACGCGGACGCCGAAGGCCGGCCATCTCGACGCCATCCGGGAGAGCGGCCTCTTCTCCTACACGCGCGAGTTCGTCGTCCACGACGAGCTCGAAGCGGGCGCCGAGGAGATCGTCGGCTTCGCGCGCAGCCTCGGCCTCGTGCCGGAACTGCTCGCGCTGGGAGTCTCCGAAGACGACCTCGGCCTCATGGCGCTCGACGAAACCGTACGCCGGGTGATCGGCAATCGGCGGGTGCCGACCGTCCGGGGCTATCGCACCCGCCTCGGCGTCTGCTAGCCGCCGATCTGGGACATCGAGCGCGACGCCCGGACGAAGCCCGGGTCGTTGATGCGGTGCTTCAGCTCCTTGTGCTTCACGGCCCAGCGGATGAGGCCCGCGAGCTCCTCGTCGCCCGCGCCCTCGCGGAGCGGCGTCTTGAGGTCCCACTCCCGGCGCGAGAAGAGGCAGGTGCGGAGCTGGCCGTCCGCGGTCAGCCGGATCCGGTCGCACGACGAGCAGAACGGCTCCGACACCGGGTTCACGAAGCCGATCTCGCCCTTGCCGTCGGCGAAGCGGAACCGGCGCGCCGTGGAGGACGCCTTGGCGGGGATCTCCTCGAGCGGCCAGTGCTCCTCGATCAGCGCACGGATCTCGGCGCCGGTGAGGACGTCGTCGCCCGCCCAGCGCTCCTCCGCGTCGAGGGGCATGAACTCGATGAACCGAACGATGTAGGGCTTGCGGCGGGCGAGCTCTGCGAGCGCAGGGACTTCCTCCTCGGTGAACCCGCGGATCGCTACGCAGTTGACCTTGATCGGTCGCAGCTGAGGATGCGCCTCCGCCGCCTCGAGCCCGGCGAGCACCCGGTCGAGCGCGTCGCGTCTCGTGATCTCCGCGAAACGGACGTGCGACAGCGAGTCGAGCGAGACGTTCAGACGCCGCAGCCCGGCTTCGACGAGTGGCCCGGCGAAGCGGTCGAGCAAGACGCCGTTCGTCGTCAGCGAGAGATCGGTCACGCCGGGGATCCCCGAGAGCATCGACACGAGGACCGGGAGATCACGGCGGGCGAGCGGCTCGCCGCCGGTCAGCCGTACCTCTTCGACGCCCATGCGGGCGAGCACGGAAACGACGCGGGAGAGCTCCTCGAAGGTCAGGAGCTCGTCGCGGCCTAGCCACTCCAGCCCCTCGGCCGGCATGCAGTAGCGGCAGCGGAAGTTGCACTTGTCCGTCACGGACACCCGCACGCTCTTGATCTCGCGCCCCCAGCCGTCGGTGAGCGAATCCATACGGAAGAGCCTAGCGTCAGGTTTTACGGTTGCCTCTTCGCGAAACACTGCGGTCACCTACTCCTGGAAGGAGCGCGTGATGTCGAATCTCGACGAGGAAGGCCAGGGCGGCGCCGCCGAGGAAGGCGGCATGGCCGGCGGTACCGAGGACGAAGGCGGCATGGGGGGCGGCTCCGAGGGCGGCATGGGCGGCGGCACGGACGACGAGGAGACGGGCGGCGGCAGCGAGGCGAGCTGACGGCTCCTACCGCGAGGGCGCCGGCCGGCGCCCTCGCACGGTTCTTTCGACGCGGAGGCTGAGATGAGCGAGCAGGACACCGAGGGCACGCGCGAGCGTGAGCCCAACCCAACGCAAGAAGCGATCGACGAGGAAGGGCCGACCGACCAGCCGGTCGACGTCGGCGGCTGGGAGGACAACGAGCCGAGCACGCACGCAGGCGAGGGCGGCCAATCCGACGACGTCGCGTAGCTCGCCTCGAGCGCAAGTAACAAGTTGTTACTTGGCTTCTGACGCCGCGCAGCAAGCGGCATCGGGGGCCTCGTGACAAATTGTTACTAGCCGAACCCGGCGCCTAGGATCCCCTTGTGCCGACCGTCGCCCTGATCCTGGTGACGGCGGTCTGGGGGGTCACGTTCGTTCAGGTCAAGGACGCGGTGGAGCTCTATCCGCTCCTCGCGTTCCTCGCGATCCGGTACGTGATCGCAACCGCGGCCCTGGCCCCGATCGCTCTGCGGCGGCTTGGAGGGTTCGGCCGCGAGGGCCTCGTCGCCGGCGCCGTCCTCGGCAGCCTGATCGCGCTCGGGATCGGGCTGCAAACCGCGGGCCTCGAGCGGACGACGGTGACCAGCACCGGCTTCATCACGGGCCTGTACGTCCTGTTCACGCCCCTGCTCGGGCTGGCGCTCTTCCGGACGCCCATCCCACGCTCGCTCTGGGCCGGAGTCGCCCTCGCGCTCGTCGGTCTCGCCCTCCTGGCGGGTGTCCCGCAAGGCTCCGGGCGAGGAGACCTGCTCGTGCTCGTCAGCGCGTTCGTCCAGGCAGTCCACATCGTGATGGTGGAGAGGTACGCGAACCGCTTCGACGTCTTCGCGCTCACCTTCGTGCAGGTGGCGGCCGCCGCTGTCGCGTTCGGTGCCGTCTCCCTCGCGTTCGAGGAGCCGACGGTTCCTCGAGGCTGGACGGTGTGGTCCGCACTGATCGTCACGGGCCTCTTCGCCGTGGCCTTCGCCTATGTCGTCCAGGTCTGGGCGCAGCGCCGGGTCAGCGCTACCCGGATCGCGATCGTCTTCTCGCTCGAGACCGTCTTCGCCGGGCTCTTCGGCTACCTGCTCGCGGGCGACCGGCTGGGCGCGCTCGGGTTCGCGGGTTGTGCGGCGATCTTCGCGGGGATCGTCGTCGCCGAGCCCGCCGCTGCCTCGACGCTCAGGCGGTTGGTCGGACGCCCCGCGCCCGAGCCCGAGCCTCGACCTCGCGGATGAACGGCGTCTTCAGCTCGCTGTAGGCATCGCGTGGGTGGCCCTCGGCTGCGAGCCGCCGCTTGAACGCGGCGTAGCGCTCGCGCTCCTCTGCATCCGAGCGCAGCGCGTCCCTGAAGGTCAGCTGTCGGTCCCAGTGCTCGGACCCGTACGTGACGACGTGAACGTGAATCGTCCTCGGCTCTTTGCGGAAGAACAGTCGGCCCGGGAGGCCGTACTCCCCGAGGAACTCGTACCCCAGCCCGCGCATGTCGTCGACCTGCTCCTCCGAGAGCTCGAGCTCTCGGACTCCAACGAGCACGTCGACGATCGGCTTGGAGCAGAGCCCGGGCACGGACGTCGAGCCGATGTGCTCGATCCCGACCGCCTGCTCGCCGAAGATCCCCGCCAGCCGGCCCCGCTCCTGTTCGTAGAGCTCGGCCCAGCTCGGATCGTGGTCGACGAGCTCTACGACTTCAGAACTGCCACTCACCGTTTTCCTGAACGATCTCGCCGTCGCACTCGATGCGGCCGCCGTTGCGCAGGTCCTTGACCATGTCCCAATGAACGGCGCTGAGGTTCTTGCCGCCGATGGTGGGCAAGCCGGCGCCGACCGCGAGGTGGATTGTCCCGTACATCTTCTCGTCGAAGAGCGTGTTCTTCATGTAGCGCTGGATTCCGGGGTTGCAGCCGATCCCGTACTCGCCGAGGATCCGCGCGCCCTCGTCGCGGTCGAGCTTCGCGAACAGCGCCTCCTCGTTGCTCGTCGCAGACGCCTCGACGACCTTGCCGCCCTCGTAGCGCATGCGGACGTTCTCGACGAGGTCCGGCTCCTGGTACGCCGGATACTCGATGAAGCTGACCGTGCCCTCGGTCGACTCCTCGACCGGGCTGTAGAAGACCTCGCCGCCGGGCATGTTCGCGTGGCCGTCGTCGACCTCGCCCTCACGTCCAACGAGGCTGAATCGGAGATCGGTCTCGGCGCCCACGATCCGTACTTCATCGGCCTGGTCGAAGCGATCCTTGATCCGCTTCATCTTCTCGCCCTCAGCGTCCCAGTCGAGGAGGACGGCGCCGTACAGGAAGTCCTCGAACGCCTCGTTCGTCAGGCCGGCCTCCTGCGCGAGGGCGGGGCAGGGGAAGCGGCAGGTCACCCACGGGATCTCCATTCGCAGTCGTCGCTGGAGGAACTTCGCGTGGGCCTTGTTGAGCGCCTCGCGCTTCTCCGCCGGGACGTCGGCGCCGGTGCGCGGGTTCTCCGGCGCGCCGAGCAGCATCCAGGCGTCGACGTTGTCCCAGACGTGCTGGTCGACCGGAGCGACCTTCTCGAGGAGCTCGAGCGGGGCCTCCTTCGCCCAGGTCCAGTTGAACGGCAACTGCTCCATCGCGTAGCTGAAGCGGACGATCGGGTACGCCTGACGGCGTCCGATCAGGCGCACGACCTCCTCGAGCAGCGGCCTCGCGGCCGGCTGCGAGATGACCATCACCTGCCAGTCGGGCTGGACGTCGATCGAGCGCTCGACCAGCAGTCGGGCGTAATCCTGGACACGCGGGTCGGCCACCGTCGCGGCATTCAAGCACGAAGCGACCTGCGGCCATACTTGCTACGATCCCGCTTAGATTTTCTGTAGGCCAAGCACAGAGACGGAGGAACCGCACACATGGCAAAGACGATCGGCATCGATCTCGGCACGACCAACTCCTGCATGGCGGTGCTGGAGGGCGGTGAGCCGACCGTCGTCCCGAATGCCGAGGGCGGGCGCACGACGCCCTCCGTCGTCGCGTTCACGGGCGACGGCGAGCGGCTCGTCGGCCCGCCGGCCAAGCGCCAGCAGGTGACGAACCCGCAGAACACGATCTTCTCGATCAAGCGCTTCATGGGGCGCAAGCACGACGAGGTCTCGGAGGAGATGACGATCGTCCCGTACGAGGTCGTCAAGGGCCCGAACGGCGACGTCCGGGTCAAGGCCGGCGACAAGGAGTACGCGCCGCCGGAGATCTCCGCGATGATCCTCCAGAAGCTCAAGGCCGACGCCGAGGCGTACCTCGGCGAGGCGGTGACCGACGCGGTCGTCACCGTCCCGGCCTACTTCAACAACGCGCAGCGCGAGGCGACGAAGGACGCCGGCAAGATCGCCGGCCTCAACGTCGTCCGGATCATCAACGAGCCGACCGCGGCGGCGCTCGCCTACGGCCTCGAGAAGGAGGAGGAGCAGACCGTCCTCGTCTTCGACCTCGGTGGCGGGACGTTCGACGTCTCCGTCCTCGAGCTCGCCGAAGGCTTCTTCCAGGTCAAGTCGACCGCCGGCGACAACCACCTCGGCGGCGACAACTTCGACAAGGCGGTCGTCGACTGGATGGTCGCCGAGTTCAAGAAGGACCAGGGCATCGACCTCGCCGCCGACAAGATGGCGCTCCAGCGGCTCTACGAGGCCGCGGAGAAGGCGAAGATCGAGCTCTCGTCAACGATGACGACGCAGATCAACCTGCCGTTCGTCACCGCGACACAGGAGGGCCCGAAGCACCTCGACCTCCAGCTGACCCGCGCCAAGCTGAACGAGCTGACCGCGGACCTGCTCGAGCGGACGGTCGGCCCGACCAAGCAGGCCCTGTCCGATGCGGGCCTGGAGGCAAAGGACATCAACCACGTTGTCCTCGTCGGCGGCATGACCCGCATGCCGGCAGTGGTCGAGAAGGTCAAGGAGCTCACCGGCAAGGACCCGCACAAGGGCGTGAACCCGGACGAGGTCGTCGCCGTCGTCGCGGCCATCCAGGGCGGCGTCCTCAAGGGCGAGGTCAAGGACATCCTCCTGCTCGACGTGACTCCGCTCTCGCTCGGCATCGAGACGAAGGGCGGCGTCTTCACCCGCCTGATCGAGCGCAACACGACGATCCCGACCAAGAAGGCGGAGACGTTCACGACCGCCGAGGACAATCAGCCCTCGGTCGAGGTGCACGTCCTCCAGGGCGAGTCCGAGATGGCGCTCTACAACAAGACGCTCGGCAAGTTCCAGCTGGTCGGCATCCCGCCGGCGATGCGGGGCATGCCGCAGATCGAGGTCGCCTTCGACATCGACGCGAACGGGATCATCCACGTGACCGCCAAGGACATGGGGACCGGCAACGAGCAGCAGATCCGGATCGAGGGCGGCTCGGGCCTCAAGGAGGACGAGGTCCAGCAGATGATCAAGGACGCGGAGGCGCACGCGGGCGAGGCGCACAAGCTCCGCGAGCTCGCCGACGCGCGCAACATGGCGGAGTCGCTCGCCTACCAGACCGAGCGCACGCTCAAGGAGCACCGCGACAAGCTCGACGAGTCCGACGCCTCGACGATCGAGGGCCGGATCATGGAGCTCAAGGGTGTTCTCGAGAGCCAGGATCCGAACGAGATCCGGCAGAAGACCGAGGAGCTCCAGGAGGCCTCGCAGAAGCTCGCCGAGGCGATCTATGCGCAGGCGACCGCCCAGCAGGCTGCCTCGCCTTCCGACGGCACCGGCGGCGCCTCTGACGACGAGGTCGTCGAGGAGGCCGACTACGAGGTCATCGACGAGGAGGAGGCGAAGACCTCGTAATGCCGGAGGAGGTCGAGAACACCGAAGCCGAGGTCGTCGAGGAGGCCGGCGAGCTCGAGACGCTCCAGCAGGAGCGCGACGAGCTCGTCGACACCCTCCAGCGCGTCCAGGCGGACTTCGAGAACTACCGCAAGCGGGCCGCGCGCGACCAGCAGAGCCTGGTCGCGCGGGCCCACGAGCGGCTGGTCAAGGAGCTCCTGCCGGTGCTCGACGACCTGGAGCGGGCGCTCGAGGCGGCGGAGGCGCACGAGGAGGCGAAGCTCGAGGAGGGCGTGGCGCTCGTCGCCCGCTCGCTCGCGGACATCCTCCGCAAGGAAGGGCTGGAGGAGGTCGCGACCGACGGGAGGTTCGACCCGCACGTCCACGAGGCGCTGCTCTCGCAGCCGTCCGAGGCCGACGAGGGCGACGTCATCGAGGTGATCCAGAAGGGCTACCGGCTGGGCGACCGCGTGCTTAGGCCGGCGAGGGTTGTGGTCTCGAGTGGCCACGACACCTAAAGACCTCTACTCGGTCCTGGGCGTCCCGAAGGGCGCGCCTGCGGACGAGATCAAGAAGGCCTACCGGAAGCTCGCCCGCGAGAACCACCCGGACAAGAACCCTGGTGACGCCGTGGCCGAGGAGCGCTTCAAGGAGATCCAGACCGCGTGCGACGTCCTTTCGGATCCCGAGAAGCGCAAGGCCTACGACCAGTTCGGCTCATCGGACGGGAGGCGCGGTTTCGACCCGCGCGGCGGCGGAGGAGGCTTCGACTTCGGCGGCGACTTCGACCTCGGGGATCTCTTCGGCGGCATCTTCGGCCGAGGCGCCGGGAGGCAGCAGCAGTCGCGCGCCCAGCGCGGCGCCGACCTCGAGGCGCACGTCAACCTCTCCTTCGAGGACTCGCTCAAGGGCATCGAGACCAAGATCCCGGTCGAGGTCGAGACCGCATGCCGCGACTGCGGCGGCTCCGGCGCGAAGCCGGGCACCTCGCCCAAGGTCTGTCCCGAGTGCCGCGGCCGCGGCGTGATTTCCGAGAGCCAGGGCCTCTTCGCGCTCTCTCAGCCGTGCCCGCGCTGCCGCGGAAACGGGACCGTGATCGAGGATCCCTGTCCGTCCTGCCGCGGCACCGGCCGCGAGCGGCGCACGAGGCGCTATTCGGTGAAGATCCCGGCCGGCGTCAAGGACGGGACGCGAATCCGACTCAAAGGCAAGGGCGAGGCGGGCGTCGCCGGCGGGCCGCCCGGCGACCTGCAGGTCGTCACGCGGGTCGCGGCGTCGCCGATCTACCAGCGGCGGGGTGCGGATCTCGTCGTCGAGGTGCCGGTGTCGCTGGCCGACGCCGCGCTCGGGACGGAGGTCGAGGTGCCGACGCCGGAGGGCGCCGTCTCACTGAAAATCCCGGCCGGCTCGGAGCACGGGAAGCTCCTGCGGATCAAGGGCCGCGGCGCGCCGAAGCTGAAGGGTGGGAAGGGCGACGTGCTCGCGCGGCTGAAGCTCGAGGTCCCGAAGAAGCTGAACAAGAAGCAGCGCGAGTTGTACGAAGAGCTGAAAAAGGTCGGCTGATGGACGACCGGGGCCGGTACATGATCAGCGTCGCCGCCGAGCTCGTCGGCATGCACCCACAGACGCTCCGGATCTACGAGCAGAGGGGCCTCGTGCGGCCGACGCGCACCGCCGGCAACACGCGGCTCTACTCGGACACCGATCTCGAGCGGCTGCGCCTGATCCAGCAGCTGACCACCGAGCTCGGGCTCAACCTCGCCGGCGTCGAGATGGTGCTCCGGCTCGAGGATCAGATGAGCCGAATGCAGCGCCGCATGGAGCGGATTGAGCGCGAGCTGCGGGAGCAGATGCGCGACGTCGAGCGGCAGTACAAGCGGGAGCTCGTGCTCTGGGAGGACCCGACGCTGCCCGCACGGAGGCAGGGCTAATGGACTTCAACAAGCTCACGTTGAAATCACAGGAGGCGGTCGGCGCGGCGCAGGAGCTCGCGCGCCGGATGGGCAACCCGGAGATCTACCCCGAGCACCTGACGCTGGCGCTGCTCGACCAGGAGCTGCCGCAGCAGCTCGTCCCTGACGCGCCCGAGCTGCGTGCGCAGTCCGAGACGACGCTGCGCGGCAAGCCGGCGGTGCAGGGCGGTGCGCAGCAGCCTCAGGTCGGAGCCGCGTTTTCGCGCGTGCTCGACGCCGCTTTCGACGAGGCCCGAAAGCTCGAGGACGAGTACGTCTC
>Ga0193741_1000227_pt1 | contig 15831 bp, 10 predicted proteins | sample L2s2metaG_FD_143059 | JGI IMG/M metagenome (GOLD analysis project Ga0193741, IMG submission 143059) | Soil microbial communities from a riparian zone of the East river system, Colorado, United States - L2s2 | ecosystem: Environmental > Terrestrial > Soil > Riparian zone | place: USA: East River...
TCGCCCTCATCGATCGAGCCCCGGAGGTCCGGGCAGAGGCGCTCGCTCCCCGGGAGTTCGTCGCACTCACGAAGGCGCTCGCGTGAAGGAGGCCCCAGCGCCGGCGAAGATCAACCTGGCCCTCGTCGTCGGCGAGCTTCGTCCGGACGGCAAGCACGAGGTTGCGACGGTGCTCCAGCGAATCGACCTCGCCGATCGGATCTCGGTCGAGCGGGCCGACGCGGTCGAGATCCACGGCTTCCCCGAGGACACCCTCGTGCGCGGTGCGCTGGGGGCACTCGGCGTGACGGCGAGAGTCGAGATCGAGAAGCGGATCCCCGTCGGAGCCGGGCTGGGAGGCGGCAGCTCGGACGCGGCGACCGCCCTTCGGCTTGCCAACGAGCTGCTTCGGGAGCCCGTCGCGGCCGGACAGCTCCACGAGCTTGCGGCGGGCCTGGGCGCCGACGTGCCCTTCTTTCTCGCCGAGGGGCCGCAGGTGGGGACCGGGGACGGGAGCGAGCTCTCGCCCGTTTCGCTCCCGAGCGACTATGTGGTCGTGCTCGTGCTGCCGGCCGGCGAGCTCAAGTCGTCGACCGCGAGCGTGTACGCGGCTTTCTCGGGCCACGACGGCTTCGCCGAGCGGCGGGCGGCGCTCTACGAGGCGCTCGAGGAGGGCGAGCTCGCCTCGCTGCCGCCGAACGACCTCGCGTCGTCTCCGCTCGCGGAGGAGTTGCTGGACCTCGGCGCGTTCCGGGCCGACGTCTCCGGTGCAGGCCCCGCCGTCTACGGGCTCTTCACCGAACAAGGTCGAGCGGAGGCAGCGCGCAACGCACTTGCGAGCCGCGGGCAAACCTGGCTTGCGAAACCTGCTTGGTACGGTTGAGCCATGCTGGAGCCCGGCGCAGTCGTAGAGCATCGCCAAGGCCCAACCGTGCGCTGGCTGCGCGAGAAACGGATCTCGATCGCCATCGGGGTCGCAGTCGTGGAGGGCGTCCTCATCGTCGCCGGCGAGCTGTCGAAGGCGCTGGCGCTCATCGTCGCGATCGCCGTCGTCGTCGGGTACTTCACGCTCGCCGATCGACTGAAGCCGGGAGTGGGGCGGGAGATCGCATGGATCGCGACCGTCTCGCAGGCGATCGTGCTGCTCGTCCCGTTGCTCGTGCTCGTCATCGGGACGCTGACGCTCATCGCCATCGCGGCGATCGGCGTCGTCGCGCTCCTGCTGCTGTTCTCACGCCGGGGCTAGACTTAGATCCTTCTTGGGGCGTAGCCAAGTGGTAAGGCAACGGGTTTTGGTCCCGTGATCCCAGGTTCGAATCCTGGCGCCCCAGCACTTTTCAGCCTATGACCCGCGCCAACCTCGCAGCTGTCGTGCTCGCCGGCGGCCTCGGTACGCGGATGCGCTCGCAGACGCCCAAGCACTTCCACCCGCTGCTCGGGCGGCGCATGGTCGACTGGGTGGTCGAGACCGCCCGTGCGGTCGAGGCAGACCCGCTCGTCGTCGTCACCTCGCCCGGCGGCGCGAACGCGTTCGACGGGGTGTCGGTCGCCGTCCAGCGCGAGCCGCTCGGGACGGGCGACGCGCTCTCGTCGGCGCGCGGGGCCCTGAATGGCGCGGGCGGAGACCTGCTCGTGCTCTCCGGCGACACACCGAGGCTGAGCCCCGAGCTCGTGCGCGACCTGCTCGACGCGCATCGCCGAGAAGGCGCGGCTGCCACCGTTCTCTCGTTCAGGCCCGGAGACCCTCGTGAGTACGGGCGGATCATCCGAGCAGCCGACGGCTCGGTGCAGGCGATCGTCGAAGCGGGCGACGCGACGCCGGAGCAGCTGGCGGTCGACGAGGTCAACTCGTCGATCTACGTCTTCGACGCCGAGCGCGTCTGGCCCGCGCTCGACCAGCTCGACACGGCGAACCGCCAGGGCGAGCTGTACCTCACCGACGCCGTGCGCAATCTGGTTGAGAATGGCGAGCGTGTCACCGCGTACGTCGCTCCCGATCCCACCGAGGCCGAAGGCGTGAACACGCGTGCGGAGCTCGCGGAGGCCGCGGCTGCCCTGCGCGACCGCATCAACGAGGGGCACATGCTGGCGGGCGTCACGATCGTCGACCCGAAGACGACGTGGATCGAGGCCGACGTGGAGATCGAGGTCGACGCGACCATCCATCCGTTCACGGTCCTCAGCGGCACGACGAAGGTCGGCGCGGGCGCGGTCGTCGGACCGCACGCCGTGGCGACCGACGCGGTGATCGGCCCCAAAGCGACCGTCGGCCCGTTCTGTTACCTTCGCCCCGGAACGGTTCTCGAAGCGGGCGCGAAAGCCGGGACATTCGTGGAGATCAAGAATTCGCACATCGGCGAGGGTGCGAAGGTGCCGCACCTCTCGTACATCGGCGACGCCGACGTCGGCGAGGGCACGAACATCGGCGCCGGGGGCATCACCGCCAACTACCGGCCCGAGCTCGGGCCCGGCAAGTTCCGCACCGAGATCGGCCGCAATGTCCACACCGCGGTCCACAATGTGTTCGTTGCTCCGGTCACGATTGGGGACAATGCTTGGGTTGCCGCGGGCTCGGTCGTCACGAAAAACGTCCCGCCCGGGGCGCTCGCGATCGCCCGCAGCCGGCAAGTCAACAAGGAGGGATATGACGATCGAAAGCGTTGAGCGCACAGCGGCGTTGCCCGGCTTCGAGTCGACGGAGCCGCGCGAGGAGCCCGTGCCCGGGCACTTCATCGAACGCGGTCCTGTGAAGCGCCTGATGGTCTTCGCAGGGCGCTCGCACCCGGACCTTGCGCAGCGCATGGCGGAACAGCTCGGTGTCGAGCTCGGCGGCGTCGAGCTCAGGACGTTTGCGAATGACGAGACGTACGTGCGCTACATGGAATCGATCCGAGGCGCCGACGTCTTCATCGTCCAGACTGGCTCCGAGCCGGTCGATCGCAACCTGATGGAGCTCCTCCTGATGATCCAGGCGGCGAAGCTCGCGTCCGCAAAGCGCATCACCGCCGTCATACCGTGGTTCCCCTACTCGCGCCAGGACCGCAAGGCGAAGCCCCGGGAGCCGATCTCCGGGCGGCTCGTCGCCGACATGCTCCAGCTCGCGGGCGCCGATCGCGTGCTGACGATGGACCTTCATGCCGGCCAGATCCAGGGCTTCTTCACGATCCCCGTCGACCACATGACGGCGTTGCCGCTGTTCGCGAAGCACTTCCGCGATCTGGGTATCACCGGAGAGGGGGTCGTCTCGGTCGCGCCAGACGCGGGCCGCGCGAAGCACGCTCTCAAGTTCTCGGACATGATCGGCGCCGACTTCGCGATCATGCACAAGACGCGTCCCGCGCACGACGAAGTCGGGATCGTCGAGGTGACCGGGCGCGTGCGCGACAAGATCGCTGTCGTCGGCGATGACGTGACGACGACCGGGGGAACGCAGATCGCCGGCGCGGAGGTGCTCCGCGAGCACGGCGCGAAGGACGTCTGGATGTTCGTGACGCACTCGCTGCTCGATGCCGAGACGCTGAGCCGCGTCGCCTCGTCGGGAATCACCGGCCTCGTCATCACCGACACCGTGCCGGTCGACCCAACCCGGAAGCCCGACAACGTCACTGTGCTGACTGTTTCGCACCTCCTTGCCGAGACGATCATGAACGTCTTCGCTGACGACTCCGTCTCGGCGATCTTCGGCGGCGAGAACCAGCTCTTCTAGCGAGAACGGCTCTGCTTAGCGGCAGGGCCGTTCTTTCTACCGGAACTTTCTACCCGCTTATCCGAGGTGCGCAATTCCTCGAGCATTTGCGCGAGGAGGTTGTTCGTCTTTTGGAGTTCGGCCCAGACCGACGCCTCCTGGGCGGCGACTTGGTCGAGGTACCCGTTCACTTCTCGAGCCTTTCGTCGATCTGCTGGAGCACTGCCAATTGGTCGGGGTCGCGCGAGGAGGCCGAGGACGTGCTCAGGGACGTGCTTACGGACGAGCCTGGGTGGGCTGGCGAGCTCGGCGTCGTACCGATTGAGTTCGCCCACTCGAATCAGTAGGTCGCCGAGGTCGCAGCGTGATCCTGCTCGCCAGAGGGCGCCGACCGCAGCCTAAAAGGAGGATTGCTCCCTCGGTGAAGGGCTGGATGCGGAGGCGCCGTTTACCTCCGATGCGGTCACGGAAAGCGCAGTAGGGAGTTCGTCACGCGACGCGATGCCGAGCTTGGTGTAGACGTGGCCCAAGTGCGTCTCGATGGTCTTCCGGCTGACGAACAGCCCTTGCGCGATCTCGACGTTTCCCAGTCCACGCGCGGCCATGTCGGCGACGCGGCGCTCACTCGCGGTGAGCGAGTCGACGCCGCTGAAGCTGAGGCGCCGGGGCCGTGCTCCGGAGCCGAGCAGCTCTTGGTGTGCGCGGGCAGCGAGGGCGGTCGCGCCGCAGGCGCGCGCAAGGCCGAGGCTCTGCCGGAGTGGTTCGCGCGCGTCGACGCGACGGCCGGTGCGTCGCATCGCCGCTCCCAGATCGGTGAGCGCGCGCGCGTGCTCGAGCTGGGCACCGGAGGGCTCAAGCACTTCGACGGCCTCGTGCAGCCGGGCCTCTCCTTCGGGGCCTCCGATCATGAGGCCGCTCACGCGCAGCGCGATGCCGATCGCGCGTGGGGCGCCGAAGCTGCGCGCAAGCGCGACTTCCTCGTCGGCGAGATCTCTTGCCTCGCTCTCCTCGCCGAGCGCGTGGAGGGCCAACGCGGCCTGCGAGCGCCACGGGCACGAAGCCGGGTTGACGGCTCGCCGTTCGGCTTCGAGATCGCGCACCGAATACAGGTCGTCGAGCGCCTCCTGCGCACGGCCTTGGGCGAGGCGAACGGCTGCGCGTCCCTCGAGCGCGAATGTCCGGAGGCCGCTGCCGGTGCCCTCCACACCGAGTTGCCCCAGGTCGAGCGCGTCCTCGGCCTCGGCTAATGCGCCCCGCTCAGCGAGCGCCTGAGCGAATTGGCACCGGTGCGCGACAAGCACGTCGCTCCAGCCGACGAGCGCGGCCATCTCCATGGCTGCTTTGCCGTGCGCCTCGGCGTCGGCGACCCGACCGCGGCGCAGCATCAGATGGCCGAGCCAGTGCTCGGCCGCGGAGATGATCCACAGGGAGCCGGCAGCGACCCCGGCGGCGAGGAGGTCGCGAAGCGCCGCCTCCGCAGGTGTGAAGCGGTCGCAGAGTGCGAGGAGATACGCCCCTTCACAAACCTGTGATCCGCCATACGCGAGTGTCGCCGCGGCACCGTCCGCGAGCGACCGCTCGGCGAGCCGGGCGACCTCCTCCGCCGTAGCTCCACCGAATGCTCGCTCCCATGCCACCTCGGTAAGCAGCAGCCGCTCGGATGGCGTGTCGCCATTTATAGGCCCGTAGCGCTGCCAGCGTGGGGAAAGCGGCGCTCGCTCGTCGCTGATCTTGATCATGCTGCCGAGGATCGCTTCGAGCCCAAGCGCGGTTTCTCGGTCGCGCGGGGCCACGATGTCGATGGTCTCTCTGACTACGTTTAGCGCCTCCGGGGTGCGGCCGCCGAGTCCGAGCGCATGCATGAGGGCGACTGTCGTGCTCGCAAGCTTGCTCGGTTCGCTGATTTGCTCGCGCGCGGCGTGGAGGTGCTCCACGGCATCCGGGTGGCCGACGTTGACCTCGGCGGCGCCGAGCGCAGCGAGGACATCGGGTCGGGCGGCGGCGCTCGGAGGCTCGTCCAAAGCCCGGCGCAGGAGTGGAATCGCCGCCTCGGGTGCGCCGCGCGCGAGTGCGTCTAGGCCCGCGCTGAGCAGCGTGTCCGCGATCCACTCTTCGCCGCGTGGGTGGAGTCGCAGGAGGTGCGGCGCCACCTCTTCTGATCGGTGGCCGTCGCCGGCTAGGAGGCGGGCGGCGGCGGTGTGGGTACGCTCGCGTTCCGCGGCCGGGAGGTCGGCGTAGACGGCCACACGCACGGTCGGATGCACGAAGCCGACCGTTCCCCTTCCGTTGGACTCGAGGAGCCCGGCGGCGACGAGCGCATCGACGTCGCTAAGGGCCGCATCCTGCGTCACGGCGGCGAGGGCCGCGATGTGTCTCGGCTCGGCCTCACCTCCCAGCACGGCGAGCGCTCCGCACAGCCGCCCGGCGGAGGGCGGCAGGCGGCCGAGGCGCGACCTAACGGAATGGGCCACAGTCTCGGGGCCGAGCGCGGCGATCCGATCGGCGGCGTCCGCGGTCGGGCGACCACCGCCCTTCGCGAACGATCGCATCAGCTCCCAGACCAGGAACGGGTTGCCGCCCGTTGCGCCCCAGCAGCTTGCGGCAAACGCAGCGTCTGGCGCCTGGTCGAAGACATCCTCTGCCAGCAGGGCAACGGCGCGCTTGGAGAGCGCCGCCGGTCTCAGGACGATCGTGTCGGGCTCGCTCGAGAGTTGGTGCAGCAGCTCGACCTCGGCGTCGGCCTCGCCCGGTCGGTGCCCGACGAGTATGAGAACACGCAAGCCCTCGAGCCGCCGGGCGAGGTAATCGAGGAAGCGAAGCGACGACGCGTCGCTCCAATGAGCATCGTCCGCCGAGATCAAAAACGGCTGTTCGGCGGCGACGTTTGCGCACAACCAGTACAGACCGTGCAGACGGCGGAAACCGAGGTCCGCTGCCGACCCCGACGGCGGCTCTGTGCGTGAGCCGAACAGTGGCTCGGCGAGCTGCGCGGCCCCGGCCAGGATCGTGCGACGCTCGTCCGCGTCTGCCTCAGCGAGAAGCGGCTCGAACAGCTGCCGCACGACACCAAAGCCGAAGCCGCGCTCGAGCTCGCCCCCGCGCGCGGCGAGCACGCGGAAGCCGCGTCCTTCCGCCAGCGCACCCGCCTCCGCGAGCAGTCGCGTCTTGCCGATTCCCGGAGGGCCTTCGATGAGAAGCAGTTGACCCGTCTGTCCCTCGGCGAAGGTCAGGCAACGCTCGATCGCGTCGATCTCTTGTTCGCGCTCGACGATGCGCCGTGCAGAGGTCGCGCCACTCATTCCTGCCTGCGGCTCGCTCACTTGTGCCCTCTGACGCACTCTAATCCTCAGGGAGCGGGAAACCAAAGATCCGGGAGGCTGCCCGATGTGGTCCCGACTCAGCCGCCGGACAATCGTTCAGCAACATGATCGCGCGCACTAACGCAAGCCGACGGTTCGCGGCGACGACTACCGCGTCAGCTCCGAAGTATGGCGATAACGCCCGACCGAGGAGATTCAAGAAATGAAACGCTTGCGAGTTGTTGGACTGGCGATATGGGTGGTGATGGTTGCGCCTGTGCTGTCGCTGGGCGCGTCGGGGCCAGTGCGCGATCTAAATCCGGACCGCTGGACGAACCTGCGTTCTTCGTTCGCCGGCCGGATCGTAGGCGTGGCGATCGATCCAGCGAATGCTGACCGCGCCTACGCGCTGGCGTATACCGGCGGGTTGTACCGGACGACGCAGGCACGCAGCGTCGCTCCTGACTGGTCGAGATGGATAGGCCGCTGGGCAGGCGATCGCAATCTCGACGGAACGCCGGGGCCAGTCGGAAGGGGCCTTAATCGCGGTCTCACGTCGTTCGCGGCGCTCGCGATCGACCCAGCGAGCTCTCGGAACCTGCTTCTGCTCGCCAATGACGACAACAGGCCCCAGTCGACCACGCTCGCGGGTGTCTGGCGTTCGACGGACGCGGGTGCGACCTGGAACCCAGCGACGAACGGCTCGCCGCCTTGCGCGAGTTCGATGAACTACAACGGCGGCGCAGGTCACCTCGTATTCTCGCCGTCGCGATCCGGCCTAGTGGTGGCGACGTCCCCATGCAGGCTAGGCGTGTCGCGAGATGGCGGCGCGAGCTGGAGCTGGACGCCATTCCCCAATGCCGACCCGAATCAGAGCGTCGACAGCGTCGCTGTCACGGCAACTGACGGCGTCGTATTCTGCGGTCGCTCTTCGCCGGCCCGTGGGCTCTACGTGGCGTATTGGCCCGGCGGGCCGATCTTCTCCGACATCCAGTACGCCGGGCCGCCTGTCGACGCCGGCGGTGCCTGTGCGCTAAGCGTCAATCCGCGGAACTGGAACGACCTCTTCCTCGCGACCCACGGTGGCTCGCGAAACACACTGTACGAAGGACGACGAGAGGCGTTCTCTGGCATCACGTGGACCGATCTGAAGCCGCCACAGTTCACCAGCGTCAACGGGCGCGAGGTGCTCGTCCAGACGCACACAAACGGCAGCAATCTCCGAATCTTCTACCACGATACCGCGTACTTCCACTATAAGGATTGCCCGCCTGACGGCGGCTGCGCCGTGCCGGCGACAGCTCCCAACACCTGCCCAGCGGAGCCCGCTCCGCCGACCATCTGGCGATGCCTTGAGCTTCATCACGCCGATCCGACGGAAATTGCGTTCGACCCGTCCCGCAGCGATGCTTGCCCGTTGCTCGTGGCGAATGACGGCGGTGTGACGCTAGAGCGACAATGCGGCCGCATCGCTGGCTCCACGCTTGGCGACAACTCGGTCTCGATGAGCGCCGGGCTTCACGCCACGGAGCCGTGGGAGTTCGCCGCCACGGGCGCGGTCACCAAGGGAACTGGACCGCTCGGTTATGTCGATGGGCGGACCCTCGGCATGGCGCTGCAGGACAACGACAGCATCGTGAGCGACAAGGGCGCGAACAGCTGGCAGTCGCTGCTCGGCGTGTGTCTCGCCGACGGGCTCTCGATCGATATGCTCGGCGCAGCCGGGGAAACGAGCTGCAACGGCAACAATGTCCTGTTCCCGGACGTCGCCAAGCCCAACGTTTTCTCACCAGTGCCAGCACCGAGCGGCACGCCAGTGATCACCGACCCGGCGTACTTCGGCTGGGAGGGCCGCTTCGCTGATTCGAAGACCTTCGTCACCGCCACCGTCACCGCTGGCAAGCTGCAGCTCGAGGCGTACTCGCCCTCGACCGGCACGTGGCAGGCGTACGGTGCAGCGACACCGACCACGCTCGGCAGCTTCGGAGCGAGCACGGTCGGCATGCTCGCAATCGGCAATCGCCGAAATAGCACGGATGGTGCCGCCCCCACCTTCTGGGTGATCGCCCCGCGCGCGCCGCCGGCGACCGGCCAACGGCTCGCCTGCTACACGGCCGGTGCCGGGTGGCGCTCCTCGAACCTCAAAAACCCCGCGGCAGTCTGGGCCAGCGAAGGAGAGGCATATTGGAGCATCGCGTACGAGACTGGAGGCAGCAACCCAGGTGTCTACGCGTCCCGCGACGGCTCCTGCACCTTCAAGCGCGATGCTGCCGCGAGCACCCTCGTTACTGCAGGCGGAGAGTACATCGGCAGCTCGGACGCAGCTGCCTGGCGAAACCCGAACCTTCCGATCAGCGCAGTCGGCTTCGACCCCAACCGGCCTGGGGTCGCACTCATTGGTTCACGCCACGCCGGCATCGCCGCGACAGCAAACTATGGCGCCCACTGGTTCGCCAGCCACGCCTTCCCCGAACCAAACGGCGGCATCGTCGGCTTTGACTTCGCCAACAGCGTGCTACCCGGTCAGGCAGGCGACATCGTCGTTGGCGCGGCCCGCGGTCGCGGCGCGTGGGCCTTCCGCGTATTCGGCGATCTCATCCGCCGCGCGATCCCTGTCCGCGCCGTCGTGGTGCTGCCGCGCTCCTACAAGGGCCGCGTTCCGTTGACCTGCTCTGCCAAGCGGCGACAGAGCTGCAAGGGCAGTCTCTCGCTTCGCCTCTACCGCACGAGTCGCGGCCGCGTCCATTCGATTCTGATTGGGCGATCGACCTTCTCGATCAGGGCCAGCCGGCGGCAACTCGTGCTCGTCCAACTCAACCGTGCGGCACGACGACTCCACCTCGGCCGCCGGACGCGAGTCGAAGTCCGCACCGACACGAGGCTCAGTCGCCGAAACGTGACCCACGCGCGAGGCACCATCACGCTGACGCGTCGCAGGTGAAACGTCTACTCAGACAGCGACTCAGCCCTGCCACCGTGATCGCTTGCCTCGCGCTGCTCGTCGCGCTCAGCGGAACGTCATACGCAGCGATCAGGCTGCCCGCGAACAGCGTCGGCTCGAAGCAGATCAAGAACAGCTCGATCCAGCGGATTGATCTCGGCAGGAAGACGATTGCCTCGCTGCGGGGACAACGGGGCCCGCAGGGGGCGGAGGGAGCGCAGGGAGTCCAAGGAGCTCAAGGGAGTCAGGGTGCAACCGGCGCTGCTGGAGCGACGAACGTTGTTGTTCGGGTGGGGAGCGCTACGAACCTTCCGTCGAATTCCCTTGTGAACGTCGTTGTCTCGTGCCAGGCTGGCGAGCGGGCAACTGGTGGTGGTGCGGCGACCCAGGGCGGCGGGGCCGGCGCGCACATGGAGCAGTCGTTTCCCACTGGCGCGCCGCCGACCGGCTGGGAGGCGACATACTTCAACCAAGGCCCGACAGCGACCGGGTTCGCATTCGTCGTCTGCGCTTCTCCGTAGACCAGGAACCCGGGCTCCTCCTGCGAGCGTCCAGTACATGAACTCGAACGAAAGGAGAAGCGCAATGTCAGGCTCAAGGACCTCGATCATCCTTGCGGCGACCGCACTACTGGTCTCCGTCCTCTTTGCAACGCCGCTTGGCCAGGCGGCCGGCAGGCTGCTGCCGAAGAACAGCGTCGGCACGAAGCAGCTCAAGAGGAGCGCCGTCACCTCGCCCAAGGTGAAGAACAACACGCTCACGGGCGCCGACATCAACGAAGCCCGGCTGGGGAAGGTGCCGTCGGCGGTTCGAGCCGACAACGCCACCAACGCCACGAATGCCACGAACGCCGTGGCGCTCGGTGGCAAACCCGCCAGCGACTACGCTCAGGCTGGGGCGGAGGCGGTGCGGGTCATCGGAGCACCAGGCCAGGCGCCGTTCGGAGCCGGATGGGGCTTCGGAGGTGTTCCAAGCGAAGAGGTGCCTGGGTACTGGAAGGATCCCGCCGGCACAGTGCATCTCCGCGGTGCGGCCGGCCGCCTTTCGGGAACCGGCGTGGTGATGTTCACCTTGCCCGCCGGGTACCGACCGAACCTGCAGCTCTGGTACATCACGTACGGCTCCGGGCTGACGCAGGCATATGTCTCCGTGAACGCCAATGGCGGCGTCGTCTGGGAGGGTGGGCGAAACGATGCTGGGCCCGTCGACAACAGCGACTACATTGGCCTCGGAAACATCACGTTCCGCGCCGATCAATAACGTGGCTGTAGGCACCGCAAAGCTGCGATTCGGGGAGCGCCAGCTCGTGGCGCGACTCCGGAAGGGGGTCCGCCGCACATAAGGCGTCTAATCGGTTGTCTCGTCGTTTCCGCCCTCGCCATCGGGGTGTCAGTCAACGTCGCTCCTGCCGAAGCGAGCAATTCACTGGTCGTGCTGGTCGGCCCCGGTTACACCCTCAAGCTCACGAATCCAAACGGCGTTCTCGTGAGACGGATTGCCGCGGGCAGATATGTGCGGGTCGTCCGCGACCGTTCGACTCGTGACAACTTCCATCTTCGTGGCGCAGGCGGCTTTAGTCGAGCAACGGGAGTTTGGTTCACAGGCACGAGGCGTTGGGTCGTTACGTTCCGGCGCGGAACCTACTTTTATCGGTCGGACGCCCACAGCAAACGCCTAGCCGGATCTCTTCGCGTCGTCTGAGAACGAAACCGGGTCAGGCCTTGCGAACGCGCAAGGCCTGACCCGCTCTTACGAGCCGCGGCCCGATCCACTCCTCGCCGTCGACGTACAGTTCCTTCTTCCGACGGGCGGCATACCTCGATCACGAAACGCGGCGGCAGGGGCACCCGTCTTCGAGTAAATCTCGGACATCGCGGCGAGATGCGGCTTTTTTCTCGCGAGGACCCAGGCGGAGGTTCCGATCCCCAGCCTGGAAGTTCTTGGCCGCCCCCGCTTTCGGGGTCCAGCCACTCGTTACCGAGCCGTGAGAACGCGAATGTGCGCAGCTACGGGGCATCATGCGACCCAGTCTCGAATCGAAGGCTCGGGCCGGCGTTCAACTTGCACAGGCGAGGTTGCAGCTCGAGCTCCCGCGACTGGAGTTGCACGATCGACAGGCGACGATGATGTCGTCGACGGTGCGGGCTACGCCACCACGACTACGCGGGATGCGGTGGTCGCCTGTCAGGTCAGAGGTCGCACCGAGTACTGGCAGAAGGGGCGCTCGGCAATGGCCTGGTCTCGGAGTCGCAGCCAGGTGTTGTCGAGGCCGCGCTGGGTATGGGCACCCCGCCCCTTCTCATACGCCCGCCGGCAGGAAGCGCAACGCCCAAGCTAGGAGGGTCTAGCGAAACGCTGTAGCCATGTATTCATGCGGCTTCTTCATGTCGCCCTCTAGTCGCTTACCCCACTTCCCGCGGGCTTCTACCCCCACGGCAACAGCGACCGACGCGCACGGCGTTCGGCCCGGCGGCACCCTGTGGCCCTGCCGGGCCGATCGGCCCGCGTGGCCCCGCGCGTCCACGAAAGCCCCTCGGTCCGCGAGGGCCGCGCACGGGCCGGCGGGCGGCTGGGTTCGTGTTTGCCGACAAGGCTGATTTCGCCGCCGTCTCGACGCCGCTCTTCAGAGTGACGGCGGCCCCCCGTAGCGAGCGACGTGGCGCCCAACACGGAGACGATCAGCGCGGTCGCCGCGAGTACGACAGGCAAGCGATTCACAGGTCCCCCTCTTTCTGGCTCTGGACCCAGCTGCGTAATTGGGGCAAGCCCGGTTTTCGCGCCACCACGGCAGGCTCTTGGAGCCTGTGCCGCCGTCGCCCCGATTCCAGCCGCGTTTCCCAGCGGCGGAGTTCGGGGATGAAAGACCCCATGTTCCGTCCGAGCTTCCTGGGGCTCGTTTATCTGGTCGTCGGAATCGCTGTTGCGGCAACGCATGACTATTTCGAGCGGCTGAACACACTGCGGCTAGTGCTCTCCGCGATTCTCGCGGTGCTTCTCTGGCCGCTCGTGCTGCTCGGGATCGACCTGCACATCAAGAAGTAAGTCCCGCTGTAGCTACACTTCGGCGCCGAAATGGCCGGAGAACGAGTCAAGCTCGAGGTGAAGCCGCGCGAAGGGCGCGGCTCGTCCGACGCGCGGCGCCTGCGCGCTCAGGGCATGGTCCCGGGCGTCCTCTACGGACGCGGCAAGGCGCCGCACCCCTTCTGCGTGCCTGAGCGCGAGCTTCGGCGTGCCCTCTCCGGCGACTCGGGGACGCACGCGATCCTCGATGTCGTCCTCGATGGCCAGAAGACGACTCACCCCGCCGTCCTCAAGGACTACCAGCAGGAAATTCCGAGCGGCCGGCTGGCGCACATCGACTTGCACGAGGTGCGGCTCGACGAGGCGATCCAGACACAGGTCGCGATCGATCTCGTCGGAGAGGCCGAGGGCGTGAAGGAAGGCGGCGTGCTCTCGCAGGTCAACCGCGAGATCCGCGTCGAGGCTCTGCCGCTCGAGATCCCCGATCACCTCGAGCTCGACGTCAGCGGGATGGCGATCGGCGACACGCTTCGCCTCGCCGACATGCCGGCAACGGAAGGCGTCACGTACCTCGACGACCCCGAGGAGACCGTGCTCGCAACCGTGACCGCGCCGACGGTGATCGTCGAGCCCGAGCCCGAGGAAGAGGAGCTCGAAGAGGGCGAGCTGCCCGAGGGCGAGGTGCCGGAGGGCGAGGAGGCCCCCGAGGGCGAGGAGGCTCCCGAGGGCGAGGCCGCCGAGGGCGAGGGCGGCGAAGAGCAGCAGCCCGAGGGCTAGGTGCGACTTTTCCGGCGGCGGGGCGACCAAGCCTCGACGCTCGATCTGCTCGTCACCGGGCTCGGGAATCCTGGCCGCGAGTACGAGCGGACGCGTCACAACGTGGGCTGGATGGTCGTCGACGAGTTGGGGCGCCGACGCGACGGCTCGTTCCGGTCGAAGTTCGCGGGCCAGCTGGCCGAGGTCCGCGACGGCGACCTACGGCTGGCGCTCCTCAAGCCTGAGACGTACATGAACGTCTCGGGCCGCTCGGTGGGCGCGGCGGCGCGGTTCTTCAAGGTCGAGCCGGGCGCCCTGCTCGTCGTCCACGACGACGTCGACCTCGAGCCCGGCCGCCTGCAGGCCAGGCTCGGCGGTGGGCTGGCGGGCCACAACGGGCTCCGCTCGATCGCCGAGGTACTCGGGACGCAGGACTTTCTCCGGCTGCGAATCGGCGTCGGCCGCCCCGGCCGCGGCGACCGGCGCCCGGTTGCGGACTACGTGCTGTCTGCGTTCGAGCCAGAAGTGGACGTGGGCGCGCTCGTCTCCCGTGCCGCAGACGCCGTCGAGGCGATGGCCCGGGACGGGCTCGAGGCGGCGCAGTCTCGCTACAACTAGGCGGATGAACACCACCGGGCGACGCGACGGCGACGGAGCCAATCCGTCTCCGCGGCGCGGGCGCACGTGGTGGGAGGTCATGCACCCGGAGGGGTCGCAGGGCACGTGGCGCGACTTGCCGAAGCTGCTCTTCGACTCAATCAAGCTCGTCTGGTGGTCGGGCCGGAACACGTTCCTGCTCACGTCGGCGCTGCAGCTCCTCGCCGCGATCGGCATCGTCATCCAGCTCTTCGTGGGCAAGGAGGTGCTCCAGACCGTGCTGGACGCCGGCTCGAGCGCGGACTTCTCGGACCTGGCCCCAGTACTCGTCGCGCTCGTCGTGGTCACGGTCGCCCTCGACCTCGCCAGAGCGATCCAGACCGAGCAGGGGCGCGTGCTCGGCGAGCTCGTCGGCAGGAAGGCGATCGACCGCGTCCTGGATGTCGCGACGCGCATCGATCTGCTCGCCTTCGAGTCGCCGGACTTCTACGACCGGTTGCAGCGGGCCCGCGCGCAGGGCCAGTTCCGCGCGCTGCAGACCGTCAACGGCCTGCTGGGAATCATCGGCGCCTCGGTGGCGGCGGTGAGCCTCGTCATCGCGCTGGCCGCCCTCCAGCCGCTCCTGCTCCCCTTCGTCGTCATCGGCTACCTGCCGCTCTGGGTCGTCGCGTCGCTGAACACGCGCGACCTCTACCACTACACGCGCGGCATGACTCCGAACGATCGCCAGCGGAACTACCTGCAGAACGTGCTGATGGGGAGGCATCCGGCCAAGGAGGTGCGGGCGTTCAACCTCGCGGGCTTCCTGCGCCGCCGCTACGACCGGCTCTACGACGAGCGCATCGCCGAGCTGCGGTCGCTCGCCCGGCGCCGGACCGGCCGGTCGCTGCTCGGCTCGCTCGCCTCGTCCGGCGTGACCGTCGGGACGATCGCGATGCTCTCCTACCTCTACGTCTCGGACCGCATGAGCCTGGCCGCGACCGGCGCAGCTGTCTTCGGCCTTTACCAGCTCGCCTCGCAGCTGAACGGGCTGCACATGAGCGCGACCTCGCTCTACGAGGCGACGCTCTTCATCCGGGACTACACGTCGTTCTTGGAGCTGGAGCCTGCCGTCGAGGCCGCGCCCGCGAGGCGTGCACCCACCGGCTTCGAGATCCTGCGTGCGGAGGACGTCTCCTTCACGTACCCCGAGTCCGCATTCCGGGCAGTCGACGGCGTCTCGCTCGAGATCCGGCGCGGGGAGGTGGTTGCACTCGTCGGCGAGAATGGCTCGGGCAAGACGACGCTCGCGAAGATGCTCGCCGGCCTCTACCGGCCGGAGCGCGGGCGGATCCTGTGGGACGACACCGACCTGGCTGACGTGGATGCCGACGAGCTGCGTCGCTCCGTCGCCGTCATCTTCCAGGACTTCGAGCGCTACCTGCTCCCGGCGCGCGAAAACGTCGGCCTCGGGCGCCACGAGCGCGTCGACGACTTCGACGACATCGTCGAGGCCGCGCGCCGGGCCGACGCGGACGACTTCATCGCCTGGCTGCCCGAGGGCTACGAGACGA
>Ga0193741_1000228_pt1 | contig 15793 bp, 20 predicted proteins | sample L2s2metaG_FD_143059 | JGI IMG/M metagenome (GOLD analysis project Ga0193741, IMG submission 143059) | Soil microbial communities from a riparian zone of the East river system, Colorado, United States - L2s2 | ecosystem: Environmental > Terrestrial > Soil > Riparian zone | place: USA: East River...
ACCTCGGCGCTGGGCGTCGGCGCGCTCTCCTCGCCCCCGCCGCACGCCGCGAGGGCAAGCACCTAGGCCAGCGCGACCACACCTCTCACACAGGGACTACACCGCGGCGGGCAGAGTCGTTGCGAGGAGCTCCTCGACCACGGTCGCCAGCTCCCCAGGGCACTCGCCGACCAGGAGATGCCCGACCGCCGGGAGCACGCGGAGCGGGCAGCGAAGCCGCCGTGCGTACTCGAACCCGTCCTCGAGCGGGATCAACCGGTCGCGCGCACCCCAGATGACGGCCGTCGGGCACGTCACGCCTCCGAGATCCGGCCGCGGGTCGTCGCGCAGGAGCGCCCTGGCCGCCCGTTCGACGTCCGTATGCTCCGGCTGGGCCGCGAGGAGCCCGACCACGGACTCCGGCGAGAGCAGCCGCGGGTCCTCCGCGCCCCAGTAGCCGAACACCGGCAGGCGCAGGTTCGGCCGCCGGGCGAGCAGATCGCTGTAACGGGCGACCTTCCGCGCCGGGCGCAGGGCGGACACCGCCGCCACCCAGATCTCCGCACGCCTGGTCGTGGACACGATGCCGGCGGGCGCGACGAGGACGAGCGAGGAGACGGCCTCGGGCCGCGCGACGGCGAGCCGGAGCGAGACAGGGCCGCCCATGGAGTAGCCGACGACGGCCGCAGGGGCCATGTCCTCGTGGCTCGCGACAGCGGCGACGTGCACTGCCAGGTCGGACAGGCTTTCGAGCTGGGGCGGCGTCTCGGTCCCGCCGTGGCCGGGCAGGTCGAGGACGAGCACGCGGTGACGCGCAGCCAGGAGCGGAGCGAGGTCGGTGAAGTTCCACGCGGCGCCGCCGAGCCCATGCACGAGGACGAGCGGAGGCCCGTCCCCGCCGACCCAGTAGCGTGTCCGAAGCCCGGCGATCTCCCCGACCCGTCGCTCGAACCCCCGAAGGAGCGTTGCCGCGGTCACCCCGGACACCGTATCCTGTGACCATGGTCGAAGAAGGAGCACGAAGCCGTTGAGCTTCGTTGCCGAAAAATTGAGTGTGCGCACCGTGCCCGCCCGAGCCCTGCCGGCGGGCTTTTTTGCGCCCTGAGCCGAAGGAGGCGACGCCTTGCCCAACCACCTGACGCCCGAAGAGCTCTCGAAGGAGCTGGGGATCGAGCGCGACGAGATCGTCCGTGTGTGCTACGAGGAGTCCATTCCGATCTACCAGGGCAAGATCGACAAGACCCTCTTCCAGGCGCACCTGGCGGCCGGGGCCCCGGCGCCGCCCACGGACTAGCGGGAGCGGGAACCGGACGCCGCGCGCTTCTTGCCCGCAGGCGCCTTCTTGGCCTTCGTGGCCGCGGACTTGACCTTCTGCGCCTGTGAGACGCTCTCCTTGAGCGCCTCCATGAGGTCGATGACCTGGGCGGGCTCGGCCGGCTCGGGCACGGAGATCTCCTTGCCCTCGAGCTTGGCGTCCAGCATGGCGCGCAGCTCTCCGCGGTACTCGTTCGCGTAGTCCTCCGGGTCGAACTCGCCGACCATGCTGGCGACGAGCTGCCGGGCCATGTCGAGCTCCGGATCCGCCACCTCGGTCTCCGCCACCGCCTGGTCGATCTCCTCGCGCGAGCGGATGTCCTCGGCGTAGTAGAGGGTCTCGAGTGCGAGCCCGTCGCCGAGCGGGCGGATGAGGCAGAGGTTCTCCTTGCCCCAGAGCACGAACTTGCCGATCGCCGCGACGTTCGCCTCCTGCATCGCGCGCAGCAGGAGCACGTACGGCCGGCGCTGGGCCTCGCCCTCGCTCGGCGCGAGGTAGTACGCGCGGTCGAAGTAGATCGGGTCGACGTCGTCGAGCGAGACGAAACGCGCGATGTCGACCGACTGCGAGCGCGTGAGGGCAACGGCCTCGAGGTCCGACTCCTCCACCAGGACGAACTGGCCCTTGGTGAACTCCCAGCCCTTGACGAGCTCGTCGGCCTCCACGTCGCGCTCGTGGACCGGGCACCACCGCTTCTGCTTGATCGGCGTCCCGCACTCACGGTGGAGCGTCCGGAAGGACACGTCTTTCCGTTGCTGTGCCACGGCGAGCCCGATCGGGATGTTGACCAGGCCGAAATTGATGGAGCCGTTCCAGATTGTGCGCATGTGAAGGGAAAAGCCTAGCGGGACCAGGGAAATTCTCCCTCCTTACGCGCTTCCCTTCCTGACCAGGACTTCCGGGGAGTGTTCTTTCGTAGTCCGGCTCCGCCCTGTTGGCGCACCCGTGGGAGGAGAACGCATGCGTACACGTCTTTCACTCGTTGTCCTTGTCCTCGCGCTCGTCGCCATCCTGGCCTGGCCGGCCGGCGCGTCCGCCCAGACCGACCCGAGCCTGAAGCTCGCCGGGCCCGGCGGAACCGTCAAACTGCCGCGCTTCGGCGGCGGCTGGGTGCCGCTCGACGTAAGCGCCTGGGTCGCCGCGACCGGCGCCGACTTCGAGCTCCGAGTCGCGCGGCCGGACTACGACTCGCCGATCGGGATCGACCAGGTCGATCCGAACACCGGCGTCGTCCTTCGCGACCTGCCCGAGGATGTGCTCGACAACTGGTTCGGGCTCTCGGGCTTCATCCAGGTCATCGTCAGAAACTCGCAAGGCGTGTGGGCGGGCGGCGGCCGCTTCAACTTCTGCCCGAACAGCTGGGAGCGCCAGCGGGTCGACGACTCCGGCCCCGACCTCCCGCGCTACCCGACGTCCTGCGGCGCCTTCTCGCCGTTCTCGAAGGGCATGGTCTGGGGCATCGACAGCGGCTGGGCTACGCACGCTTTCGGCAGCGAGTTCGAGGCGCCCATGATCCGCCTCCGGCGAGAGGGGACGTTCACGATCACGATCCGGATCACGCGGCGCTACATCGATCTCCTCGAGATCCCCGAAGCGGATGCCCAGCTCACCTTCACGGCGACGGTCAAGAACCGCCGTGGCGGCTTCGGAGAGGGCTTCCGCCACGGCGCAGCCCGGCCTGCGGCCGCACAGCGCGCCCTGACCGCGGCGCCCGACATCGCCGACCCCGACCCGGACACCCTCCCCGACCTCGTCGCGCTGCCGCCGTGGTCGATGAACACCATGACCCGGCGCGGCCGCGACTACCTCGAGTTCGCCTCCACGCCCTGGAACGCGGGCCCGGCGCCACTCGTCGTCGAGGGCTTCCGCCGCACGGGTGAGGAGGTCATGGACGCCTACCAGTACTTCCGCGACGCGAGCGGCGCCGTGGTCGGCCGGGCGCTGGTCGGCGACATGCGCTTCCACCCTCATCCCGCCCACAACCACTGGCACTTCCTCCAGTTCGCCTCCTTCACGCTCCTCGACGCGCTGGACATGGAGGTCGTGCGGAGCCGGAAGCAGGCCTTCTGCCTGGCGCCGACGGATCCCATCGACATCACCGTCGAACGGGCCGACTGGTCGCCGTTCGACGGGCTCGGCACCATGTGCGGCTCGCGCTCCGCGCTCTGGGTGCGAGAGGTGCTCCAGGCCGGCTGGGGCGACACGTACTTCCAGTCCGTCCCCGGCCAGTCCTGGGACATCACGAACCTCCCGAACGGCTGGTACTACGCGCAGGTCGAGGTGAACCCGCTCGGAGCGCTTTTCGAGGCGGACATGACCAACAACGTCGAGTCGCGCCTGATCCACCTGGGCGGGCGGCCGCGGGCGCGCACCGTGATCGTCACCCCCTGGCACGGGATCGAGGGGTGATCGCCTAGGAAAGGGAGCGCTACAGGCGGCGGGCGCCGTACCAGGTGTCCTCGTACCACCCGGTGATGGAGGAGATCTTCACCACGTCGCCCGTGTGCGGCGAGTGGATGAACTGGTTGCCGCCGATGTAGATCCCGTTGTGGCCCAGGCCGTTGAAGAAGACGAGGTCGCCCGGCTGGAGCTCGGAGCGCGAGACCGCGCTGCCGTAGCCGTACTGCATCGCGGCGTTGTGCGGAAGCGAGACGCCGACCTGCGAATAGACATACATGACGAAGCCCGAGCAATCGAAGCCGGTGCTCGGCGAGGAGCCGCCCCAACGGTACGGGATCCCGAGGTACTGCATGGCGATCCCGACGACGCCGCCGTACTGCGAGGGCGGCGCGCCGGTGGGAGCGTCGCCGCCGCCGCTCGACGTCGGTGTGTCAACCCGGGCCTGCGCGGCGGCGTTGATCCGCGCCTGGCGCCTGCGCTCCGCAGCCTCGAGCTCGGCGATCTCGTCCTTGATGGAGTTGTAGAGCGCCTCGCGCTGCTGCAGCGCAGCTTGGATCTCGTCGCGCTTCGCCTCCTGCGCCGCGATGACCTCTTCCTGGCGCTGGCGCGCCTTGGCGAGCTTCGCCTCCCGCTCCTTGACCTCCGTCTTGAAGCGGCGGACCTCGGAGAGGATCTGCGCGTCCTGGTCGGTGACACGCCCCGCGGACTCGATGCCGTCGAGGATCTCGTCGAGGCTCGCGGAGCCGAGGATGATCTCGACGAGGTCGGGGCTCCCGTTGACGTACAGGTCGATCAGCCGGGCCTCGAGGTTCCCCTGCGCGTTCCCGAGGTTGGAGCGCGCGATCTTGAGCCGCCGGTTGTTGACCTTCTGCTCGGCCTTGATCTGGTCGAGCTCGACCTGCTCGGCGTTGAATGCCTCGATGACTTGGCTGAGATCCGCGTCGAGCTGCTGGATCTCGGCCAGGACCTCCTGAGCCTCCGCCTGCTTCTCCTCGATCTGAGGAACCGCCGGCTCCGCCAGCGGCAGCGTCGCCAGCGCGAGCAGCAGGATGAGGGGGAAGTGGCGTTTAGTCGGTCGGATACCTAGCCCCTGGCCTGGGACGGTGTCGGCGCGTACTGCGGGCCCGGCGCCTTCACAAGCGGGGCATGGTAACAGGGGTATTGGACGAACGGCAAACGGGGTATGTGATTCCCGACAGATGGGGGACTCGCGGTTCGGACCGATGGCTCCGCGGCAGGCCGTGGCCGCTGGTAGGGTGCCTCCCTTCGTGCGCTCGGGTGGCTTACGACCATGGACCCGGTACGCGGCGCTGGCTCTTCTTTTCACTGCCGCGCTCATCGCCTCCTCGACGGCGCGCGCCGACGACCCCGCATCTCTCCGAAGCGAGGCCGAGCGGCTCCAGGCCCAGAGCACGGGCCTTGCCGCGCAGGCGCACACTGTCCTCCTCGAGCTCTACGCGCTCGAGACGCAGCTCGCCGGCGCCGAGGCCCGGCTGGCCGCGCTGAGGAGCAAGCAGGCGCGCCTCGAGGACGAGGAGGCGTCCGCCCGGCGTCACCTGGCGATTGCCCACAGCAGCCTGCGGGCGGCCGAGCGCGGGCTCGCGAGGCGGCTCCAGACCCTGTACGTCGAAGGCGAGGTCGACCCGCTCGCGGTTCTGCTCGGGGCGGAGTCGCTCGACGAAGCGTTGACCGCGCTCGACGGCCTCGGCCGCGTCGCCGACCAGGACGTCTCGATCCTCAACCAGGTACGGCGAGCACGCGGCCAGCTCAAGCGGTCCCTGCAGGCGCTGAAGGAGCGCCAGGCCACGCTCGACGAGGTCGTCGACGACGCGGCGGCCCAGCGCGCCGCGCTGGCGGGCGCACGGGCCGAGCGCGCCGGCTACCTCGCCGGGCTCGAGCAGCAGAAGGCTCTCAACGACACGGCGATCGCACGCCTCACCGGCCAGGCGGCGGCCGCCGAGCGGAAAGGCGCCGAGGAGGCTTCCGGCGGCGGTGGCGATGGCGCCCCGACACCGGTCTCAGCGCCTGCTCCGACAAGCCCGCCCTCTCCGGGGACGCGCATGACGGTCTCGTCGACCGGCTACTGCCTCCGCGGACGGACGTCCACCGGAATCCCCACCGGCTGGGGCGTCGTCGCCGTCGACCCGGCTGTCATCCCGCTGGGAACGCGGATGACGATCCCGGGCTACGGCGAAGGCGTGGCCGCCGACACCGGCTCCGCTGTACGCGGCGCGATGATCGACGTCTGGTTCCCGACCTGCTCGCAGGCGCTCGAGTGGGGCCGGAGGACCGTCACGATCACGATTCACTAGGCGCGTCAGGTTTCACTAGGTTCCGCGCCCGTCTACAATCGTCCGGTCCGCGCAGAGCGACGAAAGGGGCAATGACGTCAGCCGCCGAGGATCGGCGTACGGAGAAGCAGCTCGAAGACCTGCGCGTGCTTCTCGTCGACGACCACGATCTCTTCCGGAGCGGACTGCGGAGCCTCCTCGAGGAGCAGGGCCTTCAGGTAGCGGGCGAGGCCGACAACGGCCAGTCGGCTCTACGTCTCGTGAGCGAGCTCGCACCGGACGTCGTCGTCATGGACCTGAACATGCCGGGCCTCACCGGTGTCGAGACGACGCGCCAGCTCACGGGCATCGCCCCGCACACGCGCGTCGTCGTCCTAACGATCTCGGTGGACGACGAGGACGTGATGGACGCCGTCATGGCCGGCGCGTGCGGCTACCTGCTCAAGGACTCGTCCATCGACGAGCTGATCGCGGGTATCCGGGCGGCTGCGGGCGGGGAGTCGCTGATCTCGCCCCACATCGCGGCGAAGCTCCTCCAGCGCCTACGGGCACAGACCGCCGACGTGGCCGCCGCGAGGACGATCCGCACCGAGCTCTCGGAGCGGGAGCTCGAGGTGCTGCGGCTGATCGCCATCGGGAAGGACAACGCCGAGATCGCCCGCGAGCTCTTCATCAGCCCGAAGACGGTCAAGAACCACATCTCGAACATCCTCATGAAGCTCCAGATCGAGAACCGCATCCAGGCGGCGGTCTACGCCGTCCGCAGCGGGATCGTCTAGGCCGGCGTCTTCAAGGTGGCGGCGAGCGAGGCCAGGAGACCGCGCAGCTCTGCCAGCTCGGCGTCGATCTGCTCCAGGCTCACCTTGAGGATGCGCTGCTCCCCGAGCGCGTCCGCATCCCCGGCCAGCTCGCGCACGCGGGCCTCCGCACGCCGCCGCTCGGCCTCCAGCGCAAGCGCGCGGGCATAGCCGTCGGTCAGCGTATGCTCGACCGCTCCGAGCTCGTCGCCCGGATGGTCGACGAGGAGGCGGAGACGGTCGATGAGGAGAGACAGGTCGTCGGTCATTTGAAAGGAAATTGAACGTATCGCCCTTGCAAAGCCCATCCAAGGGCCGAACGACCTATCCTGAGGGACCGCAGGACCTAGTCCACCGCCGCTTGAGTCACCCAGGGGTCATCGAAAAACGAGGGGTCGCGCTCGTCGCGGCGCTCCTCGTGCTGCTCGCACTCGCTCCGGCCCTTGCCTCGGGTCAGAGCCTCGGCACGCGGCTCGACCGCGCTCTGGCGACCCCGGGCGTGACGCGTGCGCAGACGGGCGCCTTCGCCTTCAACCTCCAGACGAGCCGCCTCGTCTACGGCCGCAACACGATGCGGGCGTTCGAGCCGGCCTCCGTCCAGAAACTCACCGTCGCGGTGACGGCGCTCGATCGCTTCGGCCCCGGCTACCGCATCCCGACCGACGTGCTCGGCGACGGGACGAAGACCGGCGCCACCTGGAACGGGCGGCTGGTCCTCAAGGGCTACGGGGACCCGACGCTGACCCTGGCCAAGATGCGCACGCTCGCGCAGGCGATCCGCGCGAGCGGGATCCGAACGGTGACAGGCCGCGTGATCGCCGACGAGTCGTACTACGACACCCGGCGCATGTGCCCGGGCTGGAAGCCCTCCTGGTACAAGATCGAGTCGCCGCCGCTGTCCGCCCTGGTCGTGGCCCGGGCGAAGGTGAACGGGCGCACGGTCGACAACCCGGCGCGGGCAGCCGGAGACGCGCTGCACGCCGCGCTCCGCGCCGCAGGAGTCCGCGTGCTGCACCCGCCCAGGGTCGGCAAGGCGCCGCCCGGCGCGGTGCGGCTCGCCGGCGTCCATTCCTCCCCGCTTTCGCTCGTCGTCAGGACGATGAACAAGATGAGCGACAACTTCCGCGCCGAGATGCTCCTGAAGCACCTCGGCAAGAAGGAGCGCGGCGCCGGGACGTCGCGCGCCGGCGCGATCGTGATCCGCAACGAGCTCAACCAGCGGGGCGTACCGCTCCAGGGGGTCCAGATCGTCGACGGCTCGGGGCTTTCCCCCTACGACAAGCTCACAGCCCGCGGGGTCGCCCTGCTGCTGGTGTCGGCCTGGTTCGACAGCCGGGTGAAGTCGGCCTTCGTCTCCTCGCTGCCCATCGCCGGCATCGACGGGACGCTCGAGGACCGCATGGAGCGAGCACCTGCCCGCGGTCGCGTTCGCGCGAAGACCGGGACGACGATGACGAGCTCCGCGCTCGCAGGCTACGCCGGGACGCGGTACGTCTTCGCGATCCTCCAGAACCGGCCGGGGATCCCCTGGATCAACGCCCGGCGCGCGCAGGACCGCTTCGCGCAGATCCTGGCCGGCGCGGCGAGCTAGAGCAGCTTCTCGAGCGCGTCCTCGTCGAGGATTTCAGCGCCGAACTTGCGCGCCTTGTCGAGCTTCGAGCCTGGATTCTCGCCGACGATGACGCCGGTCGTCTTCTTCGAGACCGAGTCCGTGACCTTCGCGCCCTGGGCCTCGAGGGCGGCCTTCGCCTCCTCGCGCGAACGGCGCTCGAGCGTCCCGGTGATCACGTAGACGTTGCCGGTGAGCGGGCCCTCGACGGGGCGCTCGTCGGGCTTCAGCTCGAGGCGGATCCCGAGCTCCCGGAGCTCCTCGACCAGCGCGCGGTTCTTCTCGTCCGCGAACCAGGTGGCGATGGACTCCGCGCGGTCGGGGCCGATGCCCTCGACCTCCTCGATGTCCTCCTGCGCCGCGGTGAGCAGCCGGTCGATGGAGACGAAGTGGCGCGCGAGGTTCTGGGCCGTCACCCAGCCGACGTCGGGAATGTTGAGGCCGGCGAGAACACGCGCGAAGGCGATGTCCTTCGAGGCGGCGATCGCGTCGACGGCGTTCTGCGCTGAGATGTCCGCGTACCCGTCGAGCTCGGCGAGCTGCTCCTTCGTGATCCGGTAGAGATCGGGGATCGAGCGCAGGAGACCGAGGTCCCACAGGCGGCGCACGAACTGCTCGCCCACGCCCTCGATGTCGGCCGCGCCCATGACCCAGTTGTTGAGCGACTCGAGCCCCCGCGACGGGCAGTCGTTGTTCGGGCAGCGGTGCATGACCTCGCCCTCGGGCTTGACGATCTCGGCCTCGCACAGCGGGCACGTCTTCGGCATGCGGAACGACTTCGTTCCCTTCGCGTGGGGCAGCACCGGGCCCACGACCTGCGGGATGACGTCGCCCGCGCGCTGGACGATGACCGTGTCGCCCGCGCGGATGTCCTTGCGGTTGATGTCCTCCTCGTTGTGGAGCGTTGCCTGGGAGACGGTCACGCCGCCGACCTCGACCGGCTCGAGCTTCGCCCACGGGTTGAGCGCGCCCGTGCGCCCGACGCGGACGTGGATCTTCTCGAGCTTCGTCTGCGCCGTCATCGGCGCCCACTTGAAGGCGCGCGCCCAGCGCGGCCGGCCGTGGAGCGCACCGAGGCGCTGCTGCTGGTCGAGCGAGTCGACCTTGATGACGATCCCGTCGATCTCGTAGTCGAGCTCGATGCGCTTGCGCTCCCATTCGGCGCACTCGCGCGCGACGTCCTCGAGCGATTCGTGGCGCTTCGCGTGCGGGTTGGCGCGAAAGCCGCGCTCGCGGAGCCATTCGAGAATCGCCGACTGCGAGTCGAGCGAAGCGCCGTCCGCGCGCCCGATCCCGTAGACCCAGATCGACAGGTCGCGCTCGGCCGTGATCTGCGGGTTGAGCTGGCGCAAGGATCCGGCCGCGGCGTTGCGCGGGTTCGGGGCGATCTTCTTGCCCTCCTCGGCGAGGCGCTCGTTCAGCCGGTTGAAAGCCGAGATCGGGAAGTAGATCTCGCCGCGAACCTCGAGCGTCCCCGAATGCCGCGCGCCGTCCGGTGAGCGCATGCGGAGCGGGATCGCCTTGATCGTGCGCAGGTTCGTCGTCACGTCCTCGCCGCGCTGCCCGTCTCCGCGTGTCGCGCCGCGCACGAGCTCACCGTTCTCGTAGACGAGCGAGACCGCGGAGCCGTCGATCTTCGGCTCGGTGACGTAGGCGACGGGCTCGTCCGAGTCGAGGCGCTTGCGCACGTCGTCCGCCCACTTCTCGAGCGCCTCGTCCGTCGTCACCTTCTCGAGGGAGCCCATCGGGGTGAGGTGGTCGACCTTGCGGAACTTGTCGGAGGGCGTCGCGCCCACGCGCTGGGTCGGCGAGTCCGGGCCGACAAGGTCGGGATACTCCTCCTCGAGAGCCTTGAGCTCATCGAAGAGGCGGTCGTAGTCGGCATCCGAGATCTCCGGGTCGTCAAGGACGTGGTAGCGGTACAGGTGGTGCTCGACCTGCTCGCGCAGCTCGGCCGCGCGCTTCTGGACGGCCTTGGATGGCTTCTTAGAGGACATCGAGGAGCTGCTCCGGCGTCTCGACGAGCACGTCGGCTTCCGCAAGGGCGTCGACCGGGTGGATGTTCCCCCACGCCACCGCGACGGTGAAGACGCCCGCGGCCTTGCCGGCGCCCACGTCGAACGGCGAGTCGCCCACGAAGGCCGCCTCCGAGGGCTCGGCTCCGAGCAGCTCGAGCGCGGCCAGCACGGGCGCCGGGTCCGGCTTGTGGCGTTCCGTCATGTCGGAGGTGACGACGGCGTCGAAGTACGGCTCGAGCGGCAGGACGGCGAAGGCGAGCTCGACCGTCTTGCGGCGCTTCGCGGTCACGATCCCGAGCCGGCGGCCCTGGCCCTTGAGCTCGGCGAGGACGCGCCCGATCCCCTCGAAGGCCTCCAGCTCGTCGTGGAGCGGCTCGTTGTGCTCCCGGTAGACGCGCACGAGCTCGTCCACCTGCAGCTCGTCGATCGCCCGCATCTGGTCGTAGATGTTCGAGCCGCCGACGCGCGCGGCCAGGTCGGCCTCGGGGATCTCGCGCCGCAGCACCGTCTTCGTCGCGTGCTTGAAGGACGCGAGGATGATGGCCCCGGAGTCGATCAGGGTGCCGTCGAGGTCGAAGAGGACGTTCGGATAACGCATCGCGCTGATCGTATCGACGGGCAGTGCGATGATCGCCGCATGACTCAGGGCGCGGGCACGAAAGAGTCGCCGTGGGTACTGACGACGCCGCCCGGCAGCTCCGAGTACGAGATGTACCGGGACGAGTCGGCCGACCCGCCGGCGCTCGTCTGCGTCGTCGGGAAGACGACCCTCAGCTACCAGCTCCGGGCGCTCGACGAGCTCCACGCGATGCTGAAGGAGCACGGCGACTGGATGCTTCTCGGCAGCGCGGACGAGCAGAAGCCCGCCGCCAAAGGCACCGTCGAGGCCTGGGCGCGCTCGCCCGAGAACTAGTAGTGCACTCGTTCTAGATACAGACCCCACGGCGGCGCGGTCGCGCCCGCTTCGTCGCGTGGGCGACCCTCGAGCAGGCGCTCCATCGCCTCGGGGCCCTGCTCCAGCATCGTCCCGACCAGCGTGCGCACCATGTGGCGCAGGAAGCTGTCCGCGGTGATCGTGAGCGACAGGACGTGCCCGTCGCGCCACCAGGCCGCTTCGCGCACGTTGCGGACGAAGGAGTCGTGCTGCGTCTCGGTGGGCGTGAACGCCTTGAAGTCGTGCTCTCCGACCAGGAGCGCGGCCGAGGCCTCGAGCCCGGCCTCGTCGACGGGCCGCGGCCACCAGAGCGAGCGGCGCAGCTCGAGCGGCGAGTGCGTCTCCCGCCGCCAGACCCGGTAGCGGTACGAGCGCCCGGTGGCCGAGAAGCGCGCGTTGAAGCCCTCCGGCGCCTCCTCGCTCGCCACGACGGCGACGTCGTCCGGCAGCACGCCGTTCAGCGCGTGTGCGGCACGCTCGGGCGGCGGCCCGCCGTCGGCCTCGAAGCTCGCCACCTGGCCCAGGGCGTGCACGCCCGCGTCGGTGCGGCCGGCAACGGCCAGTCCGTCCCAACGCGGGTAGACGCGGTCGAGCACCGCGCGCACTTCCCCCTCGACGGTACGCAGGCCGGGCTGGGCAGCCCAGCCGGAGAAGGCGGTCCCGTCGTACTCCAGCGCGAGCCTGACCGTTGGCACAAGGAAGCCCTAAACCCTGCCAAGTAACAAAGTGTTACTTGGGCTCTTTCGCCGGCGGTTTGACAGAATTCTTGGTAAGCGTTAGCTTACGGTAAGTCATGGCTTACGCAGACGCGATCCAGGCACTCGGCGATCCTACGCGGCGGACCGTGTTCGAGCGGCTCCGCGAGGGCCCGCTCTCGGTAGGCGAGCTGGCCCGCGGCCTCCCGGTCTCGCGGCCCGCCGTCTCGCAGCACCTTCGGGTCCTCAAGCAGGCGGGGCTCGTGCGGGAGCGGCGCGAGGGCACGCGCAACTACTACAGCGTCAACGGAGACGGCCTGGCCGACCTCCGCGAGTACTTCGAGGGGTTCTGGGACGAAGCGCTGACGGCCTTCAAGGCCGCGGCGGAAAGCGAAGGAGGAAACGAGAATGAGCCAGAAGACGGATGAGCTCGCCGTGCGGCGGTCGATCGTCGTGCGTTGCACGCCCGAGCATGCGTTCCACGTATACACGGAGCGGATGAACGACTGGTACCCGCTCGAGGGCCACTCCCTCTTCGACGACCCGAACGGAACCGTCGTCTGGGAGGGCCGCGTCGGCGGCCGCGTCTACGAGCGCTCCACGAGCGGCGAGGAGGGCGTCTGGGGGACGATCATCGCCTGGGACCCGCCCAATCGGCTCACGATGACCTGGCACCCCGGCCGCGGCGAGGAGACGGCCCAGGAGCTCGACATCACCTTCACGGCGGAGGGCGACAGCACGCGCGTCGAGGTCGTCCACTCCGGCTGGGAGCGCATAGGGCCCGACTTCCGCGAGCGGATGGCCGGCTACCAGGAAGGCTGGGGCACCGTGCTCGACATCTTCGCGGACGAGGCCGCAAAGGAGGCCTGAGATGCACCCCGACATCTCCCGTCAGCTGGCCGCCGAGCGCCTGGCCCTGGCCGGCTTCCACTGGCAGGCCGAGGCCAACGTGCCGGCCGAGCTGCGCTCGGGGCCGCGCAGGCACCGCCTGCGAAGCGGCCTCCGGTGGGCTCTGGCTCCCGCTTACGCGCGCCGCGCGGCGGCGGGGGCCTCGGCGGCCACCGGGCGCCGCTCGGGCACGTAGTCCACAAGCTCGAGATAGGCCATCTGGGCCGCGTCACCCTGGCGCGGCCCAAGCTTCACGACTCGCGTGTAGCCGCCGGGCCGGTCGGCGAAGCGGGGCGCGACCTCCGAGAAGAGCAGATGCGCGATGCCCTTCGAGCGGAGGAACGCCACCGCCTGCCGATGCGCGGCGACGTCGCCGCGCTTGCCCAGCGTGATCATCTGCTCGACGATCGGCCGCACTTCCTTGGCCTTGGCCTCGGTCGTCTTGATGCGGCCGTGCTCAATCAGCGCGGAGGCAAGGTTCGAGTAGAGCGCCTTGCGGTGGGCCGAGTCGCGGCCCAGCTTCCTGCCTGCGCGCCGATGCCTCATTCGTCCCTGAGCGTGAGGCCGTGGGCCTGGAGGGTCTCGCGAACCTCTTCGATCGACTTCTTGCCGAAGTTCGGGATCGCGGCGAGCTCGCTCTCCGTCTTGGAGACCAGGTCCCCGATCGTCTCGATGCCGACGCGCTTGAGGCAGTTGTAGCTGCGCACGCCAAGCTCGAGCTCCTCGATGGGGAAGTTCTCCATCCCGTGCGCCTGGGGCGCCTCGGTCTCGGCCTCGGCGGTCTCGCCGAAGCCCTCGATCTTGTCGATGTCGGTGAAGATCGCGAGCTGGCGGATGAGGATCTCGGCGGCCTCGGCGATCGAGTCGCGCGGGGCGACCGAGCCGTCCGTCGTCACGTCGAGCGTGAGCTTGTCGTAGTCGGTGCGCTGACCGACGCGCGCCGCCTCGACCTCGTACGAGACCCGGCGAACGGGCGAGAAGATCGAGTCGACGGGGATGACGCCGATCGTGTGCTCGGGGCCGCGGTTGAGCTCGGCCGGGACGTAGCCCCGCCCGCGCCCGATCGTCAGCGTGACCTCGAGCCGGCCCTTGTCGGAGAGGTTCGCGATCTCGAGGTCAGGGTTGAGGATCTCGAGGTCCGCGGGCGCCTCGATGTCGGAGGCCTTCACGACGCCCGGGCCCTTCTTCTCCAGCCGCACCTCCACCTCCGGGGACTCGCCGTGCAGGAGGCAGATGAGGCTCTTGAGGTTGAGGATGATGTCGGTCACGTCCTCGCGCACGCCCTTCAGGGTCGTGAACTCGTGCGCGACGCCCTCGATCTTCACGGACGTCACGGCCGCGCCCTCGAGCGAGGACAGGAGCACGCGCCGCAGCGAGTTGCCGAACGTGTAGCCGAAGCCGCGGTCGAGCGGCTCGATGACGAAGATTCCGCGCTCCTCGGTCACCTCTTCGTGCGTGATCCGGGGCACCTGAAATTCCATAAGCGACGTTCTGGTGGCCATGCTTCCTTTCTACTTCGAGTACAGCTCGACGATGAGCTGCTCCTGGACCGGCGTGTCGATGTCCGACCGGTCGGGGAGCTTCAAGACCTTGCCCGTGAGGTTGTCGTGGTCGGCCTGGAGCCAGGGTGAGACCGAGGCGGTCAGGTCGGTCGCGTCGCGCACGACCTGCTCGACCGGGCTGCCCTGCTTGAGGGCCACGACGTCGTCCGGCTTCACCTGGAAGCTCGGGATGTTCACCCGGCGGCCGTTGACCTGGAAGTGGCCGTGGCGGATGAGCTGGCGCGCCTGCGCGCGCGAGGCGGCGAAGCCGAGGCGGTAGACGACGTTGTCGAGGCGCGTCTCGAGCATGCGGAGAAGCTCCTCGCCCGTGATCCCCGACCGCTTCGCAGCCTTGTCGTAGTAGTTGCGGAACTGCTTCTCGAGCAGCCCGTAGTAGCGGCGCGCCTTCTGCTTCTCACGCAGCTGGAGCAGGTACTCCGACTGCTTGATCCGCCCGCGACCGTGCTCTCCCGGCGGGTAGCTGCGGCGCTCGACGGCGCATTTCTCCGTCAGGCAGCGCTCGCCCTTGAGGAAGAGCTTCATGCCCTCGCGGCGGCACAGCTTGCACTTCGGTCCGAGTGGTCGGGCCATCAGACGCGCCTCCGCTTCTTGGGCCGGACGCCGTTGTGCGCCTGCGGCGAGACGTCGCGCACGCCGAGGATCTCGAGCCCGGCGGCCTGGAGCGAGCGGATCGCCGTCTCGCGGCCGGAGCCGGGGCCCTTGACGAAGACCTCCACCTTCTGGAGGCCGTGCTCCATGCCCTTCCGGGCGCAGGAGTCGGCGGTCACCTGGGCGGCGAAGGGCGTCGACTTGCGCGAGCCCTTGAAGCCGGCGGAGCCGGCGCTCTCCCACGCGATCACCGCGCCGTCCTTGTCGGTCAGCGTCACGATCGTGTTGTTGAAGGACGTCTTGATGTGTGCCTGGCCGATGGCGATGTTCTTCTTGACGCGACGGCGCGCACGGCCCTTGGACGGTCGACGAGGGGGCGCCATTAGACCTTGGCCTTCTTGCCGCGCCCGACGGTCTTCTTCGGGCCCTTGCGCGTGCGGCCGTTGGTCTTCGTCCGCTGGCCGTTCACAGGCAGCCCGCGTCGATGGCGGAGGCCGCGGTAGGAGCCGATCTCCTGCAGGCGCTTGATCGCCTGGGAGCGCTCGCGCCGCAGCTCGCCCTCCACCTCGAGGTTCGAGTCGATGTAGCTGCGGAGCTTCGTGATCTCCTCGTCCGTGAGGTCGCGCACCTTCTCGTCGCTCGACAGCCCGAGCTCCGCGCATGTTTTGCGCGCGGTGGCCTGGCCGATTCCGTAGATGTACGTGAGCGCGATCTCGA
>Ga0193741_1000229_pt1 | contig 15720 bp, 13 predicted proteins | sample L2s2metaG_FD_143059 | JGI IMG/M metagenome (GOLD analysis project Ga0193741, IMG submission 143059) | Soil microbial communities from a riparian zone of the East river system, Colorado, United States - L2s2 | ecosystem: Environmental > Terrestrial > Soil > Riparian zone | place: USA: East River...
AGAGAACTTAAACCGCAGGAGATCCAACTCTCGATTTTCCTTAAATATATGAATCTGAAATAGAGACACCATGGCACTAGGAGAATTAATTGAAGAGTCTAGAGGAAAAACGACGAATGAAAGAGTTTTGGATGTAGATCCACCCAAAGTGGTAACATCCTTCAAAATGGAAGGAAACTTTAAGGGAACCCTTTGCACGGAAATTGGGTCCTACACGGCTGTGCTTGGAGAGGGGAGAATATTACAAGGTGAAGGATATGGGATAATAACATCTAAAGATGGTCAGGGAATGACAACTTGGAAAGGTCAGGGAATAGGCAAGTTTACTGGTCCAGGAAAAGTCAGTTTCCGTGGCTCAATATTCCTTAAAGTACCTTCAACAATTGAGGGAGGAAAACTGTCAAATCTCAATAACTTGGTGGGAGTGTTTGAATACGAGACTGACGAGAACGGAAATTGCTCCTCTAAAACCTGGGAATGGAAATAGGCAAAGGCCAAGATCGGTAAGGTGTACCATGTCATTAGCATCAATTTCAAAATAACCACTTTCGATTCTGTATTCTTTCCACGATCTCTTTTACCGAAGTAGTCAAAGTTTTGTTATAACTGGGATGATTCAAACTATCATCACAAGATGACTTAGTATTAAGGTAGGAGCTGATTATGATATTGAGAAAAGGGAAAAAGCATTAAAGACTCTCGTTTATCGTAGCCCGAGAGCATCTTTTAGATCTATTTCGTGATCCTGTTCCTGTACTATAATACCTCTTAATGTTTCAGATAATTACCAGACACTTATCATTAAATTCTATAGATTCGGAACTCTTTTTATCTCTCCTCATAGTAAAATCCTGGAACGATGTTATGGCGTATAAGCTCTCTAGACTGACGCATCGGCTATCTAGCTAGAGTATTGAAGACTTAAACGAGATCTAGAATTTGCCCTGCGGGATATATTGTTTCTTGTTAAGAGTAGGATGCAAAACATCTTAGAGTCAAAGCTAAATTGGGACCCCTATTTCTTTAATACCTCCATTCCGGTCCGACAAACTTCTACTTAGAAAAATTGCAAATGCGATAGACGACACTGAAATTAAGGCAGCTGTAAGAAAGATTAGATTATATGATTCCGGAGATGGGAACGAGGCCGAAATACCATCTATCTCTGATTCTACAAATACCTGGTTTGCTTGCAGATATATTCCTGCAATCACAGGTCCCACTGAGGATCCAATAAGGTAAATTAGAAGATTCATTCCAAGTGATATACCACTGAATTGCTTTGGAGTTGAAGTCAGCACGACATTCACAGATCCGATCAGCATTAATGCCAGTCCAACAGCTACTATGACAAGAACCGCGGCTATTGAAGCTTCTGTTGAATGAAACATAAAAAGAACAAAAAAACCTATAGAAGTAATGATGGTTCCCACTATTGTAGGTCTTAGATTTCCAAATTTGGATACAACAAAACCAGAAGCTACGGAGAATATCAACGATACTGTCATATAGGGAAGTTGAACATTTGCTATACTTGATGCGTCTCCTCCAAAACCCAGAGGCGATGGACTTCGTATCAAGATAGGAAGGCTTTGATACACAACCATTAGCGTGGTGAGTCCTACAGTCATACTAATTATGTTTGCAGGGAGTATGATCCTATTTTTCAGTAACTTAAAGTCGATCAATGGAGATAATGCCTTCTTCTCTATTGCTATAAATAGGAATAGAGAGACAATTGATGCAACTGAAAACATGATAATTTGTATTAAATCATTCGAGCCAGCCTTTTCCAAAAATTGAAGTGTAACAAGAAACGAGATTATTGCAACCGATAATGTTATAGCACCTTTTATGTCAATGCTCTTACTTAATCTCTGTCTGCTATCGGCGTTATCGTTAATATTACTATTAGCATACGTGTTTGCATTTTCTGTTAATAGAATGTCTTTTCTTACATGAGTAAATCTACAACAAAATTCAGACGCTTTATTTGAAACCAATTGTTGTTGTCCTAGCTCCTTAACGTAGACAAATTTGGCGATTATCGTAAAGAGTATTATTGCAATAGGCGTCATGAATAAGAATGTTGCTCGCCATCCAAAGCTCTCTACTATACTTCCACCTATTATCAAACCTATTACAGCACCACCAGATAGTGTAGAACTAAATATGCCAACAGCTATCGCAAGCTTTTCTGGTGGGAATTTGTCTCTAATAATGCTAAAAGCTATAGGAAACATCGAGACGCCAACGCCTTGCATTACTCTAGCTGTAACAAGGGAGAAAAAGTTGGTTGCCATCGCTCCCAGTAAAAGACCTAAGATATAAACAGCAAAAATTATCAGCAGCACTTTCTTTTTGCCATATATATCAGATAGTTTTCCTGCAATTGGAGTCATAACAGCTCCTGTGACAAGTAGTGCAGCCAATATCCATGATGAATCTTTATAGGAGATATCAAGATCAACAATGAAGTCAGGTATAGCTGGCAGTACCATGGTCTCAACAGATACCGATACGATACCCAAGCCACTTAAGATTGCAAGTGTTATCCATGGAGAAGAAGTGATGTGCTTTGGTTTTTGTATATTCATACTCTTATGATCACTTTATTATTTCCTGATTAATTAGTATTGAAAATGGAGGATCAGAATGGTGACAGCCACAATTAAATAGCTAAGCTAAGTGACGTGAAACTAATTTAATTGGAAAGCCTATTAGATTTGAATACGTAAGAGATCTTATTTATGAAGCCAGCCATCCTAATTGTTGATGATGACCCTCAAGTGCTGCGAGCTGTTGAAATGGATGTACGCCATAAATATGGCGACCGCATAAAGTAGATCTTTGTAAACCGCATTTGCTGATCATACTATGGAATGGATTTTCTAAAGAATTCTACTTGACTAAAATAGCAATAGAGGAATCAAAACCGGATGATGGGAATATTCGTTAGCATGCATTTATCCTGGTACGCTTTTGTCTCCCTTTGAAAACTTATCACATACGTCTATCCTCTTACATTGTATCTTTGTATATCACAAAATTTGAATGGTATCAGTACAATCTGAATATTCTCTTTATGGTCGTAATGACGTGTAAGGAATGCGGTGAATTAAATTATCTTACTCCCCACGCTTTTTGGAATAAAACTGACTTTGGTGCAAAGTGTGAGAAATGTGAAACGAAAAATACGTTAACGTTGGAAGAATGGGAACTTAAGAAACATGCGTAGTTAACGAAGATTTTACTAACCTTTTGATTATCCTGTTATCCGCCACCAAATATAGAACTCTTTTTAGGAATACGCTTAACGGATGGGTATGAAATGTAACAATTGCGGGCGAGACAAACAGGCAATATTAGTTCAAGTTAAGCGATACAGACAGGATGGAGGGAGTTACCATCCAGAGGATTGGTGTATAGAATGAGCGCAGGGGAAAAGCCCAATTAGAAAGCAATACGATATACCTGATGGTTGGAGATCCTAAAATTCTAATCCTTTTAATTCCCTTCAGTCATCTATTTATGTAAATAAGGGAGACTAACGTCGTTTAATGCGACATTCTCGTGATATTTTAATGTTTGAGAGAAGCCATATCAATTGAGAAGCGATACTTGACATCCCCTTCGGACAGTCTGTCATAAGCCTCGTTGACCTTCTGGATTGGAATGATTTCTACATCTGCAGTGATGTTATTTTTGCCGCAAAAGTCAAGCATTTCTTGTGTTTCGGCAATACCCCCAATGAGAGAGCCAGAGATGCTGCGGCGCTTGAGCAGAAGGTTTACGGCAGAGACGGCATAAGGTTTGTTCGGTGAGCCTGTGATGGTGATGTTGCCGTCGCGGCCTAGTAATTGTATGTATGCGTTAATGTCGTGCTCTGCAGAGACTACATCGAGGATAAAGTCGAAACTGCCTACATGCTTGCGCATCTGATCGGCATCTCGCGAAATTACTACCTCGTCAGCGCCGATCCTAAGCGCGTCTTCTTTCTTGTTAGTAGTAGTAGTAAAGACTACGACATGGGCTCCAAGCCCATGAGCAAGCTTTACCGCAATATGACCCAGGCCACCTAGGCCTACCACCCCGACCTTCTTATATTTATTAACACCCCAATGTCGCATGGGCGAGTATGTCGTAATTCCGGCGCATAGAAGAGGCGCGGCTCTTGCAAGATTCAGGTTGGAAGGAACGCGTAGGACAAAATCCTCTTTGACCACAATACTGTCTGAATAGCCACCATAGGTGACGCCTCCAAGGTGCACGTCTGGAGAGTTGTAGGTGAAGGTCACATGTGGGCAGAACTGCTCTAGACCGGCTCGGCACTCGGTGCACTCGCCGTCGGAGTCAACCAAGCAGCCGACTGCAGCATGGTCGCCGGGCTTGAACTTGGTGACTGCTGAGCCGACCTTGGTGACACGGCCGACGATCTCATGTCCGGGAACGCATGGATAGACAGTGGGCACGCTGCTCCATTCGTTACGTACTTGGTGGAGATCAGAGTGGCATATGCCACAGAACAGGATTTCAATATGAACGTCGTGTTCGCCTGGATTGCGTCGTGGGATCGTGAAGGGAACCAGCGGCGATGTAGCATTCGAAGCAGCGTAAGCCTTTGCTTTATACTGACCGCGTAATTCGGGGCTAAATTGTGTTGTTGTCATGACAATCTCTCATATTCTATTCTCAAATTTTACTCCTATTTCGTTGTCCCCGAAATATTTGGAAACTTGTCCCCAAACATTGGAAGGCCGCTCTTAGACTGTTCCTGGGTGACCTCATCTTGAATTACGTCCCAGTGTTCTACAAGAACCCCGTCCTTGATGCGAACGATGTCGGCTACAATCCAATTTGCAGGCTGCTCCAAACCTGAATACCGTCCGTGGACAATTACGAAATCTCCATTGGCCACAATCGTTCCCGGTTCATACTTGAGTGTTGGCGGGTTGCTCTTGATGAGGTTAAACAGGCCCTCGCGACCAGGGGGTATATGAGCACTGTGTTGGATATATTTGGGCGAGAAATACTGTTCAGCCGCTACATAGTCACGCTGATTGAACAGTGTGTCGAAAGCATTGAGGACAAGTGCTTTGTTTTTCTCTTCTAACCCAGTATAATTATTTGCTGTTGTATTCTGTACTCCCTGTGTGCTCTGTACTCCTTGGGGTTGCATTGATGTCCTATTATTCGACTGTGCGTTAGCAAAATCAGGATGTGCATGCGAAGCAAAACTTGCAATAAACATTGCACCTACACCTATACTTAATACAGCTAGACGTATAGCCTTTTCATTATATGTAGCCATACTACAGGTATGTATTGAAATTATATAACTCAGGAAGTTACAATCTGGTAACTTACCTACTGGTAACTTTCAGATTTAATAACGTGCCTAGATTCTGTTATACATATGAGTTCAGTTCATGGGCCCACTCATCTGAAGTGGGACGTGTTCATGACGCCTGGCATACCCATAGTCACGAGCGATATGCCTCCTGGCGTGAAAGAGGTGCATTTTCAGGCGATGGCGTCAACCCTAATCCATGGTTTGCGAGATGCCGTCCTGGTGGACGCCTTTATGACGGTCAAGCAGGCAAATGAACTGGCAGATTGGATTGCAGCAAGTGGCAAGAACCTGACAACTATCTATATTACACATGGCCATGGAGATCATTGGTTTGGAATCGGAACTCTTCTTGAACGCTTCCCAAATGCTAGAGCAGTAGCGACGCCTGATGTTGTGAAAGTCATGCGTCAGCATGCCTCCCCAGAAATCCTTGAGAAGGTTTGGAAGGCGGCGTTTCCTGGTCAGATCCCGGAGCGGCTTGTAATCGCAGAGGAGCTCAAAGGAAATGCAATTGAACTCGAGGGGCATGAATTGGTCGCAGTGGAACTCGGCCATACCGACACTGACTACACGACCTGTTTAAATGTCCCCTCTATCGGCTTGGTGGTTGCCGGTGATGCTGCCTACAGCGACGTTCACCTCTACCTAGTTGAGTCAAATGCGAAGAGTCGCCGGGAGTGGATCTCTGCACTCGACAAAATCGAATCGCTCAACCCACACGCAGTTATCGCCTCACATAAGCGACCAGGCAACGACGACAATCCAACGATTATCGAACAGACACGGCAATACATTCGCGATTTCGACCGACTGGTGGAAACCACGACAACCGCTCAAGAGCTCTACGACAAGATGCTGGATCTTTATCCAAATCGAGTCAATCCGGGGTGGGCACTCTGGAGTTCGGCGCGCGCAGTCAAACAGTGATTTGGGAGTTGCTAATGCATGAACTTCTCAACCTGAATCGATAGTCCTTGTAGATCATTCGTATGGTGGAGCAGTAATCACAAATGCTGTCCACAATATCCTAACGTCACAGCGTTTGTCCACATAGCTACCTTTGCCCCTGATCGGGGTTAGTCATCGTCGGGTTTCGTTTGAAAATAGCTAACGATATATGCATGATGGTTACCATTAGATAATATTGCCTAGTGAAGTAATGGGCATAGCATTAACGGATCATCTGCGTAGGTGGGGAATGAAAGTTTGTCCTATCGATAGAAGTTTAAAGATAATGGGTCAACGCTACGCTCTCCACATAATGAGAAATATGATATTGCTAAAGCAGAATCGGTTTAATCAATTTCTAAATTCTGTTGAAGGCATAAACGCCAAGACTTTGGCGATCAGACTACAACAGCTTGAGGAATATGGTCTAGTTGAAAGAAAGTTGATTCTCGGCAAGCCAGCGCATACGGAATATTCCCCCACCGAAAAAGGTATGGATGTACAACGAATCTTGGCAGAGATCGCTTCGTTCAGTGTAAAGCATGAGCCAGAGATAATTTTTGTAGATAAGAAGCCAAGAAATAATGGGAAGCCACTCTTTGGAACTAGAAATTTATCTGAAGTTTATCGAAATGACTGAAGTCGAAACTTGAGACATCCCTATTAAAAGAAAAAGGACCAATTATCATTCCTGCGATAATATATCCTATAACCATGGGTTGCTTTAGCTTGTATGATAATAATGACATAGCTGCAGCTACGATCATAATTATTGCAGTAAATCTTTATTTATCATTTCTACTTCCATTGCGCTTATGCAGACAAATACTTTTGTAAGGTTTCAGAGAATGATCTCAAATCAAATGAATCTTCATAGCGCACCCCATTGATAAAGAATGTTGGTGTTCCTTCAACACCACTGTCAACCCCGCCTTTTAGTGATTCTTCTATCGATGGAGCATAAATATGTCTAGACACGTCATCTTTGAATTTGTGAATATCTTCTAATCCTACTTTTTGTGCATATTCCAATAAATGGCCGTCATCTAATGCTTTCTGATGCTCAAATAAATAATCATGCATCTGCCAGAATTTATTTTGAGCTGCGGAAGCCTCTGCTGCCTCAGCTGCATGTTGAGCATGAGGGTGTATTTCATAAAGAGGAAAGTTGCGGAACACAAAACGTATTTTGTCATTACCAAACTCTCTTATTAATTCCTTAACGATGGGATAAGCCATGCCAGTGTATGGACATTCATAATCTCCATACTCTACTAAAGTAATAGGAGAATTATTATTGGCTGAACCTCGTATGTGATCAGAATCAATTTTTACAGGGATAGTCAATTTCTTAACTTCTTTTTGTTTTCTCGAGCGTAAATCTTTGTTTGTCATTTTATATTTACAATGCTATTTTATGGATTAATCGCTATTAAATATGGCAGTTACTTACATGTGACTTGGTTATGGCAATAATACTAGATAACGATCAATTACTTCTGAATTTAAATAAAATAATATAGTATTGTATCAGTGAAGACATGTGAGAAACTACAACAAAATATCTACAAATGATCTTATACAACGAAGGATCCAAGCAATGGTATATGAGCTGCAACTGCACTAGAAGTGAACCACTATGAGTGATTTACACAGGGGACTTCCACTAACGAAATCTCGTAGAGAGAAGATATTTCCGAAATTAACACCGGTTCAGATTAGTCGTATTGCATTGCATGGACGTATACGTTCGGTACAGTCTGGTGAAGTGTTATTAGAGCAGGGAGAGAGATCAGTACCGTTCTTTGTGGTAATCACGAGCGAAGTCGAGATTCTACGACCGTTAGGAGATCGTGAGACGCTTGTCACTGTACATGGTCCTGGTGAATTCACAGGAGAGGTTAACATGCTATCTGGCCGTCGGTCTTTAGTTCGGGCACGTGTTACCAAGCCAGGTAAAGTAATTGAACTGGATCACCAGCAAATGCTCGGTTTGGTACAGACTGATGCTGAACTCAGCGGCATATTGATGAGGGCTTTTATTCTGCGTAGAGGGGAGTTAATAGCTGCTGGCGTTGGAGACATTGTCCTTGTTGGGTCAACATATTCGGCAGGTACGCTTCGGATCAGAGAATTTCTTATGCGCAATGGACACCCCTATTCCTACATAGACCTAGAACGAGACCCTGACGTACAGAATCTATTGGATAGTTTCCAAGTTTCAGCAAGTGAAATACCAGTATTGATCTGTCGAGGCCAAATCGTGCTCCGAAATCCCAGTAACCAAGAAATTGCAGACTGTCTTGGTTTTAATGAGTCCATTGATCAAACCCATGTGCGAGATCTCATCATAATCGGCGCGGGTCCCTCAGGGTTGGCTGCGGCGGTTTATGGCGCCTCAGAGGGGCTTGACGTTCTAATGCTGGAAACGAGTTCACCTGGCGGCCAGGCTGGTTCCAGCTCAAGAATCGAAAACTACCTGGGATTTCCTACCGGTATCTCCGGCCAAGAGCTGGCAGCTAGAGCATTTAATCAGGCTCAAAAGTTCGGTGCACATATGCTTGTAGCTAGGGCCGCACGACTCAGCTGTGACCGCAAACCATACGTAGTCGAGCTTGAAAATGGGACTCGAATTTCTACTCGTACAGTTTTGATTGCCACTGGTGCTCAATATCGAAAGTTACCGTTGGAAAACCTGTCACGCTTTGAAGGTGCAGGCATTTATTATGGTGCGACCTTTGTGGAAGCGCAGTTATGTGGAGGAGAGGAAGTAATTGTAGTCGGTGGAGGAAACTCAGCGGGCCAGGCGGCTGTATTTTTAGCACAGACTGCAAAGCGCGTATATATGTTAGTCAGGTCCAACAGTTTGGCTGCGAGTATGTCGCGATACCTGATTCGTAGGATAGAGAATAGCCCAACGATCATATTACAACTACAAACAGAGATTGAGGCCGTAGAAGGAAAAGGTCATCTTGAATCCGTTTATTGGCGAAATAGTCAAACAGGCCAGACTGAGAAGCACGAGATAAGCCATCTATTTATCATGACCGGTGCCGATCCAAACACCCGTTGGCTTAATGGCTGTATCGCCCTTGACGATAAAGGCTTCATAAAGACAGGTCCAGATCTATCACCAGATAATCTTAGCGCTGCAGGCTGGCCTCTTATACGTCAACCATACTTGCTTGAAACCAGTTTGCCAGGTGTTTTCGCTGTTGGTGACGTGCGTGACGGCAGTATCAAGCGTGTTGCATCCGCAGTGGGCGAAGGATCAACTGGGATTTCGTTTGTTCATAAAGTACTACAGGAATAGCAGACTACTATGATTCCAGTATAAAAGTATTGTCTGAAATGTGCAATGTGATTTGCGACAATGTGGTTATTTTGGTTCAAGGCAAAACATTAGAATTTTTGTTATGCGAATCATGTTATTGGTGTGCTTCATATTTAGCTTCAAAGAATAAACCGATTACAAAATGCCCCAATTGTAATAATAACAATAAGATAAAGTGGTTGCCACCACTAATATTATTTCCAAATTAGCTTATGGGCCTGAGAAAGGACATCCCTTTGCACATTATACTAACACAGGTAATCACATTGGATGAGTGCAAAAGCGCCTACAGATATCGGATCTGATGGAGGCTTTTGATGTTAAGGATCATAAGTGACCATGGCGCATTTTTCTTGGAGTGAATTTCATGCTGGTTCACTCGCGCTACCGCTTCAAAGATCTAATCAGAATTTATGGGGCGGGTGTCTGTCCAATCAACAATGAGCTTGCGTTCGGCAAAAAGCCACTTTCCCTCGACTTTTGTGAAGACATCATAATAACGAAGAGAAGCAATAAAAAGAGTCCGTTTCCCCTCAGATGCAGACACATGATGGGCAATGCAATATGTTTCTCCGGTTGCACGATCTCCATCTAGGACAACAGTGCTTTGCCCCATGAAATGAGTTGTAGCTTCATATTTATTCAGTTCGTCAAATACTGGTGCCAAGTCTTCTCGTCGGTTCAATTCCATTGACGGTTTCTCGGATCTAGCATCCATGAATACAACGAAGTGTGTGTCCTTAGTAAAAAGGGACATTTGCCCCTTCGCGTCACGTCTATCAGCACAATGCGCATATGCATCTACGAGTTCACGTATTTCCAAACGATCAGCGGCTTCGGGGCCCGAAATTGAAACATGTGTACCCATTATGTATATTTCTTTTTACGTCTAAACCCCGCTGAGTCTGCCAAGCTACATAATAACGGTAAATATGTTATTAGGTATGCTATTTGCCGCTTCCTTTTGTCGCGTTTAGAATAAAGTCGGCGATCTCAGTTGGGTGTGATACGTATGATGCATGGGAAGCGTTAAGCGATAGAGTGGTGGCGTTCATTCGTTCGGCGAACATACGTTGGACGTCAGGAGGAATCATGTGATCGGCGTCAGAAATTTGATACCATGTGGGTAATTGCTTCCATGCTGGAGGACCAGATTTCTCGACAAAGATCGATTGATTAAAGGGCTTTTGCACAATTGCCATTAGGTCAGCCTCAGCAGGGTCTACATCATTAGCAAAATTTTCTCGGAAGATCTTTGGGTTCAAATAGATAAATCCTCCACTGTCTGGAATAAAGAGGTCTTTCGGGAACTTGGCCGGGTCAACGAAACTCGACAGCGACTGACCCTCATCAGGTGCAAAGGCAGCAATGTAGACAAGTCCAGTAACGTTAGGATTATTATAAGCAGCATTAGTTATTACTTCTCCACCATAAGAGTGTCCTACAAGAATTGCTGGTCCTCCGATGTGGGAAATCGCACGCTTTACCGTTTCGACGTCATCTGCCAGAGAATGAGTAGGCAGTTGTACAGCGATAACATTATACCCTGCGTTCCTTAGAATTGGAATTTGTTTGTTCCATCCGGATCCATCAGCCCATCCTCCATGGACTAGCACGATGTTTGTTGCGTTTGTGGACAAACCTTGTATTCCGTCAGGTTTCATTAATGTATTGTTCTGCGCACTGGCATCACCAGAATATGTGGAAGGAATACCGACAAGAAGGATTATGCTCAGACAAAGTAAGCCAAGAAATATTGGCTCATTACTATTTATTCTCATTATATTAGCAGGATGATTAAGGCTTTTATATAAATATGCAGAAAACTGCACTCGAAATAGTTTATCTATAATATGACAGAATAATGAGATAGTAAGTTAAACTAATACGAACCTGTATGTTTTGTCGCTGGGTTACCGTTCTTCATAAAGGACCTTCTGGATATTCACTTTATGGTCGTAATTCTGTGTAAAAAATGTGGTGAATCAAATAATCTTACTCCTCATCCCTTTTAGAATATAACAAACTTTGATGTCAACAAATCCCAGGGACGGAAGGTGTTGTCGGCTCTAACGATATTATCCCTACTTTTACCTTCATATTCGTAAGCAAGTTAAAACTATGCAGCAGGTTCGGCCATTCTTAGAAAGTGTCTTAAGAAACAGCAAGAACTCAAGGAATGTATATGAAAGTGGTATAATTTATTTTTAAGGTTTCCTGGTCCAAAGGGGTCTTAATCATACTCCAGATACTATTCTAGGACCGCTGACAAAAAATGAAATACTGTGGAATCCAATATATGTCCTGTAACCATTGGTCACACCTACTATTACCATGATCATGTTCTCATGATCATGTTATCCGCATACTATTACTAGACTTGTATACAGTGGGTTTTAAGTTTCAAATGTTATATATTCTGATTGAAAACCATTCGTATTGAATGTACAAAGAAAACAAAAGAGAAAGACCGTATTAAGAACTATTCGTATAGACAAGGAATTGGATGATGCTCTTTATAATGATGCTCAGGAAAATGATATTAATGAAAATGCACTTATTTCTTCGATACTTGTAAAATATGTCAAGTGGGATAGATATGCTACTTCTTGCGGTTTTATAATTCCAGTTTTGAACTTCTGGCATAACCTGTCTCTTCGATCGAGATCTTCTTGTCGTAGTGGAATGGTGTTGTAACGTATTTAACTGTATTTTGACCCAACATGAACATGGGCCGAAGCAGAACCGTTGAATCTCCCGCAGGATACATTTTGTCGTATACAGAGGGAGTATAATTTTGTCTACACTCATATTAAAGACATGACTAACTTTGTTAATCCCATATTCGATAGTTAGAGATAGAGAAACCGCAGGAGACTCAACGGAATATGATGACAGACCGTTTTCGTTGAGTCTCCCGAGGATGGTTATGATTTCCTATGATGTTATGGTAATGGAGAGTATGATATCTCATATTTATTGAGAGTGAGAATGAACTATATGATCACTATAAATCGATCTTGACATCTGGGGGTATGGCAAGGCTCATCGAAACGGACGAACTCGTATCGTTCTCTATACAAATAGAAGAAGAATGTTAGTCCAATCATTCTTATCAGTGAGCAACAAAACAGAAAGGTTGTGAATATACACAATCGCTTTATTCATGTTTCATCTTGTTTGATCTGTGGGTAAGCAAAAATTAAGCTAGTAAGTCTGAAAATAATACCATATTTTAATAATCGCTATTTGTTTGGGTACGCTACTTGCCTGTACAAAGATATCGAGCTTGTAGGCGTTGGGGTCTTATGATCTATTAACTTATGACCTTCCCGTAGAATAGTAAAATATGTGGCTCATTAGTTGTAAACAGGGACCCTGAACGTGAGAAAAAGAACACTAATGTTTAAAAAAAATGGACAAGGAATTGCAAAGAATCAGGTGGAATCTCCGACTAAAAACAACAACAACAATGATAGTAAGGATGGACGCAGCAAATCTAAGGAACAATCATCATCCAGAAATAAGAATACCAAACTTGAAAATGTGCTAATACTTCAAGGAGGTGGCTCCCTAGGAGCATTTGGTTGTGGTGTATTCAATGCTCTGACAGATAACAATATAAAAATTGATATTGTAGCGGGTACGTCTATAGGCGGAATAAATGCTGCAATTATAGCCGGCAGCAAGGACGAAAAGCATCCAGAGCAAGCGCTAGAGCAATTCTGGTTAGAATTATCTGAAGGTTTTATAAATTTGGATAAAATGACTCCTTCATACTTGAGCTCTAAACCTAGATTTTTCGAAGAAATAGTATTACCATTTGATCATTATTACTACAATTTACCTATTTACTCATCAAATAAACAAGGAGAAAATTACTTTTCGGTGCCAGGTTCTTCTTCAATAATAGATGCAAAAGAACATGCTATAAAAAAGAAGCAACTGATGTCATTCTACAGTTCAGCTGTTTTTGGAAATGAAAAAATGTTCCAACCCAGATGGAATAAAGAAAATACTCTTGCAGACCCAGCACATTTTGCACCACAAAATTGGACCTATATGTATGACCTTTCACCTTTAATAAAAACATTAGATAACTATATAGATTATGATAAACTGAAGCCTGGCGGAAATCCCAACCTGCGCTTGATTTTGACTGCAGTAAATATTTTAACTGCAGAACCACTTACATTTGATAGCTTTAAACAGCAGATAACACCAAAACATATTCTCGCAACATCTGCTTATCCATTGTATAATTTTCCTTGGGTTGAAGTAGACGATGGAGTATATGCATGGGATGGCGGATTGCTAAGTAATACTCCATTAAGAGAGGTTATTGATGCTTCTCCTGTGAATGACAAGCGTATTTGTATAGTAGAAAACTATCCAAAAAAAGTTAATGTATTACCGAAGAACTTACCTGAAGTCTATCATAGAGCTAGGGATATAATATTTTCTGATAAGACTGTGCATAATGTAGCAATGTCTAGAGTAATCTCTCGTTATCTGGAATATATTGAAGAGCTGTATAAGGTATTAGAGAATAATATAGATCGAATCAACATAGATCAAAAGCATCTTAAACAAATTCGTCGCAAATACAAAAAATATAAGCAGGAACGAGGAGCTGAAATAAAAGACATTGTCTACGTAACTCGTGATGAACCTTTTCCTCATATGTATGAAAATGCAGATTTTTCACCAGAGTCTATTAATCGCTCAATTAAAGAGGGAGAAACCAAGACAAATGAAATATTAAAAGAACGACACGCTATTTAGCAGGACGAGGACATGAAATATTGTTACAGGGTCTTTTGTATTCATTTAACAATTTCTTTGACTTTCCTTCACGGGAAATAACTAAATCCAAGCGAGTGAACAGAAATCCATGGAATACCTCACCGATATGGTCACCAAGGTTCCTGAAGGAACTAGCACCACCAAAGTAGATGAATTGCGCTCATCAGAGGCAGTACGCGCTTCTGAGCTCACTAAAGCAGGTCATTTGGTTCGACTCTGGCGCCCACCGTTAGGTCCAGGCGAATGGCGTAGCATTGGACTGTTCCGCGCCGCCGACGAAGCAGAACTTCGTGAAATTCTTGACTCATTACCTCTTCATATCTGGATGCAAGTCACTATTACGCCCCTGAATCCACATCCCAATGATCCTGAATATCGAGCACGTCAAGCGATGGATAATCCACAGTCCTAGGAACGTTTGGATTGATGCCTGCAACACCGCTTGTGAATTGTACAACGAGTTCCCTTTGCAGCAGCAAACCAAAAAAGATCTACAATGCCAGATATAGAAATAGAATGTTCCAGCCGCTATGATATATTGGCATTAACTAAGTTGGGTCGGCTGGGAATGTGAGAACGAAAACCTTGAAAGCATTTACTACTGAGGAAGGAATGAAGACAATCAAGAATCTTCAGTAATTTCTCTGCAAACCAAGAAGAAAAATTATGGTGTGACCGGCCCTGGCAATTTAATTAATTTGAAAGGGGATAAACCATCGAATAGCAATACAGCGAGAGAGACCTTTATCAATCTGTTGAGGTGATCATAAAGGAGAGAGAATCGATAGCTTTGGCAAAGAGAGTTTCCGATATAATACTCGACTCATTAATAGCGTCTGGAGTTAAGAGGATATATGGAGTATCTGGAGATTCATTAAATGGTGGGATTACAGATGCTGTTAGGGAACGGGGCAAAGAAAAAATCTCTTGGATTCATGTTCGCCATGAGGAAACCGCTGGTTTTGCAGCCGGAGCCGAAGCTCATCTCACTGAAAATCTAGCTGTATGTGCGGGCAGCTCTGGACCAGGAAATATGCATTTGATAAACGGACTTTACGATTGTTATCGCAGCAGAGTACCCATCTTGGCAATTGCTGCGCATATACCAAGCAGGGAAATAGGAAGTTTATACTTTCAAGAAACCCACCCTGAACTTTTGTTCAATGAATGCAGTCACTACTGCGAGCTTGTCTCTCATGCAGATCAGATTCCACGTATTCTTGATATTGCTATGCGAACTGCCCTTTCACTCTCTGGAGTTTCTGTCATTATCCTTCCG
>Ga0193741_1000230_pt1 | contig 15712 bp, 13 predicted proteins | sample L2s2metaG_FD_143059 | JGI IMG/M metagenome (GOLD analysis project Ga0193741, IMG submission 143059) | Soil microbial communities from a riparian zone of the East river system, Colorado, United States - L2s2 | ecosystem: Environmental > Terrestrial > Soil > Riparian zone | place: USA: East River...
GGGCGCGAAATCGCCGAGTCCCTTGTCGTCCCACGTCGTGCCCATCGCGGCGCGAAACATGCCGGAGATCACCGTGACGTGTTCGTCGGTCGGATGCGTGTGCGGCGCGATCTTGTAGCCGTCGGGCATCTGCAGACGGATCGTAAACGCCTCGGGCTTGCTCGGATCGCCGACCAGCACCGCGAGCTTCGCGCCCTTCGGCAGGAACGGCGGCACGTCCCCCCATTTCACGGCGGATGCGGGCACGATCACCGGCGCTGAAAACACCGCGGCCGGCGCATCCGAGCTGCCGGCATCCACGACGACCTTCCACGCGCCGTCGATCTTCTTCCACACCGTCTGATACTTCCCCTTGTCGACAGCGGGAGAGCCGGCGGGATTGTTCATCGTCATTTCGTAGGTGCCAGTGGTGTAGCCGAGATCGCCTGACGCGGCGACGTCGGCGCGCGTCGCCTTCCACGTGAGATTGAAGCCCGGCGCCTGCGAGAGCTGTCCGATCGCCGCTTTGATTGCTGCCGGTCCCTTCAGCTCCGGCATGCCGCCCATTCCGAAGGTGCCATCGGGCGCGAAATAGCTGACGAACTTATCGGGGTCTTTGGCGACCTTCGCCCACTCAGCGTCAGCGGCCAGGAGCGAGGCCTTTTCCTGATCGACGTTGACGGTCTGTGCACACGACGAGGCGACGATGGCGACGACGACGAGCGTAAGAAGTCTGCGCATACACCTTGTCTCCCTGATGAAGCTCATCTGCGGTGAGGGGACGTAATATAGCTCTTTGTAATGGGGACTGGCACCTTAACATCTCGATTCGCTGCAGTTCTTGCGATCGCGCTCACCGGGACGCTATCGGGATCTGCGCAAACCGCGCCTTACGATGCGATCATCCGGCACGGCACCATCCTCGACGGCAGCGGCAACCCTCGATTCGAGGCCGACATCGCGATTCGCAACGGCTTCATCGTCGCGATCGGCAGTGTCGCCGGGACGGCGATCGAAGAAATAGAAGCTCGCGGGCTCTTCGTCGCTCCCGGCTTCATCAACATTCACAGTCACGCGTCACCCGATGCGCTGCCGACGGCCGTCAACATGCTGACGCAGGGCGTGACAACGGAAATCTTCAACGCCGATGGTAGCGGCGCGGTCGACCTCGCGGAGCAACTGCAGGCAGTCGCGAAGCCTGGACTGGCCGTGAACCTTGGCGGCTACATCGGGTTCAATGCGGTCTGGCAAGCTGTCGTCGGCACGACCGACCGGCGTCCAACTCCGGAAGAGATCGAGAAGATGCGCGCGATGATCTCGAGGGGCCTTGATCAGGGCGCCTGGGGCGTCTCGGCCGGACTGGATTACAAACCCGGCTACTTCGCGACGACCGAAGAAGTGGTGCGCATCGTCGATGTCGCCCGGCAGGCGCGCACGAATTTTACGAACCATGATCGCGTCACGCCCGAGTCGAATTTCAGCTCGAAGGCCGGCATCGACGAGACGCTGGCGATCGGGGAGAAGTCCGGACTCGTCCCCGTCGTCACGCACATGAAGGTCACCGGCCGCGAAAAAGGCACGGCCGCGAACGTGCTCGCGTCACTCGCGCAAGCGACGAAGCGCGGAAACGACACGGCGGCAGATGCGTATCCATATCTCGCCGGGCAGACGGGTGTCGGCTCACTGATCATTCCGGGGTGGGCGGTGGACGGCGGCCGGCCTGAGATGCTGAAGCGTTTCGCGGATCCGGCATTGCGCGAGCGGATCATCAAGGAAGCGGAAGAAGCGATCGCCGCGCGATTCGGGGGCCCGGAGAGCATCTATCTACCGCGCACGCAGCAGGAGCTGACGGCGGTCATGAAGGAGATGAACGCCGGCGCCGGCGAGACGATTCTGCGCATTCTCGAGCGAGGGAACGATCCCGGAGCGATCATTCACTTCGGTATCGAAGAGGATTTAGTCAAGATTCTGCAGCACCCGTCGACGTCGATGGCGTGCGACTGCGGGGCCACGACCCAGACGCGCATGCATCCGCGCTTCTACGGATCGTTTCCACGCGTGCTCGGCCGCTACGTGCGCGAGCAGAAGGTCATGTCGTGGGAGCAGGCGATCCGGAAGTCGTCGTGGCTGCCGGCATCGACGATCGGCATGAGCGATCGCGGGTTGATCGCGCTCGGCATGGCCGCCGACATCGTCGTGTTCGATCCGAACACGATCATCGATCACGCGACCTACGACAATCCGGCACTGCCGTCCGAAGGCGTGAAGCATGTGTTCGTGAACGGCAAGCTCGCATTGAAGGATGGCGTCGCGACCGGCAACAAGTCCGGCCGCGCTCTGATGCGAACGCCGAACGAACCGAGCCGCTCGACCACCACCGACTTGCGCTCGGTGGAGATCAAAGGGAAGGCAAGCGGCCACACGATCCAGATCGAGCTGACACAGGGCGCCGGCGTCCGCGACGCCAAGGGCGTGCTGAGCGTCGATGGCGTCCTGTATCAACCTGGCTTTCTGCAAGTCCAACGCGGTGAGTGGGCCTCGATCACCGGCGTCGGTGAGCATGTGATTCAGCTCACGCTCGATCGGGACGATCCCTCCAATCGTAAACGTCCGACGATCGTGGTGAGAATCGACGGTCAAGAAGCGTTTCGCTCGGTGAATACGGTACTCACCACGACGATTCGATCACGCTGATGACCGACGCCGCGCGCCGCATCATGCTCGCCATCCTGGTGATCGGTGTCGTCGGCATCATGGCCGAGCTGTTGCTGCTCAATCACATCGAACATTCGGCGCAATGGATTCCGCTCGGGCTCGGCGCCGCGACGCTGCTGTTGAGCGCTGCCGTAGCGGTCAAGCCGACTACCGCGACCATTCGACTGTTCCAGTCGTTGATGGTGCTGTTGATCATCAGCGGCGCTGTCGGTATTTACCTGCATTACGGCGCAACCACCGAATTCCAGCTCGAGATGGACCCGACATTGCGCGGCTTCGCACTGTTCAAGAAGGCGATCGTCGCAAAAGCGCCGCCGGCGCTGGCGCCGGGGGCGATGACGCAACTGGGGCTGATTGGACTAGCCTATACGTTCAGGCATCCTGCGTTGGGTGCACGGAGGACAACATGATTCGCTTTGCGGCCTTTGCTCTGGTTCTTTCGCTCGCGGCACCCGCCATCGCGCAAGTCGGCAAGTCACAGGGCGTCGTAGACGCCAACACGATCAGCGAGGCGGACCTCACCAAGCTGCCGGGCATGTCGCCGGCGATCGCGAAAGCGATGCTTGCGGCGCGGCCGTTCGACAGCATCACCGCGCTCAACACGTTCCTGCTCGGCCAGAAGCTGACGCAGGATCAGGCCAACGCGCTCTATCGGAATATTTTCGTGCACGTCAATCTCAACACCGGCACCGCCGCGGAGATCATGTTGATTCCCGGCGCCGGCAAGCGCATGGCCCACGAGTTCGAAGAGTACCGGCCGTGGAAGTCGTACGCGCAATTCGAAAAAGAGATCGGCAAGTACGTCGACGCGAAGGAGGTCGCGCGGCTGGCGCAGTACACCTTCATTCCGCTCAACATCAACACCGCGACCGCCGAACAGGTGATGACGATCCCCGGCGCCGGCAAGCGCATGGCGCACGAGTTCGAGGAATATCGCCCCTGGAAGTCGCAGGCGCAGTTCGAAAAGGAGATCGGGAAGTACGTGGATGCGAAGGAAGTCAAACGCCTGTGGCGCTTCGTCGTCATCCAATAATCATCGTCGCCACGGCCGCAGCACGGTGTAGACCGGTACGGCCGTGATGCTCTCGCGCTCGACGGCGATCAACTTTCGGCGACTGAGATGACCGAGCGCGTCCTGTACGCCGCGCTTCGACAGTCCCACCCCTTCCGCAATATCGATCAGCGCCATCTGCACGGTCGTCTGTCCACTCCCTGAAAATTTGTGAGGGTCCGGCTTTAGCCGGACCGTAGGCACAAGCCAACCGCATTACACTGGCGTCGAATGGCTATGGGCCACAGAAGGCGCATTCGAATGGCTATGGCCCACAGAAGGCACAGATGACGCAGAATGCGGTCGGCTCGGCAGTTCGCAATCTCCGTCGGGCTCCAGCGTTCACCGGTCTCGTAGTACTGACGCTGGCGCTCGGCATCGGCGCCACGACCGCGATGTTCTCGGTCGTGGACGCATTGCTGCTCAACCCGCTGCCGTTTCCAAACGCGGATCGGTTTGGTGAAGTGTGGACCATTCCCGAAAAGGGATCGGGCCGCGCGGGATCGACCACCGCGGTACTGAACGCCCTGAAGCGCGAGAGCGATCTCTTTGCCGCCGTCGGCGGCTGGCAGTTCGGCAGCGCCGTCCTGACGGACGGCGGCGACCCTGAGATCCAGACAACACCGCAGATTTCGCCCGAGATGCTGGCCATTCTCAATGTGCGGCCGGTACTCGGGGATTGGTTCAGGATTGAAGATGCCGCCGCCGGCGACCGCGTCCTGCTCAGCGAACAGCTCTGGGTCAGCCGCTTCGGCGCGGATCCTCTCATCGTCGGCAAGACCATCACCCTCGACGATCGCCCCCATCGCGTCGTCGGCGTGATGCCGGCGAGGTTCCGGTTTCCAAGGAACGATGCCGACATGTGGCGGGCACTCGATACCACGCCACGCGACAAACCGGCCTTTGCGCAGGTGATCACGGTTCGTCGCGCCGAGCTGACGCGCGCGCAGATCAACGATCGCCTGCAGGCGATGACCCCGCAGCTTCGCGAGAGCGCGACCATCCGCGCCACCGACTCGTTGAAGATCGACAATCTCATGCAGCTGGACTTCGGCCGGCGGTCGAGCACCGCGCTTTACATCCTGTTCGGCGCGGTCGCCCTGGTCATGCTAGTGGCGTGCGTCAACGTGATGAACCTGCTGCTGGCGCGCGCATCGGCGCGCAGTGGCGAGCTGGCACTGATGTCGGCCCTCGGCGCCTCGCGCGCCCGCCTGGTGCGTGATGTGCTGATCGAAAGCGCGCTGCTGGCGGCTGCGGCAGCCGCCACCGGCCTGGCGCTCGGCCGTGGTTTGCTCGTGATGATTCTGAATACTGCGCCGCAAAACCTGACTACGCTCACCAGCGCGACCTCCGACATCGACGCGCGGGCGCTGATGTTCGCGCTCGCGCTCGCTGCCGTCACGTGCGTGGTCTTTACCGTGCTTCCAGCATGGCGGGCGCTGCGCATCGACGCCATCGAGACGCTGAAGCAGCGCGGCGCCAGCGTGGCTGGATCGCGTGACGATTGGTGGCAGGGCGCGCTCGTTGCGGGTCAGCTCGCACTGGTGGTGGTGCTGCTGACGGGAGCTGCGTTGCTGTTGCGTAGCTTCGGCCAGTTGCTGAACGTTGATCCCGGATTCGTCGCGGACGAACTCGCCGTCGTCGAAGTGTCATTGCCCGCGAACCGGTACGGCGCTCCCGGCGCCGGACTCGCTTTCATGCAGGAGCTCGAGCAAAAAGTCGAGGAGACCGGCCTTCGCGGCACGATCACAGGCGGCGCTCCGCCGCGCGGCGGGGGCGTCTGGTTCGATATCGAGCCCGAGACCGACGACGGGCGGAAGATCGACCTGGGGCAGGAGAGCCTGTGGTACTCCGGCATCCGCGGCGACTATTTCTCTGTGATGGGCATCAGGCTCGTCGAAGGCCGCACCTTCGAGGCGAGCGATCCGCCGAATGTGGCCGTGCTCGGAGCTGCGATGGCTACGCGGTTTTTCGGCGAGTCAGGCGCGGTGGGCCGGCGGTACCGTTTGAGCGAAAAGCAGCCGTGGACAACCGTGATTGGCGTCGTCGCGGAAGTGAAGCTGCTCGGACCCAACGAGCCGAAGGGCGACAGCATGGAGTTCTATCAGCCGTTCTCTCCGACGACACGGAATACCTATTTCTCGTTCGTCGTCCGCGCGCCAGCGCAACACGGGGCGGCGCTCCAGCTGGTCCGGCAGAAGGTGTGGGAGCTCGATGCCAAGGTGCCGATTGTCAGCGCATCGACGATGCCGGATCGTCTCGCCGACTCGATCGCGCGGCCGCGCTTCTATCTCACGCTGTCGTCAGCCTTCGCCATCACTGGCGCCCTGATGGCGGCCGTCGGCGTTTACGGGATCTCGGTGTACTGGGTCTCGCGAAGAAAGCACGAGCTGGCGATCCGCATCGCCATCGGCGCGTCGCGTGAGAAGGTGATGCGAATGGTCCTCGTCAGAGGGCTGCGCCTCGCGGCGATCGGCACGATCGCCGGTCTGGCGATGGCGATTGGCGGCACGCGTCTGATCGAATCGATGCTGTTTCAGACGAGCGGCCGGGATCCCGCGACCTTGATTGCCGTCACGGTGCTTCTCGCGGTCCTGGTCCTTGTCGGCAGCGTTGTTCCGGCGATGAGGGCGGCGCGCGTCGATCCGATGACGACGCTGCGCGCGGAATGAGTCGATCATGAAAGCCATCGGCACCGCGCTTCGCAATCTCCGTCGGGCTCCAGCGTTCACCGGTCTCGTCGTGCTGACGCTGGCGCTCGGCATCGGCGCCACGACCGCGATGTTCTCGGTCGTGGATGCGGTGTTGATCAATCCACTGCCATTCGCGAAAGCAGACCGCATCGTCGAGGTGTGGACGTATTACCGCGAGGACGCCGTGCGCTCGGTGGCCGCGACCAGCACCGTGGTCTCGGCCATTCGCCAAGAGCCTGGGTTGTTCGAGGCGATCAGCGCTTTCCAAAACGGCGCCGGCACTATCACCGGCAGCGGCGAGCCGGAACTGGTCGCGGTTGCCAGTCTGGCCCCGAGCATCTTCGCGGTGTTCCCAGCGGCGCCGCTAATCGGACGTCTATTCAATGCGGAGGACGCGACATCCTCGGATCGCCCAATCCTCATCAGCGAGCGGATGTGGGCCGGGCGCTTCGGCCGCGATCCTGGAGTGATCGATCGCACGCTGACGATCGATGATCACCCGACCCGCATTGTCGGTGTCCTGCCGACGCGATTCAACGTGCCCGAGACCACAGTCAGTGTGTGGCGGCCGATCGACATCGAAAGCGCCAATGCGCGCCTGCGCGTTCCGCTCGTCGGCATCCTTCAGCCAGGTGTCACCAGGACACAGCTCGACGATCGCCTGAACGCGATCACCTCGTCGCTTCTGGAATCCGGCGCGCTACCGAAGGGGCAGTATCTCAAGGCCGATGAGCCCGTCCAGGTGAGATACGGCCGCCGCGTCGCCAGCTCGTTGTACATGCTGCTGGGCGCGGTCGGCGTTCTCCTGCTGGTCGCGTGCGTCAATATCACCAACCTGATCCTGGTGCGCGCCTCGAGCCGGCGCAGTGAGATGGCGCTGATGGCGGCACTGGGCGCCGGACGGGGGCGTCTGCTGCGTGATGCGGCGATCGAGAGTGCGATGCTGGCTTTAGTCGGCGGGGCGCTGGGAGTGTGGCTCGCCAACGGATTGTTGCGAGTGATCCTTGGCCTCGCTCCCGACGGCCTGTTGATGCTATCCAGCGCAACCGGTGACCTCGACCTGCGCGCGGTCGCGTTTGCACTCACGCTCACGTTCACGACGTGCGTGCTGTTCAGCGTGCTGCCGGCTTCGAGAGCGTCGCGTGTCGATCCGATCGACGCGCTGAAACAGCAATCGCGATCGTCGGATGGCGGTGACAATTGGTGGCAGGGCGCGCTGGTGTCGACGCAGCTCGCGCTGGTCGTCGTCCTGCTCGCCGGCGCGGGTTTGTTGCTGCGCAGCTACGTCGCGCTGAACCGCGTCGATCTTGGCTTCGATCCGCACGGCCTGGTCGTGATCAGTGTCCAATTCCCCCCGCGCTACGCCAAAGGCGGCGCGTCGCGGGCATTCATGCGCGAGGTGGAAAGCCGTGTTGAGGCGAGCATCGCCAGCCCGGCGAGCATATCCATGCCGCCGCTTGGATTCACCGTCGAGGATGATGCGCTGCCGGAAGTCGAGGGTTCAACGCCTGCCAGTCAGATGATTCCGACGCCGTGGAGCATTGGTCGCGTGTCGGCCGACTTCTTCGATGTCGCGGGCATTCCGATCGTCGAGGGTCGGACGTTCACGCCCGAGGACAACGACAGCAACATCATCGTCAACGACGTGTTCGCGCGCCGCTACTTCGGATTGCTGTCGCCGATCGGCCGGCGCTTCAGATCCGAGCCGAAGCTGCCATGGCTGACGGTGGTCGGTGTGGCCGGCGACATCAAGGTGCGGGGACCGGTGGACGCCATCGGTGAAGGTGCCGAGATCTATTTCCCAATGGTGCCGGGCGATTCGCGGTACCTGTCGCTCATGGTACGGGCCGGGAGCGACGAGGCGGCGGTGCTCGCGCGGGTGCGGCAGATCATCTGGGATCTCGACCCGAACATGCCGATTCTCGATGCGAAGACGATGACGGAGATGCTCGGCGACTCCATTGCGCGGCCGCGATTCGTTCTCTCGCTCAGCGGCGCCTTCACGATTTGCGCGGTACTGATCGCCGCCGTCGGAGTGTACGGCGTCTCCGCGTACTGGGTCGCCCGCCGGCGCCGCGAGCTGGCGATTCGCATGGCGATGGGCGCGTCGCCGGAACGGCTGGTGTGGACCGTGGTCGGACGCAGCCTGCGGCTCGCGTTGTTCGGCACGATGGCCGGACTCGCCATCGCCATGGCCGGAGCGCGTGTGATGGCGTCACTGCTGTTCGCCACCGATCCGCGCGATCCCCTGACGCTGGTCAGCATCACCCTGCTCCTCGGCGCAATCGCGGTAATCGCCTGCGCCGGTCCCGCGCTCAGGGCATCACGCGTCGATCCGATGACAACGCTGCGCGCGGAGTAACCTTTCGTCCGTCCGCGGCAAACTCACCCTCATGACTCGCATTGTCTTCATTCTCGTGAGCCTCGTCAGTGCGGTTGTGTCAGCGCAGACGGCGAATCCGCAGTTCGAATTGCCCGCGCCGACGGGGAAGTTGCCGATCGGCACCACGCGATGGGTGGTCACCGATGCCACGCGCGATGAGACGTTCGCGCCGGGCCGCAAGCGCGACATCGAGATCGTGGCGTGGTATCCGAGCACGGGTGCAACGGGTGCAACAGCGCCGTACATGCGCAACGGCATGGAGGAGGCGCTCGCCTTTGGCCGGCTTGCGAAGGTGGGCGATGCGTGGAACGGCCTGGCCGCGGTCAAGACGCACGCGGTGATTGATGCCGCTCCGGCGGCAACACCGGCGCGCTTCCCGGTAATTCTGTTTCAGCACGGCTACACCGGCCTTCCGAGTGCCTACACCGCGTTGATCGAGGACCTCGCGTCGCATGGCTGGGCGGTGCTCAACCTGGTTCATCCATACGAAGCGGGCGGCGCGAAGCTCGCCGACGGCACGATCGTGACGATCCTCGACGACAAGGGCTCGATGCGCTCCGGCATCACGGACGTGATCAACGAATGGGGCGCCGAAGACAGCACGATGAAGCAAATCACCGAGGCGGCGAGTGACGCCGAAAAAGAACGGCTCATGCGCGGTTACCTCGGCACTCTCAAGCACAGTGTTCAAGTCGTGACGCGCTGGACGCGCGACGCGAAATACGCGCTCGATCACCTTCCGAAAGACGGCGCGGCCGGACGCATTGCCTCGAAGCTCGATCTCACGCGCCTCGGCGTCGCCGGCCACTCGATGGGCGGCGTCGCCGGCGCGCAGTTCTGCGTCGAGGATCGCCGCTGCCAGGCGGCGCTCAACCTCGACGGCATCCCGCAGTACGGGCCGATGATCGACACGCCGATGCCGGCGCCGTTCCTGATGGTGTATTCCGCCCGCCAGGGCCGCACCGGCGCGAGCGACATCATTTACAAACGCGCGGCATCGAAGTATTACCGTGTCGACGTCAACGACACGCTGCACATCGACTTCAGCGACATGAATTTCTGGGGCGCGCCGCTGCGGCAGCGCGGCGCTTATGGGAAGATCGATCCGGCGAGAGCCGCTGAGATCACGCGCCTGGTGGCGCGCGAGTTCTTCGGCCAGGAAATTCTCCAGCAACCGTCGGCGTTCCTGAGCGGAAAACAGACCATGCCGGACGCGACAGTGATACAAGTGAAGAGATGACGAACGTTTCGGTGAAGGTGTTCAACCGCACAGGTCAGCTCGTCGGCCCGCTCGATCTGCCGCGAATCGAGAAGACCGATGCAGAGTGGAAGGCGCAGCTGTCGCCCGAACAATTCGCGGTGGCGCGCGCGCACGGCACCGAGCGCCCGTTCTGCGGCACGCTGCTCGACAACAAGCGCGCCGGCGTCTATTCGTGCGTGTGCTGCGGGCTGCCGCTGTTTGCGTCGAATGCGAAATTCGATTCCGGCACCGGCTGGCCGAGCTTCTTCCAGCCGATCGCCGACGAGAACGTCGCGACCAAGCCCGATCGCAGCTTCGGCACGATTCGCGTCGAGATCCTGTGCCGGCGATGCGATTGCCATCTCGGCCACGTGTTCATGGACGGCCCGCTGCCGACGCGGCAGCGCCACTGCGTGAATTCGGAGTCGCTCGAATTTACCGGCGTCGAGTCGCTGTCGTCGCTCGCGGATCCGGCGGCCGGTTAGCCGCGCCAGGCTCGTACAAGTTTCGAGCCGAGGATAGCGCGATCGGCCGTGACCACTGCCAGGTGATGGACGCGCGCCGACGCCACTATCAACCGGTCCGCAGGGTCGCGCCGAAACGAGCTCGGCAGCCGTGCAACCTCCATGGCGATCTCAGGTGAAATCGGCAACAGCTGAATTGTCGCGGGATCGGTGGCACGCATCATCCAGGCATCGAACGTCGGGCGGCATTCGACCCGACCCGAATCGACGAGAATGGCTGCCTCCCACAAGCTAATAGCGCTCAGCAAGGGACGCCGGTCCGGCGGCAATGCGTCGAGCCGCCTGGCCAGACGATTCGACAATCGCCGATCGCCGGCGACCCACCAGATCCACGCGTGTGTGTCGAGCAGCGGCGCGGTCAGCGGTATGCCTCGATCTCATCGGGGTCGATGGCCGGTGCCAGTGGGTCACCGTGCCAGACCACTGAACCTCGAAGCGCCAGCCACGGCTTGTCGCCAAGGCCGCGATCGGCTGTGAGCTTGGCGACGACCTTACCGCGCTTGGTGATCACAATCGTCTCGCCGCGCTTGTGCGCACGGTCAATCAAGGCCAGACACTTTGCCTTGAATTCTGTGGCGGTTACAGTCATATGACCAGTCTATATGACCAGTCATATGCCGTCAATTCCGACGTCGAGCAGACCGTTTCTTTGACGTCGTTTTCTTCACGCCCTTCTTCGCGCCGGCCTTCTTTTTCGCAGCCTTTCGCGCCGAAGCCTTTGGAGAAGGCGGGCGCTTGATGTCGGCGGCGATCGCATGCCGCGGCTCATACATCATCACGTCGCAGCCGCCTGGCAGCCGCAAGGTTGTCGTGATGCCATAACTTTCCGTCTTTGGCTCACCGACGACGTCGACCCCTTTCGCCCGCAGCTCGGCGATCGTCGTGTGGATGTCGTCGCACATGAACGAGATCTGGTGACGGACACCGGAGTCGAACGTCGGTCCCTCGGCCGGATGGACGCCAACTTCGGCAGGCGGGAGGCGGAAGATCAGCCAGCCGCCGTGCGCGTCGACCCACTTGAAGCCGAAGACGTCGCGCAGCATCGCACGCAGCTTCTCCGCCTCGGACGTGTAAAACAACATGTGCGTACCGTTAATTGCCATAGGTTCTCCTCGATCGTTCTTCACGATCGTTCTTCACGATGGTTCTTCACGATGGTTCAACGAAGTGGCGGCGTCGATTCTGGTGGCCGCCGGTGATGTGTCGCCTGTTCGTAGGCGTACGCGTATTTGATTAGCGTCGGCTCCGACCACGCGCGTCCGAAGAACGTGATGCCGGCCGGCAATCGTCCGCCGCGCGTGTAGCCCATCGGCACCTGGATCGCCGGGAAGCCGGTGGTTGGCGAGAAGAACTGCGAGTTGTCGCCGCCCGGTGTGTTGAGATCGCCGATCAGCCGCGGCGGGTTGCTCCAGGTCGGATAAACCCACGCATCGATCTTCTGCGCGTCCATCGCCTTGTTCACCGCTGCGCGCACCTGGTCGCGATACGTCATCTCCGCCTTGCACGCATCGCTCTCCGGTCCGTTCGACGCGCCGGCCTCCGCCTGCTCGAGCCGCTGAGCCACGGTCGGATGGAAGCGGCGCGACTTCACGATCTCGGTCAAGCTCTTCATCGGGATCTTGTCGCCGTGTCCGGCGAGGAAGCGATTGAGGTCGTACTTGAATCCCATGCACGGCCCGGATCCCTGCGCTCGCCTGATCTCGCCGATGCCGTCGACGATGCCGGGATCGATGATGGTTGCGCCGGCGAGCTTCAAGTCCTCGACCGCGCGCATGAACACCTGCACGATCTCGGGATCGGTGCTCTCGCGCTCGTACGCGAACCGCAGCACGCCGATGCGCGCGCCCTTCAAGCCATCGCGCACGAACGACGCCGAATAGGTCTGCGGCAGATGCGCCGAGGCTGCGGCCGTCACGGGATCGGCGGGATCACACCCGCGCGGCTCGTGAGTCCCATCGTCGATCGGATGCCGACGAGCGCCTGATGCGAGGACGGCCCGCGGATCGAGTTGCCGGTGTCGCTGCCGAGACCGACGGCGCCGAAGCTCGCGGCGACGCTCGCGGCGGTGCCGCCGCTCGATCCCGCGGTGACGCGATCGAGCGCATACGGATTCTTCGTGTAGCCGGGCAGGATCGAGCTGAGCGTCTCGTTCGGCGTGAACGCCCACTCCGCCATGTTCGACTTGGCGATGACGATGGCGCCGGCGTCCTTGATCTTCTTGACCTGGAATGCATCCCTATCCGACACGAACCCTGCGAGCGAGAGCGATCCGTTCGCGCTCTGCAGGCCGATGGTCTCGAAGTTGTCCTTCACGATTGTTGGGATGCAATGCAGCGGGCCGGTGATGCCGCTCTGCTTGAATCGCTGATCCATGGCGTCGGCCTGTTTGAGCGCGTCGGGATTGGTCATCACGATCGCGTTGACCGCCGGTCCGTTCTTGTCGAACATGTCGATGCGCTTGAGGTATTGCTCGACGAGGCCGCGGCACGTCAGCCGGCCGGCCTTCATCGCCGAATGAATCTGCGCGATCGTTGCCTCGTGGACTTCGAATGGCGGCTGCGTCTGCGCGGACGGCAGCGCCATCAAACCAAGGATGAAGAAGGGAGTCAGCTTCTTGAACACCGCGGAATAATACTTGGTCCGGCTAAAGCCGGACCCTCACAATTTTCCTGTGGGGGTCCGCCTTCAGGCGGACCACAATAGGCGCCATGTTTCGAACCGCATTGCTGCTCGCTGTCGCGTTGATTGTCCAAGACGCAGTACCTGTCTTCGAGCCGATGCAGCCCGACGTCCTCGGCGCCGGGTCGAATTTCACCAACGCATTCGCCGACTACGACAACGACGGCGATCTCGACATGTTCGTCGGCTTCGACGGCAAGCCGAACCGCCTGTATCGCAACGACAAGGGCACGTTCACGGATGTCGCCGCCACCGGCGGCGTGGCCGACACGCGCCCGACGCGCGCGGCGGCGTGGGGTGACTTCGATGCCGACGGCGATCCGGATCTGCTGCTCGGCTTCACGCCGCTCAAAGACGCGTCGGTGCTCAAGCTGTATCGCAACAACGCCGGATCGTTTGCCGACGCGACCACCGACTCGGGCCTCACGGTTCCGACCGGGGCCGTGCGCCAACCGGCGTGGATCGACTTCGACGGCGATGGCGATCTCGATCTCTTCATCGCCTTCCGCGATCGCGCCAACGCGCTCTATCGCAACGACGCCGGCAAGTTGACCGACATTGCCGCGTCGGTCGGCCTCAACGACACGCGCCGCACCGTCGGCGCCGTATGGTTCGACTTCGATGAGGACGGCGATCTCGACGTCGCGGTCGCGAACATGGACGGCGATGCGAACGGCCTCTTCCGCAACGACGGCGGCAAGTTCACCGACGTCGCGGATGCGGCCGGAGTGGCGTGGGGTGGTCGCGCACCGAAGCTGGCGACGAACGGCACGGTGCGCCTATGCGCCGCCGACGTCGACGGCGACGGCAAGCTTGACCTGTTCGCCGCCAACTACGGTCCGCTCGGTTTTTTCAGCAATCGCGGCAAAGGCATGTTCGAGGATCGATCAACCGCCTGGCAGATCGCGATCGACTCGCGCTACGACGCGTGCGCGTTCGCCGATTTCGACAACGACGGCACGCTCGATCTTTACGTTAACGGCACGGTCACCGGCGGCGCCAGCTGGCAGGATTCCCTGTTCCGCAACACCGGCTCCGCATTCGTCGACGTCACGCCCGCGCCGATCCGGCGGCTGCAGGCCGATCATGGCGTGCAATGGGCCGACGTCGACGGCGACGGCGATCTCGATCTCGCGCTGACCGGATCGCGCACGGACGGCATGCACCTCGTGATGCGCAACATGCTGCCGCCCGCCGCGGCGGCGCGCGGCCTCCACGTGCGCGTCGTCGACGCGAAGGGCCGGGCGACGCGCGCCGGCGCGGAGGTGCGCGCGTTCGCCGCGGGCACGACGCGCGTCATCGGATCGAGACTGGTCGATGGTGGATCAGGCTACGATGCGCAGAACGACATGCCCGTCCACTTTGGCGTGCCTGCGGGGGTGTCGCGCGTGGATGTGCAGGTGATCGTGGCGCTCGGCGGCAAGCGCACCGCGATCTGGCAGCGGGGCGTCGCGCCCGGCAAGGTGATCACGGTTCGAACGAATTAACCGGCTCGACCCGGAACGTCGTCATCACGCCTTCGACGACGAGGTGCCACTTGATCGATCCGTCGGGGGCGACTTCGTAGGCTTCGGTCGGGCCGCTCGATCCGTTGCGGCCCTTCTCCATGCCGAACGCGATCAACGTGTTGCCGTTCGACAACCGTCGCGCCGAGCTGACCGCCGACGCGTAGTTGTTGTTCGGCGCTTTCCACTCCCACACCTGTCGTGCGGCAGCGCCATCAATGACGTATTCCACCGCGCGCGAGTAGGGCGGCTGCAGATCGGTGCGGTTGTCGAACATCAGGATGCGATTCTTCTCGAGCTCCGCCGCGGTGTGCTGCGCCGACGTCTGCTGATCCGGTGGCACGGTCACGGTCGCGCGCACGCCGCCGAGACGCCACTGGAGCGATTGCCAATCCGGCGCGATCGAGATCACCTGGTTGATGTAATGAAAACTGAGCAGGATGTTGCCGCCGGGCCCGACGTGGAGCGAGTTGCCGTGCAGCCACTCGCCGGCGGTGCGCTTCGATCGATCGAGCGCGGGATCCATGAAGTCCCACGAGCGCCAGCGCTTCACGTCCTCGCCGGTGTCGGGATTCCATTCCCAGATCGCCTCGCCCTTGAGCCGCTTGCCGGCAAACTCCTGCGTGTCGAACGTGAGGTAGAGAACGGTGTCCCGCGGCGTCACGATCAGCGCGTGATGCATTTCGTTCTCGGGAGCGCGTTGCTTCAGCTCGTGCACGATCGCGCCGGTGCGGTCGACCTCGACGAGGCCGTAGCCCTTGTCCATGAACACGAAATTGCCGTTCTTGCGGCGATCGGCGGCGAACGGATAATCCTTCGTGCGGTAGTGCCACACGATCCGGCCGGCGCTGTCGACCATCGCGTAGCCCTTGAAGCCTTTTTCGGCGAACAGGTGGACGAGCGCGTACTGCGGCGTCAGCGTTCCGGTCGCGGTGAGTGTGAT
>Ga0193741_1000231_pt1 | contig 15699 bp, 17 predicted proteins | sample L2s2metaG_FD_143059 | JGI IMG/M metagenome (GOLD analysis project Ga0193741, IMG submission 143059) | Soil microbial communities from a riparian zone of the East river system, Colorado, United States - L2s2 | ecosystem: Environmental > Terrestrial > Soil > Riparian zone | place: USA: East River...
CGCGCTGATCAATCCAGCACCTTTGACGCGCGAGTACCGGCGCCAGTTCGAGGAGGAGTTCAATCGGCGTCAGCAGAGCCCCGAGATCCAGAAGCTGCGCGCGGAGCTCGCGGCGTCGGGGCTCAAGGAACGAGATCCTGGCGCTTACAGGCAGCGCGCCTTCGAGCTGGGGGTCGCAGGCTACTTCTCGAATCCCAAGAAAGCGAGTGACCTAACGCCCTTCAGGGTAGTCGCTCGGGTGCAGCAATCCGTATGGGAAAGTCTGGGGGATTTCGACCTCATCCGGGGCTTGGAAGGTGTCAGAATCCCCTCGATAGTCGTGCATGGCCGTGACGATCCGATTCCATTAGCGTCTTCCGTAGAAGCTGCGCGTGCTCTCGGGACCGATCTCGTGGTTCTGGACGAGTGCGGGCATGTGCCGTACGTTGAACAACCGGAAGGCCTCTTTGCGGCACTCGACCCATTCCTTGATGAAACCACTCCGTCCGAACGAAGCTGAAACTCGGCTATGACATCAGACTCCGGCGTAACACAGCACGCGATCAGCTCGATCACGGTCGACGGCAAGGAATACAGAGTCGCGCTTCGTCTCGCCTATGACGGCGTGGAGTACATCGGCAGGCTATGGTTCAGCGATCCCTCGAGCGATCAGATGGGAATTCCCGACCACGGCGCAGTTCCGGGCCGGACGATCGCTGAGGCGGTCGAAGTAGCCAGGAAGCTCACGCCGCAGGACCTCGAGAGGCGGTGCCATCGCGCCCTCGCCGACAAGAGACGGTACATCCGCCTTCGTCGCGCGACGGAAGAGATCATCACCAAGATCAAGTACATGAACCGCGTCGCGGTGACAATGCGACACGGCATGTTGGACAGCGAAGGCGCCAGCCAGGAGCTCGAGCTGATCCAGAAGCAGATCGAAGAGATCGTGAAGACGCTTCCCTTCCACGCCGGGATCGAAGAGGGCAGTTAGCCCGTTTAGCGTCCATCGCTGCTCTCATATATTGAGGGCATGGACTCACGCACGGCCGCGCACGTTCTCTCCCAGATCGGCGCGCTTCTCAACGTAAAAGGCGACCAGAAATTCAAGGCGCGGGCATACGCCGGGGCAGCTCGCGCGCTCATCGCGCTCGACTCTGATGATCTCGCTTCTCTTGTGCGCTCGGGCGAGCTGGCGGACACGCCCGGAATCGGACCTGCAACGCTCTCGGTGGTCCGCGATCTGGTCGAGACTGGTGAGTCGACCTACCTCAATCAGCTGCGCGAGGGCATCCCGGAAGGACTGTTGGAGCTTCTCCGTGTTCCGGGGCTCAACGCCGCCAGGGTGCAGGTCATTCACGACGCCCTCGGCGTCCAGACATTGGAGGATCTCGAGCGCGTCGCGCAGAACGGCCAGCTCGCCAGGCTTCCCAGGTTCGGCCAGAAGACGGCGGAGAGGATTCTCAAAGGGATCGAGATTCTCCGCCGCGATGCGCACCTGCAACGCTTTCCGGCGGCGGCGGTCGAGGCGCACATGCTTCTCGCCAACGTCGTGAAACACCCCGACGTCACTCATGCGGAAGTTGCGGGCTCGATCCGGCGCCACAACGAAGTCGTCTCCGACATCGACATCGTAGCCGAATGCTCGGCCGATCCGGCCGCGGTGGCGGCCTCGTTCGCGCGAGCGCCCGGAGTCAGCCAGAGCAAAATCCAGGAAGATCCGGGATCGGTGCACATTCGATTCGTCGATGGCGCGCACATCGACATGCACTGCGTGAGCAAGGGGGAATATCCAGTGGCGCTGTGGCGCGCCACTGGAAGCGCGGCGCACGTGGAGGAGATGACCGTTCTGGCGCGGACAATGGGCTTCGAGATCGCCGGGAATGCGCTTGTGAACAAGGGGGGTGAGCGCGTTCGGCTGAAGAGCGAAGACGAATTCTTCACCGCGCTTGATCTGGTTCCGATTCCGCCCGAGCTGCGCGAAGGAATGGGGGAGATCGAGGCCGCCGCCCGGCGTGAGCTACCTAATCTGGTCACCTTCGACGATCTGACGGGTGTGCTACACTGCCACTCCGACTACTCCGACGGCACCGCGACGATCGAGGAGATGGCGATGGCCGCGCAGGAGCGCGGCTGGAATTACATCGGAATCTCGGATCACTCGGAGTCCGCGTTCTACGCCGGCGGACTCAAGCGCGATATGCTCCTTCGCCAGCACGAGGAGATCGACCGCCTCAACGAGCGTATGAATGGCTTTCGCATCCTCAAGGGAATCGAGGCCGACATCCTGGCTGACGGGAGCCTCGATTACGACGCGAGGATACTCGACAGCTTCGACTACGTGGTCGGGTCGATCCATTCGCGATTCAGCATGGATGGAGATGCGATGACGAAGCGGGTGCTGGCCGCGCTGGACGATCCCCATCTCACGATCCTCGCGCATCCAACCGGTAGATTGCTCCTGACGCGCGAGCCGTACGCGATCGACGTGGAGGCAGTTCTGGAGAAAGCGGCAGATCTCGGGATCGCCGTTGAGCTCAACGCCGATCCGCATCGGCTCGACCTCGACTGGCGTTACTGCCGCCAGGCAAAGGAGCTGGGCGTTACGATCGAGATCGGACCAGACGCGCATTCGACGGCGGCACTCGACAACGTCCACTTCGGGATCGGCATGGCGAGAAAGGCGTGGCTCGAGGCCGGAGAGATTCTGAACACGCGTAGCGCTGACGCCGTGCTCGCGTTCGCGCGGCGACGGGCCAAATGAAGCGCGTGATCGTGAAACTGAAAAAGGGCGAGCCACTCGTCGTAAAGGGGAAGGCGAAGGTGCGCGTGTCTGGCCGCCGCCGAATCGCAAAAACTGCCCTCGTCCCGTACGCTCGGGAGGTTTTTTCGCGCCTCGTTCGCGCCCACCCGGATGCGCACTGCGAGCTGGACTACAGGACGCCATTGGAACTGCTGGAGGCGACGATTCTGAGCGCGCAATGCACCGACAAGCGCGTCAACATGGTCACGCCACTGCTCTTCCGAACATTTCCGACGGCTCAGTCACTCGCCGACTCGCCCCCGGAAAAAGTGGAGGAGATCATCAAGAGCACGGGGTTCTTCCGCAACAAGACGAAGAGCCTGATCGGACTCGGCAAGGCACTGGTGGAGCGCCATGACGGCGAGGTGCCAGATTCAATGGCCGCGCTCGTCAAGCTTCCCGGCGTGGGGCGGAAGACGGCGAACGTCGTGCTCGGCAACGCGTTCGGGAAGAACGAAGGTATCGTCGTCGACACCCATGTTGCGCGCGTGAGCTTTCGGCTCGGTCTCACCAGGGAGACGGACCCGGTCAAGATCGAGCAGGATCTGATGCAGCTATTCCCGCGAGAGGATTGGGCGCTGCTGTCGCACCTGCTCATCTTTCATGGCCGGAGAATCTGCGAAGCGAGGCGTCCCAAGTGCGAAATCTGCCCGCTCAATGACATCTGCCCGTCGAGCATGGTGTAGTGTTATCATTCAGCGCCAAATTCCCTCTCACCCAACGATGACAAAATTTGCGACGATAGAAACGAACAAGGGTACGATGAAAGCCGAGCTGTACGAGAAGGATGCGCCGAAGACGGTTGCCAACTTCGAGAAGCTCGCGAATTCGGGCTTCTACGATGGAACGAAATTCCATCGCGTCATCAAGGATTTCATGGTGCAGGGCGGCGATCCGTACTCGAAGGGCGGTGAGCACGCGAAGGGTCCGGTGGGAACCGGCGGCCCCGGCTACAAGATCGACTGCGAGACGCAGGGAAATCCACGCAAGCACGACGTCGGCGCGCTGTCGATGGCGCACGCTGGAAAGAACACGGGCGGCAGCCAGTTCTTCATCGTTCTCAGCGAGCAAAACACCAAGCACCTGAACGGAGTGCACACCGTCTTCGGGAAGGTGGTCGAAGGCGGAGATGTGGTGCCGAAGATCAACCAGAACGACACACTTTCGAAGGTCAGAGTCGCTGAATCGGGAGCGAAGTGACTATGGCGACCAAAAAGAAGACGGACCTGAGCGCTGCACTTACAGGGCTGATCCTTGGATCGGTGACACTGTTTCTCCTCATGACCGCGATCGTGATGATGACGAACGCGCACTTTCGTGGGAAAGAAGTAGCCGGGGCGACCCACCAGTAGCGTCGAGCGGGTATTGACAGAGAAGACGTAGCGAGTATGTTACCGACTGGTCAGTTATTACTCGCCCAATGCCCCGACCCAAGCCAGCCAAACCAGAATCAGCTCCGAAATGGCGCAGATCCCCCAAGGACAGGCCCGAACAAATCATCGCGGCCGCCCTCGAGGTCTTCGGCGAACGCGGGCTCGCCAACGCCAGGCTCCAGGACATTGCCGAGCGGGCCGGCGTCTCCAAGGGCACCATTTACCTCTACTTCCCGAACAAGGAGGAGCTCTTTCGCGAGATGGTCCGGCGGACGGCGGTCGCCGCGATAGAGCGAGCCGAAAAAGTCGTCACTCTCGGGACTCCGACAGAGCAGGTGATTGCCTTCATGAAGGGCTACTGGCGCTTGGTCCGTTCGCCAGTCTTCAGCGCCATCTATCGTCTGGTGATCGGCGAGCTGCACCAGTTCCCCGATCTCGCCAGGTTCTACGCCCACGAGGTGGTCGCCCGCGCCCAGAGAATTCTGGCCGGAATTGTCCGCCGCGGAATCGAGACCGGCGAATTCCGTGAGATCGAGCCGATGGTTGCTGCCCGCATGCTGATCGCTCTCACCGTCATGAATGGCACCTGGCGCGACGAGCACACCGGCGTTCCTCTGCTCGCCGACAAGAGCGACGAGGAAGTCTTTCGTGAGCTGGGCGAGTTCTACCTCTACTCGATCTCCGCGAAGGAAGGCGCTTTCGCTCAAGCCGACGGCGCACCAGCGGACACTGTCTCCTTCATCCGTTGAAGCGACGTGAACCCACGTTCGGGCCCTGGCCGTGCAAGGGAACAGAGCGCGCGGGAAGGTGTTTTCACCGATATTTTTCGGCCGATCCCGGCCACATAGCTCACTAAGCCCCTCAACAGTTGACCGCACCGACACGTATTTCTGATGAGGAGCGAGAGCTCGTAAACCTCGCCCGAAAGGGGGATGAGCGGGGATTCGCTGGGCTGGTGCGTCTACACCAGCGGCGGGCGTACATGGTGGCGCGCTCGATCGTCATCACGCATGAGGACGCTGAGGACGCGGTGCAGGAAGGATTCCTGCGGGCGTACCAGGCCCTGGACCGGTTCGATCCGGGGCAGACTTTCGGGGCGTGGCTGAATCGGATTGTCGCAAATGCGGCTCTCGACCTGGCCCGGCGGCGGAAGGTAAGGAACGCGGACGAGCTCTCCGAATTGCTTCCGGATACGTTTCGCGATCCGGCGGAGGGTGGCGAGTTGAGGGAAAGGCTCGAAGCCGCGCTGGCGCAGCTTCCGGATCGTGCGCGGTCGGTGATAGTGCTGCATGATGTGGAGGGTTATACGCACGCGGAGATTGGCGAGATGCTCGGCATACCGGGCGGAACGGCTCGCTCGGACCTGCACCACGCGCGGCAGCGTTTGCGCGGACTGCTGGGAAACTTGAGGGGATAAGGAGGGCATGGAGATGGAAGATCGTACCGATTTGCTGCCGAACGACGAAGGCGATGCGAAGATCGCGGGACTTATCCGCGACCTGTATGCACCGCCCGCCGAAGGCGCGTATTGGAACGGCCTCGAGGGTCGCATCATGGCCAACATCGCCAGGCACCGCTCATCGATGATTCCCGTCAACTGGTGGTCGGATCTCGCGACCTGGACCGGGCCCGGACTGGCGGCCGCTGCACTGCTGTTCGTCGCGGCTGGAATGCTCTGGTCCCGGGAGAATGATGAGGAAATGCGCACGGCCTACGAGGCGGTCACTGAGCCGGTCGGATCCGATGTGCTGCCGGGCGCAGTGCAGGTCGTGACTGCTCCACACGATGGCTCGTCGCAGCGCGAAGCGACGTTCCGCTACGTCTTGTCACACTGAGGATCGGAATGGAACGCTCGAAGGGATACGCGTTGATGTTTCTGCTCGGCGCTTTTATCGCCGGTGGGGCACTTGGCTTCACCGCCGACCGCGTCATCGATTCCGGCCATCGACGCGACATGCATGGTCCGCGCGCCTCCAGGCAGAAGATGGCCGAGGAGCTGAAGTTGACGCCACAGCAGCAGGCGTCGATCGATTCGCTGATGGAGCAGAAGCGCCAACAGATCGTCGCTCTGTATAAGCCCGTCAAGCCGCAGCTCGATTCCATCGCGATAGCTGCTCGCGTCGTCAGCGACAGTACCCATGCGCAGATCAAGAGATTGCTGAACGCGGATCAACAGACGAAGCTCGACCGGATGCGCGCGGCGGGACGCCGCGACCTGGGTGAGCGTCGTCGAAAGGACACGATCGGGCGTCCGCCAGGCACCCCGCCGTTCTAGGCTGCGTCGTGACGACAAAAAAAGGGCGCCGGTGCAATGCACCGGCGCCCTTTTTACTCGGTTGAGCTAGATGTTGTCGTTGTCGGGGTCCAGCTTCCGCTCGGCCTTGCCGAAGTTCTTCTGGATTTTGCCTTCGAGCTCGTCCGCACGGCCCTTGATGTGCTCGCTGGTGTCGTCGGTGGCATCCCCTAGGTCGCCACGAACCTGGCCCTTCATTTCCTTGGCAGTCCCTTTGACTTGGTTCTCGAGACCGCGATCGTTTAGGTCCTTCATGTAACCCTCCTCAATGTGGACTTTAAGTCGTTCCAGTTGAGGGCTGTAAATGCAAGCGATATGCCCATTACCAACGTCTGTTTGTCACGCGGCGGTACCTACCTTGCAAAGGCCCGCTCGCTTGCGGAAATTCCGAGGTCAGCCACCAACCTCAGGTAGGCGTGAACAACCTCTTTAGGTCGCGCAAATCAGCACTCTCGTAAAGAAAGCCCACCCGACCGGCCGCCGTCTCGCAAAACTCACACTCCTAGCGCTCGGCGTCGTCTACGGCGACATCGGGACGAGTCCGTTGTACGCCTTGCGGGAATGCTTCCGGCCCGAATACGGTCTGGCAGCAACCGAAATCAACGTTTACGGCGTGCTGTCGCTCATTCTCTGGTCGCTGATCAGCGTCGTGAGCATCAAGTACATCGTGTTCGTCATGCGGGCGGACAACAACGGCGAAGGCGGAATCCTCGCTCTCGTAGCGCTCGTGCTCCAGCGGCTGCACCGCGAAGCGGATCGACATACGAAGGCGGCGATTACGGTGATCGGTCTCATCGGAGCCGCGCTCCTCTATGGCGACGGAGTGATCACTCCCGCGATCTCCGTTCTCAGCGCCACCGAAGGCCTCGCTGTCGTTGAGCCCTTCCTGAGTAAATTCGTAATCCCGCTCACTTTGGTCATCATCTTCACGCTCTTCTTCTTCCAGAAAAAGGGCACGGCCAAGGTCGGGCGGATTTTCGGACCGATCACGCTGGTCTGGTTCATTGCCATCGGTCTGTTGGGTGCCGTGGAAATCTTCCGTGAGCCACGAATCCTGCGGGCGGCCAATCCGTGGTACGCTCTGAGCTTCTTCACCCTCCATGGCTGGCATTCGTTCGTGGTGCTTGGCGCAGTTGTCCTGGCAGTCACCGGCGCCGAAGCGCTATACGCGGACATGGGTCATTTCGGAAAGCGATCGATTCGACTCGCCTGGTTCGGGCTCGTCCTTCCCAGTCTCATTCTCAATTACTTCGGCCAGGGTGGACTCATCCTGGACAACCCCGAGGCCGCGTCTAACCCATTTTATCTTCTGGCGCCGCGGCCTCTTCTGTATCCGCTCATCGCGCTGGCAACGATGGCCGCGATCATAGCATCCCAGGCGATGATCTCGGGTGCGTTCTCCCTTACGCGTCAGTGCGTCCAGCTTGGCTATAGCCCTCGCGTCACCATCGTCCATACGTCAAAGCAGGAACACGGGCAGATCTACATCCCGGAGGTGAACAACGCCCTCCTGATCGGCTGCCTGCTGGTAGTCCTCTACTTCGGCTCATCGACCAGGCTTGGCGCCGCCTACGGAATAGCAGTCACTGGAACGTTTCTCATGACGACCTGCCTGATGTACGTCGTCGCCCGGACGTGGTGGGGATGGAGCCGGTTGCGCGCAATTCTACTGGTCGGGCCGTTTCTGATCATCGATGGAGCCTTTTTCGGCGCCAATGTCCTCAAGATTCGCGACGGCGGCTGGGTGCCCATCACGCTCGCATTCTTCATCTTCATATTGATGACGACGTGGAACCGCGGCCGCGAGATCGTTCAGGATCTGTTGCGCCGCGGAATGCTGCCGATCGACCTGTTGCTTGCTGACCTCGCGAACCGAAAGACGGCGCGCGTCCCGGGATTGGCGGTGTTCATGACGCGCGAGCCAGAGGGCGCCCCCGTCGTGCTCCTCCACCACCTCAAGCACAACAAGGTGCTTCACGAACAGGTCGTGCTACTCTCGATCCTGTCCGAGGAAGTCCCTGAGATTCCGGATGCCGAGCGCATCACGATCCAGAGATTGTCCCAAGGTTTCTATCGTATCACTGCGCGTTACGGCTTCATGGAAACCACCAACGTGCCCGGGATCCTGGCGCGAGCTCGGGAGGCAGGGATCGATAGCAAGCCGCTCGAAACTACCTACTATCTCGGGCGCGAGCAGCTGATCCCCACCGGAACTACGCCGCTGTGGAGCTGGCGCAAAAAGCTTTTCGTCTTCATGTCCCGAAACTCACGATCAGCGACGGCGTTCTATGGAATTCCACCCAACCGCGTTGTGGAGCTAGGAGCACAGATCGAGTTCTGAGCTGCGCGAGACAGACGGCCGTCGTCAGCTCATTCCCTTCCGTCTGACCTTCTCGATGTCGCGGCGATCTTTTTTAGTGGGCCGTCCGGGCAGGTAACCGGACGCCGACTGCGCCGCCTTCATCTGGGCTTGCAGCGCTTCGCGCGCCTTGCGCCCCTCGTCGTCTTCCTTGTAAAGAGTGGCCGCCACCGACGCCGGACCGCGCCGCTCCGACAGCGCGAGCACTTTGACCAGATGGTGGTATGGACCAATCCGAATCCGCACCGAGTCTCCCGCCTGGAGCTGCTTGGCGCGCTTTGCCCGTTCTCCATTTACATCCACTTTCCCGCTGTCGATGGCATCTACGGCGAGCGCGCGCGTCTTGAAGAAGCGCGCTGCCCACAACCATTTGTCGAGTCGAACCCGGGTTGTTTCCTCTGAATTCATCCGTTGAGCGACCCTCAAAGGGGGGAAGAAGGTTTCGCGTTGCCCTTCTTGAGGCTACGGAGTCCTGAAGATAAGCCAGATTTTTCCCCCGCGTGGAGCATCCGTGGCCGACGACGACTGGTCAGTCAAACTGAAGAAAATCGAGCGGGAGTTCCAAGGACTCCCGCCCGAGCCGTCGCCTGCCTTCAAGAAAATGCAGAGCGAAGAAGAGCGCCGGGCACAGGAACGCGCCCAGCAGCGAGCGGCCAGGATCGGGGCCAGCGCTCGCCTGATTCTGGTGTTCATGCTCTTCGGCGCGTTGACCATCTGGCCCTACGAGAACACGTGCGGCTGGGGTCTGTTTGGCTACGTGGGGGCCGAGGCGGTGATCGTCGCCGGTGGACTGTGGGTGGCGTTTACAACGTGGCGTGCCCGACTCCCCAGGCTGCACGCGCTCTCCCTGCTCATCGCCCTCGTCGGCCTCGTCTTGATCGCGGCCGAGGTGCTGCCCCGTACCGGATATGCGAGCGTCGATCCTGAGAATCCGCCGCAGCTGTGGTGTCCGGAAACTGAACCGGCGCAACCGTTGACCACTCCCGCGACTGGGACGGCATTACCCGGCGCTGATCTGGTGGGAGAACGCGTCCGTTACGCCGCGCAGTCTATGGAGAGTCGGTGGCTGGAGAGCAGCGGCGATCTCGTCAAGCGACTTGCTCCGCAGCGAGCTGTCTTAAAGCGGATTGCGCATCCCGAACTGCGTTCGCAGCGAGCTCCCTGATCACCTCCGCCGAAACGGGCTCGATCTCCATCTCGATGTCGAAGGGATAATCCTCCATCTCGATGTCGAAGGGATAGTCCTCCATCTCCAGCATCAGCGCATCTTCGTAATCGGTCATATCTCCCGTCTCCGGGAAGACGTCCCCGGCCTCAGCTTTGAAGATCCTCGGTGACTTTGACGGCACGAGTGTTTTGAAGCGCATCGGGCTGCGCAGCTGAATCTTGTTCGGCAGGTTTTTCAGCCGCTCGCGCACGAGTGGCTCGATCTCCTCCCGAAACATTCGATCCGGTCCGATCATGGGATTCCTGAACCGCAGCATTGCATCGGAGGCGGGAAACCTGGAGTAGTCGAAGCGTCCCCCGAAGCGCATGACTTCGCTGGCCTTGCCCGCCGTCACCTGCACATCACGGAAGCGGCCGCCTGAGTAGATCCTAAGAGTCACTCGATTGCCGGGCGTGAGCTTCTGCACTTCGCGGGTTAGTCGATGGGCAGCGAGGCCGTTGGTGTACGAGTCTTCGACATCGGCCGCCGCAGTACGCAGATCGACGCCGTTGATCGCCGCGATGCGATCGCCTTCGATAATGCCGGCGGTCTCCGCCGGTCCCTTCGGTGTGACGGCTTCGACGAATACGCCGAGGGTGTCGCGCCGGGTTCCGGTTGAACGGAGCTCGAGGCCGAGTGCCGCCCGCTTCGCCATCACTGAATCCAGCCGGTAGACCATCCTGCGGCGGAGCGAGTCACCTCCCGGAGATCGGCGCTCTATCCTGCACTCGACGCGCCCATCCGGGTGAGTGGTGCACGACGAATCGGGTTTGGCGGGTGTGACCTGTGCGTTCAGCGTTGCCGAAACCGAGCTCGCGGCAACGGCAGAGAGAAGCAGTAGCGCTTTCACGTAGTCTCCTTGACGGTTCTGTCAGGTAGGACATCGAATCGTATTCAATGGTTGCCGGTGCAAAAGTCGACCGGCTCGGGCGATATTGAATCATGTCTACGACGCTCGAGCCCCCTAAGCCGCGGACGAACATCAGGGAGATCGACGTACACGCGTTCGAGCATCACTGGCAGGATGAAGCGGATGCGGCGTACCTGTACCGCCTTCTCGCCGCCGCCGAGTCCGACCCGAAGAAGAAAGACGTCTATTCGCGCCTGGCGGATGTCGAGGACCGGCACGTCGTGGTATGGGCCGATCTCCTTACCCAGCACGGACACGCTCCGAGGAAATTCCGCCCGAGTGGCCGGGCCCGCCTCCTTGCCGCGCTCGGACGCTGGTTCGGCCCCAACTTCCTGCTGCCGATGCTGCTGGAGGAAGAGGGGCGTGAAGTCAAAGCCTATCTCGACATGCATCGCGAAACCCCACGCGGCGCTCCCGGCGGTTCGGAGGCGCTGGTGCTCGCGCGCGAATCAGCAGAGCACGCGACGACGCTTGGAGAGATCGCAGGTAAGGGCGGGGAGCCGTGGCACAAGACGGAGTCGGGAGGATTCCTCCGCAACGTCGTGTATGGCTTCAACGATGGACTGACCGCAAACTTCGGCCTGGTTGCCGGAGTGCTCGGCGCCGGAATCGTCAATCAGCACGAGACCGTCGTCGTCGCGGGCGTGGCCGGCCTGATCGCCGACGCGCTCTCAATGGGCTCGAGCGGATACCTCGCCAGCAAGAGCGAGCGAGAGGTCTACGAGTACGAGATCTCGATGGAAAAGACGGAAGTCGAGCTCATGCCCGAGATCGAGCGCGACGAGCTGGCCATCATCTATGAAGCGAAGGGAATGGACCGCAGCTCGGCGCACACCCTCGCGACTCAGATGATGGCCGATCCCGAGCAGATGCTTAAGGAGCAAGTCCAGGAGGAGCTCAAGATCGGTGAGTTCAGCATGTCGCCGCTTCGCGAGGGATGGGTTACGGGTCTGGCGACGGCGTTCGGGGCGGCGATCCCGGTATTCCCTTTCCTCATCTGGAAGGGATCGACGGCAATCGCGGTCTCATTCACCGTCGCGATGCTTTCACATTTTGTCGTCGGCGCGGCGAGATCCGTGTTCACTGGACGCAGCGTCTTCCGCTCCGGCTTCGACATGTTCGTCGTGGGCGTCGGAGTCGCCGTGGTTGGGTACTTCGTCGGCGGCTGGGTCGGTCGGCTGATCTAGCGCGCGGCTATGCTGGTTGCCGCGCGCGCACGGCCTGCGCCTCGAGCAACAGGGCCCCGAGCCCGAGGCAGGCAGCGATGATCGTGACAAACCCGCCGACCACCGGTATCAGTCCCACGATTATCAACAGCAGCGCGCCAACGAGGTAGCTCACCAGCGCTCCGGAACGTTCCGGTCGCGCACGAGCGCCCAGCAGCAGCCGGCCCAGCCAGAGGGCGAATGGTATGGTGGCGATTGCCAGCCCGATCATGTAGACGGGAATCGCAAGCATTGCGAGTGGCAATCCAATGAAGGTGATTGCCGCGATGACGGCGGCGATCGGTATCAGAATGGCCCATCCAAGGCCGAAGAGTGCCGAAAGCACTGGGCGCTCAGGCAGTATCTCCGCTGCTCCCGCCATGAAGCGCGGGAAAAGAGCGACTATGACTGTCCCGGCCAGGAGGACGCCGAGTACCCAGAGCAAACTCCGAACTCCCCACCTGCTGCCGACCGGAAGTGCCGTAACCGTTCCCGAGATGCGCGCAGCCGAGTCGATGTGCACCTTGTTGGCGGCCACGCGGTAGCGGAGGTTTCCTGTGATCTGGGCGCGCGGGCCCACACGAAGCTCTCCACCGCTGATCTCGACATCGCGACCAACAACGCCATTCAGGACGATCGAGCCGCCCGCCGCGAGGATGCCTTCGCGCACAGTCCCATTGATTTCGATCTTCCCGCCGAAGAGATAGGCGTTCCGCGCGATGACCGCCGCAGAATCCAGTACTATGTCACCGCCAGCGATCGTCGCATTTCGATCAACGGCTGCCGCGAGGTGAATCTCGCCACCAGCGGCGCGGAGCGATCCGTGGACGCGCCCGGTGATTGCCTGCTGCCCTCCCACTCCGAGATAATCCCCGCCGGTCGCTCCGGAGAAGCTCAAGTCGCCGCCGGCGAGGATTGCGTCGCCGGGCACGCTGTCGGTAAAAGTCCGTGACCCACCAGACACGAGCACATCGTCGCCAAGCCGCTTGAGGCCAGGGCGGTCCGACCCACCACCGCCCATGCACGAGAGCGTCGACGCCATCACAGCCGAACCAAAAATGACGCGGATAAGGCGTCGATGGGTCTCGAATACCATTGAATCGCTCCGGTAAGGCGGCAGGCACAGGTCGCGGCGATGTGCCAATGTCGACGCCGCTGGCAGATGTCGCAAGCGGGAGATATCCGACCCGCCTTCTTTTTGCTAACATCACTCGATGACACCTCGTCCCTACGTTCTCGCGGAAACCAACTGGAAGGCGGTCAAGGAAACTCCATTCGAGGTAGCGATCCTGCCCTGGGGCGCGACCGAACCGCACAACTTTCATCTGCCATACGGCACCGACAACTACGAGTCGGTCGCGATCGCCGAGCGGGCCGCCGAGATCGCGTGGACGAAGGGCGCGAAGGTAGTTGTGCTGCCGACTGTGCCGTTCGGCGTAAACACGGGGCAACTCGATCTTCGTCTCGCGATCAATATGAACCCGAGCACTCAGCTCGCGGTGCTCACCGACATCGCAACGGCACTCTCGGGTCAGGGCATTCGCAAGCTGCTGATTCTCAACAGCCATGGCGGCAACGATTTCCGGCAGATGATCCGCGAGCTCCAGCCACGCGTGAAGCTTTTCATCTGCAGCATCAACTGGTGGACGTGTGTGAAGGGATCGGACTATTTCGACGAGCCCGGCGATCATGCCGGCGAGATGGAGACCAGCCTCATGATGGCGCTCCACCCCGATCTGCCTCTCCCGTTATCAGAAGCGGGGCCCGGCAAGGCGAAGAAATTCCGCGTCGCCGGCCTCCGCGACGGCTGGGCCTGGGCGCCACGACAATGGACGAAAGTCACATCCGACACCGGCACCGGGAATCCGGCGGCGTCCACGGCGCTGAAAGGGGAGAAATTTCTCAGCGCCGTGACTGAGAAGATCGGGGGTTTTCTCGTCGACCTTGCCAAGGCAGACCCGGACAATATGTACGAGTGACACCCGCTCGACTGGCTACAATGACGCAGGTTTAACGCGGAACACGCGGAGTAGACGGAAAAAGGCGGAGTTGTCTACTTGTTATTTCGCAAGAGAATTCCGTTTCGCATCTGATGCATCCCGAGCGGCACTGAACAAAAAATCCCTGCCCTTAACGTAGAAGCCATAGCGCCGACTGGAGCGTTCCGCGCTTTGTCCGCCTCATCCGTGTGTTCCGCGTTAAGTCTTCCGTCATTATAACCGGTCGGAGCGGCAGTTCAGCTACGCGACGATGTTCAGCAGGCGGCCCGGGACAAAAATGATCTTCTTCGGCGCTCCGGCCACGAACCTCGCAACTGTTGGGTCGGCCAGCGCAGCTACCACGGCCGCGTCCTCTGGAATGTCGCGCGGAACGGTGATCCTCGACCGCACTTTCCCGTTTACCTGAACCACCAGCTCGATGTTGTCCTCCACGGCGAGCGCCGGATCGAAGCTGGGCCAGGCCGAGTCGAAGACGCTTCCGGTTCCGCCGGTGTGCTCCCACAGCTCCTCGGCGAGGTGCGGCGCGAACGGCGAGACCAGCGGAATGAGAGGCGATACCTCGTCACGGTGGGGCGTGCGCTCGCTTCTCCTCAGAGTGTTCATGTACTCCATCATCGCGGCGACGGCCGTGTTGTAGCTGAGACGCGCGATGTCCTCGCCGACTTTCCGAATCGTCTGATGCAGCTTCCGCATCACTGACTGATCCGGCTCTCCGTCAGCGGACATGGCGTGCACGGAGGCGAACAACCTGTCGAGGAAGCGACGCGTGCCCGAGATGCTCTGGTCCCGAAAGTCTCCGCCCTGTTCGTACGGACCGAGGAACATGAGATAGGTGCGGAATGCGTCCGCCCCCCAATCCTCGATGTATTCGTCGGGGTTCACGATGTTGCCCTGCGTCTTCGACATCTTCGCGCCTTCTCGGATGATGTGTCCGTGCGCGCGGAATTTGGTGAACGGCTCCTCGAACTCGAGGTGCCCGGCATCGTGCAGCACCATCGTGATGAATCGCGAATACAGGAGATGCAGAACGGCGTGCTCGTTGCCGCCGATGTACGAATTAACCGGCAGCCACTTCTTCGTTACGCCCTTCTCGAACGGAACGTCGTTGCGCCCGACACTCGGATAGCGGAGGAAATACCAGGAGTTGTCCAGGAAATTGTCGGACACATCGGTCTCGCGCCGGCCGGTCTTTCCGCACTTCGGGCACTCGACGAGGTACCACTCCTCGTGGCGCGCGAGCGGCGACACGCCGGAATCGTCGGGCTTGAAGTCCTCGATGAACGGCAGCAGAACCGGAAGATCCTTCTCGGGCACCGGCACCGTTCCACACGAGTCACAATAGATGATGGGAATCGGCGGCCCCCAATAGCGCTGCCGGGAGATGCACCAGTCATGAAGACGATAGTGCACGATCGGCTTGGCCGAGCCACCCTTGGCGAGATGCTCGACGATCGCTTTCTTGGCCGCCTCCACCCGAAATCCGTCGAACAACCCCGAGTTCACGAGGGTACCCGACTCGCATTCCACAAACGCCTCGTCGAGCGGTGTGTTCGCATCCTCTCGCTCGCCACAG
>Ga0193741_1000232_pt1 | contig 15690 bp, 16 predicted proteins | sample L2s2metaG_FD_143059 | JGI IMG/M metagenome (GOLD analysis project Ga0193741, IMG submission 143059) | Soil microbial communities from a riparian zone of the East river system, Colorado, United States - L2s2 | ecosystem: Environmental > Terrestrial > Soil > Riparian zone | place: USA: East River...
TACACCATGCAACACGATGGTTCCCTTCCCTTGCGTCATGGCCCCTTGTACTCGAACGTCACACTAACGGTAGGCAGCGCCGTGGCCGTGGTCAGCCCGGTACCGCTGTTCTGCCACATGTTCACCCCGAGGTAATCGCCGGCCACACCGGTGACCGAGCCGGCGAAGAAAAGGCTAGTCACCCCAATGGCTTGAGCCGTGCCGATCACCTGTGTACCGTCCACGCCGGCGCCGTTCTTGAGCAGGTGCACGGCACGGCGCGCGGTTGCGTTGGCGGACCACGCCGCTAGCCCCATGAAGTCGTACGCCCCGGATATCGGCAGGGTGTAGCGGCTCGGGTTGGTGCCGGCGTCGGCCCACCCGTTGTGTGTGTCCCTGACGGCCGTGTCCCACTCCACGGGCACGTTGGTGTCGTTGTTCAGGGTCTGTGCGGCCACCCGCCGTAGCACCGCGTACGGCGCCGTCGTGGCGGTAGCGCCACCGTTGCGGCCGAGGATGATTGCCCGCCGGCCGTGGAAGGCAGGGTCAGCGTTGACTACCAGCGCCACCCATACCCGATCGCCGATCGTCAAGGCGCCCACCAGATTGTCAGGTACACCCAGCATCGGCGTGGTGTCGCCGTCCAGCCGGATCGTGAGCGGCGAATCGTCGGTAACCGTTGCCCACACGAGAAGGTTGCGGTGCGCCAGCACAGGCAGGAGTAGATCCATGTTGTTCATAGGTCGACCACCTCAACGAGTGTCGTCTTGACCAACGCTGTCGGGTCGAGCGCTATCGCCATCTTGGTGACGACGTGGCGAGCATCGACGCCGGCCGGCACACGCCGCAACCGCACCGCGTTGTTGAGTGTCAAGTCAGGCACCAAGGCATGGCGCACATCAACCGACGCGGTAGGCGACGTCAGCTCGATCAGGCGCCGGCGCGCGTACGCGTCCAACACGTCCTGGTCTGCTGCCTCAACACCCGTGGCGCTCGCGACGATCCACCGTCCACGCGCCGCGAACGAGTACGGCGAGTCGGGTTCCTCATTGGTGGCAACCGATATCAGCGCCTCAGTGTCACCCGAGCCTTGCCCTACCGCCACGAACTTGTTGGGGATCGCGAACAGGTCAACGTCGATCACAAACTCGGGCGAGTAGATAGACGTTGCGCCGTCAAGGAATTCGTACCGGATCGGGCGTGCGGCCGGCCTCACGTAAGGCTCACCGCGATACTGCCCGTTGCCGTCACACCACAGCGAGAAGTAGCCGGCCACGGCCAACAGGTCGTTGACGATACGAAGCTTGGCGGTGCCCGCTTCCCACGACAACGGCGCCGCGAGGGTAGCCGCGCTCGGTGTGATCGCATAGTTGGTCTCACCGCTAGACGCGATCACGGTCACCACCGCCGTGGTGATAACCGTTCCAGCGTCAAGGCTGTAGGTTCCGTCAACCGCGTCCTGGTCGAGTACGGTCAGCTTGTCTAGGAGCTTGGCTTCCCACACCCGCCCGGTATCGTCCCACTCCTGTGGTGCCTCACTGAACAGGAACATACCCAGCGGGATCTCTGGTAGCCCTTCGATGATGGCCACCGGGCGCACCCGATCGCTGAGCCAGTTCACCGTTTGCCCGACGTCGACAACGTCAAGGGCGCCACCAGATTTGATGGTTGCCCCGGTGCTGAAGTCGACGCTTCCCTTTACCACCCCGGTCAGTGTGCCCAGCGGCGCCTCGTCCTGGCTGTAAAGGTCATAGCGGAACGACGTCATGCGGTTGCCGGTAAGGATTTCCTGCTCGCTCAGCGCCCGTACAGGTACCAGCCCACCGGGCAGGAAGATGGTCCCGCTCCCGATGAGCGTCATGATTCCATCGGTCAGGCCAACCGAGTCTGTAGCCGTCTCGAACGTGGTCGGCTCCACCGTGGCCGTATCGGTCAGGCCGACTGAATCGGTCTGCGCCACCATCTTGGACACTTCCGAGATGATGCCGTCAGTCAGGCCAACCGAATCGGTGGCCACCTTGCCAGGCTGTTCCGAGTATGGGTCGCTCAGTCCGGCCGAATCGGTGCGGACCATGCCGATAGTTTTCGCCACGCCATCGGTACGCCCCACCGAATCGGTGTGTACCTTCGTGGGCACCATCGCCGTGGTGTCGGTCAGGCCGGCCGAATCTGTGTGCACGATAAGGGTTGCCGCCTGAACCTGGGACGTGTCCGTCAGGCCGGCAGAGTCGGTTACGGTGCGGTCCCACGCTCGGGTCAGGATCGGGCCGGCATCGGTCAACCCAACCGAGTCGGTTGCTACCTTGCCTATCGCCTTGGCCGATGTGTCGGTGAGGCCGGCAGAGTCGGTCTGTGTCACCGTGTGCGCGGTGCCCGATGCGGCGGCCGGGTTGATTTCGATCCACGCGAATTGCAGGTTAGTCGAGCTAGCGGCAGGGTTGAACCGCAGCGTGTTCGCCACGGTGTTGACATCGTCGGCCGTGGTGCGACGCGGGAAACAGTAGCTGATCTGACCCGAGCCGACGTTACCCGTACCGTCAAGGGTGCACCCGCTACCGGCGGTAGGTGCGCCCGTGGCATCCCAGTCGCACACCGACATCACGCCCCACCCGCCCGTTGATTCGGCCGTGTAGTTCTGCGCTATCGCGGTAGCCGACTGGGAGCCGGCCTTACCGGTCGCGCCGATCGGGTCGGTGGTGTCCTGCCCGGTGAAGACCCACACCCGGGCGGCTTTCTCCACAACGCTTGTGCCCGTAGTGGTGATGCTCACGGTCATGGCCGCGCTGCTCGTAACCGGCGCCGTCCAGATAGCAACCTGCCCGGACACTTGCGGGCCGGCGTCGACACGCGAGCGCCACTGCCTCAGCGTGTAGGTCAGTGGCGTACCACGGCTATCGGTGATGGTGGGCTGGTTGGGGTTGCTGCTGTTGCTGCTGTTGCCGGCAAGGCACACCACCAGCAGCGAGCCGGCCGGCGGGGGGCAGCTGGCAGAGGTCACCGTGCCGACAGTCGACGTGGTAAAGACGGCCGGCGCCGACGCATCGAGAGCTAGCGTCACGGTGCAACCACCCTTCCACGTCGCGCGTTAGATGGTTAGACGCCGAGGAACTTCGCGTTCCATGTGATCACAAGGCTGTCACTGGCCAGCTTGTTGATAGCGGTAAAGATGATGCGGTGACTCGTGTTCGCCGCTGTGCTGGTCGCATCGGTAGCCGCGTCGTTGACTATCACCGCTTCCGTGATAGCCGCGTTGGTCACGTCGCCGGCCGCCCACGTCACCTTGTACTGGCCGTTGACACCAAGGCCAGCACCAAGGTTCTGAACCACCGGGAAGCTTGCGTCAAACAGGTTGTTCGAACCGGTGATGTAGGTGACCATGGCGGCGCCGGCGCCAGCCTTAGACACCGCCGTGGTACCGGTGCCCAGCTTCATACCGGTCATCTTGGTGGGCTGTGCCGGCGCGGCCGGCGCTACCAGAGCGATCGCCATGCCGGCGTAGTAAAGGTCACCCGCGTCGGTGATGAGGTTGCCGGCGCGGCGCTCCTCTTTCAGGTTGCCGTCCTTGTCGAACAGCTCGATCAGCACCGTACCCGTGAACTGTGATGCGGGTGCAATGTGCGACGACCCACCGACGTGAGCGGTCACCCCGCCAGGTCCTTCCGCGCGCACCTCGTGAAGGTCGGTCAGGCCGGCCCGATCGCTTAGGTTCTGCTCCATGTTGGTCATGGCGACACCTTACCTTTCATGTCCTCGCGCACGGGCGCAGCGGCCATCCAGGGCACGTAGGTCTTCATCCATACCTCAACCCCGGGAATGGCCATCACGCGCGTAGCGGCGGCTATGGCGCCCAACGCGCCGGCCACCCACGGGACGGAGCTCAAACCGAACTCCCCGATGATGGCCGGCACGAACGGCAGTATGCCCACGATCGCGGCGAGCGCCGTGCGAGCGGTTGCCCGCCACGGGTGCCGCGTCTGGGTCGTTGGCGTGGTAAGCATTTTGCGGTGCCCCCTATTCGGTGTAGTCGGCTTCGTTCAGGTCAATCGAGACGATCGCCCACCGATGGTTTTCCCGATCGGTTTGCACACTGGCCAGCGACACCCACGCGCGCCGGCCAGTCGGCTCACGCCACAGCATGACACCGCGTGCCCTGCCGATAGCCTCCCACTCGTCCGCAGTCGACGAGTCATCGCGCAGTGTGCCCGACACAGACAGGCCGAGGTTTACCGCGTCTCCTTCAAGCTGGACGGGTTTTTCACGGCCGGCGAAGTTGTGCAAGACCCGTTGCCGCTTCACCTCGGCGCCGAACTTGGGCGCCGCTTTCATCCTGACGATTTGCTCAAAGCCAGGGCCGGCGGACAGGAACGACCAATACGCTTCGTCCGTGATGGCGATGACCTCAGCTGAGACGGCCGAGGATGGCAGCGCAGAGAACGCGATCGCCCGATAGGTGTTCGTGCCGTGGATCGTTGGCGTGGTGTCGAGCACGGTCGCCGTGGGCGGGTCGTCGATCAGCACCACCCCGGTAACCAGCGTCACCCACTCCCCGCCGTTGATCGAGCGTTGAAGGGTTACCGTCGCGATGGCCACGGTAACCCCGCCGATGACGTCGTCTCCCACGATGGTCAGCGCCATCGATCCAGAGTTGCTGTCGTACAACGCGGTCACGGTGACCGACGCCGGCGGTAGGTAGGTGACGGTGAACTCTTGGCTATCCAGCGCCGACGTGAGGCCGGCGGCCGAGGTGACCGCCACGGTGACTGTGTAGGTGGCGCCGTCTTCGCCGGCCGTGGTGAACGCGCCGGTTAGCTCGGTCGTCCCCGAGATCTGTTCCAGCAGAACATCATTGGTGTCGTACAGGATCGCGACCCATGCCGCTTGTGCGCTGCTCTGCTCTTGGAAGTAGGTCCACGTCACGGACAGGGCCGACTGGTTGATCGATGCGGCCGGCGCGCTGATCGTCACGGTGGGCTTGGCGCTGGTGACGAACGTCGACTCAGCGGAGTATGCGGATATGGTGCCGTTCTGGCCGCTGGTCGCTACCTTCCACGTGATCGTGTGGCCGTTGGTCAGCGTGGCAGCGGTCATCGTGAACGACGAGACGGCCGAGGTTGTCGGCCCCACCGTCACGAATGAGCCGGCGTCTTTCTTGTACTGCAAGCGGTACTGCACTTGTGGCGTACCGTCAGCCGGGTTGTGTTGCCACGTAAAGACTATCGCCCCGGTCGCGTCCTGCGCCGCTCCCGTGGGTACCAGGGCGGTAGGCGGGTTGGCCGTGGCCAACAAGGTGACCGTGTTCGAGGTGTTCGAATAGGCAGAGTTGAGGCTGCCCGTGGTCGAGCGTGCCCGTATCCGGTAGGCGTGCGTCACGCTGGTCGATGGCGACGCGTGCTCGTAGGTGATGACACCACCGGACACCGACGTCAACTCGCTGAACGCGCCACCGTTCTGAGACTCCTCGATCCGGATTCCGTACTCGGAATAGTTGACGTTGTTCGCCCAGTCAAGCCTGATGTTGTTGTTACCCAGCTTGGTTGCCACCAGCCCAGACGGCGCCCCGGGTGTCGTCCAAATGTCCCCGGTCTCAGGGCCTGTGATCTCAACACCGTTGGCGCCCAACACATTCGGGCGGAAGCGGTACTTGTGGTTGGCGACGATGCCGGTATCCGAATAGGACGCGACCACGCCGAGGGTTGCACGCAGCGCCCACCCGCCGGCATCGTCACGGCGGTACAGCTTGATATTGCTGTACGCGGCCGGCGTCGCATCGTTGTTCGTCCACGCCACCGACGCTTGCGTATCGCTGACCCGCGTAGCGCTCGCGCTGGTCGTGGCAGCCGCATTCGCGTACGGGCGTGCCGGTATCCCCCAGAAGATCGTCACGTTTGGTGTGATGCCGTTGAAGACACCGTTCACCGTGGCGTCTATCTGTATCGTCCCCGGGGACACGCCGTAGCTACCGCCCGGGTAGTTGTAGGTGACCGTGATGGTTTGCGGGCCGGCCTGCTGCGGTGTCAGGCTGTTGCTGGTGTTCGTCCACGCGATCGAGGAATCGCTGAGTCCGCCCACGTTGCTTGACAGGTCAAAGGTTTGGTTGTCGTTGAACGACGATCCCTCATAGCCTGACTGGTTCGGGCCAGGCTGCACCCAACAGTTGAACGTCAGCACGAACTGAGTCGAGCCGTTGTTAGGTACGGACGCGCCGATCACGTCGATACCGGCACGCATACCGGTGCCGCTGTTCAGTTCGTAGGCGCCCCACTGAATCGTCACGTTGCCGCTCCTGCTGTTGCGAAACCTCTACGGCTGTTGTTGCGCAGCATCTTCATGAAGTCCTCAAACGTCTTGAGCTGCTTAAGGTCTTCCATGCTCAGCGTTACGTACACGTTGATGACGTCACCGCCGGCGCTACCGCCGGCGCCGGCCTGTGCTTGAGCGCGTGGGATGACCCGCTCGCCGGCCTGTAGCACGGCCACCACGTCTTGCCCGGGTGTGCCCGGAACGATACCGCCACGGTGGAACGTGGGCAGCCTTGGCGCCGAGAACGTCTTGCCGCCGATCAGCGGCACCCACGCGGGTACGGTGAACGACAGCCGGCCAACGGAGTTGTTCCACGCGTTGGCGATACCGTTGAACGCGGCCTTCCACGGCCCCGATATCGTGCCGGCGATACCGCTGAACACAGCGCCTATCTTGCCTGGCAGCGCAGAAAGCCAGTCCCACACGGACATAGCTACGCTCTTGATCGCACCCCACGCGACGCGCCACGCGTCCTGAAACCAGGTCGTCTTGGTGGCTATCAACACAATGATGGCGATCAGCGCTGCTATACCCACGATCAGAAGTCCGATCGGGTTCGCGGTGAGTGCCACGTTCAGTAGCCACTGGACGCCTGTCCACACAGCGGTTGCCGCCTTGGCCGCGCCTTGCGCCACGGTGGAAGCGGCCGTAGCTATCGTGTTTCCGATCGTCGCTATCTTCACCTGTGCAAGGGAAATCAGCACCGGCGCTAGACCGCCGGCTAGGTCGGCCCACCCTTGGATGTAGGCGCCCATGCCCACCTTGGCCGGCCCCTGCATAATCGTGGCCGTACCAGACATGATGTCGACGACACCGATCAGGTTCGATTCTGCGCCATCGGCTTTGTCGCCCATCCGGCCCATGGCGTTACCGTGCTCGTCGACTGCGCTGGTCGATGCGCCTACCTTGTCGCTCATCGTCTTCGCGCCGGCGCCCACCTTATCGAAGGACTTTTCCAGCTTCTCAGTGTCGCCGGCAAAGGTGAGTGTGACCTCGTTAGGCATATCAGTCGACCTCTATTCCGGCAGCCCTGACAACGTCAAGTAGGGCGGTAGTCATCAGTTCGAGGAATTCGCCCGAGTCGCGCTTAGCGAAATAGACCGGGTAAAGGTAGCGGCCACCTTTGATGAATGGGCGTGGTGTCGGCCGGCCTTTAATGCGACCCTCCCCGCCGTAATCCAACCAAGGATAGTGAGGCGCCTTACGGCCGCCGGCGCGTACCTTGACCCTGTCCTGCCCCGACGTGGCTTTGATCGATGACTTCGCTTTACCGGTGCGGCTAGGCATCTTCGCGCGAGCGGCAACGATGACGACATCGGCCACCCCGTTGAGCGCTAGCCGCAACGTCTTTGGTAGCGAGTCGTCTATCTCTTTGATGCCCTTGGAAAATTTGGTGAGGCCAGTAATTTTGACCGCGTCGGACATGCCCTCACCTCATCCTCAAGATTTGCCCTTCAACTCTTCCAACTCTTGCCGTTGTGCTATGCGCTGGTAGTAGATATTCCAGTGCAGAAATTCAGCGTTGCTCATTTGCTCCCGCATTGCCGCTACCGTCATCGTCAGCTTTTGCGCTAGGTAGTACTCGAAATTCGGCGTCGGGATCGTCCTCGAATTTCTTATACACCTCCTTGTCCGGCTTGGGTTTCTTCGCCGTGGCGTACCCGGAAAGCTCGGTGATTTTGTCGCTGACCGGTTCCAGTTCGTTGGCCGGCGACGCTTCCTGTAGCTCGCCCACGGCGCCGCACTTCTCGCACTCGTCGGCGCCTAGGCTGTGCAACTTCGGCCACGGCATCATGAACATGGGATTGATCAGACCCATAGCCAACAGGCGTCGGTCTTTCTCTTCGCTGTCCGTGGCCTCTTGAACGTGCACGGCCTCTTTGCGGTTGAGGGCACGCACCCGCACCGTACCCACCCCGGGGATCTCCACGTCTTCCTCTTGCAGGCGCGGCGTGAGTAGCCGTGCCTTAAGGTCTTCGTCGTCGCTCACCGTTTACCCCCTATGATTGCGTGGTCTTGGCGACCAGTCCTGACACTGTCATCTTCGCGGCCCACTTGATGTAGTCGGCCACCGGGTTGGTTTCCTTGTACTCATCCACGAACGCCTGAAACGTCTGTAGCGGCTTGCCGCTACCGGTGCCCTCTGGCTTACGGGTCACCGTAACCACGGTGCCGACAAGCGGCTCAAGGATCGCGCGGGTACCTGTGCCGGCCGTGCCGTCGTATAGCCCGTCACAGACGAACTCGCCCGTACGTAGCCCGTCACCGCCGAAGGTGTGATCGTCGGCGCCGTAGCCGGTCGTGTCGTGCTTGTCCGCACCCCGCGTGAATTCGCTGTTCTTGGTCCACGCCGAGATGTCCCCAGCCGCGACCGTGATCTGTGTGCGCTTCCCGTGTCCGAGAGCCATGTCAAACTCCTTGCCCTGCAATGGTTAGGTCTGCGAGTACGGCCATATAGGGAACATCTTTTATCTCAACCTCAGCGAAGGTGATGAGCGTGACGGTCAGCTCATCGAACGCGGTATACGCGCCGGCGTCGACCCCATCCTCAAGGATCGACACCAGCCCGGTCGGTGTGTCGTTCACGAATTGCGCTGCGGCCGTACGGGTCTGGCGTGCGTTGGGTGGACCTAGCACGAGCATCACTTGCAACCCCATGGTGGACACGCCACGGTGATAGGTGCCGTGCGGGTCGATCTCATCGGGATAGGACACGATCGCGCACGGCGGTAGCAGCGTCTGACCTACCTCGAACTTGCGCATGCCGTCCATGGTTTCCAGCCGCGCCGCTATCTGTGTCATTGACGCGTCCCAGTCCACGGCTCAGCCCACCTTACGCGGCCGGCGTAGGCCACGCAGCGACACGGCAACGTCAGGGTCTAGCTGGGACAGCAGCCGCAGCTGTGACTCTGGTGAGCCGGCGATACCGAACGCGGCATCACGCCTAGCCAGGAAACGGTTGATCTGTAGCCGTGTACCCAGCGGCACCTGTGCCGGGAATGCCGTCCACCCGAACGGATTCGCGGTGACCGATACCTCGAACTCTAGCCCGGTCGGCACCACGGGCGCGGTGCGCTTGAAAGTGATTGCCTCCCAAGGCTTGCCCTCTTGCGGCGCGTTGACAGGTTCCTTGGTGTACTCGGTAGCGGCCACCCCATCGACGCTGATCGTCAGCCCCGACGCGCTCTGGAAGTCGTCCGTGTCGACGATCCACCGCTCCCGCTCATCGTCATACCAGGCCGTGTAAAGGCGTTCCTCAGCACCGGCCGTCTTACCGAACTGGCGGTTACAGTGATCGTCGATACCGCGCGAGGCGGCCGAGATGATGAGCGCTATCTCAGCGTCGTCTAGTTCGTCCGTCACCGCCAGACGTACCCACCTCTTAGCGTCTTCCAACACGACGTAATCAGGCGCCCATGCCATCGCGGCCACCTCCTCTCAACGCTCTACAGGCCGGTCAGTCCTCGACGATGCGAGTCTCACCAGTCGTGGGGTTGGATGCGGTCACCACACCCGTTTCCGGGTCGGTGGTCAGGGTTTCCCCTGTGTCCGGATCGATGGTTGTCTCCACCGCCGGCGTGTTGATAACCACGTCATCGAGTGTGGTCACCTCACCCTTGATTGTCTCGCCCGTGTTCGGGTCGATGCGGTCCGCCTCAGTCACGGTCACCACGCCGCTAGCGCGGTCGAGCGTGTAGCGGGCACCCGATACCGGATCGACCGCGCTACCCGACGATTCGAGGTCGTGACGCATGCCCTCAGACATGAACGGCTTGAGCCGCTTGGGTTGCGCCTGCACCCCTGCCCCGGTGAGCGGCGCCACGTCAGCCGTGGTCACCACGTTGTCAGCCTTGTCACCCGTCCGCTTGCCTTGCCCTGTTGCCATTGTCCCTGTGTCCCTTCACGATGGCTCACGATGTGCACCCCGCCCTGTCGATGGGACAGGGCGGGACGTTGCCTAGCTGGCTTACGTGGTCGGGTCGTAGATGACCTCACGCACACCGGTCAAGTCGGTGCACGCCAACGCCTTGTAACCCCAGATACCGACGTGGATCGAATCCACCTCGATCTGATCGAACGTCAAGCGCTGCGGCGCGCTCGCCCACCCGGACACGTCGGCCCGATCGAACAGGTACGACGATGCCGCAACCGCACCAGTCGCGGCGAGCGCCCACGCTGGCCGGCCGATCAGACCAGCGACCAGGATGGACGAGAAGAACTCGCCCGTGGTACCGGTCGCGTTGGACGCACCCACCACCGGGAACAGCTTGCGGCCGGCCGTGTCCTTCGCCGAGATCAGCCGCTTGTACAAGTCGACCTGAACGAAGAAGTCCCGCATGCGGAAACCGCCACGGATGAACTGGAGCGGCGCCAGCTGGTCAGTCAGCGACGCTTCCAGCGCGGCGTCAACCGCGTTGGTCGTGATGGTCAGACCGGTCGGGGTCAAGCCGTCCAGCAACGCCACGGCCGACGCCTCAAGGGCTTCGAACCAGCCGCGCACCATCTGAGTCCAGATCAGCCCCGACAGTTGCGGGTTGCCGCCCTGATCCCACGCGAGCCGCGAGATCTTCACCTTGCCGCTTACCGCGCTCGGGGTGATGGTCTGCGACGTCGCGACGAACGTGCCCGCTGTCGGCTCGGTACCTTCGGAGTGCGCACCGACCAGACCCGATGAGCTTGAGAACTTGGGGAGGATGAACGGGGTTGCGTTGTCGATCGTCCCCTTGTTGATCGCGTTCCAAATCGGGTACTCGTATTCCTGCTGATCCACGTACAGATCAGGCCGGCCGGTCGAAGGGTTCAACGATGCCGCGTCGGCCGCGCTGACGAACTGCGCCGACGTCATGCCCCGGGCGTGTGCCTCCATGCGGTTGAAGTAGTCCGTCATGAAGGTGGTTGCACGCGTCAACGCCTCAGCGTTGTTGTCCCGCAACCCTTGGATCACGTCAGTCGAGAAGTCGAACTTGCCGGCGCGAAGGTTGCCCTTGCGATCGAACACGTACGCCGGCGGTTCGGTCGTGGCCGTGACCGCTGTCGGACGGGTCGGGTTGACCACCGGGCGTGTCTCGGCCGGCAGCTGCTGCGCCGGCACACCGATACCGAGCAAGGCTTGCAGGTGGCCTTGCGCGGCGAGGATGCCGAGCTGGTCAGCGGACAGGGCGAACGCGGCCGTTGCCGGCGCGGCCTGTGCGGGTGCGGGTACGCCGGCCAAAGCCTGAAGCACACCCGGGGTAGCGACCAGCGTCTGTAGCTGCTCAGCGGAAAGCTGAAGCGCCGGCGCGGCCGGCACTGCGGCCGGCTGGTTGGCCGGCGGGTTGTTCTGTGGACGGGAAGCGCACGCCGCCCCTGGCGCGTGCCGCGTACCGCAGACGGCGCAATCTTCCATTGCGGTGCCTCTCTCTTGTGTGGCAACAACTTTCGTGATCCTTGCATCGTCAAACGCTGGCATGGCAGTGATTGACGTTTCGGTCATCGTGCACCGGTAGACGTCCCAACAGTCATCTTTGCTGTTGTACAGGCAATCTTCGTCTAGGTCGAATTCCACGCCGGCGCTTAGCCCGTCATAGACTTCATCCTCAGCGTCGATCAGGACGTCGGTAGCGGCCTGGCTACGGCCGAGCTTGTACTTGCCGTTGACACCCGCCTTGGTCTGTGTCAGGCCGAGCGCCTTACCCACGGCCGTCATGTGGTCGATCAGGAACTTGACGCGGCTCACCGGGGTTGACCATTCGGCCGAGCCTGGCATGAACCGGAAACCCATGCCGTACTTGCGCACGATCTTCCCGTACGGCAGCGCCATACCCCACACGGTGCGGGTTTCCTGCTCCACCCGGAAGTCAACCTTCACCGCGTCAAGCTGAATGCTCTGCTTACCGTGCAACGTGACCGGCCTGTCAATGGTCGGCGCGTTGAAGCGCAGCGCCGTCCGTGAGCTGTTCTGCATCATGTCCTCCGGGTTGTCCTCTCCGGCCGCCTCGCGTGCTATGCGCTCGGCCTCAGCCACCGGGTCAGGCGCCGGCGCTGGTTTCTCCTCCGGCGGTAGCGGCGGCCGGCCGATCGCGTGGCGAATCTCATCGCGGGTCAGTACGTCGATCTCGTGGTAACCCTTGTGCACGGCCAATTGCTCCGTGGGGTTGGACTTCAGGTAGTCCTCCAGATCGAGGATGACCCGATGCCCACGGCGGGTGACGTCACCCATCGACAGACGCTGTGTGATGGCCAGCATGTACGGCGCCAGCACATCGTTGAGCCGATCGCGCCGGCGGTCAACCGCATTAGCGTACGTGCGTGAAGTGGTTGACACGCCTAGGTCTTCAGGGTCCAACCCCAGCAGGTTCGCTATCTCAAGGGTGGCCTGCTTTTGCAGCTCTACCAGCTGCATCTGTTGCGGGGTAGGAGCATCGACCGTGTTGTACTTCATTGATGCTGGAATCCAGCCGGTAGACCGCTTCTTACGCGCATCACGCCACCTGGCCAGGATCTTCTGAACCTCGCCGTCCTTGATCTCTTCGGCCCCCTCGGCAGGGCTGAAGTAGTCCAGCGGCCTAGGGTCGCTGGCGTACATGCCGGCCGACGCGTCCAGCAACAGCCATCGCCGGATCGCCTTAGCACCGCCACCGTTGGTGATGCCCGGGTTAGGCGAGTCGAATCGGATCACCCGGGTAGCCGACACCTCGCGGCCGTCGATCCACACCGACGCACCGCGCGGGTCTTGCCCGTGGGGTAGCGGCGAGAGTGACCGGTGCGTGGGCGGGGTGAGGCTCACCGTGCCAGGGTCGCGCCGGCACGCGTGTACCGGGTAGTCGAACGCGTCAACGGCGGTGATCTCCCACCAGGCGATAGCGTCGAATATGAGATCTTCGATCGTCTGTGCGAGCGTGACCACGTTCGCCACGTCAGGATCTATCTGTTCGAACAGCGGGTTACGTTGCACCACATTGGATTGGTTGAGCTGCACTATGGGAAGTGTCGCGATCGCGCAGAGCTGGTTACGGCCGCGTCGTACGGGTGCCACCGACAACGCGGCCTCACGGCTGACTGTAGCCCCGGTCAGGGTCCGCATCTCGAAGAGAACCTGATCGATCGGGCGTGGCGCCGACTCCGAGAAGGCAAGCCGTTTCCAGGACGCGACGAAACGCGGCAAGAGAGTACTCCACCGGATCGCCATGCGGACAGGCTAGCAGGCAAGATTCCTAATCTTCATCGTCGCCGACCAGGATTAGGCGCGGCTTGCCGACCGGTGCGGGTAGCATGCGCGCCAGATAGACGGCGCCGGCCGTGGCGTAGGCAGCGTCACAGTGCCCGCCTTTACGCGAGATCACCCACCGGTCACCCCACGGCAAACGTTCTGCGCCAAGGACATGCGCGTTCAACAGAGGATCATCTGAATGGACGATCGCCAATTTGTTGACCTGTTCGTCCAGCCCCATGCACACGTCGGGTAGCTCACCGCGAATGGTCTCCATCTTGCAGCCGGCGGGTAGCCAGTCCGGCCGCTTGTCGCTGCCCTTCGGCCGCAGCTCGGCGCCGTACGCGGCGGCCGGCCCACCCGGTAGCCAACCGAACGCACGCGGTTTGATCCTGCCCACGGCCGTCTTAAGCTCGGACACCAGCCGCGCCATGTCGTCACCTGACCAGGCGGCTACCGCCTCAACGCGGCACCGACCATCGGGCAGGACAGCGGCAGCTACCAGCGTCGCATGCTGGTTGTCCGGCGACACGTCGAATAGGACGGCCACCCGGGTACGCACGCCGGCCAGGTCTCCAGGGACGTGGCAGTCTTTCCACTTGAATTCGTCATACGCCGGTTTGAGGTTGTGCACCGACATGCACATGGTTTCGGTCTGGAATTTGCGCAGCTTGTCGCCACCGGTGCGCAGCGCCTTAGCGCCCTGGCGCACCATGTTCGCGCCGTCCATCGTCCTGTTGAACTGTGGGTTAGCTGCGGCCAACGCGCGGGGATCGTCGGCGCGTGACCCTTCCGGCGCGCTGTACTCAAACCAGGCGGTACGCGGGTCGCCTTCACCCGTGCGGATGAACTCCATAGCTTCCGCGCGTGCGTCGTTGAGTACCACGCTCTTGTCACTGCCCATGTTGGACGGCAGCCACAGCTGAGCATCGGGCACGTTCTCCATCGCCGACTCAACGGCGCCCATCGCGGAATAGTCGTGGTGCTGGCGTACCTCGTCGCACACGCCACGGTGCACGGTGAGCGACCGGCCGCCCTCCTCGTTGGACGCGGCTATCTTGTACCGCGACAGTTCGTCAGGGTCTTGCTCATCCGAGGCGTAGCACCAACACTCGTGCTGGCCGTTGGTTTCGCGTGTCCACTTGCGAACGGGCAATCTTCTTTGCACAGAAGGATCTGGAGATTTCCTTATCAGCTTGACAAGTTTTGACCACGATTCTTTTGCATAATCCAATTGTGTTGACGTGCCAAGGATTAGCGGCACGCTCGCTACGAACATCCAATACCCGGACAGCATGACGGGTATCTCTGTCTTGCCGTTCTGCCGGCCCACGATGACCCACACGTAACGGAAGCGCGGCCACCCATTCGGCAACAGCTCACCGCCGTGGATCGCCACCCAGCGCTGCCACGGGTACGGCGGCCGGCGCAGCGAATCCCGCGCGAACTCGACCCAATCGAAACCCTCGCTGGTGTCCTCGGTCAGCGCACAGCCACAGCCACACGGGCCAGGCTCACCGGTCACCAGCGGCGCCGTGAAGATGCGCGGGGTGACGCTACCCAGTACCGCCGGCTCGGCGTGCGCGGCGAGCGCGTAGCTCATCGGCTTTTCCCTCCGGCTCGGCCGCCGGCGTCTCTGGCTCAACCTCGGGCGCCGGCGCCGGCAGCGGCACGGCAGCCCTGGCACCCCGTGCGCCCGGGGTCAGCCCGAGCTGGACAAGGCACGCGAGGTACTTCGGGCCGAGGTCGCTCGCCACGGTGTGCGCGGCGAGCGCGTCACGAATCTTGGCTACCGCGTTCACGTCGGCTTTGGCGGTCACCACCCGGGCGATCCGGTCGAGGGCAGGCCGGTAGCTGGCTGGCAGCGCGGCAGCGTCCAGCAGGATGGCGTAGCGCCGAGCTAGGGCGATCGCGGCGCCGTCCCTGTCCGAGGGGGTCCAACCCCGCAGCGACGCTCTCAGGGCCTTCTGCGCGGGTCCATCGGTCATGACCTGGCCATGTCCATATCGTCCCGGTCCGTTTCGTCCAGGTCGCCGGCAAGCTCGGCCGCCGCATCGGCCGCCGCGTCCAACGCCTCAACCAGGCGCCGATCATCGCCGGATAGACGCAACTCCATATCGATCCACGTCGCCATCAGAACACCACCGGCCAGTCAAAACCCCAGGACAGAAAACTCACGGCGATCTCCATTCTTGCAGGTCGGGGAGAGGGAAAACGGACAG
>Ga0193741_1000234_pt1 | contig 15647 bp, 13 predicted proteins | sample L2s2metaG_FD_143059 | JGI IMG/M metagenome (GOLD analysis project Ga0193741, IMG submission 143059) | Soil microbial communities from a riparian zone of the East river system, Colorado, United States - L2s2 | ecosystem: Environmental > Terrestrial > Soil > Riparian zone | place: USA: East River...
GCTGATGAGCCGCTGAGAGCGGGGTCGAGGCTCCAGGGGTTGCCGGGCCGAGCAGTCGGCGCGCCGACTCGTCGACGCCCGAAACGACAAGAGGTTGAATCGTGGAGGGTGTGGGTGCGCAGGCGAGCGTGATGGCGGCGACCGCGATTATGAGTTTCTGAGGCATGATTGTATTAAAGGCGAGGGGGCGGGGTCTCCTTAGACACGAGGCCGATCGGGATAGTTTGAAATTCCACAGCCAAACGATTTGACAGCCCGTGAACATCCGAATAAGATAGGCTCCCGCCTTGGAGCGGATACCAAAAAAGGTTTGCTCGAAGTTGAATCGACGCCACTCACTTGGCGTAAGCATCACCATCTACAATCGATTTTTGGAGGCACCATGTTGTTGCGCAGGGGTCTGAGTTTTCTCGCATTTGCCTTGCTTGTGTCTCCCTCACTCGCCGCCGGCCAGGGCGCTGCCGTCATTCGCGGCCGCGTAACCGATGCCGCAACCGGTGCGCCGCTGGCGGGCGTGGCGGTGCGAGTCGAGGGAACGACAGTCGGCGCGCAGTCGGGCGACGATGGGACCTACACAATTACCGGAGCCCCGGCGGGATCGCGGACCCTGAGTACGCGGCGGCTCGGCTACGCGCCCCAGCGGGTCGCGGTAGCGGTACCGGCAGCGGGAGATGCCGTGCAGGATTTTGCTCTGGGCAAGGTTGCCACGACACTCAATGAAGTGGTCGTCACGGCGTTGGGACAGACCGCGACGGCGAGATCGCTCGGTACTGCTCAGCAGAGTGTCCGCGGCGAAGCAATCGCCGAGACGCAACGAGAGAATTTCGTGAATGCTCTGCAGGGACGTATCGCCGGCGTCGACGTGACCAGCACGTCGGGCGTGCCTGGCGCTTCATCGTCGATCACCATCAGAGGCATCAGCTCCATCAGCAGCAGCAATCAGCCGCTCATGATCATCGATGGTCTGCCGATGGACAACAGGACCCTCAATACGAACGTACTGGCATCCGATGCTCCAGGGTCGGCGACGGCGTTCAACAACCGCGGGATCGACTTCACCAACCGGGCTGCAGACCTCAATCCCGACGACATCGAAAGTCTTACGGTGTTGAAGGGGCCGGAAGCCGCCGCTCTGTATGGTATCGATGCGGCGAACGGCGCGATCGTCATCACGACCAAGCGTGGGAAGTCGGGCGGCGGCTTTACGTACAGCAACTCCCTGAGGCTCGAAAGCACCAGAGCCAAGCCGGAGCTGCAGCGCGTTTTTGGTCCAATCCTGCTGGCGGGAGGTAGCTTCAGCGAGTTCCGGTATTTCGGCGCTCCGTACGCTCCTGGAACCGTTTTCTACGACAATGTCGACGGGTTCCTCAGGACCGGGAAGAGTCAGACGCACAACCTGGCGTTCAGCGGGGCAACGCTGGACGGCAAAATCAACTATCGACTCGCTACTTCCAAGGATAGCCGTAGTGGCGTCGTCCCGAACTCGGATTACGGCCGGATCAATCTGACGGGAGCTTCCCAGGCGCAGATCACATCCTGGTTGAACACCGATTTGTCGATGGCCTATACCGATGCGAACAACAACCAGGTGTACAAGGGAGACACCGGGCCGCTCATCGGCTTGATGCTTTGGCCGCAGACCGACAACGCCGCGGACTTCCTCACTCCCGCGGGCACCAGGCGGAGGCTCACCACCCTCGCGGGATCGGCGGAAGTAGACAACCCGTTTTTCAATGTCGCCAAGAACCAGATCAATTCGAAGAACAACCGCATACTTGCCAACGTAGGTCTGACTTTTACGCCGTTTTCATGGGGTAATCTCAAGACCAACATCGGTACGGACGCCTACACGAACCAGAACCTGATCCTACGCCACCCCGAAAGCGCTGCTGGATTTTCGAATACCGGAATAATTGACGTCGCAGATCTGATCACTCGAAACACCAACGTGCAGACGCTGCTCAACTTCAACAGTCGCGCACTCACGAGCAAGCTCTCGATCGGCGGCCTCATCGGCAACGCGATAAGCGACTTCAGGGCGCAGACGGATGCGGCGGCCGGCAGGGATTTCCTGGATCCCAACTTCGTCTCGATCAACAACACCAACCTGAGGGCGAGCAGAACCACTCTCGACCGGCGCCGGTTGGTCGGCCTCTTCGGCCAGGCCGTGATCGATTACAACAAATACCTGTACGTCACCGTAACGGGCCGAAACGACTGGACCTCGACTATCCCGGTGGAGCGGAACTCCTTCTTCTATCCGGGCGTATCGACGAGTTTCGTGTTCTCCGACGCGTTTCCGAGACTCGGCAACTTCATGAGCGGCAAGCTCAGGGCTGCCTATGCGGCTGTCGGGAAGGACGCGAAACCGTACGCCTACCGGCCGTCGCTCGAATACAAAACGACTTCGTATGGTGGATATGGCTACGGCTTCACCGGGCCAAATCTGGGTCTGAAACCGGAGTTCGCGAGATCGTATGAGTTCGGGACGGAGCTGGGCTTCTTCGACAACCGGCTCGGTATCGATGCAACGGTCTACCGCAAGCAGACCAAGGATCAGATCGTCAACGACATCAGAGGCAGCTACGGCACCGGATTCATTCTGTTCAACCTGAACGGAGCCGAGACGAGAAATACTGGCGTGGAGCTGACGCTGCGAGGGAACCCGATACTGAGGGAAAACTTCTCCTGGGATCTCCAGGCGAACTACACGAAAGCGAAGGGAAGGGTGCTCGCCCTGCCAAATGCGTTGCCTGAATCCTACGTCTCGGATACCTGGCTCTACGGCAATGTGCGCAATGGTACCGCGCCAGGTTTGTCGACGATGTCTCTGACCGGCCTCTTCTATCTCAGGAACAACGCCGGCCAGCTGTTGATCGATCCAGCAACAGGGCTTCCGATCAAGTCGCCCTCGTTGTTCATCAATGCGGGCTACGATCGGCAGCCCAACTATACGGTCGGTCTTACAAACACTTTCCGGCACAAACGCCTGACCCTCGATTTCCTTCTCGATTTCCGGAGGGGAGGAGACGTCTTCAATGCGACAGAGCATTACCTCACGACGAGAGGCCTCGCGATGTCGACTCTGGACAGACTCGAGCCACGGGTAATCAAAGGCGTGTTGAGAGACGGAAAGGAGAACACTGCCAATCCGACCATCAACAACATTGTCTTCATTCCGGCCGTTCAGAACTCCTATTACCTGAACATGAGCGAAGAGCAGTTCATCGAGAAGAACATCAACTGGGTGAGGCTCAGAGACATCCAGCTGTCCTACGGTTTCGCAGAGGGATTCCTGGGCTTTCGGAACGCGAGCGTATTCGTCAAGGGCACTGACTTGTGGATGAAGACGAATTACACAGGGCTGGATCCAATCGTTAACGGCAACAGCGCGGCGGTGGGAGGATCGGGAGCCGCAGGCATCGACTTTGGGAATTTCCCGATCCCTCGCGGTCTTAATATCGGAATGAGGCTGGGATACTAATCATGAAGAAGAGATATGCTGCGCTAGCCGTCGGCGTGTTGACCCTGTCGAACGGTTGTAGCGATTACCTGGATGTAAATACCAATCCGAATGCGCCTCAGGACGTGTCGGCGAATCTGTATTTGCCGGCGATGCTGCACTGGATGGTGACGTCGCCCCAGTTCGATGGCCGGCACGTCGGTCACTATACTCAAGAGTGGCTCTCGACATCCACTGCGGTCAGTCCGAGGACAACCTGGGGCCGGATGGGGTTCGACCCGGCGAGCGACAACGGTGCCCAGCAGTGGCGCGATGTCTACTGGTCGCTGGGGCAGAACCTGGTGGACATGACCAACAAAGCGGCGGCCGAGGAGCGTTGGGATCTTCTAGGTGTCGCGCTGCTACTGAAGGCGTGGGGGTGGCAGGTCCTGACCGATCTCCATGGAGAGATCGTCATCCAGGAGGCGATCGATCCTTTGAAGACCGCCTTCACCTACGATACCCAGGAATTTGCGTATCAGGAGGTACAGCGACTTCTGGACAGCGCTATCGTGCTGCTGGGTAGAAGCGACGGAGCGGTCGATGTCGCGTATCTCGCCAAGGGAGACAGGATCTACAACGGAGACCGGGCGAAGTGGTTGAGGCTGGCGCATGGAATGCTCGCCCTCAATCTGAATCACTATTCGAACAAGGCTTCGTACGACCCGGCTCGGGTGATATCAGAGGTCAATGCATCGTTTGTGAGTGTTGCCGACGAACCTCTGCTGACCTACCCCGGCACCAGTCCCGACAACGCCGACCGCAATTTCTGGGGACGAACCAGAGACAATCTCACATTGTACAGGCAGACCCAGTTCGTGGTCAACCTGATGAACGGGAACCAGTTCGGGGGCGTCGTCGATCCACGGATGACCCGAATGCTGTCCCCGGCGCCCGATCTCGCCTACCGTGGTCTGGACCCGAACACTACCGGGTTCGGCACGCTTGCGGCGGCGCAGCAGCCGAACAATTTCTTCGGCTACGTGGGCACCGGCGGAGTTGCGCAGCCCGCCCGCTATCTGTTCTCCGACAAGTCGAAGATTCCGCTCATGACCTACGCGCAGCTGCAGTTCGTCAAGGCGGAGGCGGCGCTGAAGATGGGAGATCAGGCGACAGCATTGGCCGCCTACACAAATGGCATTTCATCCCACATCGATTGGGTCAACGCGCGCAACCTCGATGACAACCAGGCAGTCGCGCAGATAACGGCAGCGGAGAAGGCAGCCTTCCTGGCGTCTCCGGCAATCGTTCCGCCGGTGCTGACGCTGTCGCACATCATGTCCCAGAAGTACATCGCGCAGTGGGCGTGGGGACACAACGAGATCTGGATGGACATGCGCCGCTATCACTACACCGATATCGATCCGGTGAGCGGAACACAGGTATTCCGCGGGTTCACGCCTCCGACGGTCCTGTATAACCTCAACGCCGGGAAGATCGTATGGCGTATCAGGCCTAGATACAACTCCGAGTATGTCTGGAACAGGGCGGCCCTCGATGTCATCGGCGGGCTTGCTGATGATTATCACACCGTACCGATGTGGATCACCCAACCGTGACCGGGATTATGAAAAGACATTCATTTATCGCGGCGCTGCTCTGTGCCGCCGCAGTCTCAGCGTGTGGCGACGAAGCGCTCACGAGCATAATTGAGCCGCCCTCGTCCGATTCTCGCATCAGATTCTTCCATTTTGGGGTGCTTGCACCCAGCGTGAATTTCTACGCCAACGATACCAAAATGTCGGCGATCCTCACCGCCGCGTGTACCACGCCGCCCATCCCTGAAGCCTGCACGACCACCGGGTCCGAGTCCACCACTGGACTCGCCTATTCGGCAGTGTCAGCCGGCGGAGCCTACTCGGTAATTGCCCCCGGTCAATACACACTGACCGGAAGGATCGCCGCTGCGACTGACAAGGATCTGCCGATCGCCACGGTAGCGACGACGATCGAGGATGGGAAAGCCTACTCGTACTACATGAGCGGGCTTTACAACACCACCACGAAAACGTCGGATGCGTTCGTGGTCGAAGACCCGCTCGTTCTGCCCCCCGATTTTGGCACCGCGACAGTGAGACTGGTCCACGCGATATTCAACGCCAATCCGATGACTCTTTATGCGCGGGATACCGTAACGAAAATTGAGGTCGCCGTCGGCGGTGAGGTCGCGTACAAGGGCGCGGGCGCATTCACGACTCTCCCAGCCGGTGTATATGATCTGAGCACTCGGTACGCCGGCACTGCAACGAACGCGTTGACACGGCCGGCCGTAACGTTTGGTGGCGGAAGGGTCTTTACCATCAGCGCACGGGGTGACATCACCGCTGCGCCGTCAACTGCTTGCTTGGCTGCCAACCGAACTTGCCTTGATTTTACTGCCAACTTCCTCGGGCTTCCCGGATTTTAGAGATGGATAGTAAAAAAAACCCCGGCATTTGCCGGGGTTTTTTGTTTGAAGGGGTCTACTCACCCGAAAGATTAGCTCGTGCAAGCGATCCTATCTGCCCTCTGTGATCAGTGCGCGCAGTCGCGGGATCTCCGCATACAAAGTGCGACCCGGACACTGAGTATTCGCGAAGTCCCGATGACCACCCAACGCCGAGCCTTCAATGCGAAAATGGCGTGCGAGCGCGGGGACGAGTGTGTCGATCGCGCGCCGCTGCGCCGAGGTGAGCGTGTCGGTCTCGAAGTTTCCTTCCACGACAACCAGGAGATGTCCCGCGGGATCGTACTCGGTATTCGTGTCCCCCACGTAATTCCACTCTCGTCCCTCGGCGACTGCACCATCGACCGCGACGTAGTAGTGATACGGGACGTCCGCCCACGCCGGCTTTTTCTTGCCGCTGGCCAGCGAGTCGTCGCGCTGCGAAAAAGCCTGGAGTCCGGCCAGCTTCGCCTCGATCGTGCGCGCGGGGTTCTGGACGGTCGCAGTGTGGTGAATCGTAAGTCGACTCGGCACGTGCCGCGCCATCGGCAGTACCGGAGCTTTTGCTCCCCACCCTGTTCTCGGCACGAACCGCACTCCACCCGGGATCGACGGTGCGCCGGATACGTTGTGGCACGCGAGCAGAGTGGCGAGAAAAAAAGGGACAGCGAGCAGCAGGCGCTTGATCATATCTATCGGGCTGGTGGGCGAATGCAGTTCCTGATCAGATCACCCGCGGCCACCGAGTCGGCACGCGTCGTGAGAGTCGGGCACGGCGGCGGCACAGCGCTCGTGAGAGAGCGATGCCCATTGGCTCCCACCGCGCGGACTGCCGCCCAGCCATCGTCCAGTTGATCCGGAAGCAGGAACGACGTGCCCGAGCCCGCCGGATAGATCTTCTCGTAGGTCGGGGCGGTAGTGGAACGGAAGAGAACCTCGTAGCTCGCCGCTCCCGGACTCGGACGCCAGGTGATCATCCATTTGGCCCCGCCCGACGCCTGGTCGCGCCGCGCCAGCGCAGCGGGCGGCGCTGGAGCGTTGGCGAGAGCGCCGATGACGGATGCGTTGAGTCGAGCGATGTTGGCGACGTAACCGAAGTTCACGTGCTCGAAAGTATCGGTCGGCAGATGCTGGCGCTTGTAGTTCTCGAGCCTTTCCGTGAAGCGCAGACCCGGGTCGCCGAGGCCAACGAACGGACTGTGGTCGCCGCCCCGCGAGATACGATCGAGCCTGAAGACGGGCACGATCCGGAGTCCGGGATTGTAAATCGCTCCCGTCGCCCAGGCGTAGCGCGCGAGCTCCCGGCTCGGGCCGTTGTCCGGCTCCGCGCCGAAGATTCGGACGCTGGTCGAGTCGACAGTTCCGTCCTCAGCGACAACGTTCCCGACGATGTCGTCGGTGAATGCCGCGACCACCTTGTAGCCCGCGGCGCGGAGTCGCTGCGCGAGGTGCGTCGAGCCGTAAAGACCCTGTTCCTCTCCCGAGTAGGCGGCGAAGATGATCGAGGTCTCGAGTCCGCGCGGAAAGCGCTCCGAGAACACGCGAGCCAGCTCGATCACGGCGGACGTTCCCGACCCATCGTCGTCGGCCCCGGGTGCATCCTGAGTCGCCTCGAACCGCGCGAGCGGGCCGAGATCGGTGCGCGCGCACACGCACGAATCGTAATGACCGCCCATGACCACCACCCTCGATGTATCACGGCCCGGCAGCCAGGCGAGCACGTTGACGACGTTCACCAGCGGCCGATTGGGGTGGCCGCGGATCTCCAGCATCGCGGGGTCGAATTCCACGCGAAGACACCCGCCACACGCCGTGCTGTATTCGCTCAGTTTTGCGTACAGGTAGCGACGGGCGGCCCCGATCCCGCGCGTGTTGCTCAGGGTGTCGCTCATCGTGTGCCGCGTTCCGAATGAAACGAGCGCTGAATCGGTCGCCCTGATTCGATCGGCGGAAATCGCACGAACGGCGGCGTGGAGCGCCGGATCGCTCGGGAGGCCAATGGTGATATTGGCCGTCGAGATTGGACCAACTTGCTGCTGGGGCGGGAGAGGGGCGCACGTCACGCAAACGGCCACGATAAGCGCGAGGGACGGGGAGCGAAGCACGACTCGGTGCATGTTAGTTTTATCCGGATGAGGACGGGTTCAACGGCTCAGAATACTGGCGTAGAGTGACCAAGACAAGCGCGCGGGACGACGCTGTCGCGAAAGAGGCACCGCCGAATCCAGATTGGCAGTGGTCACGCTTCAGTGAGCTGAGGCCTGACGATCTCTACGCCGTCGTGCGTCTTCGAGAAGCCGTGTTCATCGTCGAGCAGCAGTGCCCATACAATGACGCGGATGGCCGGGATCCTGTGGCCTGGCACCTCCTCGGCTGGTCGGACGGACCGGCCGGAAAAAATCTCGTCGCCTACGCCCGGATATTCGAGCCGGGATTGCGCTATACCGAGGGATCCATCGGCCGCGTCGTCACGGCGCCCGAGGTTCGTGGAACCGGAATCGGAAAGGCTCTTATGGCTGAAGCTTTGCGACGCCTCGATGGTCTCGCACCCGGCCAGACAATCAAGATCGCGGCGCAGCGGCGGCTCGAACGGTTCTATCTGGAGCTCGGGTTCAGGACGGTGTCCGCTCCTTACGAGGAAGATGGAATCATCCACGTCGACATGCTTCGCTGAGCCGGGCCTTCGTTGATTACCAAAGCACGATTCTGCGAGGGTGAGACGTTCTCCGAGTTTCTGGCCCGGCCGATCAAGGACCACGATCTGTGGGTAGCCCTCTACAAGCGAGTCACGATCCCGATCGAGATTTCCGCGCGCGTCGATGCGCTCGGCGGCCACTGGCACCTGCTGGTACTGAGTGAAGACTGGTGTGGCGACTCGGTGAACATCGTTCCGATAGTCGCCAAGCTCGCCGAATCGGTGACCAACATGGACGTGAGGATTCTGGCGCGCGACGAGAATCTGGACATCATGGACTCGCACCTGACGAACGGAAAATCGCGATCGATTCCGATCGTCATTCTGCTGAATCAGAAATTCCAGGAGTGCGGCTGGTGGGGACCGCGGCCCCGTGCGCTGCAAAAATGGGTGATAGAGGAGGGAATGAAGCTCCCCAAGGACGAACGCTATCGATACGTCCGCACCTTCTACGCGCGCGATCACGGGCTGACGACGATGCGCGAGCTGGTGGAGATGCTCGAGCAGTGCTGCGTGAAGAGTCCCGCGGCTTAGCTGGTCGGCGCGCGCTGCAGGCGCAGCGTAAATGTCGAGCCTCGCCCCAGCTCACTGGTGGCGGTGATTGACCCACCCATTGCGTCGGCCAGCCGCTGACTGATCGGGAGTCCAAGTCCCGTCCCATTCGCAATCGCGCCCTTCGGCCTGATCTGGACGAATGGCTGGAAGACGGCGTCGAGCTTGTCGGTGGGGATACCGCGACCGGTATCGCTCACGCTGATTGCCACGGCGTCGGGCTCGAGCGCCAAGACGAGGCTGATGCTTCCTCCCTGCGCGGTGAACTTGATGGCGTTGGCGAGCAGGTTCAGCACGATCTGCTGAACCTTCGCGGCATCGGCGTACGCGAGGATCGATGGGTCTTCGCAGCGATACGCATAGCGCAGCTGCTTCTCTTCCAGCTGCGAGCCGACCAATCCATCCATGTGAAGGAGAATCTCGTGCACGAGAGTGGGTTGAAGCGAAAGCTCGTCGGGCTGTCCGCTCTCCAGCTTGGCGAAGTCCAGGATTTCCGTTATCAAGCCAAGCAGGTGCTGCTCGCTCTGCTGAATCCGGAGCAGGTCGCGCCGCTGCGCTTCGGTCAGAGGGCCGTGGATTTCCCGTTCCAGCAGCTCCGTGTAGCCGAATATCGCCTGCAATGGAGTGCGGAACTCGTGGCTAAGCAGCGCCAGAAAGTCAGACTTGATCCGATTGGAAGTCTCCGCTTCTTCGCGGGCTTTCCGCTCGTTGGCCAGCAGTTGGTCCTTCAGCAGGTTGACGGCGGCGAGCTGCGCCGTTCGCGAGGCGACGCTGCGCTCGAGCTCCCGATTCAACTCGCGGAGCTGCTGGTTTTCCAGGCGGAGATCTTCATCGGCGAAGCGATTGCTCGTCTCGCGTGCTTTGCGCGATGCTCCGCGGTGGTCGGCAATTCCGTGTTCCAGCCTGGGGTCCATCGTCTGCGATACGGTGAAGGATCGAGAGAGGGTGCTGGAAACATACGTTATGCAACTCCAGGGCCTAACCAAAACGAAAAGGCACGGCTTGCACCGTGCCTCGTTCGCTTCCGTCCCGGCTGGGGTCGGCTAGCTGTTGTTTCCGCTCGACGTGCTGGACCTGCGTCCGCCACGAGATGCTTCGCCGCCCTTTCTTCCGGCAACGCGCGCCTCTTCGCTGGTGAATTCGTGCGCCGTTCCTTTCTGGTGCGCTGCGCGTCCACCCTTGGCCGCGATTGCGCGTTGTGCCTGAGGATCCATCGCGGCAAATCCGCGTGGCGTCTTGCGGCTCACGGTGCTCGTGTTTCGCGAGTCCCCTCCGCTGTCGTTTCGGTTTCCGCTCGTCCCGCCTCCCACTCCGCTGGTTCCGCTTCGCTCGTCCATTCTATCCCCTTGGTTGTTGGGCTGATCCGCCATTATCAATCTCCCCTGCCGCGATATTCGAATGTTGTCGAGATCACGCCTGCCGGACGTCACCCGTAAGTGGTATGCAGTCGAAGCGAGGTCGCGTCTGAATGAGAATCTGATGCGCAAGCGTCAGGCCGCAATTTCCGGGCGAGGACGAACCGCCTGCCATTCGTGAAAATTGTGGATTTCTTCACTTCTCCCACGTGTGTGAGGCCTTATGTTACAAGCTGGGTGTCTTTGGGAGCCGATTCGGGCTGGCGCTCGGCAACGCGTTTGCGGATTTTTGGGCTGACTCGCTGCTGCTCCGCAACCTTTGCGGCGTCGTCAACACCGTCCCGGGGTCGTCAGTGAATCCAGTTGAAGCAGAGACGCTTTCGAAGATCGAAGTACTCGGTGATCTCGAGCCTCTCGTAAATGAATTGATGGCTTCGCACGAAGCGAAGCGCGTGCTGTGGTTCCCGGCCGAACTACTGGAGCCGCCACCGGGCGAAGATCCGGACCGTCACCTGAAGGCGCTCAGAGAGCGCGCGCGAGGAATAAGCGATCCCGCTCGCGTCGCACTGGCGCTGAATCTCCTTACCGAAGAAGGTCTGCCGCACTTTCACCGCCTGCTCGCCGTCTACCTCGGCACCGACAGCATCTGGGCGAAGTGGAACAATCTCTGGACGGCCGAGGAAGACCGGCACGGCGCGATTCTCCACGACTACACACGCGACGCCGGCGTGTTCGATCCGGTGGTGATCGAGAAGATGCAGTTCGAGTACATCAAGGCCGGCTTCGAGCCGGAATGGGACCGGGATCCCTATCGGGTGTTCGTCTACACCTCTCTTCAGGAGAGAGCGACGCAGGTATCACACGCGAACACCGGGAAGTTCGCCTCGCAGTACGAGCCAACGATCGGGACGGTACTGGCGAACGTCGCGAAGGAGGAGGCGCGGCATTACACCTTCTATCGCTCCGTATTCAAGGCCGTGCTCGAGCGAGATCCGAACCAGGGGCTCATCGCGGCGTCGAAGATCATGCCGGCGATCGACATGCCCGGGGTCAACATGCCGCACTTCCGCGAGCTGGCCGACGTGGTTCGCAGAGCCGAGATATATGGGCCGCGGGATTATCTCAGGATCGTCGAGGAGCTGATCAAATACTGGTCGATCGACACGATGGACGGACTCAACGATCTCGGGCGTGCGGCGCAGGAGAAGATCATGGCCATCCCGGCGCGGCTCGAGCGCATCGCGAGCATCATGGAGCAGAAGACCAAGCCCAAGAGCTTCGCCTTCGACGTGATCTTCAATCGTGAGTTCGCAATGGAGTAGGTTAGGGTTTAAGATCTCCGCGCGTCGGTCAGTCGGAGGGATCCCCTTCGCGGCTACGCTCGCTTGGTCGGAGCCCCTAACTGCGCTCCCTCGCTCCGCTCGGTCGCGGGTCTCCTCCTCGCGCTCGCTTTGAAAGCCGCTACGGGGAACCCTCCGACTTCCCTCCCGTGCATTCTCTCCAGCTCTCGCCGTCCTCGCTCACTCACCCGCGGTCTGATTGTCCGCGTCGAGTTTCGCCTCGCACTAACGCGCTAGGAGCCGGATAGGCCGAGGTCGGCGGAGCGGGCTTGCATTGCGGCGATGACGAAGGTGATGTGCTCGTCGAGGTCGACGCCCAACTCGGTCGCGCCGTTGATCACGTCGTCGCGGCTCACGCCACGGGCGAAGGCTTTGTCCTTCATTTTCTTCCGCACGGATTTCGCGTCGACCTCGTGGACGCTTTTGCTCGGACGAACCAGGGCGGTCGCGGTGATCAGGCCCGTTAGCTCGTCGACCGCGAATAGCGTCTTTGCCATCTGCGATTGGCGCGGTGTGTTGCAGTACTGCGCGTGACCGAGGATCGCCTCGAGAATGTCCTCGGGATAGCCCTTCCCCCTGAGGATCCGCACGCCTTCAGCAGGATGCTCCTCCGTCGGTGAGTGGGCGTTGTTGGGGAAGCGCTCGTAATCGAAGTCGTGGATCAGCCCTACGGTTCCCCAGCGCTCCTCGTCTTCGCCGAACGTTTGAGCATAGGCGCGCATCGCACCCTCGACCGCGAGCATGTGCTTGCGCAGCGATTCGCTGGCGGTGTACTCGTGCATCAAGGCGAGGGTCGCGGATCTCGGTGGGATTGTCATCGGGCGAAATCTATGCGGGCTGAACTGCAACTGAACAAGTCTGGCTACCTGGGCACGTAGAGGGGATCCAAGTTGGTGCGTTTCCCGTCAGCCTGTTGGCCCGTTTGTCCGTGAGCACGGCGAACGTCGATTTGTGCCGTCACGGGCAAACGCACAAACGGGCCAACGGGAAACGCACCAACTTGGATTCCCCCAGCCCAACCTCGAACTAAAGGATTCAGCGAACTACATTCGCAACTGCCTTTGCCTTGAATGCCACAGAGGCAAGTCCGGGCGTCGTGAACTAAATAACTCGCAACTTACCTACTGACGCCTCCGGCCTGTTCAGTTGCAGTTACGAGCCAACCGCCGCTCAGTTGCATTTGATCAGCACTTTGGAAGCGACTTCAACATCAGATGCGCGATGTCGATCCCGAGTTGCAGCACGAGCAGCGCCCCGCCCATGATCGCCACGTCGAGCCAGGGCCGTTCGCGCGGTGGCAGCGTGCGGCCGTAGAGTATGGCACCGACGGCGATCACCGCTCCCTCGAGGAAGAAGTCCACGACGGGCCGGTCGTACAGCCTCAGCCCGATCATCGTCCCCCCTGGCCAGGTTGACTTGTACCCGGTGATCCAGTCGAGGAGCATGTGCGAAACGATCACTGCTGCAACGATGGCGGCGGCAGTCCAATCGCGGCTCTTGATCCCGTAAAGCGTGAATCCCAGTAGCGCCAAAGCGGCGATCACCGGGATAGAATGCGAGAACACGCCATCCGGGTTGTAAACGCCGGCAACGCATAGTCCAGCGTCGACCCAATCGGGGGCGTAGGTTGAAACCAGGAGGACGAGCAGGCCGATGCTCGGCCGCACGCTCTTCGCCGCGAGCGCGACCCCGACGTGACCAATGTACATCTAGCGGCCGATGCGACTGGAGCGGCGAGCGCGTCGATCGATCTGGAGAGGAAGCAGCGTCGCGATCAGGATCGCTCCGATAAGACGGGCGGTGTAGTAGAAGCGACTGGTGAAGAAATCAGCGCCCGCAGAATCGGCCTGGGTGAAAATGAAGATCGTGACAAGGAGAAGGGAAGCAGTCAGCATGGCCATATTCGAGGTGACATTCTTGCGCTAACGCTCCGGCGGGCTGGTAACTTTCCGTAAAGCTACAGTGCGCCGAATCTTCCTGCCGATCAAGCAACGACGCTGAAATGCACGTCAAGAATCTGGAGTGCTCGTTCTGCCACCGCGAATACGACGCCAGACGTCTCCAGAACGTCTGCACGGAGTGCGGCAAGCCGCTGCTCGTGCGCTATGATCTGAAGCGCATCGCAAAGTTTCTCACCCGGCAGGCGCTGTACGCGCGCCGATCGGATCTCTGGCGCTATCGCGAGATGCTGCCCGTCCGTCGTGAGGACAACATCGTCACACTGGGTGAGGGCTGGACCCCGCTGCTACCAGCCAAAACGCTCGGAGCTTCCCTCGGCGTCGGCGACCTTCTCATCAAGGACGAATCGCTCAATCCCACCCAGAGCTTCAAGGCGCGCGGAATGTCTGTCGCGGTCTCGATGGCGAAAGAGCTCGGCGCCAAGAAGCTGGCGGCGCCATCGGCCGGCAACGCCGCCGGTGCTCTCGCCGCGTACTGCGCGCGCGCCGGAATCGCCGCGTACATCTTCATGCCGCGCGACACGCCACGCGCGAACGTGATCGAGTGTGAGGTCGCCGGCGCGAATGTGACGCTCGTGGACGGTCTCATCACCGACTGCGGGGTCGAGGTGGCGAAGCGGAAGGACACGGAAGGGTGGTTCGATGTCTCGACGCTCAGGGAGCCCTACCGCGTCGAGGGGAAGAAAACGCTCGGCTACGAGCTCGCGGAGCAGTCGGAGTGGAATCTCCCCGACGTGATCGTGTATCCAACCGGTGGCGGAACGGGTCTCGTGGGAATGTGGAAGGCCTTCGATGAGCTGCAGCACCTCGGGTGGATCGGCGACAAGCGGCCGCGGATGGTCTCGGTACAGGCGGCCGGCTGCGCGCCGATCGTCCGCGCCTTCGAGGCGGGTGATCGGTTCGCCGCGGAGTTCGAGGACGCGAGGACGGTCGCATCCGGGTTGCGCGTCCCGAAGGCGATCGGCGACTTCCTGATTCTCGATGCCATTCGCGAGTCGGGTGGAACCGCGATCACTGTGACCGACGACGAGATGCTCGAGGGATCGCGCGAGATGGCTCGCACCACCGGAATCTTCGCCTCGCCCGAGGGTGGAGCGTGCGTGCCGGCCCTCCGGAAGTTGCTGGAACGGGGCGACGTGAAGTCGAACGAGAAAGTCGTGCTCTTCAATACAGGATCGGGCATCAAGTATCTCGAAGCATTCGACCAGCAGCTCAAAGCCATGACGCCACGGAGTCTGGCAAAGAGCGGGCTGGGGCCGGCGCTCCGCCAATAGATCCTCGCGCCAGTCAGAAGTCGTCTATCTGAGTCCGACGAGCTTGTGCGTCTGGATGCTGAGACGCCACCGCGGATGTGCGAGGCAATACTCGATCGCTCGCTCGGTGTTGAGGGCAGTCTCGGCGCCATCCATCGGCTGCAGAAAGAAGTGCTCGAAATCGAGCTGCTCGAACTTCTCCGGCGGCGCCTGCTCCTGTGGGTACACGAGCTTCAGCTCATTTCCGCTGGTCTGAACGAACGGAGCGCCGGCCTTGGGGCTGACGCAGATCCAGTCGAGCGATGCCGGCGCGGGCCTCGTACCGTTGGTCTCGACCGCCACTTCGAAGCCGCGCTCGTGCAAGGCGGCGATGAGCTCGTCGTCCAGCTGAAGCAGCGGCTCGCCACCGGTGCAGACGACGTACTTACGGCCGGCGCCGGCGCCGGCGCCGGGGCCGGAGGTGCGGAATGGCGCCATGTCGTTGCCACGCCCAGCCCAGCACCGATCTATCGCTTCCGCAAGCTCGGTCGCGCTCGCGAAGCGGCCGCCATCGGGTCCTGTCCCGAC
>Ga0193741_1000235_pt1 | contig 15607 bp, 12 predicted proteins | sample L2s2metaG_FD_143059 | JGI IMG/M metagenome (GOLD analysis project Ga0193741, IMG submission 143059) | Soil microbial communities from a riparian zone of the East river system, Colorado, United States - L2s2 | ecosystem: Environmental > Terrestrial > Soil > Riparian zone | place: USA: East River...
TCGGCGCGTCCCCGCGGCGTGAGTCGATCGGAGGCATCCTGTTCCGGAACGTCCTCGCCGGGGAGTTCAAGGGAGCCGCGTACCCCGTGAACCGAAGCGGCGAGCCGGTGGCCGGGGTTCGCGCCTACACGTCGATCGAGGAGCTTCCCGAGACCGTCGACCTCGCCGTCATCTGCTTGCCGGGCGCGCACGTCCAGGACGCGGCCGAGTCCGCGCTCCGGGCGGGCGTCCGCGCCCTGTGCGTGATCTCCGCCGGCTTCGCGGAGACGGGCAGCGAGGGGCGCGAGCGTCAGGAGCGCCTCCTGGCCGCGGTGCGCGCCCACGGCGGGCGTCTCGTCGGGCCCAACTGCCTCGGCGTCGCGGTCGCCGCCCCGTCGCTGAACGCGACCTTCGGGCCGAGGGCGCTGCCGCCGGGGCCGATCGCCTTCTCGTCGCAGAGCGGAGCGCTGGGGCTCGCCTTGCTCGAAAAGGCCGCCGAGCGAAGCCTCGGCTTCTCGTCGTTCATCTCGGTCGGCAACAAGGCGGACGTCTCGGCCAACGACCTCCTCGAGTACTGGGAAGAGGATCCGGACACCGGGCTCGTCGCGCTGTATCTCGAGTCGTTCGGGAACCCTCGGCGCTTCGGCCGGATCGCGCGCCGGGTCGCCCGCAAGAAGCCGATCCTCGCGATGAAGAGCGGGACGTCCAAGGCCGGCGCCCGCGCGGCGGGCTCGCACACCGCTGCGCTCGCCGGCTCCGAGCAGGCCGTCGACGCGCTGTTCCACCAGGCAGGCGTACTGCGCGCGACGACGCTCGAGGAGCTGATCGACGCGGCCGCGCTCCTCTCGACCCAGCCCTTGCCGCGCGGACGCCGCGTCGCGATCCTCACGAACGCGGGCGGGCTCGGGATCCTCTGCTCCGACGCCTGCGAGGCGTCCGGCCTCGAGCTCTCGGAGTTGTCGCCGGAGACGACGACGAAGCTGGCGGAGCTGCTCCCGGTCGAGGCGAGCCTCGCGAATCCGGTCGACATGCTCGGATCCGCGACCGCCGCGGCGTACGAAGGGACCCTGCCGATCGTCCTCGCCGACCCGCAGGTCGACTCCGTGATCGTGCTCTTCGTCCCGCCGGCGACCGCGGGGGCCGAGGATGTCGCCGAAGGCATCGCGCGGGCGCTCGAGGGGGAGTCCACCGACAAGCCGGTGCTCGCGGCGCTCCTCAGTGCGGAAGGGCCTCCGGCGGCGCTGCGCAGGACGCCTGCCCCGGCCGCGCTCTTCACGTATCCCGAATCGGCCGCGCACGCGCTCGGTCTCGCAGCCAAGCGGGCCGAGTGGCTTCGCCGCCCCGCCGGCACAGTCCCGACCGTCGAGGGCGTGGACACCGGGCGCGCGCAGGGCGTCGTCTCACATGCGCTCGCGCGGGCCGAGGATGCCTGGTTGACGCCGAGCGAAACGAGAGCGCTCCTCGGGGCCTACGGGATCCCACTCGTCCCCGAGCGCATCGCCGACTCAGTCGACGGCGCGGTCGAAGCCGCGGGGGAGCTCCGCCTGCCGGTCGTCGTCAAGTCGGCAGAGGCCGGGGCGCACAAGACCGAGACGGGCGGCGTCGCGCTGAACTTGGCCGACGAAGATGCGGTCCGCGAGGCAGCGGAGCGAATCGGCCCGCCGGTGATCGTGCAGCCGATGGTCAAGGGCGGCGTCGAGCTGCTCGCGGGCATCGTCCAGGATCCGACATTCGGTCCGCTCGTTGCGTTCGGCCCGGGCGGCGTGCTGGCAGAGCTGATCGGCGAGGCGGGCTTCCGGATCGCGCCTCTCACCGACGTCGACGCAGAAGAGCTTCTCGCCCAGGAGAAGACCGGCCTACTCGTTGCCGGCTACCGGGGAGCGCCGGCGGCAGACACCGCGGCGTTGACCGATCTCCTCCACCGGCTCTCGCGGCTCGGCGAGGAACTGCCCGAAATTGCAGAGCTCGACCTCAATCCCGTGCTGGCCGGTCCGGAGGGCTGCGTGGCCGTCGACGCCCGGGCGCGAGTGCGCCGCTCCGAGCAGGCCCGCCCCGTCAAGTCCTGGTAGCACCGCTCAATCGCTCAGAAGACGTCGCCGCCTTCGCTGTACCCAGGGCCTGGGGTGCCCTCGAACGAGAGCTCGTCATCCTCGCGCGGGCGAACCCAGGAGAACGCGTTGTCTGCAAGGCGCGGCGGCCCCGTAACGAGATCCTTCCAGACGGCGGCGGCTGCCCACAGCTGTGAGCTCGAGAGGAGCCGGTCGGCGGCGCCGGGCACTTCGGCCTCGAACAGGAACACCGCCTCGCGCTCGGTCAGGAAGACCTGGTGCCTGCCGAGCCCGACCTCGTCGGGATCGAAGGGCGGCCCGCCCCGGAGGAGCTCAGCTACGCGCTCCTGCGCACCCTCGACCAGGGGCAGGACGAGAACGGCTCGGCTCGGGGCGCTCTCGACGGCTCGTGAGATCGCTCCCATGACCTAGTCGGCCTGCTCCTCGAGGAGACCCTGCTCGATCGCGTAGCGGACGAGCTCGGCCCGGGACGAGAGCCGGAGCTTCTGCATGATGTGCGCCCGGTGCGTCTCGACGGTGCGCACCGACAGGTACAGCATCTTCGCGATCTCCTGATTCGTGTGCCCGAGCGCGAGCAGCCTGAGCACCTCCCGTTCCCGGTCGGAGAGGGGATCCTCCTCGGCCCGGACCCGCTCTTTCTCCTCGGCCGCGATGAGGCGGGCCCCTAGCTCGGGATGCACGTAGCGGCCGCCCTTGGCGACCTCCCGCACGGCGTCGACCACCTCGGTGTCCGCAGCCTCCTTCAGCACGTAGCCGCTCGCACCGACCGAGAACGCCTCGCGCACGTACCGGGGGTCGTCCTGCATCGACAGCATCAGCACCTTGGCGTCCTCGGCTTCCTTGAGGACGGCAGGCGTGGCCTCGATGCCGCTGGCGCCGGGCATCACCACGTCCATGACGATCACGTCGGGCTTGTGCGCACGGGCTTCGAAGACCGCGTTGCGGAGGTCACCCGCTTCGGCGACGACCTCGATGTCCTCTTCCGCCTCGAGCACACGGCGGAGGCCCGAGCGCACGACCGCGTGATCGTCGACGAGCAAGACGCGGATCGTCATGCGACCGGAACCTCGATCGACAGCGTCGTCCCGGAGCCGGGCGACGACTCGACATCGAGCCGCCCATCGACGAGGGCGACCCGCTCGCGCATGCCGAGGAGCCCGAGACGGCTGTCAGTGCCGTCGCCCACACTGAAGCCGCGCCCGTCGTCCTCGATCACGGCCGAGACCGACCCGTCGCGGCGCGTGAGCACGATGCTCACCCGCCTCGCCTCGGCGTGCTTGACGACGTTCGTAAGCGCCTCCTGGGTGATCCGGTACAGGGTCGTCTCGATCTCGGACGGAAGTCTCTCCTCTCCGAGCCTCGGCTCGAGATCGACCTCGATGCCCGTCTGCTCGTGGAACGTCTCGACGAGCCGTTCGAGCGCCGACACGAGCCCGAAGTCGTCGAGCGCCTTCGGCCGCAACTCGACCGCGAGGCGCCTGACGTCCTGGAGCGTCGAGACGACGAGGTCGCGCACTCGGCTCGTCGCGGCGGCGACGTCCTCTGCTCCCGCGGCGTCCTCGATGCTCTTCACGCCGAGGAGGATCGAGGTGAGGGCCTGGCCCGTCTCGTCGTGAAGCTCACGGGCGAGTCGCTCTCGCTCGAGCTCCTGGGCGCTCACGACGCGTCGCAACGCATCGCTGGCGACGCGCTCCGACAGGTCGACGGCAGCCGCGGCTCGAGCCGCGAACGCCTCGGCGAGCCGCACGTCTTCGTCCGTGAAGCGCGCGTCGCCGCCCTCCTTGTCGTGGGCGGTGAGGATCCCGATCGGGCGGTCGCGGAGGATCATGGGAACATAAAGCCCCGTCATCGCCCCCAGGCGCCGGGCCACCTCCTGATCGACCTCCAGGTCCTCGATCATCGAGTCGACGCGCTCGCTGCGGCGGCGGTCGAGAACGCGTGCCGCCTTCGATCCTTCCTTCGCCAGGCGCATCCCCGCCAGCTCGCCCGCTCCCTCGCCGTTCGTCGCCCGGACGACGAGATCCCCGTCGGCTGCAGGCAGCGCGATGAGGACGATCCGGGCCGGCACGAGCTCGCGGAGCCGGGCGGCGACGAGGTCGAGCAGGCGCGGGAGGTCGGTAACGGAGACGAGCGCGATCGAGATCTCGTTCAGCGACTCGAGCTGCTTCAGCCAGCGCGTGGCGGCTTCGTAGAGCCGCGCGTTCTCGATCGCGACCGCGGCCTGTGACGAGAGCAGCTGCGTGAGCTCTTCGTCCTCGGCCGTGAACGGGACCCCGTCCGCCTTCTCGGTGAGGTAGAGGTTCCCGTAGGCGACGCCGCGCAGGAGGATCGGGACGCCGAGGAAGGCGCGCATCGGCGGATGGTTCGGCGGGAAGCCGACCGAGCGCGGATCGTCCGCGATGTTGTCTATGCGGAGCGGCTTCGCGTCCTCGATCAGCGCACCGAGGATGCCCCGGCCGCGCGGGAGATCTCCGATTGCGGCCTGTGTCTCGGCGTCCAGGCCGGTGACGATGAACCGCTCGAGATGCTGACCACTCGGGTCGAGCACGCCGAGCGCCGCATACCGAGCGTCCGTGAGCTCGGCCGCCGCCTCGACGATCTTCTGGAGGACGGCGTCGAGCGACAACTCGGACGCGAGTGCGACACCCGCATCGACGATCGCTCGAAGCCGATCCGTCTCGGACACGTCGGAGCAATTATCTGCACGTTTGGCGTGCTGCCGGCCTCGATTCAGGCTGCGTCAGGCGACTGCTTCGACCTGCTGCCGCGTCTCTCGAACGATCAGCACGGGTCGCCGGGCCCGATGGAGGATTCCCCGCGACACGCTCCCGAGCAATGCGCTCGAAATCGCGCCGTGGCCGTGCGAGCCGACCACGATCAAGTCCGCCCCGATCGAATCCGCGAGCTCGACGATCTTCTTGGCTGGATCGCCCACGAGCAACCTGCTCTCGGACTGGAGAGCGCGCTCCTCTGCGAGCCGCACCGCCTCCTTGAGCGGCTGCATGTCGTGCTCGTTCGGCTTGTGCGCCACCTTCACCGGCGCACTCCCGATCCCGGTGACCGGAAACGGCAGGACCTCGAAGCGAGGAGCGACGTGCACGAACACCAACGTCGCGTCTTGCTCTGCGGCCAGCTCGAGCCCGAGCTCGACTGCTTGTAGCGCTGACAGAGAGCCGTCGGTTGCGACAAGGATCTTGTTCACCGCTGCCTCCTTTCTTTCGCTGATCGTCGAGCCCCCGGTAGCCGGCCGAATCCGGCCTCTCTCCGATTTGGAGAGCGGAGAACTACGGAATCCGCTTGCGCGGCTCCTCAGATGCCGATCCGGCCCGCCGCCGAGACGATCCGGGCCGCAACGCTCGCGCCCGCCGTCCGCGCCTCGCGGATCCGGCCGGCCGAAGCGCTTCGCTGCCAGTAAGGACGGGTAGGCTCGCAGCATGTCCACCGTGGACGAGCGGGTCGCGGCGGGCCCACTGGCGCCGAACGAGCTGCAGCTGATCGACGCGTATTGGCGAGCCGCGAACTACCTCTCCGTCGGGCAGATCTACCTGCTCAGTAACCCGCTGCTCCGAAAGCCGCTCGAGCCGAGCGACGTCAAGCCCCGCCTGCTCGGACACTTCGGCACCACGCCGGGCCTGAACCTCGTCTACGCGCATCTCAACCGCGCGATCCGGGCCCGTGACCTCGACGTGCTCTACGTGACCGGCCCGGGCCACGGCGGCCCCGGCCTCGTCGCCAGCGCGTACCTCGAAGGCACCTACAGCGAGGTGTATCCGCAGGTCGGACTGGACGAGGACGGCCTCCGCGAGCTCTTCCGTCAGTTCTCCTTCCCCGGGGGGATCCCGAGTCACGTCGCTCCCGAGACGCCAGGGTCGATCCACGAGGGAGGAGAGCTCGGCTACGCGCTCGCGCACGCCTACGGCGCCGCGTTCGACAACCCGAACCTCCTCGTCGCGTGCGTCGTCGGCGACGGCGAGGCCGAGACGGGACCCCTGGCCGCGAGCTGGCACTCGAACAAGTTCCTGAGCCCGAAGAACGACGGAGCCGTGCTCCCGATCCTGCACCTGAACGGCTACAAGATCGCCAACCCGACGGTCCTCGCGCGCATCCCCGAGCCGGAGCTGGTGTCCCTGCTCGAGGGCTACGGACACCGTCCGATCCTCGTCACCGGCGGGTTCGACGGCGAGGAGCCGCCCGCCGTCCATCAGCGCTTCGCGGCCGCGCTGGACGCCGCGCTCGCCGAGATCGCGGCCATCCAGACGCACGCCCGCGAGACAGGAGCCGAGTCGAGGCGGCCCCGTTGGCCGATGATCGTGCTGCGCACGCCGAAGGGCTGGACGGGGCCGAAGGAGCTCGACGGAGTGCCGGTCGAGAACTCGTGGCGTTCGCACCAGGTCCCGATGACCGACGTGCGCGACAACCCCGAGCACCTCCGCGTCCTCGAGGAGTGGCTGCGGAGCTACCGGCCCGACGAGCTCTTCGACGCCAACGGGACGCTGGTTCCCGAGCTCGCCGACCTGCCCCCGAAGGGCGAGCGCCGCATGAGCGCGACTCCGTACGCGAACGGCGGCGCCCTGCTTCGAGAGCTCGTCCTGCCCGACTTCCGCGACTACGCCGTCGAGGTGCAGAAATCCGGAACGACCACAAGCGAGGCGACCAGGGTGCTCGGCGCGTTACTCCGCGACGTGATTGCGAGGAACACCGACAACTTCCGGCTCTTCGGACCGGACGAGACGGACTCGAACCGCCTGAGCGCCGTCTTCGACGTCACCGACCGGCAGTGGCGCGCCTCCCTCGAGCCGACCGACGAGAACCTCGCCCCCGACGGACGGGTGATGGAGGTCCTCTCGGAGCACCTCTGCCAGGGCTGGCTCGAGGGCTATCTCCTGACGGGCCGCCACGGCCTCTTCAACTGCTACGAGGCTTTCATCCACATCGTCGACTCGATGTTCAACCAGCACGCGAAGTGGCTGAAGGTGACGCGCCAGATCCCGTGGCGCCGGCCGATCGCATCGCTCAACTACCTGCTCAGCTCCCACGTCTGGCGCCAGGACCACAACGGCTTCACGCACCAGGATCCGGGGTTCATCGACCACGTGGTCAACAAGAAGGCCGAGGTGATTCGCGTCTACCTGCCGCCCGACGCGAACACGCTGCTCTCCGTCGCCGACCACTGCCTCCGGAGCCGCGACTACGTCAACGTGATCGTGGCCGGGAAGCAACCGGCGCTCAATTACCTCCCGATGGACGACGCGATCATCCACTGCACCCGCGGGCTGGGCACCTGGGACTGGGCGTCGAGCGACGAGGGCGGCGAGCCCGACGTCGTGCTCGGTTGCGCCGGCGACGTGCCGACATTGGAGACGCTCGCGGCCGCGGCGATCCTGCACGAGCAGCTCCCCGACCTGAAGGTGCGGTTCGTCAACGTCGTCGATCTCATGCGGCTGCAACCCGAGAGCGAGCATCCGCATGGACTTCCCGATGCCGATTTCGATTCGCTCTTCACCACGGATCGGCCGATCGTCTTCGCCTATCACGGCTACCCGTGGCTGATCCACCGCCTCACCTACCGCCGCGCGAATCACGGCAACCTCCACGTCCGCGGCTACAAGGAAGAAGGCACGACGACGACGCCCTTCGACATGGTCATGCTCAACGACCTCGATCGGTTCCACCTGGTGATCGACGTCATCGACCGCGTGCCGGGGCTCTCAGCGAGGGCGGCCGGGCTGAGGCAGGACATGGTCGAAGAGCGGTTGCGCTCCCGGGCATACACGCGCGAGCACGGCGAGGACGATCCCGAGATCGCCAACTGGACCTGGCCGTACTGAGATCGGCCGCGTCGGCAAAGCCGCTCGGCCTCTTCTGGTCGGCGCCGCCGAGTCGGCGCCTTAGCATCTCGTCATAGGCATCCTCACAATCAACGCCGGCTCCACGAGCCTGAAGCGACACCTCGTCGAGGGTGACGTCTCGCGTTCGGTGGACGGCTACGAGCCGGCGGAGGCGGTTGGTCATCGCGTCGTACACGGCGGAGATCGCTTCGTCGAGCCGACCCTGATCGACGACGACGTCGTTGCGGGGATCGACGCTCTGTCTCCGCTCGCGCCGCTGCACAACGTCCCGGCCCTCGCGGCGATCCGCGAGGCGAGGGCAGCGCTCCCCGACGTCCCGCACGTCGCCGTCTTCGACACCGCCTTTCACGCCTCGATCCCCGAGGAGGCGTCGACGTATGCTGTGCCGCGCAAGTGGCGAGAGGACTGGGGCGTCCACCGCTACGGGTTCCACGGGATCGCGGTCGAGTGGGTCGCCTCCCAGGTGCGTATCCCACGACTCGTCGTGTGCCACCTGGGCGGAGGCGGCTCGGTGACCGCCGTCCGCGAGGGCAAGTCGGTCGACACGACGATGGGCTTCAGCCCGCTGGAGGGAATCCCGATGGCGACGCGCTCGGGCTCCGTCGATCCGGCGATCCCCCTCTATCTCGTGCGCGAGCACGGTCTTTCGCTCGAAGATGTCGACCGGGAGCTCGAGCACGAGTCGGGACTGGCCGCGCTCGGCGGGCTCGACGACCCGCTCGGGTTCGCCGTCTACACATACCGGGTCGCAGCCGCCGCGGCCCAGATGGCGATGGCGCTCGGCGGGATCGACGTGCTCGCGTTCTCGGGCGGGGTCGGCGAGAACCGGGCCGACGTTCGCGGCCGGATCGTCGATCGACTGGGTTTCCTGGGCGACTTCGGCGTGGAGGTCGTTCCCGCGCGCGAGGAGCTCGTCATCGCGCGGGCCGTTCGCGCACTGATCGACGGCTGAACGACCTGCGGGAAACCCACAGCGAGTCTGCGGAATCCCCAAGACGCGGGCGGGCGCATCTAGCCATAGCTTGAGCCCAGGCTCAGAAAAGGAGATTTGAAATGGCTTCCCCGACCCTCTCACCACCACGACCCAGCAGCTCCAACGGCGCGGTGCGCACGCCGCCGCGCACACGCGGTCAGTCGAACGGAGCGATCCCACGCGGGGAATCGGACTCGTTCGCCCTGGTGGCGGTCGTGTCCGTGATGCTCGGAATCCTCGTCGGCGTGCTCGGGATCTTCGCGATCGCGATGTGGTTCGACGCGCGCGGTGCGAGGGACGCAGCCGAGCAGGCGGCGGCCAAGGTAACCCCGGCCGCCGACGCGGGGATGGACCACTCGAGCGCGGCCGGCGGCCTCGCGAGCTACGCGGGTGCAGCCCCCCGGAACGCGCAGGATCTGGCCGCGGCTCACAAGCCGTTCAGCGCCGCGATGCCACCGATCCCGAAGGGCGTTGCGAACGTCAACCTCGTGCTCAAGGACATCACCCACGAGATCGCACCCGGCGTGAAGTACTCGGCGTGGACCTTCGCCGGTGGCGCACCCGGCCCCGTGATCCATGTTCGCCAGGGCCAGATGGTCAAGATCACCCTGACCAACGGTGGGGCCATTCCGCACTCCATCGACTTTCACGCCGCCCGCGTCGCACCGGACAAGGCGTTCCGCGACGTCGCTCCCGGCGAGTCCATCAGCTACACGTTCCGCGCGAACGACGCCGGTGTCTTCATGTACCACTGCGGCACGAAGCCGGTGCTCGCGCACATCGCGAACGGCATGTACGGCGCGATCGTCGTCGAGCCCAAGGCGGGCGTCCTGCCCAAGGCTGACAAGGACTACGTCCTCGTCGCGAGCGAGTGGTACCTGAGCTCGGACGGCCTGACGAAGCCGGCCCAGTACAACCAGGACAAGGCACGCGCGAGGCAGCCCGACTGGATGACGTTCAACGGCTACGCGGGTCAGTACGTCACGCATCCTCTGACCGCGAAGCCGGGCGAGCTCGTTCGCTTCTGGGTCGTCGACGCGGGGCCGTCGCTCGACACCGACTTCCACGTCGTCGGCACGGTCTTCAACACGGCCTACCCGTTCTCCGACATGAACCCGGCGCACGCGCTGAACAACGTGCAGACGGTGACCGTGCCGGCGGGCGGCGGAGGCGTGTTCGACGTCGAGATCGACAAGCCGGGCCTCTACCCGTTCGTCTCGCACGCGTTCGCGGCGGTCGACACGGGGCAGGTCGGATTGCTCAAGGTCGGCGACGTCGAAGGAACGATGTCGCACTGAGCCGAATGCACCCGGCCCGGGGGCTCCTTGGGCCGGGTGCATTTTATGACTCGAAAGAAGGAAACCGGGGGTCCAGCGCCAAGCCTGGGTGGTGCGCCGCCTGGTTCTCGCATTCGGGGCCGCACTTGCAGCCCTCGCGCTCGCCCACTCGGCGGGCGCAGTGAACCCGCAGGTCGCCGGCGTCCAGATCGCACTCCGCCAGCACGGTCTCTACCGAGGGCCGATCGACGGCGTCCAGGGGCCAATGACGGTCCGCGCGATCCGCGCCTTCCAGCGGCAGCATGGCCTCTCCGCCGACGGCCTGGTCGGACCGCGCACTCGGGCTGCCCTGGGCTCGCGCGGACGGCCACCGTTCGGGACCCGGGTCATCCGGCGCGGCATGCGCGGATTCGACGTCGGCGTGCTCCAGTTCCTGCTCCGGCGTCACGGCCTGCGAATCCGCCGGCTCGACGCGAGGTTCGGCCCGAAGACCGCTGCCGCCCTGCGCCGATTTCAGCGGCGAGCGAGGTTGACGCCGGACGGAGTGGTCGGGCCGCGCACGGCGAGGCGGCTCTGCTCACAGCTCGTGTGCGCCTGGCGGGCGGCCCGGCGACCGGCGAGAGGCAGGGCCCGAGTCCAGCCGATCGACGCGCGCGCCGCGATCGACTACTGGTCGAGGTTCTACGGAGTCGATCCGGGGCTCGTCCGGGCAGTCGCCTGGTGGGAGTCGGGCTTCAACAACTCCCTCGTCTCGTCCGTCGGTGCTCGCGGCGTCATGCAGGTGACGCCGGCGACGTGGGACTACGTCGAGACGGTGCTCGTCGGGCGCCGAATCCCTCGCACGACGAGCGGCAACGTGCAGGTCGGCGTCGCCTTCCTCAGGCAACTGCTGAGGGAGTTCCGTGGAGATGTCCGGCTCGCCCTGGCCGCGTACTTTCAAGGGCCGCGATCGGTCCGGCGGCACGGTCTGTTTCGTGAGACCGAGCGGTACGTCGCGGGCGTGCTCGCGCTGAGTCGCAGGCTGTAACCCTGGTACACATCGCGGCTGTGACGCGAACGCTCACGCCCAGGGAGCTGAACCGGTCACTCCTCGCTCGGCAGATGCTCCTCGAGCGGGCGAAGACGCCTCTCCCGCGGGCGCTGGAGCGGATGGGCGGGCTCCAGGCCCAGTACGCGCCGTCGATGTACATCGGGCTCTGGTCGCGCGTCGAGGGGCTCGAGCGTGACGCCGTGACCCGGGCTCTCCAGCGCCGCAGCATCGTCCAAGGCTCGATGATGCGGGCGACGATCCACCTCGTCTCGAAGCGCGACTACTGGCCGTTCGTCGTCGGGATCCGACGAGGGCTCCAGGACTGGTGGCTCCGAACACACGGCCGCGACCTCAGCCGGAGAGAGGTGGCGGCCAACGACCGCAAGGTGCGGCGGGCGTTTCGCGGCACCGCACTGAGCCGAGCGGAGCTCGAGGAGGTGATCGGCCAGCGCTTGGGGCCCGCCGGGCTTTTCGTCGACCTCGTTCGTGCGCCGCCGTCGGGCACGTGGGAGCGTCGCCGCGCGGATCTGTTCGCGCTCGCAGAGGAGTGGGTCGGGCCGGAGGACGCGAGTGAGGAGGAGGGCGTCGAGCATCTCGTCCGCCGCTACCTGCAGGGCTTCGGCCCGGCTCGCCCGACCGAGATCGGCGACTGGGCGGGCCTCGACGTGTCGACGACGAAGCGCGCGCTCGAGCGGCTCGAGCTACGCCGGTTCCAGGACGAGCTGGGCAAGGAGCTCGTCGACCTCCCGCGGCTGCCGCTGCCAGACGCGGACACTCCGGCGCCGGTGCGGTTCCTGCCGGTCTGGGACGCGACGCTCCTCGTCCACGCACGTCGCACGCAGATCCTCCCGGAGCGCTACCGGCCCCGCATCTTCAACGTGAAGACCCCCAACTCCGCGAACACGTTTCTCGTCGACGGCCAGGTCGCCGGCACGTGGCGCTACGAAGAGGGCCGCGTGAGGGTCGAGCCCTTCGGTCGGCTCCCGAAGACCGTGCGTGCCGAGCTCGACGAAGAAGCCGAGCGGCTGGCCGCCTTCCACGCGTAGCGCCAATCCTTGCAAGTTGCTCGCTGTTTCCTTACACGGCGGTCTTAGGCTCGAGCCAGTGAGGATCTCGTTCGCTCTTCTTGCCGCGCTCAGCTTTGCGTTGGCGACGTCTGCTGTCGGCGCGACGCACACGACCTACCGAGCCGCGATCTACGCGATTCGTGACGATGGGAGCGAGCGGCGATTGACCGCGGAGCCCGATCCGCCCGTCAGCACGCTGGTCCGCTCGCCTGGCGGTCGCTCGATCCTCTTCATCCGACAAATCGACGGCAAGTCGGTGCTCTTTGCCGCGGAGTCGTCGGGCGCGAACCCCGTGCGCCTCAGCCCACCCGATCTCTCCGCGACCATCGCCCAACCGGCAGCGGCGTTCTCGCCCGACGGGCGGACGATCGCGTTCAGCGGCCTCGTGAGCTGCGGCTACAGGTGCACGAATTACACGCTCTACGTGGTCAACCGTGATGGGAGCGACCTGCGCCGCGTCGCGGAAGGCGGGACCTGGCCGTCGTGGGCGCCGGACAGTCGACGATTGGCTTACGGAGCGGGCGCCATCTACGTACACGACATCGAGAGCCAGGCGTCGAGGCTCGTCGCACCCGCGGGCGACCGGCCGGTGTGGGCGCCGCGCGGGGAGCGGATCGCCTACACCGGGCGAGCCGGCTTCTCAATCGCGTGCTTCGTGAACGCCGACGGGTCCCGGCGCCGTTGCACCCGCGGCACCTCGCTGACGTCGCTCGTCTGGTCGCGCGACGGAAAGCGCGTTGCGTTCCGGGAAGCGACCCAGAGGCTCGGGTGGGTGGACTCCGATGCGCGGCGCATCCGGTACCTGGGTTCCCCCGGCCGGCATGCGCGCCCGGCCGCCTGGTCCCCCGACGGCAGACGGCTTGCGGTCTGGTTCGGCTCGTACGGCTCCTATGACGGCTTCGTCAACGTGCTGAGACTGGCTTCGCCTCGGCGGTCGCGCCGCATAGTTCAGGAGGATGGAAGCCTCTCCGACCTCCGCTGGCGCGGACGAAAGCTCTCCTACGTGGTCACCCGGCGCGATAGCCCGTAGCGCGCCGCGAGCGGTCTCCGTTGCCGAACTGCTCGAGCACGTGCGCGAGCAGCTCGAACGAGTGGAGGACGTGCTCCCGGGCGAGCGCCCTCGCGCCCGCGGCGTTGCGGGCCCGCAGGGCGGCGATGATCGCGCGGTGCTCGTTGTCGTTCCGCTCGTAGAGCGCGTCGGTCTCCGAGCCGCCCGGGGCCCAGACCGCGTGCCCCGAGAAGGAGCGCCGCGCACTCTTCGCCAGACGCTCGATGAGCGGCGTGTCGGCGACGCTGTAGATGACGTCGTGGAAACCGTGGTTCGCGTTCACCCAGTCGTGAGTGAGCCGCCACCGATCCTCTCCCTCGCGCGGGCGGGCCCGGAGCGCCTGGGTCGCCTTGCTGAACGCCTCCTCGGCCACCTCGAGCTCGCGGAGCTCGGCTTCCGTGAACTTCGGCGCCGCGATCTCGGTGGCGAGCGACTCGAGCTCGCCGCGCACGAGGAACGCCTCGCGCAGCTCGTCCATGGTGATCGTCCGCACGCGAACCCCGCGGTTGGGGACGAACGAGACGAGGCCGAGCGCGGCGAGCCGGCGCAGCGCCTCGCGGACCGGCGTGCGGCTGACGTCGAACCGCTCCGAGAGCTCCTCCTGGCGCAGGACCTGCCCCGGCTCGAGGTCGCCCGAGACAATCGCCTCCTCGAGGACGAGCGCGATCTCGTCGGCCTTCGTGGTCTCGATGCTCATCCGAGCCGATCGTACGCCGGAAGCGTGAGGAACTCGACGAACTCGTCGGCCAAAGCCACCTCGGTGAAGACTTCCTTCGCTTCCTCGGGCGCCTCGACCCGCGCGATCTCCTCGAGCACAGCCTCCCGCGCGACCTTGCCATGGCGCACCCATTGCCAGAGCTGCGAGCGGGAGATCTCCGCAGTGGCCACGTCTTCCATCAGGTTGTCGATCGCCGCCGCGCCAACGCCGCGCAGCCACGAGTCGAGATAGCCGATCCCGACGCGGACGTTCGCGTCGACGCCCTCCTCGGTGACCTCGCCGGGCGTGTCCGGAACGGACAGAAGATCCTCCGCGGTCACCTCGACGTCGTCCCGCAGGCGCTCGACCTGGTTCGGCCGCTCGCCGAGCACGGCGTCGAACTCGTCCATCGCTACCGAGACGAGATCGGGATGCGCCACCCACGTGCCGTCGAAGCCGTCGCCGGCCTCGCGCTCTTTGTCCTCTTGCACCTTCGCGAGCGCCGCCTCGTTCACCTCGGGGTCCTTGCGCGAGGGGATGAACGCAGCCATTCCGCCCATCGCGTGTGCGCCGCGGCGGTGGCAAGTCGCCACGAGCAGCTCGGTGTACGCGCGCATGAACGGGACGGTCATCGTCACCTGCGCGCGGTCGGGCAGCACGAACTCCGGCCGCGACCGGAACTTCTTGATCACGCTGAAGATGTAGTCCCAACGGCCGGCGTTCAGCCCCGCCGAGTGCTCGCGCACCTCGTAGAGGATCGCGTCCATCTCGAAAGCGGCGAGGATCGTCTCGATCAGGACGGTCGCGCGGATCGCGCCTCGGTCGATGCCGAGCTCGTCCTGGGCGAGGACGAACGCGTCGTTCCAGAGCCTCGCCTCCAGGTGGTTTTCCAGCTTCGGGAGGTAGAAGTACGGCCCCGAGCCGCGCTCGAGGAGCTCGGCCGCGTTGTGGAAGAAGGCGAGGCCGAAGTCGAACAGGCTCGCCGAGACAGGCTCGCCGTCGACGAGCACGTGCCGCTCCACGAGGTGCCAGCCGCGCGGACGCGGAACGAGGACCGCGGTCTCCTCGTCCAGGCGGTAGGTCTTCTCGCCGGTGACCAGCTCGATCGTGCCCCGGACCGCGTCGGTGAGGTTCCGCTGGCCCTGGACGACGTTCTCCCATGTCGGCGACATCGCGTCTTCGAAGTCGGCCATGAAGACGCGCGCGCCCGAGTTCAGCGCGTTGATCGTCATCTTCCGGTCGAGGGGGCCGGTGATCTCCACGCGGCGGTCGCGAAGATCGGCCGGCGGCGGCGCGACCTGCCACTCCGGCTCGGGAGCAGGGAGGAACTGGGGCAGCGCGCCGGCGTCGAGGTCGGCCTGCCGCTCGCGGCGTCGCGCAAGGAGCTCGAGCCGGGTCGGGTTGAGCTCACGGTGGAGCTTCGCGACGAAGTCGAGCGCTTCCGGGGTGAGCACGTCCGTGTCTGGGGGCGCGAGAAGCTCGAGCGTGCTCAAGACTTGGCGAACTGGGCTTCTTCGGTCGAGCCCGAGAGCGCGAGCGTCGAGCTCTCGCCGAGCGCCTGGAGCAGCGCGTCGAAGTACCCGGCGCCGACCTCGCGCTGGTGGCGCGTCGCCGTGTA
>Ga0193741_1000236_pt1 | contig 15596 bp, 16 predicted proteins | sample L2s2metaG_FD_143059 | JGI IMG/M metagenome (GOLD analysis project Ga0193741, IMG submission 143059) | Soil microbial communities from a riparian zone of the East river system, Colorado, United States - L2s2 | ecosystem: Environmental > Terrestrial > Soil > Riparian zone | place: USA: East River...
GAGCCGACGAGCTACTCGCCCAGCTACGTATAGACCGCCTAGCCGATCGTACGTTCGGCACCCTCAGCGAGGGCGAACGCAAGCGGGTACAGATCGCTCGTGCACTGATGACCGATCCCGAGTTGTTGCTCCTCGACGAGCCCGCCGCAGGCCTGGACCTGGCTGGCCGCGAGACGCTGGTCAACACGCTTGGCGAGCTAGCACAAGATCAATACGCACCCGCCACGGTGCTGGTCACCCATCACGTCGAGGAGATTCCAGCCGGCATCACCCACGTCCTGCTGCTCAAGGGCGGGAGCATCGTGGCCGATGGTCCGCTCCACGAGACCTTGACAGCCGACAACCTCACCAAGACCTTCGATGTCGAGCTGAGTCTGGCTGAGGCCGACGGCCGATGGACCGCGCGGGCTGTTTAGCCCGACTGGCACCATTGAGGCACAGAAATGACTGCGTCTGGAGACGACGATGGAGGTGAACTTGACCGACTGGCTGGGTGAGAACTCCTGGGCGATCTGGCTGAGTCTCGCGTTCCTCCTTGGCATCGCCGAGATCATGTCGCTCGATCTGGTTCTGATCATGCTTGCCGTGGGTGCGCTCGCCGGTGCCGTAGTTGCGATCCTGGCGCCTTCGCTTTGGTGGCTGCAGATCCTGACCGCGACCGCCGTCAGCATCAGCATGCTGTTGCTGTTGAGGCCAACCTTGCTCGCCAAGGTGCGCAACATGCCCGGCTATCGATCATCGGCGGCAAAGATGGTCGGCAGCAGCGGGGTGGCGATGTCGCAGATCGACAGGTCGGGCGGCGAGATCAAGGTGGATGGCCAGAGCTGGACGGCACGACCCTATTCCTCGGACGTGGTGATCGAGCAAGGCACCGAGATCGAGGTCTATGAGATCGACGGAGTCATTGCTGTCGTCTACCCGAAGCACGGGCAACTCCCCTAGAGAGAAGGAAGATCGTGGAGCTCGCATCCTTGATCGTCGTCTTGGCCGTCGCGCTGGCGGTGATCTTCTTCATAGCCAACGCGGTCCGGGTGATTCGCCAACAGCGAGTCGGCGTGGTCGAGCGGCTCGGTAAGTTCAAGCGCACGTTGGACCCGGGGCCCCATCTAGTAGTGCCGCTGTTTGACAAAGTCCGTTACAACATGGACATGCGGGAGAACGTGGTTCCGTTCCCGCCCCAGGGTGTGATCACCGAGGACAACTTGATGGTCAACATCGACTCGGTCATCTACTTCCAGATCATCGATCCGGTCCGTGCGGCGTACGAGGCCCAGGATTACATCAAGGCGATCGAGCAGCTGACCATGACCACCTTGCGCAACATCATCGGTGGGCTTGATCTCGAGGAGGCTCTGACCAGCCGCGAGGAGATCAACCAGCAGCTGCGCCTGGTCCTCGACGAGGCGACGGGTAAGTGGGGGATCAAGGTCAACCGCGTCGAGCTGCGTGCGATCGACCCGCCTGCCACGATCCGGGACGCAATGGAAAAGGGTGCTCGGGCAGAGCGGGACAAGCGGGCAGCAATCCTGACCGCCGAAGGTCAAAGGCAGTCGCAGATTCTGTCCGCGGGCGGTGAGAAGGAGTCCGCGATCCTGCGGGCACAGGGCGACCGCGAGGCGGCCGTGCTCCGAGCCCAGGCCGACCGGCAAGCGAAGATGCTCCGCGCCGAGGGCGAGGCCCAGGCGATCACCACCGTCTTCGGCGCCATTCATGCAGGTCAGCCTGACCAGGCGCTGCTCGCTTACCAGTACATGCAGATGCTGCCGGCGATCGCTCGCGGCGACGCCAACAAGGTGTGGGTCGTGCCCAGCGAACTGAACGACGCATTGAAAGGTCTCGGCAGCGTGGTCGGCAAGGCCGTCTCATCCGAAATTCCAACCGCCGCTCAGGGCGAGTTCAGCCCACCGCCTAAGATCGACGTGCAGAAAGAGGTTGAAAAGCAGCACGCCGAAGAGGAAGAAGCGTTGCGGCGTACGGTCGAGGAGGCTATCCAAGAGGCCCACGAGCTAGAGCGTCCGGTACGTCCTGAGTTGCCCGCGGCACTCGGAGCGCGCGAGGATGATGAGCCCCCCGCCTCGGCTACCCCGAACGGCCAATTTGAGCAGGAAAGCCAGCCGAACCTCAGGCAGTGAACTGGTTGGACCTTGTGGCGCTGCTCGGCGCCGGAGCGGCCGCGGGGCTGATCAACACTGTTGTCGGGTCGGGGACCTTGATCACATTTCCAACGCTGCTGGCCCTCGGCGTGCCACCAGTGACCGCCAACATCTCCAACACCGTTGGACTGGCGCCCGGCTCGCTCTCGGGCGCTTGGGCTACCGGCCGTGAGCTCACTGGTGAGCGCCGGCGCGTGCTCTGGCTGGGAACGGCATCCCTGCTGGGCGGCATCGCCGGTGCGCTGCTGCTGCTGTGGCTGCCCTCTGCGGCCTTTGACACCATCGTGCCCGTCCTGATCGGCATTGGCTGCGTGCTCGTCATACTGCAACCCCTCATCTCGAAAAGACTTGCAATCCGGCGCGCACGGCTTGGCCCCGACAGTGGGTCGGTGCATGGCCCTATTGTGTTGTGGCTAGCCGTCGGGCTCGTCGGCGTCTATGGCGGATACTTCGGGGCTGCCCAGGGAGTGTTGTTGATCGCGATCTTGGGCATCGGGCTGGCCGAGCCCTTGCTCAAGATCAATGCGATCAAGAACGTGTTGGCTACGATTGCCAATGCGATCGCAAGCGTGGTGTTCATCCTCGTCAGCCATGTGAATTGGCCGGCAGCGATCGCGATCGCCGTCGGATCGGTGCTCGGCGCCCAGGTTGGTGGCAGGGTCGGCCGCAGGCTGCCAGCGACGATCTACCGGGTGATCATCGTGGCTGTCGGTATCGCGGCGATCATCAGCCTGGTGAGTTGAGCGCCAATGCCAAGACCTCGGCGTGCGGCAGGTTTGCTGCGGTCCGCCCGGCCATGGCGATCTTGCTCCCGCGGATCCCGCTGCCGACGACGATCATGTCGAGCCGGGCGACCGCTTCATCAATCAGGATCGGCCAACTGGCTGGCAGGCCGATGGGAGTGATGCCGCCGTACTCCATGCCCGTTCCTCGCACCGCGTCGTCCATCCCGGCAAAGGAGATCTTGCGAACGTCGAGCCGCTTTCGGATCACCCGATTGACATCGGCTCTATCGGTGGCCCGCACCAGACACGCTGCCATCACCGACGCGTCGGCACGCCGGCCGGCCACCACCACACAGTTGGCCGAGACCTCCGGCGGCACGTCGTACGCCGCACAGAACGCGGCCGTGTCCGCTTGGCTGGGGTCGATGGACGCCACGAGACACTCCAGTCCGAGGCTTGAAATTGCGTCCCTGACGGGCGGCGCCAAGAGTTCTGAATGGTCAAGCGCTGGCTGCCAATCCAGAGTTCCGACGATGTGCATGAGAGGAAGATCATATGAGGCTCACCATCAGTGACGCTTCAGACCCTCGGCTAGCCGACTATGTCAGCCTCCGGGACGCCGCGCTCCGCAGCCATCTGGAGTCCGACCAAGGCCTCTTCATTGCCGAGGGGGCAAAGGTGATCCGTCGCGCCGTAGACGCCGGCTACCGGCCCCGGTCCTTCCTACTGGCCGAGCGCTGGCTGGAGGGATTGCACGACGTGCTCACCCGCTGGCCTGCCGCGCCCGTCTACATCGTCACTGAGGATCTGGCAGAGCAGGTCACGGGTTTCCACGTGCATCGCGGCGCATTGGCTTCCCTGCACCGCGAGCAGCGGCACAGCGTCGAGGAACTCCTGGCACAGCAGCGGCTCGTCGTACTGGAAGACATTGTTGATCACACCAATGTGGGAGCGATCCTGAGGAACGCTGCTGGCCTGGGGTGGGACGGTGCTTTGCTGTCGCCGCGAGCGGCCGATCCGCTGTACCGTCGATCGATCAAAGTGAGCATGGGTGCGGTCTTTTCGCTACCTTGGGCCCGTTTGGTCGACTGGCGTAACGCGCCTCACCTGTTGAGCGCGGCAGGCTTCCTCACCGTGGCGCTGAGCTTGGCTCCAGATGCCGTTGAACTCAGCGAACTCGCCGCAACGATCACATCACAGAGTCGAATTGCTGTGCTGCTCGGCACTGAGGGCGCCGGACTCTCAACGCGTTGGTCGGACGGCGCGGCAGTCAGGGCCCGTATTCCCATGTCTGCGGCCATCGATTCACTCAATGTGGCAGCCGCGGGTGCAATCGCTTGTTACGCGCTGTCGGCGCGGGGTCTGACTGGCCAGTCCTCGGGATAGAGGTCGGCTGCATCCTCATGTAATGCGTAGAGCTTCTTGCGAGCCCGCCCTGAGAGCCGGTCGCCGAACACGATGCCGTTCAGATGGTCTGTTTCGTGCTGCAGGCAGCGAGCAAGCAGGCCGGTGCCCACCACCTCGACACTCTCGCCGTTCTGATCGACGCCTCGGCAGATGGCACGGTCGGGTCGGGCCAACTCCATGTAAGCGCCCGGCAAGGACAGACAGCCCTCGTCGCTGGCGTGCAGCTTGCGCTCTTTGCCTTCCGGCAGGCTGACCTCGGCATTGCACATCACACCGACATGCCTGACGTGGTCCTCGTCAGGGCAGTCGTAGATGAACACGGCCAGATCGGCGCCCACCTGGGTCGCCGCTAGTCCGACTCCCTCCGCCGCATACATCGTGGCGAACATGTTTTGCACCAGTTCAAGCAGTTCATCATCGAAGGCCGTTACCCGACGGGTCGTCCGGTGCATGATTGGGTTTCCCCAGCGGAGGATTGGGAGGATTGTTCCGCCAGTCCTCAACTCATCCACGGTCCTGATCTGAGAGGGCACGCCGGTGAGGGTACCGCGTGGCGCGCTTGGAATACGCACCCCGGTGTTTCAGAGTGGTCAGGTGGCCGAGAAGGACTTGCCGCCGCGGTTCGAGGCACTGCTGAACGGCTACTTGCGGCATCTGGGAGCCCAGCGAAACCTCGCTGAGCACACCGTACGCGCCTATCGGACCGACCTGCTGAACCTGTTCACCCATCTGGGTCGGCTCGGCATCGATTCGTTGGACAGCGTCGACCTGAGGGCGCTGCGCAGTTGGCTGGCCAAGCAGCACAGCCTCGGACACGCTCGCGCGACTCTGCAACGCCGAGCGGCCGCAGCACGAGTGTTCTTCGCTTGGGCGCAGGAGACCGGCCAGACCGCCAGAAATCCGGCCGCCAATCTTCGCTCGCCCAAGATCAGTCGCATACTGCCGCCAACCCTGGAAGCCGCAACTGCAGCTCAGATGCTCGATGGGGCGGTCGCCGCAGTTGGAGACGCCGGGGGACCGGTTGCCGCCCGTGATGCCGCGGTCTTGGAGGTCCTGTACGCCACCGGAATCCGAGTATCCGAGTTATGCGGTCTCGACCTGGGTGATCTTGATCGGGAGCGCCGTGTGATCCGAGTTTTCGGCAAAGGGCGCAAGGAACGAACCGTCCCACTCGGTGCGCCTGCCTTGCGCGCCCTGGAGGCCTGGCTGGGGAAGACACGACTCCAGCTGGAAACGGCTGACTCGGGACAAGCCATGTTCCTCGGCGAGCGCGGCAAGCGGGTCGACCCGCGTGTCGTGCGCCGGATTGTTCATCGCTCCCTTCAGATGACTCAGGGAGCGCCCGACCTCGGCCCGCACGGGCTTCGGCACGCGATGGCGACCCACCTGCTGGAAGGCGGGGCTGACCTGCGCAGCGTGCAGGAGATGCTCGGGCACGCTTCACTGGCCACCACGCAGATTTACACCCACGTGACGAACGAGCGGCTGCGCTCGGCCTTTGAACAGGCTCATCCCCGGGCCTGAGAAAGCGCTCTGCGAGCGTCGGTAGGCGCCCGCTGGTGATCGGAGGAGCGATGAGCGGAACATGCTTTTCGTTTCGCGAAGAGTGACGACGGCACCAGCTTCCAGGGGCGCCGCGCGAGCAGAGGAAACGCACCGCTGTCACAGCCAGCTCATCGGGTTGCTGAGACGTCCATCGAGCCACACCATGAGGTGTAAGTGGCAGCCGGTCGAGAGACCGGTACTCCCGACCTCGCCGATCAGCTGTCCCCGGCTCACTCGCTGACCCGGCTGAACCAGATAGCGGGCAGCGTGGTTGAAGGCGGTCTCCACATGAACGCCATCCACGCTGCCGTGGCTGAGGAACAGCCGATTGCCGTAAGCAGAATTGAAGAATGCCCGGGTAACCACGCCCGCGTGAGGCGCACGAATGGTCGTGCCGCAAGCGGCGCCAAAGTCAGTGCCGTCGTGCAGTTTCCAGATCTTGAGGACTGGATGGAGACGCATCCCGAACTCGGAACTCACAACACCCGGCACCGGATGGAGGAAGCCGTGGCGGCCCGGCCGTCCAGGCGGGCTGACGATGGCTCCTGCCTGAGTCGTCGAGGCGGTCACACGCGCGCGAGCCTGAGCCGCGCGCTGCACTACCTCACGCTGAGACTCAGCCACCAGCCGCAGCCGGCCACCGCGACCGCTGAGCAGGAGCAGCGGGTCGAGATAACGCTTGCCCTCCCGGAGGCCCCAGTGCAGGCACCCGCGACAATGCCCGCTCGTTCCGAGGAAGCCGATCACTTGTCGGAGCGCGACCCGATCGCCGACGCGCAGCGTGGTGACCACGGGCTCATACGTGGTGCGGACCGAGCCGTGGTCAATGCTGACGACGGGTTTGCCGGCAATCGAGCCAGCAAAGGTTATCGTGCCGCTCGCCGCGGCCAAGACGGCCTCACCTGGCTTGGCGAGAAGATCAACACCGCGATGCCCGGAGACCCAGGCGAGTGCTGGCGGAGCGAACACTCGCTGCACCACGGGTAAACCGTGGAGCGGCCAACCGGCGGGTGTGGGCATTAATGGAGCAGCGACGGCCGAACCCGGAATTGCGAGCACGCCGAGGCAAACCGCCACGAAGATCATGACTCGAAGGTGTCGACGGAGCACTCGCATAGCGGCAGTCTCTGGACGCCGGCCAGAATCGTGCAGCCTCTAGCAAATCTGTGGACGACGGTCGAAACCACTGTCCGCCTGTGTAAGGGCTGCTGCTATGGCTCTTCACGGGCTGCAGGTCAACGAAGTGCGTGAGCACCAACCGTGGCATAGACTCACGGGTGCAGATCTGCCATCAGGTCTGACTTCGCATGCTCGCGTACCGGCTCCGGTCCGGGCGGCACATTCGGTCTCGACCTGCCAAGACACCAGGTCGAGTGTGTGTCGGGCGAGCATCAGGCAGCGCCGAAGGGTTCGGTGCTGAACAACCGTACGCCGGCGAGATGCACGTGCCGGCAAGGAAGGAACGCGGCCATGGCCGTCGTCACTACACGACAGCTCCTGGAGAGCGGTGTCCACTTCGGACACCAGACCCGCCGTTGGAATCCGAAGATGAAGCGATTCATCTTCACCGAACGCAACGGCATCTACATCATCGACCTGCAGCAGTCGCTGACCTACATCGACCGCGCGTACGCGTTCGTCAAGGACACCGTCGCCCGTGGCGGCCAAGTGCTCTTTGTCGGCACCAAGAAGCAGGCCCAAGAGGCAATCGCCGAGCAGGCGACGCGGGTCGGCATGCCGTACGTGAACCAGCGTTGGTTGGGCGGCATGCTGACCAACTTTCACACTGTGATCAAACGCATCCAGCGGCTCAAGGAGCTGGAAGGGCTTGACTTCGACGACATTGCCGCCTCCGGTCTCACCAAGAAGGAGCTGCTGGGGTTGCGCCGGGAGAAAGAGAAACTGGAACGCACCCTGGGCGGCATTCGGGATATGACAAGGACTCCTCAAGCGGTCTGGATCGTCGACACCAAGAAAGAGCATCTGGCGGTCGATGAGGCTCGCAAGTTACGGATTCCGGTGATCGCGATCCTCGATACCAACTGCGACCCTGACGAGGTCGACTTTGCGATCCCGGGGAATGACGACGCGATTCGCTCGGTGTCATTGCTCACACGGGTGCTAGCCGACGCCGTCGCGGACGGCCTGATGGCCCGCTCCGGTGCGCAGACGGGGACAGAGGCGGAGGTTGAGCCGATGCCGGACTGGGAGCTCGAGCTGCTCGGCGCCACCCAGGAGCCGGCACCAGCCACGCCGCATGACATACCGGCGGCTGATGCCCCTCCGGTGCCAGGCGAGGAGCAGCCCGAGGAAGCAGCGCTCGAGGCCGAGGAGGATGCGGACAAGGAGCTGGATTCGGAGCTTCAGTCCGACAACCCGGATCCGGAAAACGTCTACGACCCCGAGAAGGGCTCGACTCACGGCTGAACGCCCATCAGATCAGAAAGAACGAGGACCACGTAACTCATGGCAATGATCTCCGCTGCTGAAGTGAAGAAACTCCGCGACGCCACCGGCGTGGGCATGATGGACTGCAAGCGGGCCCTGACCGAAGCTGACGGCGATTTCGACAAGGCAGTCGAAGTCCTGCGAGTAAGCGGTCAGGCCAAAGCGGCCAAGCGTAGCGCTGAGCGTACGACAGCGAACGGGTTGGTAGCTTCCATCGATGGCGCCCTGCTCAAGCTGGGGGCCGAGACGGACTTTGTCGCCAAGAACGATGCCTTTCAGGCGTTGGCCGCCGATGCCGTGAAGGCGGTGGCGGCGAGCAAGGCCGACGGTGTGGAGGCAGCAAATGCGGCCGTCTTGCCCTCGGGTCAGACCGTCGGCGAGGCGGTTGAGGAGCTGGCAGTCAAGATCGGCGAGAAGCTCGAAGTGAGCGCTGCCGCCTACTTCGACGGTCAGACCGCGGTCTACCTGCACCGCCGGGCGTCGGATCTTCCACCACAGGTGGGAGTGTTGGTCGAGTACGAGGGAACCAACGAGTCAGCCGCCCGCGGCGCCGCAATGCAAATTGCCGCGATGCGCCCTCAGTACCTCAGCCGAGATGACGTTCCGGCCGAACTGGTGGAGAACGAACGGCGGATCGCCGAGGCAACGGCGAAAGAGGAGGGCAAGCCTGAGCAGGCTGTTCCCAAGATCGTCGAGGGCCGTGTGAACGCTTACTTCAAAGACATCGCGCTGCTCGATCAACCCTCCGTCACCGATAGCAAGATTCCGTTTGGCAAGCAGCTTGACCAGGCAGGGATCAAGGTCTTGCGGTTCGTACGCTTCGAGGCGGCTGGGGCGCAATAGTTTCGCGCCGGCCGGCGCCTAACTCCGAGCTGCGAGTGTCGGTATTGCGCGAGCAGCTCACAAAGAACGCAGAGCTGCGAGTGTCGGCATTGCGCGAGCAGCTCACAAAAGAACCGAGAGAGGAACGCGACGAGTGAACGGTCCGTACAAGCGCGTGATGTTGAAGCTCTCGGGTGAGGTGTTCGGTGGGGGCAAGCTCGGAATCGACCCGGACGTCGTCGCGGGACTCGCTAAGCAGATCGCCATTGTGGTCCAGACGGGGGTCCAGGTGGCGGTCGTCACTGGCGGCGGCAACTTTTTTCGCGGCGCCGAGCTGCAACAGCACGGCATGGAACGCGACCGGGCGGACTACATGGGCATGCTCGGCACGGTGATGAACTGCCTGGCTCTGCAAGACTTTCTGGAAAAGGTCGGCGTTCAGACACGAGTGCAAACTGCAATCACCATGGGCCAGGTGGCCGAGCCTTATATCCCGCGGCGCGCCGAGCGGCATCTCGAGAAGGGTCGCGTCGTCATCTTCGGCGCTGGCTCCGGGATGCCGTACTTCTCCACCGACACAGTGGCGGCTCAGCGAGCCCTCGAAATCAGTGCCGAGGTCCTGCTGATGGGGAAGCAAGGTGTCGATGGGGTGTATTCGGCCGACCCGCGTAAGCACCCTGACGCGATCAAATTCGACGAGCTGACTTATGACGAGTACCTGTCACGGAACCTCAAGGTTGCGGATGCGACGGCGATCAGCATGGCCCGCGACTACAAGCTCCCTATGATCTTTTTCAGCCTTGACACCGACGGCACAATCGTTCGCGTGGTGTCGGGTGAGAAGATCGGAACGATCGTCCACGCTTAAGGAGAAGAACAGCTGTGATCGCCGACATCATGCGTGAGGCCGAGGTCAAAATGGCGAATGCGGTCGAATACACGAAGGAAGAGTTCGCAGCGATTCGCACCGGTCGGGCGCACCCAGCAATCTTCGCCAAGCTGACCGCCGACTACTACGGCTCGCCGACACCGCTCCAGCAACTTGCCACCTTCCATGTGCAAGACGCCCGTATTGTGCTGATCACCCCCTACGACAAGTCCGCGATGGCCAACATCGAGAAGTCCATCCGCAACTCAGACATCGGGGTGAATCCGTCCAACGACGGCACCACCATCCGAGTCACGCTTCCCGAGCTCACCGAGGAGCGGCGCAAGGAATACATCAAGTTGGCCAAACACAAAGCCGAAGACGCCCGGATCTCAGTCCGCGGCGCTCGACGTACGGCCAAGGAGGCCCTGGACCGAATGGTCAAGGACAAGGAAGTCGGTGAGGACGAGGTGGTGCGAGCGGAGAAACAGCTCGACACCGCAACGCGAAAGCACGTCGATGAGATTGACGAAGTGCTCAAGCACAAGGAAGCCGAACTGCTTGAAGTTTGAGGAGCTGCTCGCGCGATTGCCGACGCTCTGCAGCTACAGTCAAATCTGATGACTGAGACACCGGCGGCGCCGGCGCAGACACACGGCCGCGCAGGGCGTAATTTGCCGGCCGCCATCGGCATCGGTGTCGGACTTGGCGCGTACGTCGTGCTCAGCCTGGTGTACCTCAAGCCTGCTTTCGTTGCCCTGGTCGCTGTGGCACTGGTACTGGCTACGGTCGAGCTGCACGAGGCACTGAAGAAGCAGGGTATGACCTCGGCGATCATCCCGATCGCGATCGGCAGCGTCGCCATCGCATTTGGCTCCTATTTCGCGGGGCGGCAGGAGCCGGTGGTCTTCTCAACTACCAGCGTGCTACTGGCCTCCTTGGCGCTGACGGTGCTGGCCAGCCTGATCTGGCGGATGCCGAAGGGCGCCGCGGGATACGTTCGCGACGTCGCTGCCAGCATGCTGATCATCGGGTACGTGCCGTTCCTCGGCTCGTTCGCAGCCTTGATGCTCGCCGAGGAGCAGGGCAGTGCTCGCGTGGTGACTTTCCTGCTGATCGTCGTCATGAACGACACCGGCGGCTACGTGGCAGGGGTGCTGTTCGGCAAACATCCGATGGTGCCCAAGATCAGCCCCAAGAAGTCGTGGGAGGGTCTGGCCGGGTCGCTGATCTTCGGCACGGCTGCCGGCGTCTGCATGGCCCTTTTCGTTCTTGATGTCCCGTTCTGGGTGGGCATCGTTCTCGGCGTAAGCCTGGTTGCTGCCGGCAGCTGCGGCGACCTGATCGAATCGATGATCAAGAGGGATCTGGGGATCAAGGACATGAGCTCCTTCCTACCCGGGCATGGCGGGGTGATGGATCGGCTTGATTCGCTCCTCGTCGCCGCCCCGCTCGCCTGGCTGATCATGTATCTCCTGGTTCCAGGTGGATGAGGGCTTGCTGAGGCCGTCGCTGCCGGTTGATTACTGCCAAGATTGGCGCCGTGACAGAACTCGACCCGACCCTTTATGAGCTGGCTGAGGCCTTCGGCGTAGCCACCGAGTACTGGGACTGGCAGGGCCGGCACATCTCCGTCGATCGCGCCATTGTTGTCGCTGTTCTCGCCGCTCTCGACATTGACGCGTCGACACAGGAAGCGGCTGCCGCAGCACTGGCGAACCATCACCGCTATCCGTGGACAAAAATGCTGCCGTTCTGCATGACGGTTCGGCAGCACCGCACCGCCTCGGTGTGGGTCCATGTGCCGCACGGCAGCCCGGTCCGCATCTGGATTGAACTCGAGACGGGTGAGACTCGTCACGAGCTCCGACAGCTGGAGAACTGGGCGCCACCGCGGGAGATCGATGATGGCTGGGTCGGTGAGGCGTCTTTCGAGGTCCCAGCCGATCTGCCACTCGGCTACCACACCCTGCTGGCCGTCAGCGGCGAGCGGGAGTCATCCATGCCGTTGATCATCACGCCGGAGTGGCTGGGAATTCCGGAACGGATGGGCCAGCGCCGCGCTTGGGGATTGGCAACTCAGCTTTACAGCGTGCGCTCACAGCAGTCCTGGGGGATGGGCGACCTGACTGATCTGGAAGATCTGGCCGTGTGGTCGGCCGCGGAGCACCAGGCAGATTTCGTGCTCATCAACCCACTACATGCGGCCGAGCCGGTGCCGCCCATCGAGCCGTCCCCTTACCTGCCGAGCAGCCGCCGCTTTGCCAACCCGCTCTACCTGCGACTAGAACGCATCCCGGAATACGCCATAGCCACTGCGGCGCAGCGAGCGGAGCTTGACAAGATCAGGACTCGGCTGCTCGACGAGCTTGATCAGTGGAGCCAGATCGACCGTGATCGATCATGGAAGGCAAAGCGGCAGGCGCTCGAGATCATCTACTCGATACCGCGTACGCCGGGACGGGAGGCCTCCTTTGCTGCCTACCAGCGCCGTGAGGGAAGCGGCTTGGAGCGCTTCGCGACTTGGGCAGCCCTGTCCGAGCAACACGGCCGGAGCTTCCAAGACTGGCCAGCTGAAATGCAGGATCCGGCATCTCCAGCCGTCGCGGACTTCGCCGCTGCGAATGCCGCCAAGATCAACTTCCAGTGCTGGCTGCAGTGGCTGATGGAGGAGCAGCTCGCCGGCACCCAGCAGGCGGCTGTGCGAGCCGGCATGGCGCTTGGCGTGATGCATGACCTGCCAGTAGGGGTGAGCACCCGTGGCGCGGATGCCTGGAGCCTGCAAGACAGTTACGCGACAGGCGTCTCGGTCGGCTGCCCGCCGGATCCGTTCAACCAGCAGGGGCAGAACTGGAATCAGCCACCATGGCGGCCTGATCGCCTCGCCGCCACTGCGTACGCGCCCTTCCGTGACACGGTATCAACGATCTTGCGGCATTCCGGCGGCCTGCGTGTTGATCATGTCATCGGACTGTTCCGACTGTGGTGGATCCCCGCAGGTATGCGCCCCACGCAGGGCACGTACCTCCGCTACGACCACGAGGCCATGATCGGCATTCTCGCGCTCGAGGCGCATCGGGCAGGCGCAGTGGTGGTTGGCGAAGATCTGGGAACTGTGGAGCCTTGGGTGCGCGACTACCTGCGGGAACGCGGCATCTTAGGGACATCGATCTTGTGGTTCGAATTCGATTGGGATGGCGACGGTGCTCCGCTGCCGCCTGAGAAGTGGCGCGAATACTGTCTGGCCTCGGTCACCACCCATGATCTGCCGCCCACTGCGGGCTACCTAGTCGGTGACCATGTCAAACTCCGTGATCAGCTTGGCATCCTGACTCGATCGCTGGACGAAGAACTGGAAGCCGAGGAAGCCGACCGCGAGGCGTGGCTGAAGGCCCTTCGATCTTGGGGAGCGATGCAGGCCGACGCCGGGATTGAGGAAACCGTCGAAGCCCTGCACCGCTGTCTGACCTGGACACCCTCGCGGCTGCGCTGCTTGTCCCTGGCAGACGCCGTAGGTGAGCGTCAGTTACAGAACCAGCCCGGGACGGTCGACGAATATCCGAACTGGCGAGTCCCGCTGACAGGGCCTGACGGCTCACCGGTGATGCTGGAGGACATCTTCAGCAATCAGCGGGCCGCGAGTCTCGCCAAGATCATGAGCAGCGGCGCAGGACACTATTAGCTGCGGGGCCTCACCGGGGAGCGAGGTCGGTCATGCTCCCCTCAACCGCCTGGCGTACGGCATCTGCCTCTTCCTGAGTCAGAATGCCTAACTGCACCGCCTGATCCAGATACGCGTCCAGCGCAGCCGGGCCTTCCGCCTCGTACGCCGCACGGACCTCGTCGAGAGCAGCTTTGATCTGGGCCTCGTCGACGCCGAGCATCTCGGCCAACATCTTGATCAGTGCCGCCTCCTGCGCACCCTGGTCGGGGCTTGTTGGCCAGTCCGGTCGCTCAGTCCCCGGCGGGGGATCGCCGGGCGCGGGGCTACTGGGCGTGCTCGTCGGGTAGGGGGCCGGTGTGATATCTGCGGACGCCACGCTCGCCGCTCCGAGACCTGCACCAAGCACGAGCATGCCTGAAGCTATTGCGACGGCAGTCTTGATCGAAGCCACGTTTTGTTGCTCCCTTTCATTGGTACCCAAAAATGTGCTGTCGAAAGGGTGGAGCGCCAACCTGTCAAAACCCTGGGTGAAACCTGGCAGCCAGCTGGCAAGATGAGTCGCCCCGCTGGCCTCGATAGGGTCGAAGAGTGGCCGGTGAGTTGGTTACGGCAGACAGCGAGCGACAGCCAAAGAAGGTCAACCAGAGCCTGCTGACCGTGCTGATCGCGTTCCTGGCCAACCTGCTGATCGCAATCGCCAAATCGATTGCCGCCGCGATTACCTCGTCGGCATCGATGCTCGCCGAGGCCGCGCATTCCTGGGCGGATGCTGGCAACGAGATCTTTCTGCTGGTGGCTGACCGGCGATCGGACCGCGAGCCGGACAGCCGGCACCCGATGGGCTTCGGGCGAGAGGCCTACGTCTGGTCGATGTTCGCCGCGTTTGGACTTTTCACCGCCGGCGCGGTTGTGTCGATCTGGCGCGGCATCCAGAAGCTGATCGAACCAGAGGAAGCTTCGAACTTTCTTGTCGCCTATGTCGTCTTGGCGATTGCCTTCGTACTCGAAGGCGTTTCGTTTCTGCGGGCTATGACCCAGTCTCGGCGCATGGCCGCAGCACGCGATCAGACCATCACGAATTTTGTGCTGAACACCTCGGATCCCACCTTGCGCGCTGTCTTCGCTGAGGACGCTGCCGCGCTGGTTGGCATCACGATTGCGGTGATTGGTATTGGGCTCCATCAGGCGACGGGTTCGCCGACACCCGACGCGATCGGCTCGATCCTGGTCGGCGTACTCCTTGCAGTCATCGCGGTCTTTCTGATCGACCGCAACCGCCGCTTCCTGGTTGGAGAGGTCGTTCGCCCTGAGATCCGGCAGCAGGTGCTCGGTGCTCTCTTGGAACGCCCTGACATCGACCGGATCACCTACCTGCACCTGGAGTACGTCGGCCCGGGTCGCCTCTACCTGGTTGCTGCGGTCGACATGGCAGGCGACGACGTGGAACCCAGCCTGGCCATTCGGTTGCGCCGGGTGGAGCGCGAGCTGGAGCAACAGGACCACATTGAGGAGGCGGTGCTAACCCTTGCAACACCGGACGAATTGTCGATCACGCCCTAGTGCCCCCCTCAGACTTTGATTACGGTGTTGCCGGTGATCTTGACGGTTTTGGAGATGCTGTTGTTCGACTCGACAGCCTCGGCAAACCAGTTCTTGGGGTCGGTCCTGACTCGAACCTTGTAATTCCCGTCCGCAAGGCCGTTGATCTTGATCCACTGATAGGGCAGGCTCGCCGCGTACGTGTCGGCCCAGCCAACGCTTACGCCGGTCTTGATGCTCAGAGAGGATTCGGTGCCGCATCCCTTGTAGCGGGGGCTTTGACGGGCATTGGGGAGGGTCAGGTTGTAGACAGTGTTGTCGAAGAAGCAGAAACCTGTTTTGGCTCCAGAGCCCGCGATAGGGCCTTCAGTGCCATCCGCATTGAGGTTGCGGATCTCGAACTCTTGCAGCTTGAAGATGTGCCA
>Ga0193741_1000237_pt1 | contig 15539 bp, 17 predicted proteins | sample L2s2metaG_FD_143059 | JGI IMG/M metagenome (GOLD analysis project Ga0193741, IMG submission 143059) | Soil microbial communities from a riparian zone of the East river system, Colorado, United States - L2s2 | ecosystem: Environmental > Terrestrial > Soil > Riparian zone | place: USA: East River...
GTGCTTCCTTTATTCAGAAGCGATTGGAATAATTATATATTCTCTATCCCTTAACTTCCAAAGGATTTGATTATTCTCGATTGCTTTTGTAGAATCAGATTCAGATTCGATTACCTTCTGTAAATCTTTGAAAGTCACTAATAGTAACAGTGTTAGTAAAGCTTTTAGTTTTTGCTCTCTACCCGATTTGTAGATGCTTTGTATATATCTACTTGTTACATCCGATACTCTAGAATTAATACTCTAGTCATGTCTACTACTAAAAAGTAGCCATATCCTTCTTAGCTCAAATATACGTATACTTTCATATTCTCATTTACTACGAAAAAAACAACTGTCTTAATGGCAGCCGTGTTAGCAGTCGCAACAGTCCTAGCAGCTGGATTAACAGTACTTCCAAGCTCAGTACAAGAAGCGCAAGCAAACCCATGTTCTGCAAATTCAAATGGGAACTCTGAGACAGGCAGTACTGGCGGACAGGGAGGATCTGTTTCTACTTCTGAGCAGAACTGTGACTTTACCGGCCCAATAGAATTTGACGAGGATTAGAACAACCTAACCTCACCCATTTTTTTTGAATCATTAAAAGATGAACTATGGTCTTGTATGTACAAAATGTACACTCTCTAGCTTAGAACTACTTTTATCCACCAAAAACATTAGCATTATGTTGGTGTAGGTTATCTAACGGACTGCCGGACAGGTTGTTTTCTTTATTCTACACCAACAAATCATCAGATACTGTAGTTTCTATCGATATACCCTAGAATGCAAGCATCTCGACTGTCTTAGTAGAACCAGATTCAGATTCGATTACCTTCTGGAGATCTTTGATTGTCACTACTTGATGTAAGCGCTAGGAAAGCTTTTAGTTTTTGCTAATATGATCATGATCCGATGGTAAATCTGAATGACTACTTGATGTTGAATAGTAATACGATAGTAGATCTGGTGAATAAAAAATATGTTCCGGCTGAGATGACAAAGGAACCAACTTTTGAGGCGCTCGCGGAAATACTGCAGGGAATATTTATAGTTCGATATGGCAGCGAGATAGGAACAAGAGATCAAGCTCACAACGTTCTTGCAATGGCCATGATTTATTCAATGTGGTGTGGATGGCTTTCCCAAACAAAAACAAATAGAGGTGAGTACACACAGGAGTTGGCTGACAGGTTTAAGAAGTTAATAGTTGATGCTTTTGATATTGGCCAGAATTACTCAAATGATCAACCCTAGACCTAAAGTTTTTGTTCTTTTATCTTTTCTTATATAGATTGTATATATCCGTTTAATATGTCCGATAGTCTAGATCTTTTACTCTAGTTATGTCTACTACTAAAGAGTAGCAATATCCTTCTCACTTCAAATATAGGATACTTTCGTTACCATTTCAATGACTACAAAGAAAACAACTGTCTTAATGGCAGCCGTAATAGCAGCCGCAACAGTCCTAGCAGCTGGATTAACAGTACTTCCAAGCACTGTACAAGAAGCACAAGCAAATCCATGTAGTAACAATGCAGACGGCGGCGATATTGAAGACTCAGATAGTTCAGGAGGCGGAGGGACTGTTACAACTAATGACGAACAGGAATGTACCTTTATCGGCAACCTAGAAGACGCATTTGAAGAGGATTAAGAATAACCTAAACTTGAACCTCACCCATTTTTTTTGAATCATTAAAAAGGTTAGTCAAAAGACACCGTTTGTGGTTGTAGTCTCTTCTTGTTCTGCTTCTTCGCCTGTCGCTTCTATCCTCTCATCTAACTTGTGCATTGTATCTATCTCTTCTTGTTTTTGATTTACGTACTTGATTGCGTCTGTTATGACAACTCCGTTAGTAGTTAGATCCATGATATACTTGTAACAATCATTTGCAATAGCTCGAGCTTGTAATTTTTGTTTTAGGATCGGCTGCTGTCTCTGCTATTTCCAGCGTTTGTTTAAGGTTTAGCTTCATGCCTGTCATACATTTCTGATATTCTTCTGGTACCACCTCATGAATGTGATGCTGCAGGTTCTCTTGGGCCTGATTTCTGATAATAACAACATCCTTGCATATTACAGATTTATCGACCTGTAATTTGCGGGCAATTTCTGACTGATTAGTTTCCCCTTTGCTGAGCATCTCTAACACTTTAGCTCTACGCCAATCAATTTGTTCTTGTTGTTTCTGCGAGCTCAAAGGTTTCTACGATTCACTCTAGGATTTAGATAGCGTTGCCATACATATGATTTTTTATTTCTTATACTAACGTGAAGATTCGAAACAGCTTAAGCTTAGAGAACTTGGGAAAATGATTAAAGGTCGCTATGGTTAGCCAAAAATCATGGTTGAAGTAGGTATAGCCGAGTACTTCGGAATGGCAGAAGCATTGGGTATAATAGCTACAATGATTGTTGTTCTGTACTTTTCAAGAAAACAAATGCAGGCACTATCTGTTGACATAGAAACAAAGATTCTCAATGATTTGGACGAAAGAATACACGGAATTACCCAGATGGGAGTTGAGCGCCCAGAACTGGTTAAAGTGGTAAGCAATGTTCCATCAGATTACTCTTCACCGTATATACCATTCGCTTACCATATTCTGTACACGCTTGCACATGTATTTCACATGCGGCAAAGAGGTGTAGTATCCGATAATGAGTGGAATGGATGGTTACGATGGATGAAAAGCGCTTTTGAACGAGGCACGATAGCAGATATATGGAAAAATAACATAGAGATGGAGAAGTGGTTCGATCCTGCCTTTCAGGAGTTCATTGATAAGGAACTAGCTAAAAAATAACGGAGAAGCAAAGCAAGCGACTTGACCTAACTTAACTTACTTGGCTCGCTTTCTCTTCTTCGCACTGGTGCGGTTCACTGGTTCCTTTGCTTTAGTGGGATGTGCTTGCCATTTTCGGATATGTGTGTGTCGTCAAAATATATTTCGGCATTACATTCTCTGCAATTGTAATAGCGCCGGTGTAGAGCTTTCCATTCTGCGCAACTGTGTGGGTCGTCACTTCCTTCCTGTAATGGCATTTTCTTACCTGTGTGGTGGCTGACTACATCATTGCTAAAGTGTATGGATTCTCCGCATAGTTTGCATTGTGTCATGTTGTTGGATGTTCACCTCCTGCGTGCCTGCCTGTTGTCGCCATTAATCAATGGCAGCCGGGTTGTACTAGCGAACTACTTACTCAGGTCTGGTGTAAAGCTAAAGCTGAAGCCACCCAAGGGATAGCAACACGACAAGCACCACCAGAGCAAGCCCCGCAAGAATCCACACAAGCCCAACGGCCCGGATTGCCCATCTTTCCGATTGCGAAGAACCCACCAAGCGTTTCATCATTAGGCGGTTCAAGTGTAAAGTCAAAAGAGCAAAACGCTTTGCAAAAGCTGCAAGCAGTAACAGAGCTAAGGAAGCCAGTTTAATAAGCTCTCTAGTGATACTTAACATACTTAACATTGGGCATTTTTCATATTAATATTTCTGGGATTTTTACCCCTTTTCACGCTCATATTTTCCACGCGCTAGGTATAATGTAAAATGGTCTAAAGTTAAGGAAGTTAAGTATCCTAGTGATTTGAGTAACAAAGTGAGGACTAAAGGGTTGATTGCCCTTCCTGAGTCCCGGTAAAGTCCGTCAACTTATGGCCTTTCCAGTAATATCGCCAATCCGCATCCGTACCCTGGGCATCCTTAAAGCCGAACTCTCTTTTTAGCTTCCGACTAAAGGTATGCTCAGGGCCTGAAATTATTGACATTATATTATTGGCGTTTCACAAAAAGGGAGGAATCATGTTACTTGTTTTTCAGTTAACTGGCGGCACATAAAAGGAAGGATCGCTGTTTTCCATTTCCTGTAAGTAGGCGGCTCTGTCTCCACCATCGTGTTGTGCCATATAAGTAGAGAAAGCTTTTAGTTTTTTGTTTGTGAAAATGATGGGAGTTGCTTTTTGTTCAGTACCAAACCATCGTTATATTTTTATCGTTTCAATCGCATGAAGAAATCATTGGAGTCAAATCAAACCCCCACGGACAAAGATGAGACTAGGAAGAAGTCTGTGGAAGACAAGGATGATTTGATTTTTGAACTAATAAAAAGAAGATACGATGGTGTCTTACAAAATATCAATGCTTTAGATACCAAAGCGGCCAGCTTGATCGGATTTGTTGCTGTAGTCGTGGGTCTGATAGTAGGCGGAAGCACATTTGATTTTTCCAAAATAGCCAAATCATTTGCCCTTTATATTCCGTATTTTGCAAGCGTAGTTTTATTGCTTGGTTCGATTTACTTTGGGTTGAAGGCGCTTAAAGAAAAGCGAAACTTCCTAATTGCTCCAGATGTTAATATTCTGCTTGGAAGATATGCGAAGTCTGATGTTTCGTATTCACGTGTTTTACAAACAACCGGTAGGGCGATGGTCGATGCTGGGCCAAATCTCTTGCATTTGAACTAGTTACCAAAAAAACACACTTTGTATATCAACACAGTATCTCTCCTGAAGGTCACTTCACTATAGAAAAAGTTGAGGGTTCACCGAGGGATAAAAAGGGGGTGCAAAAAAGTGCTGTTGATTATTCGATGCTCGTGAAAGACGAAAAATTTGTAATTTTATCAAAGGATAAGAAATTCATGGCATTATCAAAAAACATAGGAAAGGAATACGAACAGGGATTTTCTCAATTAATTAAATCTGCTCAAAAATCAAATCAATAATTATTATTTCTCAACAGCTATTGTTGATGAGATTTTTGCCCTTTTAGCTCTTCTATTTCTTGCCTCAATCTGAAAAGCTCATCCGAGAATTGATTGACCGTAGCCTGAGTCAATTTTTCCTCCTTCTGTCTTTCCAAGCTCTCATTGTATGCGTCATAGCTAAGAACCATGCGACATTTTGGACAGAAGCGGTCATTGGGCTTGCAAGATTCCATACAATTAGGGCATTGTTTTGGCTTTAGTGGATCTGGTTTTTGTTGATCCTTTGTTATAAGGCCATAGGCCTGCAATAGACATTCTGAGCTCTCATTACCAAAATAATGTAAATAGATCTGTGGCATCGCACTGTTTGAACCCCACCCGGCATGAACCCGAAGAAGACTTTCTTTGAGTATTTTGGCCTTTTCAGTTAGGGAAAAATGTCTTTGCAAATATGGGTTCCAGGGCTTTTTTAGTAATTCAATTATAATCTTCTTATCAGTATCCGGAACATTAGGATCCTCCAGGATTTTTGGAAATACTTTATGTTTGTAATGGTCGTAGCAATCGTATATTCCATATCTTGAAAGCACACGGCCAAAATTCTTTTTTAATCCACAAAATAAAAATGCGTTGGGATTGGCCCTCTGCGGATGGTCATCTATCCAATCCTTGACATAAGGAATGCAAGTTATAAGAGGAAGCGAACGACTTCCAGTCTTTCCATTTGCCAACACTTCAGCATATTGGTGATCGCCTGCATTTTTGTACATGATGTCTTTTATGCGCAATTTCAACAGCTCATTGACTCTACAACTTGTATCAATTGCCATAGCATGGTAGCAACGATCTCGTTTATTTCCGCAGTACTGCAAAAAGATGCTGTGCTCTTCCTTTGTCCATAAATCGGCCGGCTTGTATTTTGATTTCTCTTTTCTTCCGAGAGTCGGAATATTCTCAATCACTGGAGGTTTCTGCCTCTTAGATGGTTCTATCTGCGGTGAATATAGCCATTTGAAGAATCGCAGTAAAGCAATAAGACGATGATTATAGGTTGAAATCCATTTATGTACTGGATCGGAGGCTTCGGACTTTCTTACACCATCAAGGAACGCAAGGACTTCCTGCCTAGTAATCTCCTTGAACGGTTTATTATCTAAAAATTTGGATAGGAGTTTTAGAGAGGTAATAACCCCTCTTCTATGATTGTCAGAGAGGTTGGTCTCTACCTTCATTGATAAAATATAGTCTACTATGGTAAGCGTGTTAGTTTTCGATATCCTATTTTTTAGGTGATCATAAAAATACGGCTCAAGGCCGTCTAGTGCATTATTGAGGCGTTGCTCAAAAAGAGGGCTTTCTTGCTCTTCAGTCTTAATTTTAGTCTTTACGGAGGGTTGCAATCATGAGTAAATCAAGGAATCTGCTATATAATGTGGATATTATCCTACATCACATCTACGTCGTGAGGATTGCTTTCCTTATACCCTGCAGGAGACATTTTAATAAACTCAGCATTGTGCTGCATCTGTATAATCGTTTTCGCGCCGCAATAGCTTAAACCTGATCGAAGTCCCCCAACCAATTGCCTTATGATTTCTACCACACTCCCCTTGTAAGGAACCATTGCTTCTACACCCTCTGGAACGTAATCATTTAAATCCTGTGAATCCATAATCTGTTGACCTTCTTCACGGTATCTTCTTCCCAAAGAAGCATAAAAAGAAGCCATTCCTCTATACATTTTGAATTTCTTGCCATTTCTTACTAGTGTCGTTCCTGGACTTTCATCGGTTCCTCCTAGTAAGCTCCCGACCATTACCGAAGAAGCCCCGGCTGCCAATGCCTTAGTTGCATCGCCTGATGTTCTTATGCCTCCGTCAGATATGACTGGAATATTGAATTCTGCAGCAATTTTTACACTGTCACTAACTGCTGTTAACTGGGGAACTCCAGATCCTGTTACTACTCTAGTTATACATATTGAACCGGAACCAACCCCAACCTTTACGGCATCGACGCCTGCTTTAATTAGATCCCTTGCACCTTCCCCAGTAGCAACATTCCCAGCTATTAGCTCACACATGGGAAACGCCTTTTTGATCAGGTGTACAGCGTTGAGAGCATTATCGCTATGACCGTGAGCAATATCAACAACAAGTGTGTCCGCACCAGCTTCCAGCAGCGACTCAGCCCTTTCTAAGAAATCGCCCTTAACTCCAACGGCTGCTCCAACGAGTAAGCGTCCCTTCTTGTCTTTTGAGGCGTAAGGATATTTTTCCATCTTCAAGATATCTTTGCTAGTAATAAGTCCTACTATGGTTTTCTTATCATCAACTACAGGCAATTTTTCGACTCTATGTTCATGTAATATCTCTTTGCCCTGATTGGTAGTTATTCCCTCATTAGCAGTTACAACGTCTTTACTCATAAGCTCTGAAACCTTTCGACTAGAATCCTTTTCAAATGTAATATCCCGACGAGTAATTATTCCAACTAGCTTCTTTTCCTCGTCCACTACTAACAATCCTGAAATGCCATATTCATTCATACTCTTGTTTGCATCATCTACTGTATGAGTAGATTTGATAGTGTAAGGTTGTTCGATCATGACAGATTCAGAACGCTTTACTTTAAGAACTTGCTCTACCTGATCTTCAATCGCCATGAATCTGTGAATTATCCCTATACCACCTTCTCTAGCTAGCGCGATTGCCATTTCGTATTCGGTAATAGTGTCCATATTTGCACTTACAAGAGGTATGTTAAGAGTTATATTGCGAGAAAGTTTTGTTTTTAAATCTGTTTGGGTTCTTGAAACTATAGGGGATCGTTTGGGCACTAGAAGCACGTCGTCAAAGGTCAATCCTTCTTTAATATTCAATATCCTTTGACAGACTAGGTGTAACGTAGGATTATAAGCGTTTGCAGTTAATCAGGAAATACATGCTATCTTAGTATCAATAGCTCATCACGTTGATTTAATGGATAGAACGAAAAAAAATCCTTGGTAACAATTCCGAAGGATCCACTGGAAAAATTCTATTGTGATGAATTGGAGATTTTTCATTTCTTTTGTGTGTATGATGCTGCAGAGATAACAATTACCCGTGAATTCAGATTCTCTTATTGTACTTTAATAATTCACAGTGTGTTAATAAATGAGTCCACACGTTGACAACGCATGAATTGTCTCCTTCACATTGTGTGTTCTGATTATTTTAGCACCGTTCAGGGCACTGATAATCTCAAAAACAAGTGAAGGAATCAATCGTTCCTCTGTTTTCAGATCGAGCAACTTTCCAATAAATGATTTTCTTGATACCGAGATACAAATTGGATTAGGAATGCTTCTTTCAAGTTCATGTAGTCTTGAAATTATTTCAATATCACGGTTAAACCAAGGGATATCCTTCATGGAAGTGAAAAATGGATTTTTTCCATGTGATCTGAAAAAACCAACCGAGGGATCGATAATTATTTTGTTGTTCTCAATTCCCATTTTTTTTGCGATACTTATGCTATCCTTTAACAGCCTAATGGTACTCGATATCTTTCCCGTCACGGTTGATTTGGATTGAGATCCAATTTTTTTATTCAGCCCATATGCTCCCACAATAACTGGAAGGTTTGATTCTGCTACAACACTAGCCATATTCTCGTCATATTTCAACCCAGTTACATCGTTTAGACAATCCACTCCAAGCTTGACTGCTTCTCTAGCCACTGCAGATCTCGGAGTATCAACCGAGATGGCCAGATTACAATTTTTTCTTACTATCTTGATAGCTAGTCCCATTCTTTTTATCTCTTTTTCAACAGGAATAACATTTTCTAAGTAAGGTGCTGTAGACATTGCACCAATATCGATTATGTCGGCGCCTTGTCGTTCCATAGTTACTGCTGAATTAGCGATGCTCCCTGTCGTAGTCTTAATGGAACCCCTGTAAAAGGACTCTGGGCTAACATTAATAATTCCCATTATTCTGATCGAGGAATTGCGAGTTACTGAAATGTTACCTATCTTGGTCAATTAATAGGTTTAGAACTAAAATAAAATATAAATCCCTTCTCGAATCCTAATTGGAAGTAGAAATTCAAATGCACCAAGAACATCTGAGTTTCACCGGAATTAGTGCAATATTTTTGCTTCAAGGATTTCTCAAATTAACGTAGTTATGATAATCTTGTGTCTTTTAACAAGAAAAGTTGAGTAAGAATATTAAAATATTCTTTCCACTCAAACTATGAGTGGACAATTTGGTGTATTTACATATCAAGAACATATTAACAAGCTTTGAATATGACAGAATTTATTCTTACCATTTTGTTCAGTTGAAACTCACCTTTCTAGAATGCTGATTTTAAATGTTGTTTTTTGTTGAGGTAGCACTAAATGGTTAGAACCCTAGACAAGACTCATACCCTGCTCTCATATGTTGAAGGGAGTTTGAAAAACGCAATAATCGCGGATGGTGATGGTAGATCTCATAATGGTTTTATTTTCTCACTCCTAAATCCCCCTGTCCCACTCGGGGGGAATGTTGTGTCTCTTGACATATATGTAGATGAAATTCCAGTTTCAAAAAAATCCATTTTCATCGCAACGCCTGAAGATATCATCAATGCTTCTTCATTGTCTGAAGATAGACCTATTGCCTTTAAGCCTTTCCAGAGTGCAAGGTTCCTAATTCTAAAGGACGGTGTCTTAGAGAAAAGAAAGCACAAAGTGGTGATATTGAGCAAATTGGAGGGATTTGAACAGATAATTATTCCCTTTACATTTACCGACCACGTAGCTGGACAAATCGAAAAAGTGTTCATTTCCTCCTCTAACATGATTGAAGATGATTCGTACGCTGTTACATCTTCTACAAATGAGGACACGATATTTAAGAATTTTACGACTCCTTTGGTACTTTCTGGAAAAAAGGCATACATAGTATGCTCTTCTAGCGGCTCTCTTTCAGCCAACTGGACATGGATGGGTGCAAGGTACGATAATGGCGGATTGTATGTACCTCCAGCTAGAGCTTTCGGTAGAATAGTAGTTGAAATCTCAACCGATGATGGTATTCGTAAGAGGCTCCCAAATTTTGTTGTGTCCTCGAGGCATGAAAATGGGATGCTATCTACACGTCATGAACTTGCTGGGTTGCAGGTGAAAAGGACTTTGTTTGTCCCACCAGAAAATAAGGGGTTTGTAATGATAGTTAATCTGGCTGACAAACGTTTTGAGCTATCAAGGTTGAACACAAAAAGGAAGAGCATAAAAGCTAAAGAGCTGTCCAATAAGAGAAGGGTTAGAATCCATTTTTTAGTTGATGGAAACATTACTAGTTACGGTCTCGCAGCAATCTCTCAGAGCAACTCATCAAAATTTCTTACATCTGAGAATTGCTTGCAGATTGAGACTGCTTCAAGTAGGGGAATTGCCCATTATTATGGAACAATAGGGGTTGCACCCAAAGAGTTAAAGCCGGTAAAGGTATTGACAGACTCCTTTGATAATGATATGGAGATTTCGTACGACGTTGAAATCGCGCCGGGTGAGGCTAGTGATCTTGCACTGATAGCTGTCGGAAGTTTTACTACATCTGGAGATTGTATAAAGGAATATTGTTACATGAGAGATAATTATGGAAGACTCTACGAAACAACGAAAAATCATTTCTGGAATATTTCTAGTACTACTCTTCGTGTTACCGAAGCATCTGATCAGAAGCAAAACCTTGTTGTTGCAAAATTAGTAAGAGCCTTCGAGAAGGCCAAAACGAGCATGGAATATCTCAAAGCCGGGTATGATGAATTGGGAGCAGGCATATGCGCGGGACTACCAAGATTCCCAAACTATTGGGCAAGGGATACCGGTTGGGCTCTCAGAGGCTATCTATCTTTGGGAGAATATGGTTTTGCTCTAGCTGTAATCGAGAACTTTCTTAGGCATCAGGCTAGGAAAACAACCTCTACTGCTTTGAAAGGAGAATTGCCCATGATTATTAGTGGAAAGGCCTTTCTGCATAATACTACTTTTGGTTCATCTGACTCTACATTCCTCTTTCCTTGGGCTATACGGGAATATATATTGGCTACCGGAGATGTTTCATATTTAAGAAAAAGATGGAATTCAATTGTTGATTTGGTCAACTGGGGATTTTTGAAAGATTCTGATGGCGATGGATTGGTAGAACATGGCTTTACTGGGATTGCAGAAAAGTTGCCAATCCAGGATTCGACGTGGATGGATCATATAGATAGGAGAAAAAGCGCAAATGACATCCAGGCATTATTCTATGAAAGTCTCAGTATTGGAAGCGAGCTTGCAGGAATAGTTGGTGATGATGACAACCGAAGAAAGTGGCTTGATTCTTCGCGGAGTTTACAACTAAGGATAGATTCTGAATATTGGAACGCACAAAAAGGGTTTTACTATGATACTATTCGCCGCGATGGCTCAAAGGACCCTAGCATTCGGCCAAACGCTCTCGTTCTCCTATTAACCGGAGCGGCAAAGGATAGAACTAAAGCAGCTTCTGTTCTTTCAAGATTAGAGCAAAATGATCTGACTACCCCCTGGGGATTGAGGACGTTGAGCAGCGTAGATCCAAAATATCATCCTAGTCTATACCATGATGGCGCTGTTTGGCCCTTGGTTACGGGTTGGGCGGCTGTGGCTGAGCTTAAACTATCCAGACGGGAACAGGCATTATATTATCTGGAATCAATGGCACAAAGGATCTTACATGAGAATGGTATGTATGCAGAGACTTATAGAGGCGACAGGCCTGAGCCATTTAACTCTTGCATTTTACAAGCTTGGTCTGTTGGCATGTACATATACGCATTCCGGGAAATGATGCTAGGAATGAAAATAGAAATGACTAGAAATAGAATTCAACTAGAACCTCAGATCCCAGAATCATTACTAAACATTTGTTTGCCAATAAACTTCGAGCATAGGGTTCCTACGAAAGAAGGTGCAGGCCAATTATCGGTCACCATTGAACCAGATAAGAAAAGGATATCGGTAGACTTTAAAAGCAATAATTTCGGACCCAAGCCAGATATCTTTAGCAATTCTTATTCAATTACCTGATTATCATTGAGAAAATATAGGAAACATGCAAATAAATTTAACGACGTATACTTATGGAATTATTGGTTTCCTTCCCTTTGTAAGTACATAAACTAGTTTAACGCCAGATTTGATTCAACCCGAAATAATTAAGTACGCATTAAACAGATCTAGCAACAATTGATGTATTGGGATGATGATCGTAGATAAAGGGAAAATCTTTGAGGTAATTAATAATCAGAAACCTCATTCGGTGGCCCTTAATGGGCCAGAGGGCTTGGTTGCAAAAATACAAGAAATTGCATACGGGATAGAAGAAGCATTTCATATACCCGCTTATGTTATTGGCGATACGTGTTGGGGGTCCTGTGACTTGAATACTCATGCGGCCGACATGTTGGGAGCTGATATTTTGTTTAACATAGGCCACACCATCGCCATGAAGTCCATTGGTAAAAAAGTGGTAATGATTGATGCATATGATGACATAAGCTTCGATAGCGTAGCAAGGAAATGCGCTTCAGAGTTAAGAGTTCAATATGAAATTGTTTCATTGCTCACGGATAGTCAGCATCTTAACCAGATATCCCCTGTGAAGAAGATATTTGAAGAATTCGGGTATGACGTCATAATTGGTAAAGGAAAAGGTCAGTTGAACGACGCTCAGGTTTTTGGTTGTGAATTTTATCCAGCCTATCAACTTCTACAAAAAGTTGATGCTTACATATTTCTAGGACAAAGTATGTTTCATTCGGCGAGTATCGCATTATCAACCGAGAAGCCCACCTATATGTTAGATCCTTATTTTCATGAATATATGGAAGTTACTGAGTTTGCTCAGGGCCTCCAAAAGAAAGCTGTTTTGGCAATATATAAGGCGCTAGACGCCGAAAGAATCGGAATTATAATCGGTTTGAAGGAAGGACAGTTTTCTCAAGTCAGGGCTCTGGAATTGAAAAAAATACTGGAAGGACTAGGTAAGAAGGTCCAACTAATTGCATTAACGGAAATTACCAATGAACGTGTTCAGAATTTCGAGAAAATCGATGCCTTCATACAAGTCGCATGTCCGAGGATAGCTACAGATAATCATTTCAAAAAACCCATGCTTTCTGTTCCTCAAGGTCTGGCTCTCGTTAGGTTACTTAAAAATGAACCAATAGAGAATTTTCTAAAAGTTCAGCATTGGTTGTAGACAATCTATCATGCTTTGTGTTTGCAAAACAATTCCTTCTTTTTACCAACGCGCAATCCGTGCCGGAGATCGACCGTAGTATGACCGCCCACGGTTGGCCAATTATCAATCAGATAAAATACTAAGTTACCATCGTACTATATATGGTTCACTTAGCCAGCTCGCCGAGATTGAATAAATATATTTTTTGGTCTTGGTTTTAAATAGGTTCATGAGTGCTATTTAATAAATGGTTTCGAGGCTTTGGAACGTGCTAGCCCAGTTGGAAAAAAGGTCTATACTTGAAAGATCGGGAAAAGTGTCTATATCCAGAAAAAGTATGATGCTTGCTATTACATATGAAACAGGGTTATTCTTTAACATACTTCTCAAAGCCATGAATGCCAAACGGGTTTTAGAAATTGGAACCTCTACAGGATACTCCGCATTGTGGTTGGCTGAAGCGGTTTTAGATAACAAAACCACCAACGAAGATAAGAGATTAGATTCACGCGAAGCTCTGATAACGATCGAAAACGATCCTATAAAAATTAGGAGGGCGTCCAAAAATTTCTCTGATGCTGGAGTTATTGATAAAATTAGTATAGGGGAGGGTCCGGCGTTAGAAAATCTTCTTGAACTTTCTAGAAAAACATCTGAGGTCGGGGAACTTTTCGATTTCGTGTTTTTTGATGCAGACAAGGAAAATCTCAAACAATATTTTGACCTAGTTCTCCCCATACTAAGGGTTGGGGGTATTATTGCTACAGATAATGTATTGCATCCGAAGGATTATCATTCGATTATGATGTCTTTTGTTAAATATGTTAGGGCCAAACCAAACGTTCGGTCAGTGACAATTCCAATCGGGCATGGTGAGGAGATCACGACTAAGTGCTTCTAGCTGAGAATAGAAGAGATATGCTCCATATTTGTAACTATGACGAAAACGGGGGAGTCGTGTGCCGTAGTAATACGTTAGCCGAAATAGTACGCTCGCTCCAAAGACTTCTAGTTCCTTAAGTACTTTTTAGAACAGCATCATTGCTGTGATTCCGAAGTGAAGCTTCCGTAATCGCACGCTGAGTGTCCTAAGTTAAACACTGTTCACCAAAGGGTCACATTTGTCGTATCGATCTGCGTAATCTTTTTCTCTGAGGTCAAGATTTTTAGGTCGATAACCGCCAGCAATTTTGTATTTCTATGAGATTTTATGTTCGTATATCTAATTTTGACCTAGTCTAGGTCATACATATATTGTACCCGTAACCGAAACAAGTCATTTCAGATTGCCTTAGATGTATATTGCGAATAAAATGTCACCCAAATGAATCTAAATGTCTTTAAGAAGCACTCGGATAAAAATCATATCCCAATACCATGTATGTTCTTGAATCTGATAATATTGCTGATTGCTATCTATATGGATTTGTAAGAAAAGCAAAGGAAAGATAGAAAACGGCATTGAAAACATTTTTAGTAGATGCATCATGGAAGAGCAAGGCTCACAATAAATAAAGAAATATGCTGATATCTACGTTCTTTCTATAGTATGAGCCTTTCCTTTCCCTATCTTCGCTACGTGTCGACACTTTGAATATGTCGTCAATAAAATGATTTAGATTTTCAGGTACTAGTTTAGCGGTCGTGACTATAGCGCAGCGTCACCAGAATCTTTATTCTTGAAATCGTAAGCTTCAACAACATCGTACACGAAGATTTTGCCCCTTCTGTTAGAGCCAGTGCTCATAACCTTTAATATATCATCAATTATCCTACTGGCCGTTTCATCGGTTGTGACAACTTCGACTTTAGTCTTAATTAGGAATTCTGGAACTTTCCTTTCTAATCCCCTCCCCGGGGATATAGTCTCATCCTTTGTACTTCCTCTGCCTCTAATTAAATAAAAACTCATGCCACCAATCCGATGTTTATGAAGGAGATTATTTACCTCTATGAGACGTTCGTGAGCAAAAATTACTTCTAACTTCTTCATACGCTCTGAAGGTTCTTTCAGATATATAATATGAATACAGGGCCACTTTCATTCTAAACGGTCGCCACTTACTATATGTCATACCTATAAATGCAAATTAACTAGTCCATGACCAAAATGTCATTCCTCGCAACCTACACTGTTTTCTAATAATTGCACGAGATTTCTCGGCTGCTTCTTCCTCGTTGCAAGATTTCTTTAAATATTGTACTAAAAGCTCTGCGTATAGTTTTTTTGCGCGTTCCTCACTGAATTCCTTGTAGTTACTATCTTTATTTCCATCCCTCTCCTCAATATCTAAGCCATTATCATCCAAACCATTAGCTTCAGTCATGAGGTTTTCCTTATCGAGCCCCTTTAGTTCGTAATACTCTTTCCTACACTCAGGACATAAGTCGTCAAAAAATCTAGTGTGGATAGGACATGTACTCATAGGACTATAGTAAATGGTAGGATATACTTTTTATAGATTAAGGAAATCGCATTAAAGGACGTTAACATACTACATGTTACTACATGTTACTATATGAACATGATAAATAAAGGAGGAAGTTAACCGAAGGGTAATTCTACTACTAGAAAAAACGAACAAGAAAAA
>Ga0193741_1000238_pt1 | contig 15491 bp, 9 predicted proteins | sample L2s2metaG_FD_143059 | JGI IMG/M metagenome (GOLD analysis project Ga0193741, IMG submission 143059) | Soil microbial communities from a riparian zone of the East river system, Colorado, United States - L2s2 | ecosystem: Environmental > Terrestrial > Soil > Riparian zone | place: USA: East River...
CGGATTCTTCGTGGTCGCGAAGACGGTGATCAGCAAGACGACATTTGGATCTACGGCAGAGCCCGTTTTCCCGGCGACGAAGAATCCGATGGCCGTCTCGTTCGTCGTCGCCATCGCCGCGATCTCGCTCCACGCGTTGATGCGCCACCAATACCATCGCAACAGATACAGCAGGCCCGAGCCGGCGCCGATCGAGAGCAGCAGCTGGAAGCTGGTGCGCGCGGATTCGAGGAGGAACGTCATGCCCGCGGCGCACAGCATCAACAGGCCGGTGACGATGCGGCCCATCATCACGTAGTGGCGTTCATCGGCGTCGGCGCGGATGAAGCGTCGATAGAGATCGTGCACGAGATACGAGGTGCCCCAGTTGAGATGCGTCGAGATCGTCGAGACGTAGGCGGCGAGCAGTCCCGCCACCATCAAGCCGAGGACGCCATGCGGCAGGAACACGAGCATCGCCGAGTATGCGGTGTCGTGGCCGATCAGGCTGCGATCGAGATAGGGAAACGCTTTCGCGATGTCATCGAGCGTCGGATAGACGAGGATCGACGAGAGGGCGACGATGATCCACGGCCATGGCCGCAGCGCGTAGTGAGCGACGTTGAAGAACAGCGTGCCGCCGAGGGCGTCCTTCTCGCTCTTCGATGCGAGGATGCGCTGCGCGATGTAGCTGCCGCCGCCAGGCTCGGAGCCCGGATACCAGACCGACCACCACGAGATCGTCAGCGGCAGGATGAGGACGGAGAGCGCGAGCGGCCAGTCGTTGAAATCGGGCAGCAGCTTCAACGTCGCCGGCGGCGTCTTAGCGATCAATCCCGAAAGCCCGCCGACCTGCGGCTGGCTCAGCGAGTAATACGCGGCGGCGATTGACGCCGTCATCGCGATCACGAACTGAAAGACGTCGGTGATCAGCACGCCCCACAGCCCGGCGATCGACGCAAAGGCGATGTTGATGACGGCGCACGCGCCGAGCGTTTGCCACATCGGCCATCCGAGCAGCACGTTGGCGATCTTGGCCGCGGCGAGGTTCACCGTGGCCATGATCATGACGTTGAAGAACAGGCCGAGATACACGGCGCGGAACGCGCGCACCATCGCGGCGGGCTTGCCGGAGTAGCGAATCTCGTAGAACTCGAGATCGGTCAGCACGCCCGATCGCCGCCACATGCGGGCGTAAAAGAACACGGTGCTCATGCCGGTGAGCAGGAACGCCCACCACACCCAGTTGTTGGCGACGCCGTGCTCGCGCACGAGGTTGGTGACGAGGTTCGGCGTGTCGGTCGAGAAGGTGGTCGCCACCATCGAGCCGCCGATCAGCCACCACGGGGCGGCGCGGCCGGAGGTGAAGAATTCGGTGGTGCTCGATCCCGCCCTGCGCATCAAGTAGATGGCCGGCGCGAACGAGAGGACGATCGAGACGATGACGATGACCCAGTCGAGGGTCGTCAGCTGCACGGACGCATCATACGGCCACTACGCAGAAACTGCGTACCGACTTACGCGTCGCGTAAAAATGAAGCAGGTTCCTTTTTACGCCAGCCGTAACTGTCGTGCGCGTAGTGGCCGACCGGCGATGACTTGAAGCCGGCCGTCGCCTCGTCCCACGAGTGGCGCGACAGCTCGATCTCCGGGCGATGCATCTTCAGCACGTTGAACGACGGCGCTTCACCGCGGCTCCGCGTTGACACCGTTCCCGCCTGCACGATCAAACCCGTGTGACCGCCGGCGCTGTAGCGATCGGCGACGTGCGACACGTGGCTGATGTGCAGGTGCCCGGACAGGAAGAGATCGGCGTTCACCGCCGCCAGCTTCTCCATCGCCATCGCGCTTCGTCCGACGAGCCGCCGCTCGTGAACGCCAGGCGGTAGATCGAACGGATGATGCGTGACGATTACGCGCAGCAGCGATGGTGGAAGGTTCGACAGGCGCTCGATGATCCGATCGACCTGGCGACTGCTGATGCGGCCCTCGCCGAAGGGGAACACCATCGACCGCGCGGTGTTGACGCCGGCCACGATCATCTCCTCGTCGCGATACTCCGGCTCGAGATCGTCGGAGATGTATTCGCGATATCGCGTCAGCGGAGCGGCCAGGCGCTCGACAACATCGTAGAGGGGGATGTCGTGATTGCCCGGGACGACCAGCGTCTTCGCGTTGAGTGACTCAATGAACGCGCGCGCGGCGGCGAACTGCGAGCGACGCGCCCGCTGCGTGAAATCGCCGGAGATGGCGACGAGATCGGGCTTCAGCTCCCCAACCGCTTGCCGCAACGGTTCAATGAGCGCGGGATCGATGCGGCCGAAATGCAGATCCGACAGGTGAACCAGCGTCCTCATGACCGCGGCAGCATCACCTGCAGCGCGCGCGGCCTGACGACAAACCGCAGAGGAGATTCGAGCTCGAGGACCTCGCCGTCGATGCCGGCCGGCACACGCGGATGCCGCAACGACATGGTGATCTGCGTCGCGCTCGTCGATTCAAACTGCTCGTACCGCTCGAGCCTGCCGAACAGCGCGCGCAAGGGGATCGACAACGCGCCGAGGCGTCCGGCCCGCGGCGCGACGTAGAGCGACAGCTGATGGTCCGACACGTTTTCACGCCGGCCCAACGCGAACCCGGACAACACGTAGCTGCCGTTGCCGACGACGATGAAGGGGCTGCGCCGGACCAGATCCTGGCCATCGACGGTGATATACGCCAGGATGCTTCGCAGGCGCCACCAGGTCTTGCTGACGGCGATCGCGGACGCGAGCCGGCGGGACCGGCCGCTTCGCTCGAGCCGCGTGCGCTCGTGCACCATTCTCGGATAGCTGCCGAGGCTGACGTTGTTCAGGAAGAACCGATCGTTGACGAAGCCGGCATTGACGCCGCGCTGCTCTCCGGTGCGAAGCAGCGCCACGGCCTGACCGAGCTCGGTGGGAATGCCCGCATCGTGCGCGAAGTGATTCAAGGTCCCGGTGGGAATGACCGCCAGCGTCTTGCCGGCGCGCGCCACACCGGCCGCGACCGACGACACGGTGCCGTCACCACCGGCCGCGGCAATCACGTCGTACTTGTTCGCGATGCGATCGAGCCAATCGTCCAGCTGTGGACTGTCGGGGGTGTCGAGAACCTCGGCCGTGATGCCGGCCTGGTTCAGCGCCTGCTTCAGCGTCTCGGTTGCGACAGCCGATCCCGATCGCGGGTTGCGCACGATCGCGATGCGCCTGGGCGGGGGAGCCGGCTCGGGCATACGCCGGATCTAATGCAATCAACGCACCAGCGCTTGATACACCATCGGCTGGAACGACGCCGCCACGGTCGGGGCTGGATACTTCTGCACCATCATCACGGCAACGAGCTTCTCTTTCGGATCGACCCAGAAATTCGTGCCGTAGATGCCGCTCCAGCCGTACATTCCGTCCGAGCCCAGCGTTTGCGTCGATGCCAGGTCGGTGACGACGCGGAAGCCGAGCCCGAAGTTCGCGCCCAATCCCAGCAGCTGCAACGGCGGCGTCAGTTCCGAGGTGTGACTCCGCGTCATCAGCTCGATCGTCTTCGGCCCGAGCAGGCGCACGCCATCGAACGCTCCGCCGTTGAGCAGCATGTTGGCAAAACGCGCGTAGTCGCCTGCCGTTGAGGCGAGGCCCGCGCCGCCGGAGAAATACGTCCGGCCCTCCTTATACAGCGCCCACGGCGACATGTGCGTGTTGCCGAACGATTCCGGATCGGTCATCGGCCGGATGCCGCCCTTGCCGTCCGGCGAGTAGACCGTGACGAAGCGCGACCACTTCGCGTCCGGCACGATGAAGTCGGTGTCGTTCATCTTCAGCGGCTTGAGGATGCGATCGCGCACGAACACGTTGAAGGGCTGACCCGATGCGACTTCGACCACGCGCGACAGCACGTCAGTGGACAGGCTGTAATTGAACGCCATGCCCGGCTGCGCCGCCAGCGGCTGGGCAGCGAGCTTGTTGACATTCTCTTCCAGCGTCAGCGTCGTGCTCGTCAAACCATCGGTGACGCCGTCCTTGCGATAGCTGCCGCCGACCGCGCCGCCGCTGAGGAATCCGTAGGTGATCCCCGACTTGTGCGCGAGCAGATCGCGAATCGTGATCGCGCGCCGGGCCGGAACGGCCTTGGCCTCGGAGCCGATCCCCTCCATCACCGTCATGCTCTTGAAAGCGGGAATGAACTTCGAGACGGGATCGGTGAGGAACAACTTCCCTTCCTCGAACAACATCATGATCGCGACGCTGGTGACGGGCTTGGTCATCGAGGCGATGCGGAAGATCGAATCGGGTTTCATCGGGACGTTCTTCTCGACGTCCTGGAATCCGACCGCATGCAGATCGACCGTCTTGCCCTCACGCGCGATCAGCGTGACGATGCCGCCGGCTTCCTTGCGATCGATGAAGCCCTGCATGCTCTGATGCAGACGCTCGAGGCGATCGGTGGCGACGCCGACACTCGCCGGAGCAACTGACTGCTGTGCCGTGAGGACGCTGACGGCCAGCGCCGAGACGACAAACGCGCCGAAGACGAATCGCCTCATAACGTCCAGATCTCCTTGAACACGCGATGGAAGTTGCCGCCGATGATCTTCTCGATCACATCGGTCGAGTACTTGCGCTGGCGCAGGCCGCGAACCACGCCTTCGATGCGCCGGGGGTGATTGAGCTCAGGGATGAACAGCGGGCGCGTTTCATCGGGCGCCGAAATCCCGCGCTTGGCGCGGCCGTCGACGAACGACTTCGCTTCGCGCAGATACTCGGGCGACTCTTCGATCGGGTTGGTGCTGAGATCGCTGCCGATGCCGACGTGATCGGCGCCGCAAATCTTGACGGCGTGATCGATCTGCCGCATCAGCATCTCGACGGTCGGGGCACCCGGACCGGGGCCAATGAACGGCATGAAGTAGATGCCGACCACGCCGCCCTTGTCGGCCATCGCCTTGAGCTCGCGATCTTCCTTGCTGCGCGGATGCCGATACACCTCGCGGCAGCCGCTATGCGTAATCAGCGGCGGTTTGGTGGACGCGGCAATGCCGTCGGCTGTGGTTTGCGTGCCGCAATGGCTCAAGTCCACCGCGATGCCGAGCGTGTTCATGCGCGCGACGACCTCGCGGCCGAACTGGCTGAGACCGGCGTTCGCCGCCTCGAGACAGCCGTCACCGACGAAATTCCGATCGTTGTAGGTGAGCTGGGTGATGCGGATGCCGAGGCGATAGAACATGTCGAGGCGCGAGATGTCGCGATCGATCATGTCGGTGTTCTGGAAGCCGAGCATGAGACCAAGCGTCTTGTTCTGCTTCGCCGCTGCGATATCCGAATGGCGGCGGACGATCGACAGCAGCTCGGGATAGCGATCGGCTTCGCCTTGCCATAACGCGATGTTGCGGACGGAGCCTTCGAAATCGGCGCTGACGGTGACGTTGATCGCGGTGATGCCCGAGGAGGCGATCGCGTCACGCTGTTTCTGCGACAGCGGTCCACGCGGCGGCCACGACACGTTCATCGATCCGGGATTGGCGAGGGCGTCGATGACGATGGCGCGTTGATAGACGTTCGTGACGTCGTCCTGGCGCGCACCGGCGTGAGCGACTGCGCGCGAGCCGAGCAGCAGCGGCGCCGCACCCAGAGCGCCGAACTCTCGCCGGCTGATTGTCCATGGTCGATCGCGCATGGTCCCCCGAGCGCGCGGATTGTACTATTCAGAGACAGGTGTCAGTCCCCCATTTTCTCCCTGCCATAGGGATGATTAGGGACGGAGCAATTCTCAAGAACTGATAACAGTTATCGTTCGTTGACAGTTGCTCCGTCCCCAAACATCCCCCGAGCAGGGAGAAAATGGGGGACTGACACCAGAAGGTCGCTCCTGACATCGAATCACCTATGTCATCCCCGGCTCCCGTTGATTCCGTCCTCAAGGCCATCGGTCACACGCCCGTCCTGCGGTTGCGCAAGATCGTGCCGCCCGGCTCCGCCGACGTCGTCGTCAAGCTCGAATACTTCAATCCGACCGGCTCCTACAAAGACCGCATGGCGCTGGCGATGATCGAAGGCGCGGAGAAGCGCGGCACCCTCCGCAAAGGCATGCGCGTCGTCGAATACACCGGCGGCAGCACCGGTTCGTCGCTGGCGATGGTCTGCGCGATCAAGGGATACGCGTTTCATCCGCTCTCCTCCGACGCGTTCGCGAAGGAAAAGCTGGACACGATGCGCGCGTTCGGCGCGGATCTCGAGATCATCCAGAGCGACGGCGGCAAGGTGACACCGGCGCTGTTCGACAAGTTCAAGGCGCGAATCGCGGAGTTGATGAAGGATCCGAATACGTTCTGGACCGATCAATTCAACAACGCCGATGCCCTCGACGGCTACGCGAACATCGGCCGTGAGCTCGCAGAGCAAATCGGGAAGATCGATGCGTACGTCGGCGCGGTTGGATCGGCGGGGATGCTTGTCGGTGTGTCACGCGCGCTGAAAGAAGCCCACCTTCGCGCTCCGCGCTTCGGCGGGCACGCCGGAAACCCTACGCGCATCATCGCACTCGAGCCGTCGCAATCGCCGTTTCTCACGACCGGCAAAGGCGGAGCGCATCGCGTGGAAGGAACGGCGGCGGGATTCTGGCCGCCGCATCTCACCAAGGACATGTACGACGAAGTGCGCGTCATCGACGAGAACGACGGCCGCGCGATGGCGAAGCGGATCGCAAAGGAAGAAGGCGTGTTCGCGGGCACGTCGAGCGGCGTCAACCTCGTCGCGGCTCTCGCGCTCGCGCGCGAGCTGGGGCCGGGCAAGACCGTGGCGACCGTCGCGGTCGATACGGGACTTAAGTACCTCGCCGGGGATCTCTATAAATAGTCAGCGCTGCTGCATCTTTCGACGAGCCGCGTCGCGATCGAACTTCACGCCATCGACGTAGACATCCGCGATCGTCCGGGTGTTACGAATGTTGACGAGCGGGTTGGCGTTCAACACGATGAAGCTCGCCCGCTTGCCGGCCGCGAGCGTGCCGAGGTCGGTGAGACCCATCAACTCCGCCGGCGTCCTGGTGGCGGCGACGATCGCCTGCGCGGGCGGCAGCCCCAGCTGCACCCATCGCGCCAGCTCGACGTGCTCGCCCGATCCAAAGGTATGCCCGGGATGAATCCCGGTATCGGTCGCGAGCACCAGCTTCACGCCCGCGGCGATCATCATCGGAAAGTTCTGCGCGAGGGTTCTCTCCCGCGCCGCCGCGTTCGGTGACGGCGCGGCGCAATGCGCCGTCAAGCCAATCCGTTCTTTGTTGGCGCGGATCTTCCCGACCACCGCGAATGGCATGGCCTCTTCGAAGAACGGATCCGCGTTGCACACTTCGACGGGATCGCCGAGCGAGATGACGGTGGCCCAGTACGGCTTTTTCTGCTGCAGCAAGCCCTGGAATTCCTGGTCGATCGGCTCGCGCTGCACCATGTGCACGAGCACGTCGGCGCCGGCCCGCACCACTGCCTTTTGATCGGCGAGCTGAATGGCGTGCGCGTGCACCGTGATCTTGCGCGCATGCGCCTCCTGCACGATCGCGTTGTAAACCTCCGGAGAAAGTTTCGGATACGTGCCGCCGCGATCGTCGACCCACATCTTCAGGTGGCGGATGTTCTGATCGGCCATCTTCGCAATGGCGGCACGCGCCTCGGCAGGCGTCGTGACCTCGTTGACGACATGCAACTCGTTGGTCGCTTCACGCAGAATGTGGTCGGGGCCGCCGTTCGGCGGCGCCATGCCCGGCATGAAGAGATAGCGAGCCGCCGGCGGAAACTTGCCGGCCTGCTGATCGCGCTGGAACTGCAGTGACACGTCGGTAGGACTGCTACCGACCGATGTCGCGGCCGCGACACCATAGAAGGCTTCGCGCTGGACATGATCGAGCAGGTTTGCCGCGGTGTGATTGCGCGCGCTCCAGGTGGTGTAACCCTCGTAGCCCATGTGCGTGTGCACGTTGATCATCGCCGGCATGATCGTCTTGCCGGCCACATCAACGCGGGTCGCGCCCTGAGGTGCGGCCACGCTCGATTGCGGGCCGATGGCGGTGATACGGCCGTCCGCGATCACGACGCGGCCGTTTTCGATGGGCGCGCCGCCATTACCGTCGAGAATCCGCGCGCCGTCGAACACCGTGACGCGGCCGGCCTGGGCATGCACGACCACTGCCGCCGCGATAAGAACCGATCCAATGAGGGTGAGGATGCGAGCCATCCGCGCATCCTACACCCAGATTCAGAATTCGATCAGCACTCCTGCCACGGGAAGCAGCGGGAACAAACTTTCGATCGGCTCGAACGCTCGACGCGTGTTCGTATTCACGAAATAACTGTTCGGCCGATAGTTGTCGCGATTGGTCGCGTTCACGACTTCGATGAACAGCGTCAGCCGGCTCTTGCGATACGTGAACGTGCGATCGGCGCGCAGATCGAGACGCGCGTAGGTGGGCAGGCGCAGGCTGTTGCGCTGTGAGCTCAACAAATATCCGTCCGCGTCCTGCTCGATGTAACCCACGATCGGGAAGTTCGATCCGTAGCGCATCCGCGCCGACAGGCTCGTGCGGCCCCCCCAGCGATAGGCGACGCAGGCGTTGACGGTGTGGCGCTGATCGAAGTCCGAGGGAAATGACTCCGCCTGGTGCCCCGTCCGTTGCGGATCGTCGTATTGCGAATCGTTCCAGGTGTACGACAGCCAGCCGTTGAGTCCATTCGCGGCGCGCCGCTCGAGCGTGATCTCGGCGCCGTTGGTCTCGCCGGTCATCGTGTTTGCCCAATGCGGATTCTGCGGGAGGACGACGCGGTTGTTCTCGATGCGAATCTCCGCGTTGACGGCGCGCAGCACATCATCCTCGCGCCGATGGTAGGCGACGAGATTGAGGCGCAGCGCCGATCCAATCCGCTGCTCGATGCCCGCTTCGATCGTCGCCGCTCGTTGCGGCACGAGCTCCTGGCCGGGCAGGACGAAGAACGAGTTGTCGATCGAGGCGGACTGATGCTGGATGCCGGCTCCAACACGCACGCGCGTGCCCGCACGGACTTCGAATTCCGTCAACAGCCACGGCGACGCTTTTGTTTGATCGTAGAGCTGCCAGTGTTCGAGCCGCACGCCGGGCGTGATCGATAGCCGCGCGGTTGGCGTCCAGTGATACTGCGCCCAACCGGCCGCCGACGAGGCATCGCCGGTTTCGTCGAGAAGCAGCAGCTCCGAGGTGTTGGTGAACCGCCGATCGACGCGCTTCGCGCTCAACGCCTGCGCCTGCGCGCCGAATTCGACCAGGTGCCCGCTCTTCGGATTCCACGCCGCACTCCCCCGCCACGTCAGATCGCGATCGTTGCCTTCCTCGCGCGTGCGTCCGTCGACGACCTGATTGCGGTAGTCGGAGTTGACCACGTAGAACTGTTGCGACGTCGAGAATTGTGCTGACGGCGTGAACCGCCATTGCACGTTGCCGATCACCGTGGTGTTCGCGGCCGGATCGAGCGTGTTGGCATCGGGAGGCGTCTCGTTCTCGCGCAGCAGCGATAGTCCGGCAATCACCGAGACGCGCACCGACTGTCGCGGACTCAGATCGAACGTGAGCTTGGCCTGTCCATCCGTAAACCCAAACGTCGTATCCGTGGTCGAATCGATCTGCCGCAGCAGCCAGTCGATGTAGCTCTTACGAATCGAGAACAGCCAGCTGGCGTTCTTGTTCGCGCCGATCGGTCCTTCAAGAACGGTGCTGGCCGCCGAGGCGCTGAACATGCCGCGAACGGTGAGCCGCTCGCGCGAGCCGTCGCGCGTCGTGAAGTCCAGGCGCGATCCGAGATGCGAGTTGAGCCGCTGCGGATGCGGGCCCGCCAGCAGCGCCGCCGATTCGAGAATGTCGCTGTTGATCAACGCGAGCGAGCCGGTGTCCTGGACGCCGCGCACGGTGTGAAACAACAGCGGGCTGTCGACACCATCGATCGAGATGCCGATGTTCCCGGGGCCAAGACCGCGCACCGCGAACTCCGCTCTGAAATCATCCCCGGTGCTCACGCCGGGCAACACCTGCACGGCGCGGAAGGGATCGTCGGCAACCAATCCGCGAAGCGCGAGGATCTCGCGGCTGCCCAGCACCGACTGGCTCGCCACGCCAGGCTCCGCTTCGCGGAAACGGCTCGCGCCGACCGAGACTTCTTCAACGTAAGTGCTCGCGCCTTCATTCACGGCAATCGTCACGTCGACGGCGTCCGTCCCACTCACCGTCACTTCGCGGCGCACGAGTCCGTAGCCGACGACGGAGACGAGCAGCGTTTGCGGTCCGACGGAAACGTCGTTGATTTCGAACTTGCCGTCCGCGTCAGAGAACGCCTGTTGACCGTTGGATTGGACCTTGACGAGGACAGCGGCGAGCGGCGCGCCAGTGCGCGCTTCGACGATGGTTCCGGTGATCTTCCCGGTATCTACTGACAGCAGGAGCGCAAGAAAGAGGACATTTAGCATTACGGGCTGCAGCAGAGCATAAACTCTGCCACAGCCCTCTTCTGTTCAAACTAGAACGTAAATCTCAGTCCAAATCTCAGAACCCTGGGACCGGTCACTTCCGTTACTCGATTCGCCGTCGCCGAGTTCTGCGTCGTGACGCGATTGAGCACGGTGTTCGAGTTGAACAGATTGAAGACATCGACGCTGGCGTTGATCGACAGCTTGTCGATCGTGATCTTCTTCTCCGCTTTCATGTCGACGAGCGCGAGGTTGCCGTAGCGGCTCGCCGCGTAGGGCTCGACCATCACGCGGATGGTGCCGAGCCCGTTCGCGCGATTCGGCGAGAGGATGTTCGGAATGAACGGGAACCCTTCGCGCGCGTTAAGCGTGCCGGCGAGGTTGATGCCCCACGGCAGCTCGTAGAGGCCGGACAGCTTCGCGATCCAGCGCGTGCCGTTGATCAGCGTCTGCTCGCCTTCGATGAATTCGCGATTCGTCGGATCCATCGGCAGCGCGGCAACACCGAAGATGTCGCCGGCGATCGTGTCCTGGTAGCCCTCGGGCGGCGCGTTGTAGGTCGCGCTATTGAGCGTCAGGCTGCCGTTCAGCATCCACTTGTTCGACATGCGCTTGCGCGCGGTCAGCTCGAGGCCGTGGAAGACGCGGCGGAAGTCCTGGTTCATCTCGACGCGCGTCGCCGGCAGCGCCGACGCCAGCGTGTAGTAGGTGCCGGTGTAGGACGGCTGCGCGCACGATGCGTTGCCGCACGCCGCCGTAAACGTCGCCGGGCTGAACTGCGACGGCGACAGGCCGTCCGGCACGTTGAACGTGAAGCGGCCGATGCGGCGATGGATATACGCGACGCCGATGCCGAAGTTGTCCATCAGCTCGTGATCGAAGCCGGCGATCACTTCGTTGACGATGTCGTTCTTGACGTTCGGATCGACGCGATTCGCCGACGTGACGTTGGTCGGGTTGTTCGGATTGTAATTCGCCGAGAACGTGATCAGCCTGGTCAGGTCCAGCTCGCCGCGCTGCACGAACAGATCGCCGTTCGCATCGACCCACGGATAGCGGACCGTCGTGGCGCCGACCGGATTGAGAATGCCGGCGGTGCCGACGAACTGGCCGTAGAAGCGATTCGCCGACACTTTGATCAGCGACTTGCCGCTGCCGCTCAGGTCCCACGTCGCGCCGAAGCGCGGCGAGATGTCGGTGAAGCTGATGCCGGCGTCGGCGCCCGGGAAGTTCAGGGCCGGCAGCTTGTCGGGCACGATCGGATTGGCGCCGATCTCGGCCGCCAGCGCCTCGTCCTTCTGGTAATCGACGCGCACGCCCGCATTGATCGTCAGGCGGCCCCTGGTGATCGCGTCCTGCAGGTATGCCGCGGCGGTCTTCATCGACGTGCGCGAGTTCTGGTCGCGATGCAGGTCCGCTTCGATCGCCACGCCATTCAGCAAGCGGGCGGTGGCGAAACCGCCGAAGTGACCGCCGGTGTCGAACGGTGTGTCCCGATAGCGCGCGCCGAATTTCAATGCATGATCGGCGCGGCCAAAGGTATTGAAGTAGTTTCCATCCGTCTTGATCTCACGCTGCGGCCGCACGTTGACCGAGTTCTGATTCGATCGCGACAGCGCGGTGCTGGTTGTCTCGAGGATGCGCTGCACGTCGGCGAGCGCGTCTTCGTGGAAGTCGAGGCGGAAACCGCCGTCGACATAGCCGTAGGTGGTGTCGAACAGCAATCGATCCGACACGACCCACTGATAGCCGGCCTTGTAGATCGGCGTCGGCCCGCTCTGCCGGAACGTCGTCTCGGGAGGATTCAGCGGACCCGCGCCGCGCGCGTTGCGGACCTTGTCGCTGAACGTGTAGAGAAACGAGAAGCGCTGCGACGGCCAGGGCTGCGCGTTCAGCTTGATGTTGTAATTCTCGAGCGCCGTCAGATCGGTTTCGAGGTTGTCGGGGTCGCTGGCGTCAGTGGCGCCCGGCTTCAGAAAGCCGATCACGCCAACCTCGATATCCTGCTTGCCGTAGGCGCCCCAGAACCACGCCTTGTTCTTCACGATCGGACCGCCGGCCTCGACGCCGTAGTCCTTGATGTTCTTGAGCGGGTTGCCCGAGCCCGCACCCTGCGCGCGCAGCTCGTCGGTGATGTTGCTCGACTGGTAGTTGTTGTCCGAGATGAAGTAGCGGCCCGATCCGCGCGGCGTATTGCCGCCGCCGCGGGTGATGAAGTTCAGGTTGACGCCGCCGGTCTGCACCGACGCATCGGCGCCGCCGGTCGTGAAGCTGATTTCCTGGAACGAATCGAAATCGAAGTACACGGACGAGGAGCCGGTGGCGGCCATGTCGGTGATGGTGACGCCGTCGACGTTCCAGATCGAGTTGCCCTGCTGCGTGCCGTGGACCGTGAAGGTCGACTGCTGCCCCGACTTGTTGCCGCCGACGTTCTGCTGGCTCATCACGACGCCGGGCGTCTGCTCGAGCAGCACCCACGGATCGCGCGCGGTGGGAATGCCCTGCAGCACTTCGGTCGTGAACGTCGCGCCGGTGGTCGTCTGCTTCGTGTCGACGACCGGTGATGCGGCGCTCACCGTGACGGATTCCTGAACCGTCGACAGATCGAGCTTCGCGTTGATCTGCGCCGCGAAGCCCGATTGGATCTGCACACCCTGGTGCGTCAGCTGCCGGAATCCTGCTAATTCGAAACGGACCGAGTAGGTGCCAACCGGCAGGCGCGGAAACGAATACGCGCCGGTCTCGGTGGTCACGGTGACTTCCGGCTGAATCAGCGATCGCCCTTCGACGGTCACCGTGACGCCGGGCAGCACCGCGCCCGATGCATCGGTGACGCGGCCGTGAATTTCACCGGTTTGGATCTGCGCAAATGCCGAGGGTGTTCCAGGAATCGCGAGCAATACGAGCAGTAATGCTCGTGTGAGCCAATGTTTCATGCCTATCCTCCGCGCGCGGTAGTGGCAACGCATGTGCCGCGCCTGAGGATGCAGGTGGGGATTCGCGGATGAATCCCATCACGATGCGGTGCGCTCTCTCCCCTGTTGCGTTCAACAAGGTGAATCCGTGATCCATGTTGGTGAATCCGCACCTAATGGTGACCACTCGCACGTCAGTGTGATGAATCGCCTTTGAGTTCTTGACCTGTCTCTGTTTGTCACGGATAGTGCGAGTGCATATGCGCGAGCCACGCGCCCTCTGGCTCCTGCTGATCGCAATCAGCGCGGTCTACGCGTTGTTCGCGTCGGTGGTGTCGGTGGGCTACACCGCGATCTACGGTCTCTCCCGCTGGTCGCTGAGGCCGGACACGACCGCGATCTTTCCGTACCTCGTCTTGATGAACCTGGCGATGTGGACCGGCTACGCGCTGTGGACGCCGGTCATCTTCTGGCTCGGGCGCAACTTCCGTTTCGATCGCCGCGGCTGGAAGACCGCGATCGCGATCCATGTTCCGGCATCGTTGCTCGTCACGGCTACACACCTCACGTTCGTCGCGCTGCTGCGCTACTACCTGCAGGGATTGCGCGGCGGCACGCCCGATCTGTGGATGACGATCGGCGACGCGTTCTTCCGCACCGTCGATCAAGTGCTGCCGGTCTACTGGGCCATCATCGGGCTGCAACAATCCGTCGACTATTACCGCCAGGCCCGGGTCCGCGAAGTGCGATCGGCGCGCCTCGAGACGCGGCTGATGGAATCGCAGCTGCAGGCGTTGCAGCAACAGCTGCATCCGCATTTCCTGTTCAACACGCTGCACGCGATCTCGACGCTCGTCCATCGCGATCCGGAGAAGGCCGACACGATGATCGAGCGGCTCAGCGATCTGCTCCGCATCTCGCTGCGCAAGGTCGGCGTCCAGGAAGTCGAGCTGGCCGAGGAGCTCGAGTATCTGCGGGCGTATCTCGACATCGAGCAGGTGCACTTCGGCAATCGGCTGCGCATCGAATACCGCGTCGACGCCGCCGCGCTCGACGTGATGGTGCCGACGCTGATCCTGCAGCCGCTCGTCGAGAACGCGATTCGCCACGGCCTCGAGCCGCTGGTGCGGCCGGGCACCTTGACGATCGAGGCGCAGGCCGACGGCGACACGCTCTGGCTCCGCGTCAGGGACGATGGCGCGGGGTTGCCGAAGAACTGGAAGCGGCGTGACGGCGTCGGCCTGACGAATTCGCGATCGCGAATCGATCGCCTCTATGGCGAGCAGGCGGCGCTGACGGTGCGCGAGAATCCCGGCGGCGGCGTCCTCGTCGACATCTATATTCCCCTTCGCCGCGGAGCGGCGAACAGAGAAAAACGCGAAGCGGTGGCGGTCGCATGATCCGCGTCGTCGTCGCCGACGATCAACCCATGGCGCGCGAGCGGCTCGTCTCCTTGCTCACCGCCGAGCCCGGCGTCGAGGTCGCCGGCACCGCGGCGTCCGGGCCGGAAGCCGTCGACTGCATCCTCGCGGCGTCGCCCGATCTCGTATTCCTCGATCTGCAGATGCCCGGCATGGACGGCTTCAAGGTGATCGAAGCCATCGGCGTCGACCGCATGCCGGCGACCGTGTTCGTGACCGCGTACGACGAATACGCCGTGCGCGCGTTTGAAGTGCAGGCGCTTGATTACCTCTTGAAACCTTTTGGTCGGCAGCGTTTCCAATCCGCCCTGGCGCGGGCACGCCGCCACCTTGAACGTGAAAGGCAGGGCGAAATGGCGGGACGGCTTGCGGAACTGTTGCGATCGGGCCGGCAGGAACCGGCCGGCGAGCGGCTGCTCGTGAAATCGGGCGGCCGCGTCTCGTTCGTCGACGTCGAGTCGATCGACTGGGTCGAGGCCGAAGGCAACTACGTCCGCATCTACGCCGGCGACCAGGTGCACCTGATGCGCGAGACGATGAGCGGGCTGATCGACAAGATCGGGCCGCAGCGCTTCTTCCGCATCCACCGCTCGCGGATCGTCAACATCAAGCGCGTCAAGGAATTGCTGATCGCCGGCGGCGGCGATTACCAGGTCGTGCTCTGGGATGGCACCAAGCTCGGATTGAGC
>Ga0193741_1000240_pt1 | contig 15410 bp, 14 predicted proteins | sample L2s2metaG_FD_143059 | JGI IMG/M metagenome (GOLD analysis project Ga0193741, IMG submission 143059) | Soil microbial communities from a riparian zone of the East river system, Colorado, United States - L2s2 | ecosystem: Environmental > Terrestrial > Soil > Riparian zone | place: USA: East River...
CTCGACGACGTTCTTGAAGTAGACGAGCAGCGTGTTCGTGGCGAGCGCGGCGGTGCGCCAGCCCTCCTCGTACGCGAACTCGGCCATCGCCGAGCCCTCGTCCTGGGCCACGTTCCCGAAGCTGAAGGCGAGCCGGCCCTTGGCGCCGAACCGCTTCGGCCCCATCTGGTCCGTGCCGATGCAGGGTGCGATCGCTAGCTTCCCGCGGTTGATCGTCTCCTGGACGACCGGCGTCGCGAAGTCCACGTCGCAGGTCGTGAACACGATGTGCGCGCCACGGCCGAGGAGCTGGGCCGCGCACGACCTGGCCCGCGTGGGGTTGTTGTTCTGCGTGTTGCAGGTGTCCAGGCGGATCCGCCGCCCGTTCACGCCGCCGCGCCCGTTGATCTGCGCGACGCGGATCCTCGCCGCCGCGAGCGCGGGGCCGTCGAATGGAGCCATCGCGCCGTTGCCGTCGAACGCCCAGCCGATCACGATCGCCCTCGCCGGAGCGGCCGACGCGTCGGTGCCGACGGTCGCGGCGCCGCCCGCGAGCGCGGCCAGGACGGCAAGCAGCGCCGCAGCGGCGCCCAATCTCGTGCCTCGTCTCATCCGGTCCTCCTCGTCGTCGGTCCGTCTCCGAGACGGCTATTGAACGCCATACGAGTCCGGCGGGTCAATGGATGACCAAGAGGCTTCCCTGGCTTTGACAAGCCGGTACATGGCCGCCTGGAGCGGGACCGGCACGCCGAGCCGCTCGGCCTCGCGGACGAGCGCACCCGTGATGTGGTCGACCTCGGTCGGCCGGCGCGCCTCGACGTCCTCGAGCATCGACGGATAGTGGCGGCTGCCGCGCCGCGTGGCCACGACGTTCATCTCCCACGGGTCCTCGTGCAGCTCGACTCCCGCGGCCGCGGCGACGCGCTCGCCCTCGGCGACGAGGGCGTGGACGAGATGGCCGAGCTGCTCCGGACGGTCGCGCTCGGCGAAGTGGCCGTCGTGCGGGAGCCCCGTGAGGGCCGCGACCGTGTTCACCGTCGAGTTGAAGATCAGCTTCGACCACTGCGCCGGGCGCAGATCTTCGAATGCCCGCGCCTTCAGCTCCGACGCGACCAGCAGCCCGGCGATCTCCTCCACCACCGCGTACGGCGTCTCCCCGTACGGGCCGAGCCATGTTTCCGTGTCGAGGATGTACTCGACGTGATCGTCCGCGTGCCGCGTCCCGCTCATGAAGGTGACGGCGGAGACGAGTTGCCACGGGCCGTGGCGGCGGGCGATCTCCTCCGCGCCGAGGCCGTTCTGCACCGTCATCACCGTGGCCGCCCGCCAGTGACCGGCGATGCGCGCGAGCGCCAGGTCGAGTTCCGTCGTCTTCGTCGCGACGATGACGAGGTCCGGCTCGAGAAGCTTCGCGGGCTCCGTCGTCGCCGCCACCTCGGCGACGAAGCCATGGCGGCCCGAGACCCGGAGACCGTTTTCGCCGAGCGCGCGCGCATGCTCCTCCCTCCGGCACACAACGGACGTTGCAGCGACCCGGGAGAGGTGCGCCGCATAAAGGCTGCCGATGACCCCGGCGCCGACTACGCAGACACGCGAGATAGCGCCTCCACTCCGCGCCTGGCGAGCTCCCGGGGGTCTTCCTTCCACAGCGAGTCCGGGAGCTCGGGGTCGGAGAAGATCTCGAGGTCCAGGAAGCCATCCCAGCGCAGGGCGTCCAGGATCGGCGCGTAGTCGACCGTGCCGTCGCCAGGGAGGACGCGGTCGTTCGTGCTCCGCGTCGGCTCGCGCCAGTCGGCCAGGTGGACGCCGACGATGCGGTCGCGGTGACGCTCGATCTGCTCGAGCGGCTGGTTCCAGAGATGCCAGGCGTCGTACATCAGCCCGACGTCCGGGCGGCCGGCCTCCGTGATCAGCTCCGCCGCCTCGTCGAGCGAGCTCACGATCGTCCAGAGCTCGGCGAACTCCTGCTGGATCGGCTCCACCGCGACCCGGACGCCGACCGCCGCGGCCGCATCGGCGATGTGCCGGATGCCCTCGACGATGGTCTCCCGATCCTCGCCGGGGCCGGTCAGGAACAGCACCGCATCCGGCTCGAACGGCGCGAGGCGCCGGATCCCGGCGCACACCGCCTCGATCCGCTGCGCAGGATCCTCCGGCCCCTCCATCAACGGCAGCGACAGGATCGAGGGCACCTCGGTGATGGCGACCGCCGCATCCAGCCCGCTGGCCCTGAAGCGGCTAAGCGAGTCGTCGGCAACTTTCATCTCCCAGATCCCGATCCCGTCGGCGCCTGCGTCCTTGTAGGCGTCGAGGTCGTCGGCGAACGACTGCCCGACCGTGGTGATCTGGGAGATCGAGTAGCGAGGCATCAGCGGCGTACGAGCCCCCGCGCCCGCTCGGTGAGGGACGGCTTCAGAAGCTGCTGCGCCACGAGCGTCCCGGAGCCTGCCCCGAGGCCCGGCCCAGGATGCGTGCTCGCCCCGATGTGCCAGACGCCGGGGACAGGCGTGCGGTGTCCGGGCTGCGAGGCCAGCGGCCGCCAGAGGAAGTTTTGGTCGAGCGCGAGCGAGCCGCCGTATGGGTCGCCGCGGTGCAGGTTCACGTTGGCTGCCTGGAGATCGGCCGGCGACAGCACGGTCCGGCCCAGGATCGACGACTCGAGGTTGGGAATGTGACGTGCGATCCGCGCCTGGATCCGTTCTGCGTAGCGCTCACGGACGTCCTCCGTCCATTCGCTTGCGCCGAGGTCGATCTCGCCGGCTGCGTCGCCCTTGATCCGCCACGGGAGCTCCTGGAGCTGGATCCAGAGGAGGCCCTTCCCCTCGGGTGCACGCGACTCGTCCATCGTGAGCGGCTGCCCCACGACGACCGTCGCCTCCGCCGGCAGCAACCCGCGGTCCGCCTCGTTCACGGCCCGGGAGACGCCGTCGAGCCCCGGCGTCAGGTGGACGATGGCCGTCCGACCGAGCCGCTCGTCACCGTCCCACCGCGGCGGCTCGGAGAGCGCGTAGTGGATCTGCATCTCCGAGCGCCCATAGCGGAAGCCCTTCGCCTTGTCCTCGTAGCCTTCGAGCAGCTCGCCGTAGAGCTGCGTCGGCGTCACGTTGCAGATCACCTCAGTCGCGGAAATGGTCTCACCGTCCGCGGTGCGCACGCCGCCGCTGAACACCCGCTCGACGTGGACACTCGTCTCGCAGGTGCCGCCGTTCTCCCGGATCAGCGTGACAAGAGCGTCGGCGAGCTTCTGGCCGCCGCCGCGCGGAATCGGCATGCCGCCCTCCTGGACGGCGACGGCGATCACCTGAGCCATGTAGCCGGAGGCGGCTGCATCCGGACCGAGACCGGTGTGCAGCACCCACGGTGCGAGGACACCATGGGCCCGCTCCGACCCGAACGTCGTCTCCAGCCAATCCCGGGCCGAGATGAGTAGGCGGCCGGTGAACTCTGCAGCGCCCTGCCTGCCGAGCCGGCGGACCGCCTTCAGGCCGAGGCCGGCGCCCTGGCGGGACCACAGCTCCGTCCCGAGGATCCCGAACGCGAGGTCGGCGTTCGGGAAGAACTCGCCGAGCATTGCCCGCCAGGCGTCGCCGTCACCGGCGTGGTGACGGTCGAGCTCGGCAGCGTTCTCGTCAGCCGTGCGGAGGAGGAATGCACTCTCGCCGTCGGGGTAGAGCGTCGCCGTTGGGAGGTCGGTATTGAGGTAGTCGAGACCGTGGCGGGCCAGATCCGCGCCGAGCTGTGCGTGAGCCTGGCCTCCGACCCAGAGCGGGTGCCACGCGCTGAACACGTCGTGCTTGAAGCCGGGCTCCGTGATCTCGTCCGTCTTGATCGCGCCTCCGAACCAGTCATTCCGTTCGAGTACACATACGGCACGGCCGGCGCGCGCGAGCAGCGCGGCACACGCGAGGCCGTTGATCCCGCTGCCGACGACGACGTCGTCGTACGCTCGGCTCAGGAGCACACCGCCGTGCACTCAATCTCGATCAGGCTGCCCGGTACGGCGAGACCGGTGATGCCAACGATCGTCTGCGCCGGGTGATCGGCGCTGCCCGTGACCTCGTCGATCGCCTTCGTGATCGTCTCGTACTCGGTCGGCTGTGTCGTATAGATCGTGCGTCGCACGATGTCGTCCCAGCCGACGCCGGCGGCGTCCATTGCAGTCTTCAGGTTCCGCATCGCAGCGGCCGTCTGCCCGTGGAGGTCGTCGGCGGCGAGGGAGAAGTCCAAGCAGATCCCCAGCTGGCCTGCGAAGTGGACGACCCTCTGGCCTTCCGCCAGGGCGACGTGGCTGAAGCCTGGTGCCGGATGGAGCTCCGGCGGGTTGATCAACTCTCGGGTCACGATGCTGGTCCTTTCACGAGCTGACGGAACTCCACGTCGGTGACGAGCCCGCGCTTCTCGGTTCCAAGCCGCTTGACGGCGGCGAGCACCTCGGCACGCCGTTCCTCCGGCAGGTCGAGCCCCAGGTCCTCGGCCTTGATCCGGATCGAATCGAGGCCGCTCTTCTTGCCGAGCACGATGCTTCGCTCGGCGGAGACGAGCTCGGACGAGTACGGCTCGATCGCTTCCGGGTCGTGGAACTGGCTCGCGACCGCCCCGCTCTCCCGCCGGAAGAGGTTCTCGCCGGTCAGCGGCTTCCAGGGCTCGAGCTCGTAGCCCGACAGCTGCTGTACGCGGTCGGCGAGCGCACGGGCCTTTGTGAGGTCGAGCGCCGTCTCGACGCCGTAGACGGCGCGCAGCGTGAGCGCGACCTCGCCGAGGTTGGCGTTCCCGGCCCGTTCCCCCATCCCGTTCACGGTGCCGTGGATCCACCGGGCCCCCGCCTTCACCGCCGCGACGGCATTGGCGGTGGCCAGGCCGAAGTCGTTGTGGCCGTGGAAGTGGATTGCGACGTCCGGCCCGAGGCGCTCACGCGTCCGGCCGACGAGCTCGGCGACGCCCTCCGGCCCGGCGACTCCGATCGTGTCGACCACGACCACCTCCGCCGCACCCGCCTCAACCGCAACGGCGTACGCGGCGTCGTAGAAGTCCGGCTCGGCGCGGGTCGAGTCGACGCCGAAGTAGGCGACGTGGATCCCGCTCTCGACCGCGTAGGACACAGCCGAACGGATCCGCTCCAGCATCTTCTCCCGGGAGACCCCCAGCGCTCGGAGCTTCAGCTCCGAGATCGGCGACTCGATCACGCTCGCCGGGACGCCAAGCTCGACCAGCGCCTCGACGTCGGCCTGCACCGCGCGCGAGAAGCCCCAGACCTGGGCGGCGAGGCCCGCCTCCGAGATCAGCCGCACGGCCTCCCAGTCGTCCTCGGAGACCCGCGGGAACCCGGCCTCGATGCGCTCGACGCCAGCATCGGAGAGCGCGCGTGCGATCTCGAGCTTCTCCTCCGGCATCAGCACGACGCCGACCGTCTGCTCGCCGTCGCGGAGCGTCGTGTCGTAGAAGCCGACCTCGGCCTGGAGCGCGTGGGGCCGGTTGAGCTCGCCGGTCCAGATCACCGGACGATCCCGTCGGGAAACGGCGACAGCTTCTCGGCGCCGTCGGCGGTGATCAGGAAGTTGTCCTCCACACGCAGACCGCCGCCCCCTTCCCAGTAGGCGCCGGGCTCGATCGCCAGCACCATCCCCGCATCGATCGTGGCGCTCGTGTCGGCCTGGTGCGCGTACGGCGGCTCGTGGGCCCGGGCGCCGACGCCGTGCGCGACGGGGTGTGAAGGCTGGCCGGGGTAGCCCGCCTGGTCGATCCCCTCCCGGATCAGCCGATCGAGCTCGGCGAGGCTCGCGCCCGGCCGGCAGTGGTCGATCGCCCGCTCGTACACGGCCATCAGGCTCTCACGAAGGCGCTCGTACTGCGGCGTCAACTCGCCGGGGCAGAGATTCTTCGTGTGGTCGCACCAGTAGCCGTCGGCGCAGACCCAGATCTCGAAGAGCGTCGGCTCGTGCTCCCGGACTGGCCGGTCGGCGGTCGCCGTGAACGTCCGGATGCCCTCGCCCGACCAGACGAGCGAGAAGCCCAGCGCGAGGTCGACCTTGCCTTCCCAGCCCGTCCCGCGGCCGTGGACGTAGCCGTTCCAGAGCGCCGCGGCCTCGCTCTCTTTCATGCCGGGCCGGAGCTGGTCGCGCGTGTAATCCATCGCGGCGGCTGCGATCTCGTTTGCGAGGCGCATCCGCTCGAGCTCTTGCTCGGTCTTGATCGCGCGGGCCCGGGAGAGGAGCGGCGTCGCGTCCGCCGCGCCCGGCCAGGCGTCGAACCACGCTCGGGTGTACGTCGTGGGCTCGCCGACCATGCGGTCCGACGCCTGCGTCCCGAGCGAGAGCTCGACGCCGACCTTCCCATAGTCCTTGGACGCTTCGACTGCGAGCGCCAGCGCTCTGGCCTGGGGCGGCCGCGGGTCGGACTCGTCGTAGCCGCGGAACAGGCTGACGTCCGTTGTCCAGGACATGCGATCGGCATCACCGGCCGAGGCCTCGAGGCAGATCAGCGTCGGGTCGCCCTCCCGCGGGAAGACGACCGCGTCGTAGCCCTTCATGCCCCAGAAATTGGAGAGGTAGAGGACGTTGTCGGGTGCGCGCACGACGAGGGCATCGACGCCCTCCTCCACCATGAGCTCGCGAACCCGCTCGAGCTTCGCGTCGTCGCAGGGCCAGCTCACCAGCGAACGCGCTCGGGCGCAGGCTCGCCGTGCGCCTCCCGCCACGAGATCACCGGGTTTCGCAGCACGCCGATCCGCTCGATCTCCGCCTCCATCACGTCGCCCGGCTTCAGGTAGAGCGACGCCGCGTCCTCACTGAACCCGGCTACGCCGCTGACCGTCCCGGTCGAGAGCACGTCGCCCGCCGAGTACCCCAGGGCCGAATAGTGGGACAGGATCTCCGGGATCGTCACCGACATGCGACCCGAGTGGGACGTCTGCCGCACCTCCCCATTCACGCGCAGCTCCATCGCGAGGTCATGCGGGTCGGGGATCTCATCCGTGGTCACGATCCAGGGGCCAAGGGGACAGAAGGTGTCGATCGCCTTGCAGAACGAGAAGACTCCCGACTCCATCTCCCGTCGCTGGATGTCGCGGGCGGTGATGTCGTTGAAGACCACGTAGCCGCCGACGTAGTCCATCGCTTCCTCGGCCGAGAACCACTTGCCGGGCTTCGCGATCACGACGGCCAGCTCGAGCTCGTAGTCGAGCTCCTCGGTCAGGTGCTCGGGGTAGACGACCGGGTCGTCGGGCCCGACCAGCGCGTCGACGTTCTGGAAGAACACGATCCACGGCGCGATCGCGTGCGACCAGTCCACCTGCTTCGACTCCTCCTCGTGCTCGCGGAAGTTCCCGGCCGTATGGAAGAACTTCTTCGGAACGATGGGCGCCTCGAGGTCTGCCTCGGCGAGCGCCGTCCGGTCGCCGGCGTCCTCGGCGCCACTCCGCTCGAAATACGTGCGCATGTCAGGAACGTCGAGCCTGGCGATCTCCTCGCCGTCGATTCGGCCGACCTTGCCGGCGTCGTAGGTCACCAGCCTCATCCGCAGACCTTCTGCGCGGCGCGTGCGTAGACGTCCGCCGTCTTCACGAGCCCCCCGATCTCGAGATTTTCGCCGAGCTCGGCGTCAGGGAGCCCGGACGAGGTGCCGTAGTTGAGCGTGGCGATCCCGTACCGGCTCAGAACCGACGCGTCCGAGAACCAGCGCGTCACGTCCCGCTCCGGCGCGGACCCGAACACCTCCTCGTGCGCCTCGGCGACGGCGCCGACGACCGGGCTGCCCTCGTCGATCTCCGCCCCGGGCGCCGTCACGTAGACCTCGGCCTCGATGCCTTCGAGGCCGCGCGCGAACTCCAGCGCCCGTCGACGGGCGTCCGCCATCGGGACATCGGGCGGCACCCGCAGATCGACGAACAGGTCGGTCGCGTGCGGGGTCCGCGAGACGCGCCAGCCGAAGCCGCCTCGGATGGCGCCGACGTTGGCGACGCCGCGCACGTCGCCGTACGACATCTCCTCTTCCCACTCGGGCAGCCAGGCGACCACGCGGTCGAGAACGGGCCGCATGCGCACGATCGAGTTCTCCTCGATTCGCCCCATCGAGAATGCGGTGTGGACGAACGGCCCCGTGACTCGCAGGCGGAGCCACAACGTCCCGAAGTGCGCGAGCACAAGCTTGTTCTCTGTCGGCTCGCCCAGGATGCAGAGATCGGCGGCGCCTCCGTGGCCGACGAGGTACCGCGACCCGGCCGCGTAGCCGCGGTACTCGGCGCCCTGCGCGCCGCCCTCCTGCGTCTTCTCGATCTCACCGGCCACTGCGGCGACGAGCACATCGCCCTTCAGGCGGACTCCATCCTCGATCAGGGACCGCACCGCCTCGACGTAGCAGGCGAGCGCGCCCTTCATGTTCGAGATCCCGAGGCCGTAGATCCGTCCGTCGCGCTCGAACCCTTCCGGCCGGAAGCCCGGGATACCACGCAGCCACGGCTCCTCCCCCGAGTACGAGGTGTCGAGGTGGCCGTTGAACATCAGGGTAGGGCCGCCGCCTTCGCCGGGCCAGGTGCCGACGACGTTCGCCCGGCCGTCCTCGACCTGCTGCCACATCACCTCGAGGCCCAGCTCCTCGAGCTCGCGGGCCATGACGCGCGCGCATGCCTCCTCCGACCCAGTGAAGGAAGGCGTCGAGACCAGGCGCAGCGCGAGGTCGACCAGTCGCCGCCCGTCGATCATCGGAACTTGGGCAGGACCTGCTCGCCGAACATCCGGATCTGGTCGTGACGCCGGTCGCCCCAGAGCTCGAGCATCACGTGCGTGCAGCCCGCGTCACGGTACTCCTCGATCGCGGCGATGCAGTCCTGCGGCGTGCCGGCGATCGGCTTGCACTTGTCCAGGAGCTCGTCCGTCACCTGGTCCTTGGCGGCGAGGCGGCCGCCCCGCTCCATCGCCTCCGCGACCGGCCGGATCTCCTCCTGCTCGATGCCGGCGAGCTCGAGGAGCGTGTCCGCGGAGCCCTGGATGTTCTGGACCTTGTTCGCGAGGTACATGCCGGCGATCTCGCGCGCTCCGTCGCGGCCCTCGTCCCGGTCCTCCCCGATCGACGCGACCACCGTGCAGCCGATGTCGATGTCGCGAGCCACGTTCTCACGCGTGTAGCGGACGAAGGCCGGCGTCGTGATCGACGGCGTCAGGCAGCCGTCGCCGATCTCGCCTGCGAGCGCCTGCATCTTCGGTGCCGTCGCGGCGACGTAGACCGGGGGTACCTCTCTGGGCGTGTGCGCCGCGCCGTTCAGAGCTGGGACGTCGGCGCTCCACGTGCCGCCGTCGTATTGGAACGCCTCGCCCGAAAGCACGCCCTTCACGATCGCGACCGCGTCGCGCATCGGCCCCAGGGTGCGATTGGTCTGCTGCTTCGTGTTGTTGAGGAAGATCTTCGACGTGCCGAAGCCGAGGATGAACCGGCCCGGCCCGGCCGCCTCCTGGACGACGCGGGCGTCCATGGCCACCTGCACGGGGTGCCGCGTGAACGGCGAGATGATGCCCCAGCCAATCGTGATCCTGCGCGTCTCCCGCGCCATCAGCGCGGAGACAACCGTCGACGACCGTGCCTCCATCCCATGCTTGCGCCACCAGGGGTAGGCCTCGGCCAGCCAGACCGTGTCCATTCCGGCCTCGTCCATGACCCGTGCCGACTCGAGCATCTCGTCGAGCGGCTCCATCGTCAGCTGCATGACCCCGATCCGGAAAGGCGGCGGCATCTGTGAACGATCCTAGAGAGTGCGAGAATCGCACCGTGCAGGTGAGTGATTGGTTCCCGATCGCGGAGGTCGGGCTCTCGAAGGAGGTGGTGAAGCGATCGACAACGCCGAGGTAGCAGTCACGATCGATCAGAGCCATGGGTCGGAGTTTCTGACGCAGCGCGTGGTCCGCTGCAGGCCCGGCCGGTCCGGCCCGCGCAGACTCGAGGCCACGCAGGAGATCCTGTTCGTCGAGTCAGGACGCGGGATCCTTCGCGTGGGCGACGAGACGCACCCGCTCGAGCCTGACACCGGCGCGTACGTGGTGTCGGGCGAGGAGTACGAGCTCGAGAACTCGGGCCCCGACGACCTGGTAGTCGTGGTCGTCGAGGCGCCGCAAGAAGACGGCGCGGCGAACACTCCAATCCGCCGGACAGTCCGCTACGCCGACCAGCCGACGCTCCCGGCGGGGTCCGACCGGGAGTTCCGCTACCTCGTCAATCAGGATGTCGGGTGCCGCGACATCACGCAGTTCCTCGGGCTGGTCGCGCCGGGTCGCGCACCGAACCACAGCCATATTTACGACGAGATCGTCTACATCATCGATGGAGAAGGCATCCTCCATCTCGGCGGGGAGCAGAGGGTGGTCGGCCCGGGGTCGGCAATACACCTTCCGCCGCTAGCCGAGCATTGTCTCGAGAACACCGGAAAGGGGTCTATGCGAGTACTCGGGGTCTTTCATCCCTCAGGCGATCCCGCCTCGAGGGCGCACGAGTCAGAATGACGCTCCGCTCGAAGAACAAGGAGGAAGGATGAGAAAAGCGCTGATTCCGATCCTGACGGCGCTGACGGCGCTCACGGCTCTCGCCGTGGCCGTCGGCACAGCCGGAGGATCGACTACTGCGGCTCAGTCGCCGACTACCAGCGATCGGACGCTGATCACCTGCGGCCGGACCAGAACGATCGGCATCGCGGCGCCCATCACCGGGGCGGCGGCGTCGATCGGCTCGCAGCAGGGCCGGTGGGCCCGCTACTGGGTCACCCGCTACAACAGGTCGCACCGACGGACGAAGTTCCGCACCGTCGTCGGCGACACGCAGCTCCCGGACACCGCCCAGGCGATCCAGGTCGCCGAGCGCCTTGCGTCCAACTCGCAGGTCCTCGGCGTGGTCGGCCCGGCCGGCAGCCAGGAGGTGCAGGTCTCGACGGCACCGTTCAAGAACGGCGGGCTCGGATTCGTATCGGGTTCCGCAACCCGCACGAGCCTCACCACGGATGGACGGGCCCGCGGGTACTTCTTCCGCGTCGTCCCGAACGACGATCAGCAGGGTCCTCGCGTCGCGAACTACATCCGCGGCACGCTGCGCCACTCGCGGGTCGCGATCGTGGACGCGCAGAACTCGTACAGCACGGGGCTTTCGGACACCGTGCAGCGGATCCTCCGCTCCCGGGGCGTCGACGTGCGGCGCGAGTCGGTGAACGAGGCCGACACGACGGACTTCTCGTCGCTCGCGGCGCGGATTCCGGCGAACACGCAGTCGGTCTACATCCCGTGGCAGCTGGCTCCCAAGGCCCAGCTGTTCGGGCAGGCCCTTCGCAGCCAGGGGAAGCGGGCCGTGCTCTTCGGCTCGGACGGGCTGTTCGACCCGGATAGCTTCAAGATCCCGGGGTCGTTCGTCTCGTTCTTCCCGATCAACCTGAGCAGCCCGATCATCGCCGCGTACCGGCGTGGGCCTGGAAGGGGCAAGACCGAGCTGTTCGGCCTCCCGAGCTACCAGGCGGCCGACGTCGTCGGACGGGCGATCGACAGGGCGTGCGCCAACGGCACGGCGACGCGCGCCGAGGTCCGGCGGAACATCAACCAGACGAACATCCCGCAGCGCCAGTCGCTCGTGGGTTTCCGGATCCGCTTCGTCCAGCGCCCGAGCGGCGTGCTGGGCCGCGGTGACATGGCGACCCCGGCAAACTTCGGGATCTACCGGATCAACAACCGCGGCGTGTACGTTCGCGTCTCGTAACGAAACGAACTAGGTGAGTCACGCGTGCGGCCCATCAACTCGATGGGCCGCACGCCGTTCTGAGAATCTTCCGCGTCCGTGATCGTCGCCTTCAACGCCGAGCTCTTCATCCAGCTGCTCGTGAACGGGATCACGCTCGGGAGCCTGTACGGGCTGATCGCTCTGGGCTACTCGATGGTCTACGGAATCCTCAAGCTCCTGAACTTCGCCCACGGCGACGTCTACATGATCGGAGCGTTCGTCGGGTACGGCGTCCTGTCGCTGCTCGGCGGTCCGCTGTCGCCAAATATCTCCCTCGCCCCGCTGATCGTCCTGATGTTCCTGGCCGCGATGATCGCGTCGGGCCTGCTTGGGGTGGTGATCGAGCGGTTCGCGTACCGGCCGTTAAGGGACGCGCCGCGGATCGCACCGCTGATCAGCGCGCTCGGCGTCTCTTTCTTCCTCCAGAACAGCGCCCTCTTGGTCTTCGGCTCGCAGTTTCGGAGCTACGACTCCTTCGTGCTCGGGTCGAAGAACCCCGAGTTCTTCGAGCCCGGCCCGCTGACCGACCCCGTCTTCGTGATCAAGCACGTGAACGTGCAGCTCATCCAGGTGATCGTCCTCGCGACGACGGCCGGCCTGATGGTGGCGCTCACGGTGCTCGTGGCGAAGACGCACCTGGGAAAGGCGATGCGGGCGACCTCGTACGATCGCGAGGCGGCCGCGATGATGGGAATCGACACGGACCGCGTGATCGCGTCCACGTTCTTCATCGGCTCGCTCCTCGCCGGCGCGGCCGGGGTGATGTTCGGCCTCCTCTTCAGCCAGGTCTTCCACTTCATGGGCTTCCTCGCCGGACTGAAGGGATTCACCGCGGCCGTCGTCGGCGGCATCGGCAGCATCCCGGGCGCGATGCTCGGCGGCCTGCTCGTCGGCCTGGCCGAGTCGTTCGCCGCCGGCTACCTCGGTGGGCGCTGGTCAGACCTGACCGTCTTCGGGATCCTGATCCTCGTCCTGCTCATCCGTCCGAGCGGCCTCCTCGGGACACGGGCGATCCAGAAGGTCTGATGCAGACGGGCGGAGACATCCCCGAGGTCCCGGGCCGGCCCGACGAGCGCGATCGCCCGCGCGTGGGCGTCGACGAGTGGGTCGCGAGCGTCGAGGGTCGCCGCGAGGATCGCGTCGGCTTCGCCCGTCTCGGCCGGCGGATCGACGCACTCCTCCCGCCCTGGGCGCGGCTCCTGATCTTCGGCGTGTTCGCCGCCACGCTGCCGCTCTGGATGGACCGCGGCGATCTGTTCGCCTACGGGATCTTCACCCTGATCTACATCCTGCTCGGGCTGGGGTTGAACGTCGTCGTCGGCTATGCCGGGCTGCTCGACCTGGGCTACGTGGCGCTCTTCGGCTTCGGCGCGTACTTCTACGCGCTGCTCTCGTCGGAGCACTACGGGATTCACTGGCCCTCGGCGGTGTCGATCCCGGTCGTCGTGGTCAGCACGGCGCTGCTGGGCCTCGTGCTCGGCATCCCCTCCCGCCGCCTGCTCGGGGACTACCTCGCCATCGTGACCCTCTTCTTCGGCCAGGCCTTCGTCGTCTTCGTGAACGCGGCGAATCCGACCGTGCGCGGCAAGGGACTGACCGGAGGGCCGAACGGGATCGCGGACATCGACCCGAATGACCTCTTCGGCTACGAGCTCACGACGAGGCGCCAGCAGTACTGGTTCATCCTCGGCGTCGTCCTGCTCGTCCTGATCGGCCTGCACTTCCTCAGCGAGTCGCGGACGGGCCGCGCCTGGCGCGCGCTTCGCGAGGACCCACTCGCGGCCGAGGCGATGAGCATGCCGGTGAACCGCCTGAAGCTGAAGGCGTTCGCCTTCGGCGCAGGCATCGCGGGGCTCGCCGGCTGCATCTTCGCCGCCGTTCTGACTGCCGTGACCTCCGGCAACTTCGCCCTGCCGATCCTGATCACGATCTATGCGGTCGTGATCCTCGGCGGGATCGGAAGCCTCACCGGGGTCGTCATCGGCGCGATCGTGATCAACGTGTCCTTCCAGTTCCTCGCGCCCGAGAACCCCCAGGACAACGCGCGGATCCTCTTCTACGCGGTGGTCATCCTTCTGCTCGTCCTCGCGGTGCGCCCGTGGTGGATGCTGGGAGTCGTGCTCGGCGGTGTCGTCGTCTTCGGATTCGCAGCCCACGCCATCGCGGAAGCCATCGACCCGTCGTGGACCGCCGGCGCCGTCGTCGAGGGCGGCCGGCTCGCCGGCGTGATCTCCGACTGGGTGATCATCCCGGCTGGGCACGAGCGCTTCGCGAACGTCGCCTACATCACGCTCATCGTCGCGGTCCTCGCCCTGACGCGGATCCATGGGTGGTGGCGGACGATCCTCCTCGTTCCGACCCTCTACCTGACCGCGATCGTCTGGGAGACCAGCTTCGTCGAACAGCCCGCAGTCGCGCGCTGGATCCTCTTCGGCGCCCTCCTCGTCACCCTCATGACCGTCCGGCCGCAGGGCCTGCTCGGGACCCCGCGCGTGGAGATCGTTTGACCGAGGAACAGAAACCGCCGCTCCTCCTCGAGCTCGAGCAGGTGACGAAGTCCTTCGGCGGCCTCACCGTGGCCGATCGCCTCGACCTGCACGTCGACGAGGGAGAGATCGTCAGCCTGATCGGGCCGAACGGCGCCGGGAAGACGACGGTCTTCAACCTCGTCACCGGCCTCTACCGTCCCGACTCGGGCGCGATCAGATTCGTGGGCCGCGACCTCGTCGGGCTCCCGCCGCACAAGATCACCCAGCTCGGGATCGCGCGGACCTTCCAGACCCTGCGCCTCTTCCTGAACATGACGGTGAAGGAGAACGTCATGGCGGCGGCCTACGGCCACACCCGCGCGACGGTCCCGGAGGCGATCTTCCGTCTCCCGCGCGCCCGCCGCGAGGAGCGGGAGATCGCTGCCCTCGCCGAGGAGAAGCTCGCGTTCTTCGGCCAGCGCCTCGCCGGCTACCGCCACGAGCAGCAGGCCTACAACCTCTCCTACGCGAACCGGCGACGTCTCGAGATCGCCCGCGCGATGGCGACGAACCCGCGCCTGCTCCTGCTCGACGAGCCGGCGGCCGGAATGAACCCGGCCGAGACGCTCGAGCTCACGGAGCTGATCGGCCGGCTCAGGAGCGAGGGCGGCTACACCGTGCTCGTGATCGAACACGACATGCATGTCGTCGAAGGCATCTCCGACCGCGTCGTCGCGCTCGACCACGGCGTCAAGATCGCCGAAGGCGCGTTCGAAGAGGTGGCGACCGACCCTCGGGTGATCGAGGCGTACCTGGGACTTCAGGGAGCCGCATGAGCCTGCTGAAACTGCAAGACGTCGACACGTATTACGGCGAGATCCACATCCTCCAGCAGCTCTCGCTCGAGGTCGCGAAGGGCGAGCTCGTCTGCCTTCTCGGCGGGAACGCCTCCGGGAAGTCGACGACCCTGAAGACGATCCTCGGGCTCGTCCGCCCGAGGTCGGGAACCGTCGAGCTGGACGGCGAGGACGTCACCGGGAAGAACACCAGCTACCGGATCGCGCGCGGAATGGCGATCGTCCCGGAGAACCGCCGCCTGTTCGCGCCGATGACGGTGCTGGAGAACCTGCAGATGGGCGCCTACCTCGAGAAGAGCGGCTTCGACGAGCAGCTGGAGAAAGTCCTGGGCCTCTTCCCGGTGCTGAAGGACCGGCGGAAGCAGCT
>Ga0193741_1000242_pt1 | contig 15345 bp, 9 predicted proteins | sample L2s2metaG_FD_143059 | JGI IMG/M metagenome (GOLD analysis project Ga0193741, IMG submission 143059) | Soil microbial communities from a riparian zone of the East river system, Colorado, United States - L2s2 | ecosystem: Environmental > Terrestrial > Soil > Riparian zone | place: USA: East River...
CTCACCCTGACGCTCGTCCTCGGCGCCGCGGCGCCGGCGTTTGCGACCTGGTCGGTGATTGCCATCGATGCGAAAACCGGCCAGGTGATCATCGCCTCGTCGACCTGCGTGCGGCAGCAGGGATTCCCCGAGCGCAAGCCGAATGGCGCGCGCGACCTGATGGACGTGCAGGCGGTGATCGTGCCCGGCATCGGCGTCGCCGCGTGCCAGGCCGGCGTCGACAACACGCGCGAAAACCAGATGCTCGTCTACAACGAGATCAAGAAAGGCACGCTGCCCGCCGAGATCATCGAGATGTTGAAGAAGGATCCGAACGTCGAGCGGCGCCAGTTCGGCATCGTCTCGATCCCGAACGGGAAGACGATCACGCCGCAGAACAATCGCGCCGGCTTCAACGGCAGCGGCAACTCGCGATCGTCGTTGTACTTCGGCGGGTCGTACGGCGACTTCTATTACCAGGTGCAGGGCAACACGCTGCTCGGCGATCAGGTCGTCCATCAAGCCGCGCTCGCGTTCTCGCGCGCCACCGGCACCCTCGCCGATCACGTGATGGCGGCGATGGAAGCGGCCGACGCCTACGGCGGCGATCATCGCTGCAACTGCGGCAACAACGCCGCGCCCAACTTCCCGTGCGACAACAAGACGTCGCACGTCGCCTACATCGCGATCGCCAACAAGGACGATGTGGCGGGCGTCACCCACAACGACGGCAAGTACTTCGCCTACATCGCCGTCGGCGACAACGATCTCAAGAAGGGTGAAAGCGCGAATCCGGTGAAGACATTGCGGATGCGCTACAACGCGTGGGTGAAGGCCGGGTCCAAGCGAACCGATCCGCCGGGCCCCACACCGTACAAGCCGACGTCACACTAGATCACAGGGCGAGGCGCACGAGCCGGAGATCGACGCAATCGGAACATGCATCGGTGCCCTCGCCGAACTGACCGTGGCATCTCGGGCAATACACGACCATTAGCGGATCGACTCGCTGGGGCGGCGCGAAAGGGTCCCGCCCCAGCCCTTTCAGCAGTGCCCTGAACGCTGCGCTCTTCTGCGATTGGTACCACGCGCGGCAGCGGGCGGCGGGAGAATCGCCCTGCTGCGGAGCGGTTCGTTCCAGATCGAATCCGAATCGACGCAACAGCGGATTGCCCGTCGCTTCATCACAGAACACCCCAATCACGACGAACGGACTGAAGTGCGACACCTTCTCCTTCGAGATGCGATCGACGGCGCGAATCGCGGCGATGGGAAACAGCGTCATCGACACCGCGTGCAGCCACCGGTCTGCCCCTCGCGTCAGTTCCTTGCGATGAAGCCTGACGAACGCAATGGCGACGATCAGGCTGCTCAGCAACAGCCCACCGAGGAGATACGGCCACGCGCTGAGAGGGCCGAAGATCACGAATGCAGACGGCGTGACGACAGCCAGCCATGCGAGCGGCAATGCGGCGAGCCAGGAGAGCCGGCGTGACGAACGCAGGAAACCATCCCATGTGCTCTTCAACGCATCCGCGTCGAAGGTGTCGCACAGCGAGGCGCTGATAGCCCGGGCGCGATCGCTCGAGCTGAGCCCCTTGATTCGTTGGAGATGGCTGACGAGTGCGGCCGCGTGCGATTCAGTCGCCGCGCGGCAGACGGCCTCGCCGTTGAACCGTACCGTTCGCTCATATGCGGTAATCGAAGTGATCGAGTCGAAAGACCAGAAGCGATCGGCGTCGGCAGTGTCGAGGCAGATGCCGTCGGGACTGACGGCGACGGGCCAGTGCGCGCAGTGAACGAGATTGCCGGACAGCCTCAGCGGGTCGCCGAAGGCGAACCCGCCCGATTCATTCCCAACGAGCTCGGCGCCGCTGGCGGCTGCCCAGGTCCTGCGGAACGGCCTTCGATAACACGCAAAAGCCGTTGCCGCAGTCCACGTGCAGCATTCATAGAGATAAAACCCAACCGCAAGCAGGCCGAGTAACAGCCAATCAGACATTCGCACTGTCAGCGGTCTGACGTCCCGTCAGGCCGGAGAACAGTTTCTTGAGAAAGCCAAGCAGCGCGACGACGCCGACCGCAATCAGCTTGCCGAATTTCTGCAGCAGCCCGCTCTTGACCAGCGCCACGCCGGCGCCGCCGACGATCAATCCGGCCAATCCATACTCGGCAACTTTGTCGCCGCGAGTGAATTCGGAGTACTTGTTGCCGTCGGTGAAGGTGAACTCGCCGAGCATCTCGTTGAACACCGGCAACGCCGCGTCGATCTCTTCCGCGGACGTGACCAGGTTCACTCGCATGACGCCGCGGCGTCCCAGCATGCGCGTCGAATGGTTGATGCTCTCGCCATCGTCGCTGCTGCCGATGATCGACCACGTCAGGTTGTTCGACTCCGCGTCGTAGTAGGGCTCGTCATGCCAGCCCACCACGCTCAGCGTCGGCCAGCCGCGCTGTTTGCGAACCTTGTTCGACGCTTCCGTGCCTTCCTTGATCGAATCCAGGATCGCCTTGGCGTCGAGCTCGTCCTTGTCGTCGTCCTTGACGTAACCCATGTTGGAGAAGTCGAACACGACGAACCAGCCGTCCTCGACGTTCAACAGGACTCCCAGCTCGTCGCCGTCCGACGGGTTCTGCAGGAGCTCCATGAACCTCGAGGCGCCGGGCTTGCCGACAAACTGAAAGCCCTCGGGGACCTCGATGGTGGCCATCTTCCCGAGTTCGGCCGTGGCCGGCCCCTCTTCCCAATCCAACGCGCGGATCTGGGCACCGATTTCGGATTGGGCAAATGTCTGTCGCGCGGGCACGAGCGTGGCCCCAAGAAGGAGCGCGAAGACGAGGAAACAGCGAGAAACGCGCACAAAACCCCCTAGCCCAGGGTGTTGCTGACGGATTGCAAGTCGTTCCCGTTTTTTCGGATCCGTCGGCAACACCCTGTAGGGGTGGCTCGTGCAATTCTGTGCTTATTGTCCCGGCGGGCGGCCGCCGCGCTGCGGCGGCGGGTTCTTCAGCGTCTTGTATTGATTCAACGCAGCATTGATCTTGAACTCGATGCCCATGCGGCCGATCTCCGCGGTCGCTTTCATCGGATCACCGGACACGCCGGAATCCTTCGGCCCGCCCCATGGCTTGATCTGATCCTTGCGCACGCCGGTCGGCCGCACGTGCAGCATCTGCGACGTATCGCTGATGCCCGCGTGGCTGCCGATGATGTCGTCGGTGTAGCCGAACGCGGCTTCCATCCACGCGCGATAGTGCTCGCGTCCACCTTCGTAGTAGTCGGTCAGCGCGTAGACCTTCGGTCCGCCGGCCTTCCACTCTTCGTTCAACTTCGCGGCGACGTCGCGCATGCCCTGCTGGTTGCCACCGCTGTCGCCGATGAAGAGGATTTCGGTCGCGCCGTGCGCCTTGAGGCTGCGCGCCGCGGCATCGAGCAACATGTCGTAGGCCGGCGACGGCAGTGAGATCGCGCCGGGGTTCTGGCGATCGGGATCGCCTTCGGGCACGTACTGGATGATCGGCGCGACGAGCGCGTTCTTCAACCTTCGCGCCATCAGGTTCGCGGAGTGCGCGACGATGAAGTTATGTTTGCCCATCACCATGTGGTAGCCGTTCTTCTCGGTGCCGCCGGTGGGGACGATGAACACGGTCTTGCCGGCCTTCATCGCATCGCGGTTTTCTTCCCACGTGAGCTCGTCGATGAACACGGTGTCGGGCGCTTTCGTCGGCGTCATCGACGCCGGCGCGGTATTCATCGTCGGCTCGAGTGACGCGCGTGGTGCCGCAGCCCCTGCGCCACCGCGGCCGGCGCCGCCGCCTGCTCCACCGCGTCCAGCGCCGCCGCCTTGCGGCGCTTGCGCCGCGGCCACGGGCGGTTCGCTGCCCGCGTTCATGCGCTTGATCTGCGCGAGCGCGAGATCGAGCTTGATCTGCAGGAGCACCTTGCCGACGTCCGGCGTCGCCTTGCCCTGGTTGTTGCCGCTGACGCCGTTGTTCGCATAGTCGTTCCCGGTGAGTCGATCGCGGCGAATGTGCTTCGGCGCGACGAACAGCAGCTCGGAGGTGTCGAGGATGTTGGCGTGGTTGCCGACCTGATCGTCGGCGACCTTCAGGAACTTCGCGGCCCACGTGTTCTGCTCGGCGTGCGCCTTGGTGTAGTAGTCATCGACCCAGTAAGCGGTCGCGGCGCCGTTCCACAGCGCGTTCAACTTCTCCGCCGCCGTGCGCATGCCCGTGCGGTTGCCGCCGGACTCGCCGACGAACCAGATCTTCTTGAAGCCGCCGGCCTTGAGGCTGCGGCCGGCGCTGACGAGCAGATCGACGAATCGATCTTCCGGCAGTGTGATCGTGCCGGGCTTCGCCATGTGGCCGCCGATGTTGTCCCAGCTGCCCTCGGGCACGTAGGTCACGACCGGCGCGACCAGCGTCTTGCCAATCGCGCGCGCGATCTTGTCGGCGCTCCATTCCATGACGAACTTGTGCTCGCCATCGATCATGTGCGGCCCCTTCTGCTCCGTGCCCGCGGTGCCGACGATGACGTTGGTGGTGCCGCCCGCGATCAGGTCGCGGACCTCTGCCCACGTCAGGTCTTCGATAAAGACGGAGTCGGGCGGCTTGCCCGACGGCGCGGTGGCAGGCGCATCAGCCGGACGCTCTTCTTCATGCGCCGCATGATATTTGGTGCCTGGCACCAACTTCAACGTTGTATTCGGTGCCTGGCACCGACTTCAATTTCCGACCAGATCAGACGTATTGGTTGGTGCCAGGCACCGATTACGCCTTTTCGGGGAAAATGGGCGGGTGACTTCTCCCCGCATTGTTCTGCTGGCCGCGACCCTGTTTTTCAGGGGTTGCGCTTCTTCCGATGATCCCAAGCCCACGATGCAGCCGACGCCGGCGATCGATCAGCGCGCGGGGGCCAGCGCGTCGCAGCGACAGCAGTGGCTCGACATGTTTGCGCGGGCGTATTTTCCGGGGCGCAGCGGGCAGGTCTACGTCGTGCCGAAGCAGGGCTGGTTCGTCACGTCGCGCGATCCGCTCTACTACTTCATGCACGGATCGCCGTGGGACTACGACGTGCGGATTCCGATCCTCTTCTACGGCGCGCCGTTCGTGAAGGGCGGCTCGTACGCCGTGCCGGCGAAGCAGCAGGACATCGCTCCGACGATCGGCGCGATGATCGGCGCCTCGCCGCTGCCGACCTACACTGGACGCGCGCTCACCGAGGCGATTACCGCCGCTAACGACCGTCCGCGCGTGGTCACCGTACTGGTGCTCGATGCGATGCGCGCCGACTATTTCGACAAGTACGCGGCGGTGATGCCGACGCTCACGCGGATGCGCAAGGAAGGCGCGTGGTTTTCCGACGCGCGCACGATCATCCTGCCGACGGTCACCGGCGTCGGCCACGCCAACATCGGCACCGGCAGCGATCCGCGCTTCCACGGCATCGTCGTCAACAACCTGTTCAACCGCACCACCGGCAAGCCGCAGGAAGCCTTCGATCAACTCGACACGCGCGAGCTGATGGCGCTGACGCTCGCCGATCAATGGAATCTCGCGACCGACGGCAAGGCCGTGATCATCGGGCAAGGCGGCGCGATTCGCGCCGTGGCCGGACTCGTCGGCCGCGGCGCCTGTCTGATCAGCGGCAAGAAGATCATCGCCGCCAGCTACGGCGGCGCCGATGGCGGATGGGAAACCAATCCCACCTGCTACACGATGCCCGAGGCACTCAAGCAGTTCGTCGGCCGGAAAGTCTGGGAAGCCGCGGGCGGCAAGTGGATGGGTCACGACATCGCGAGCGCGCAGAAGTTCCGCGCGTCGGCACCGTTCCAGAAATACGAAGCCGAGGCGCTGCGCGCGGTGGTCAACGAGTCCGCCGTCGGAGCCGACGAGATCACGGACCTGGTGTTCGTGAACATGAAGGGACCGGATTACACCGCTCACGCGCACGGACCCGACTCGGCCGAGCAGCGCGAAACGCTGGCCGAGCTCGATCGCCAGCTGACCGAGTACCTCGCGTTGATCGACAAAAAGGCAGGACCGCAGCGCAGCGTCACGATCGTCACCGCCGATCACGGCGCGCCGCCGGAGCCGCCGCCAGGCGGGCGCGTCTATCTCGACGAGGTGATCGCGCAGTTGAACAAGAAGTTCGATGCCGAAGGGAAATTCATCAACTATTACAACGATGCGGCGAACAACCAGCTGCATCTCGACACGGCACGGCTGCAGTCACTCGGTTTCTCGTTGAAGGATGTCGCGGCGTTCCTCGAGGGGCTCGAGGCGTTCGAAGCGGCCTTTACCGAAGATGAGGTCATCGCCGCGCAGGCGCGCCTGCCTCGATGATCAACCCGGCGCCGAGCTGTCGCGACGTCACTAACAGCTCGCCGTAGCCGAACGTCTCCATGAGATCGACGGCGACCACCAGCCGCGGCAACGCGCGATCGATGTCGTCCTTCATCCTCAGCGGCCCAAATCCAAACCGGTCGGCCGCAATCGCATCGAGTCGCGCCTTGAGGTCGCCGAGCGTGAAGACGTGACCATCCGGCACTTCCTTGAACAGGACTTCCGCCATCTCCATGAATTCCACGCCGGCGAGCGTCGTTTGCCCTCTCATGAAGGGGGCTTTCGCCGTTTCCGGCTTTAAGCGCTCGCGAAACGCGCGGATCGCCTCGGCCGGATCGTTCGCTTTGGCGAAGAACTGCTCGTAGGCGACGCGGTAGCCAAGATTGAACACGTGGTGCTGCAAGTCGCCGCCTGACTTCGCCACGAGCTCGATGCTGCGGCTGCCGTTATCGACGACTGCGTAGCCGTCACGGCCGAGCGACCCGACGAGGTAGGCCAACTCGGATTCACGCTGCCCGGTGGCGATTTCCATCCGGATGCCGGATTTCTCTGCGAGCACGACAACCGCGTCGCCGTTCGGCGCATCTCTGAACGCCGCCGTGCCGACGGCCACCGGATTCGGCACACCATCCCCGGAGCAAGCCGTCTTGTACGCCTGCAACACGTTGAGAATCTGAAGCAACTTGGTGTCGCTGATGTGACCGTTCGTCGCGACATCATCGCCAACGCCCATGGTGTTCGAATCGATGCTGAGCTCGGTGTATTTGCCGTCGGCAAAGTGGCCGACGATGCGGCGGAAGCTGTTGCTGCCCATGTCGATCGCGCACACCTTTTCAGGAGGAGTGGATCGACAGCCCGCCGTCACGGCGGCGAGCAGCAACAGAATCGAAACACGTCGCACGCGCTACCGCGGTCCCGGAGCGAGATTCGTGTAGAAGTACCGCGCGATCAGTTTGTAGATGTGCGGCGTCGTGCCCGCCCCTTCTGAAATGCTGTGCGTCCGATTCGGATAGATCATCGAATCGAACGGCTTGCCGAGCTCGATCAGGCGGTTGATCAACTTCTCGGTGCCCTGCGCGTGCACGTTGTCGTCGCCAGAGCCATGCACGACCAACAGCTTGCCCTGCAAGCCTTCCGCGAAGTTGATCGCGGAGCCCACCTTGTAGCCGGCCACGTTCTCCTGCGGCAGGCCCATGTACCGCTCCTGATAGATAGTGTCGTAAAGACGCTGATCGGGCACGGGTGCGACCGAGACGCCGACCTTGTAGACGTCAGGGAAACGGAACATCGCGTTCAGCGTGTTCGTGCCGCCGCCGCTCCAGCCCCACACGCCGACGCGATCGCGATCGAGATACGGATACTTCGCGATGAGGGCCCGCACCGCCGCGGCCTGATCCTTCGACGACAGATCGCCGACCGTGCCGTAGACGATCTTGCGCCACGCGGTGCCTCGCGGCGCCGGCGTGCCGCGATTGTCGATGCTGATGATGAGGTAGCCCGCTTCGGCCAGGGCGCGATGGAACAGCAGCTGTGAGCCGCCCCACGAATCGTTGACGGTCTGCCCGGCCGGCTCGCCGTAGACGTGCGTGATGAACGGATACTTCTTCGAGGCATCGAACGTCGACGGCCGCAGCATGTAACCATCGAGCTGAACACCTTCGCCAATGTCGACGCGGAAAAACTCCGCGGGCGGATTGAGCAGCGGCTTCACCTTCGCGATCACAGCTGATGGATCGGTGAGCGCGCGCACCGCCTTGTGACTCGGCAGCTCGATCACCTCCGTGATCGGCAGCGTCTCGAATTGCGAATACGTGTGAAACGCCATCTTGCCGTTCGGCGAAATGTCGTAGCGATGCGTGCCCGGCTGATCGGCAGGTGTGACGCGCTCGGGCGCGCCGCTGCCGTCGAGGCGCGATCGATACAGATACCGCTGCCCCGCGTTGTCGGGCGAGGCGCGGAAATACATCCAGCCCGCCTTCTCGTCGAAGCCGGCGATCTCGGTCACATCGGCATCGAACCTGGTGATCAACTGCCCCGTGCCGCCCTCGCGTGGCACGCGATAGACGTGCTGCCAGCCATCGCGCTCGCTCAGCCACAGGAAGGTGCGGCCGCCATCGACCCACGGCACTTCCTCGACGATGTCGACCCACTCCTTGGATTCGTCGCGGAACACGCGCTTGACCGCGCCGCTCTTGATGTCGGCGGTCAGGAAGTCGTTGCGGTTCTGCTGGCGATTGAGCTGCTGGACCGAGACGGTGTTCGAATCGATCCAGCCGATGCGCGCGAGATACGTATTGCGCGGATCGCCCTCGGTCTTGATCCAGGTCGTCGCGCCCCCGTCGGCGCTCACCACGCCGACTCGCGCCGCGGAATTGGTCGTGCCCGCCTTTGGGTAAGGAATCTTCGTGATCGTCGGATACAACGCGTCGGTGTTGTTGATCAGCGAGAAGATGCCGACGCCCGAACTATCGAACTGCCAGTACACGATCGACTTGCCGTCGGGACTGAAGCGGAAGCCGTCGCGAACGCCGAACTCCTCTTCGTAGACCCAGTCCGACGTGCCGTTGATGATCGTTTCCGATCCGTCGTTCGTCAGCTGCGTGACCTTGCCGTCCTCGAGCCGCTCGACGTAGAGGTTGTTGCCGCGCACGTAGCCGACGCGCGTGGCATCGGGCGAGAACTTCGCGAACATCAGCGATGCAGGCGGCTGGCTGGTGCCGACCTGCTTGAGGCCGCCACTCGTGACGTTCAATACCCAATAGTCGCCGCGCGTATTCTGCCGCCACACCTTCTGCGTGTTGGTGAAGATCAGCAGCCTGGCATCATCGTCCGACCAGACGTAGTCGGCGATGTTGAGCGGCTTCTGGCCGCCGGCCGGCGTCAGTTGCGCGGACGAAATCAGGACGCCACGGGTGCCGGTCGCCGCGTCGTAGCGGATGATTTCCGATCCGCCGTTGGCGCGCTCGACGGTTGTGTACGACACGCCATCGGCGAGCCATCGCGCCGGGCCGAATCGCGGCAGGGTGTACTCGTTCTGGCCGTAGATGCGATCGATCTGCGATTCGAGCGCGCGCCAGCGCTCATCCTGCTGCGCGCCCAGCGCGACGGTCAGTAATGTTGCGACGATCGTTGCATTGAGGGCGAGGCTTGCCCTCCGTAGCCTTGGCGAAGGAGGGCGATGCAATGTCATAGCGCCATTATGTAATAGAGTTTCTCGTCATGTCCCTGAGCGCCGGCGGCACCGTCGGCCGTTACCAGATCCTCGGCCTCCTCGGCACCGGCGGGATGGGCGAGGTCTACAAGGCGGTCGATCCGACCCTGGGCCGGCCGGTCGCGCTCAAGGTGCTGCGCCCGGAACTGAGCGGCGATCCGGAACGATTGAGCCGTTTCCTGCACGAAGCGCGGGCCGCGTCGGCGCTCAACCACCCGAACATCCTCACGATTCACGAAGTCGGCGATCACGACGGCTCGCGATTCCTGGTCTCGGAATTCGTCGACGGCGAGACCTTGCGCCAGCGTGTCGCCCGCGGGCCGCTGACGCTGCGCGAAATCCTCGACATCACGATCCAGGCCGCGTCGGCGTTCTCAGCCGCGCATGCCGCGTCGATCGTGCATCGCGACATCAAGCCCGACAACCTGATGCTGCGGCCCGACGGCTACGTGAAGGTGCTCGACTTCGGCGTCGCGACATTCGCGCGTCATGCCGGCTCCTCCGACGCCGACGCGACGATTGCGCCTTCGGTCGAGACCGGCCCGGGGATGATCGTCGGCACCATTGCCTACATGTCGCCCGAGCAGGCGCGCGGGCTGCCGGTCGACGGCCGATCGGATTGCTACAGCCTCGGCGTCGTGCTCTACGAGCTGGTCACCGGGCGCGCGCCGTTCACGGCGCCGACCACCTCGGATCTCCTCGTCGCGATCCTCGAGCGCGAGCCGCCGCCGATTCGCTCGGTGGCGCGCGGACTGCCGCTGCAGCTCGAATGGATCATCGAGAAGGCGCTCGAAAAGGATCCCAACCTTCGCTACCAGAGCATCGCGGATCTCCGCGTCGATCTGCAGCGCTTGAAGAGCGCGCTCGAATCGGGCCGCCTCGCATCGAGCGGCGCGATCGCGGAAGGCGCGGCGCCGGCTGTCGACGCAGTGCTCGAACGCGAGCTGACGGACGACAGTCCGGAAGTGGTGGCGATGAGCGGCGCGTCACCAATCACCATCGCGCTCGCGGCCGCGGCCGCGATCGTGCTGGGCGTCGCGATGTCGTACTACCATCTCGCGAGGCCAGGCGCCGATCTTCCGCTGCAGCTGCCGGAAGGCGCCGTCATCACCAAGGCTCGCGACACCGTCACGTCCTTTGGCTACTCGGCGGCGGGGTCGCGGACCGAAACGTCTTTCAGCGACGCCGTCAACGTCGAAACCATAACCGAGTTGGCAGGACTGCCCGCGGCGCGCGACGCGATTCGCGACGGCACGCCCGTCGCGTACTGGCGCGCGGGCATCTCGCAGACTGCGGACCCGCCAAACGGGCTCGAGCCGGCAGCAGCGGGTGATTTTTCAGTGCGCCTGGATCCAAAGGGCCAGCTGGTTGCGTTCGGCACCGGTTACGCGACTGACTTCGCGGGCACGCCTGCCGGCCGGGCGAAGGCCACGGCGATCGGGTTGGCAGCGATCGAGAAAGCGTACAGCGTCGACGCGTCCGGATACGAGCTGGAAGTCGTCGAGCGCTCCTTCCCCGCCGGCAAGACGGAAATGACGTTTCGAAGCCAGGTGACGAAGTACGGCCACAACGAACAATTCAACGTCAACCTGCAGGGCGAGCGGCTGATCATGATCGACCGCTCGTTCGAGCGGCCTCGCGGCTACAAGTCCCCGCCGGCGCCAATGCTGATGCGCATCTACAAGGGCGCGGGCCCGGTGATGCTCGTCGCGGTGTTCGTGATCGGCTGGGGCTTCGGCCTCTATTACCTTTTCAAGACAAAGAGCTGGGACGCCTTGACGCGGCGGCTGCCGCTGGGAATCTGCGCGGTGGTCGTGTTGCAGGTGGCGCTGGGCACGATCAGCTCCGGCGCGGTGCAGAGCCTGATCGCGACGATCGCTGTCGCAGTCCTGCTCGTCGGCACGGTGCTGCCGGCGTTGAGCGGCGCGATGTTGTGGCTCGGACGCCGGAGCCCGGCGCGCATGTGGGCCGCCGAGCAATTGACGCGCGGCCGCATCTTCGTACACGGCGTGTCAGTGTCGCTGCTCGACGGCGTCAGTGCCGGCGCGGCGATGGCGGCGATCGCCGTGTTCGCCGACTGGGCGGCGCTGCAAGTCGCCGGCTTCGAACCCTCGATCTCGCGCGAGCTCAACGTCGTCGATGCCGGCTTCGGAGCGATGCTCGGTGAAACGCTTAGTACGTCCGCGTTCCTCGCCCTCGGTGCCGCATTCCTCATTGAAACGTTCGATCGGTTCCGCGTGAACCCGATCGTCTCCACGATCGTGTTCTCGATTGCGGCCGGTGTCTTCGCCGGCACGGACCAGGAAACGATCCTTCCGGCGCTGGTCCTCGCCGCCGGCTTTGGACTGGCTGCCGTGATCGTGGCGCTGTTGTATCGGCGCCGCGGATTCCTCGCGACGTGGATCGCCGGAATGGCGTCGGGATGGCTGACGACGGCGATGGCGCTGCGATCGCTCGAGGATCAGGAGCTGATGCGCCTGAGCAACTTCCTCGTGACGATCGTGCTGGTGATTGCCGCGGCCGGCGCCTGGGGCGTCGGCCGCCGCCTGCTGCAAAAAGCGCCAGCGCTACCGCCCGCTGCGAAGCTCGGCATTGATCGCGGCTAGCAACCTCTTCCGTTAAGTCACAGTTCTCCACAGCCAAAAATCTCGACATCGCGTCTAAGATGCGACGATGAACCCGAAGCTGCACGGGGTGCTTCTCGCGCTGGTGGTCAGTGTGCTACTCGTGTCACGGACGGATGCGCAACCCTCGGGATCACTACGGCTTCACGGCATCGTCGAACCGGTTCGCAGTCACCCGGTCTCGGCGCCGCGCCTGGCGGGAACGCCCTTCCAACTGATCATCGTCAAGCTGGCGAAGGGCGGGACTCGCGTCAAGAAAGGCGATCTGCTCGTCGAGTTCGATCGCACCTCCCAAATCAAAGCTGCTCGCGATCGCGAGTATGAGTATCGAGACCTGCTCGCGCAACTCGAGAGGAAAAAAGCCGATCAGCAGATGGACACGGCGTCTCGCCTTTCGGATTTTGCGCTCGCGCAGTCGGCGCTTCGCCGTGCCGAGCTGGATCTGCTGGGCGCCGACTTATTGCCCGGAGTCACGCAGGAAAAGAATCAACAGACGCTCGAAGAAGCCACAGCGAAGATCGTGCAACTCAAGAAGACCAACGATCTGAAGGACCGTGCCGCGGCCGCCGACATGCGCATGGTCGAGATCCAGCGCGATCGCGCGAAGAATGCCTGGGAACATGCGACCGGCAATGCCGGCAAGATGCGAATCACCGCTCCGCTCGACGGGATGGTGGTGCTGAAATCGATCTGGAAGGGCGGCACGATGGGGGAGGTGCAGGAGGGCGAAGAGGTGCGCTCCGGCATTCCGATTCTCGAGGTCGTCGATCCGACGACGATGCGCGTCCGCGCGAGCGTCAATCAGGCTGATGCGGCGTTTCTCAAGCCCGGCGCGCCGGTGCGGGTGACGCTGGATTCCTATCCCGCGCGCACGTTCCGCGGTCAAGTCGAATACGTCTCACCGGTGGCGATCGCGAGCGCGCTGTCGGCGCGAGTCCGGACATTCCTGGCGGTGTTCTCGGTTGAAGGTACTGATGAACATCTGTTGCCGGATCTGGCCGCGGCCATCGACGTCGGTCCCACCGCTGACAAGGTGACCCGATGAAGTACGCGATGGGCGTCGTCCTCATCATCGCCACGGTGGCGGCCGTCGTCGGCGGCACGCGATGGGTGCGCGCCGACACGTCGCAAGTTCCGTCGATGGTGCTGGAGAAGAGCACCTTCGTGAATATCCTGGAAGTGCGCGGCGAGATTCGTCCGATCCGCTCCACGGTCATGACGGCGCCGTCCTCGGGCGGCGACCTGCAGATCATCGACATCGTTGCGAACGGAGCCGTCGTCAAGTCTGGCGACGTCGTGATTCGTTTCGATCCGACGGCGCCGATGCGGGTGCTCGCGCAACGCCAATCGGAGTTGCAGCAGGCGAACTCGGAAGTGACGAAGGTTGAGGCCGAGGGCAGGCGCAAGATCCAGGCGGCAGAAGCGCTCCTTGCGGAATTACGTTCGGTGTCGTCGCGCGCCAGGCTCGATCTCGGTCGTAAAGACCTCGTCTCGAAAGTGGAGGCGGAAAAGCTGGCGCTCGCACTCGCCGACGCGGAGCAGAGAGTGAAAATGCAGGCTGCCAGACTCGAAGGCGAGAAGCGCGCGGCCTCGGCGGATTTGTCGATCGCCCGGCAGAAACGCGACAAGGCGGCCTTCGACGTTGCCGACAACGAGCGGATCATCGCGTCGCTGTCGATGAAGAGTCCCGGCGCGGGGCAGATCTCGCTGATGCCGAACTTCCGAGTCGCGCAGGGCTTTTCGCGCAGCGCCCCGGAATTCAAGCGCGGCGATCGCGCCTGGTTTGGCGCGCCGATCGCCGAACTACCCGATTTGACCGAAGTGCGGATGTCCTGTCGCGTTGACGAGGCCGATCGCGCGCGCGTGCTCCCCGACGCATCCGTGCGCGTCCGCATCGACGCCATTCCCGATCGCGAGCTGAAGGGCGCGATCGATCAAATCGCGATCGTCGCCAGGCCCGATTATTCGTCATACCCGCCGACGCGCAATTTCGATGTCACCGTGGCGCTGAGCGAGTCGGACGCGCGGGTCCGCTCCGGAATGAGCGCAACGGCGCTGATCGAGCTCGACCAGCTGCCGGACGTGATCGTCGTGCCGGACACAGCGGTGTTTTCGCGTGATGGCCAGAGCGTCGTCTACGTCGTGTCGGGACGCTCGATCGAGCCGCGGCTTGTCACCGTGGCGCGGCGCAGCCGCGACCGCGTCGCGATCACAGCCGGCGTCGAGGCCGGCGAGCGCATTGCGATGCGCGATCCCACGATTGAGGCCGCGCGATGAAGCGCGCCTGGATCATCGGCGGCGTCGTGACGGCGTTGTTGCTGGGCGTGGCAGCGGTCGGGTGGTCGCGGGTCGCGCCGGCGGCGTCGCTGATCCCGACATCGCCGCTGCAACGCGGCAAGGTCGAAGTCCGCGTCAACGCGACCGGCGATCTCAGGGCGACAAAGACGACGCAGTTCTTCGTGCCGCCGATGGGCGGCCAGCTCACCATCCTGTCACTCGCGAACTCGGGGACGGCGGTGAAGCAAGGCGACTTGATCGCGGAGTTCGACGCCAGCGAACAGGAGTTCGCGCTCGAGCAGGCGAATTTCGAGCTGATGCTGGCGGATCAGGAGATCGTCAAGGCGGATGCCGAGGCGGCGGTCCTCGTTGCCGACGATGAAGTGGCGCTGCTGACGGCGCGATTCAATGTCCGGCGGGCCGAGCTGGATGCGAGGGCCAACGAGCTGGTCGGCTCGATGGTCGCGCAACAGAACCTGATGCTCCTCGACGAGGCGCGCGGCAAGCTCGCGGGGCTCGAAAAGGAAGTGCAAAGTCATCGCGAGACATCGAAGGCCTCGACGGCGATGATTCGCGAGAGACGGACCAAGGCGATCTCCTCGGTCGCCGTGGCCAAACGCAACATCGACAGCCTGCGCGTGGTCGCGCCGTTCGACGGATTCGTGTCGGTCCGCACCAACATGAACGCGCTGGGCGGCATCATGTTCTTCGGCGCCTCACTGCCGGACTTCAAGCCGGGCGATGCCGCGAACCCGGGAACGCTGTTTGCCGAATTGATCGACACGACGCGTGTCGAGGTGACCGCGAAGCTCGCCGAGGCCGATCGCGCCAACGTGTCGCCGGGACAGCGCGTCGACATCACCGTCGATGCGTCGCCGGAAATCGCGCTGCAAGGCAAGGTGCGCG
>Ga0193741_1000244_pt1 | contig 15318 bp, 16 predicted proteins | sample L2s2metaG_FD_143059 | JGI IMG/M metagenome (GOLD analysis project Ga0193741, IMG submission 143059) | Soil microbial communities from a riparian zone of the East river system, Colorado, United States - L2s2 | ecosystem: Environmental > Terrestrial > Soil > Riparian zone | place: USA: East River...
AGCCGGCTGCCAACCTGCTTGGCTGCATCTTCTTCGGAGTCTCGGCTGTCGCCGGCTACGTCGTTCCGTCGACCGGGTCGATGCTCGACCAGGCGGCGGCCAACTGGAACACATCGCTCGGCGCGGGGTGCTTCCTGGCCTGTGCGCTCGACACCTTGCACACCGACAGGGCCTCGAAGATGCCACTGGGGCGGCGGCTCCGTGAGCTCGAGCACAAGCTCGAGGCCGACGTCGGTAGGTGACGCCCGAGCGAGGCGGCTCCGGTCGTCGGCGCGATCGAGATCGAGATGTGTGTGCGCGGCCATCGACCTCGACCGACTCACGTTACGGCTGGAGCTCCCGAGGCTGACGTCGTTCTTTGGCGTTCACGGAGGACTCCGGCGAGGAAGAGCGCGAGAAACCCAATCGCCGCCGGGGCAGAGTGCGCAGCCACTACAACCGACAGGCAAGTTGCCACGACGACGCCCTTGCCAGCGCCGGCCTTGTGCAGGGCTACGGCCGCGGCGATCGCGACGGTCAGCCAAGCAGCGCCCGCGACGAGCCCGATCGCGGAAAAGTTTCCGGCGAGCTGGCTGTCCTCGACGACGAACTTGATTGCCCGCGCAACGACGGCCTGCTCCTCGCCCGCGAGGTCGTTGGCCCAGCGAGTGAGGATGCCGGTCGCGATCCCTTGAACTGAGTCGTACGCGCTGAAGAACACCGTCCACACAACCAGGGCGGCCCGGCTAACGGTCGCCGCCGTCGAGGAGAGGCCGTCGAGGAGTCTCCAGACAGCAAGGAACAGAAACGGCGTCAATATGAGCTGCCCGACGTGGACGAACAGCCAGCGGTCGACAACGTCCGCGATTCCCTCGTATGGGCTGTCTCCGCCGGGGTTCGGGTGGAAGACGATCAGTACTGCCCAGACAAGCGGCCCGGCGTAAACGAGAAAGCGGCCGATGCCAGTCTCCGAGCGTGCTCGTGGGTCAGCCATGTGGCCTCCTTTCGAGTCGCCCGCACTCTAAGTCGTCGGCAACATCGCGGGGCCGGTCTGGAGCCGTTACGGAGCTCCCAGGTGGCCTGCGATAGGGTCGAGTTGACTTTGACCCGACCGGAAGGGAGCTCGTCATGGCGTCAATTTCCGAGCGGGAGAACCGGGAGCTCGAGGCGGCCAACGCCTCTGGCAACACCCCGGTCGTCTTCATCCACGGCCTCTGGCTGCTGCCGAGCAGCTGGGCCAACTGGGCGGACTCCTTCAAGGAGGCCGGCTACGCGCCGCTGACCCCGGACTGGCCAGACGATCCGGCAACGGTCGCAGAGGCCCGGGCGAAACCGGACGTCCTCGCCAAGAAGACCCTGAACCAGGTCGCCGATCACACCACCGAGGTCATCAATGCCCTGGACAAGAAACCCGCGGTGATGGGGCACTCGACGGGGGGCTTGCTGGCCCAGATGCTCGCGGGCCGGGGCCTCTCGGCGGTCACGGTGGCGATCGATCCCGGAGTCTTCCGCGGCGTTCTGCCGCTCCCGCCCTCCGTGCTCAAGTCGGCGGGCCCGTTCCTGATCAATCCGCGCACGCGCGGCCGCGCGATCACGCTCACGTTCGACCAGTTCAAGTACGCCTGGGCAAACGTGCTGGACGAGAAGGAGGCAAAGGAGCTCTATGACACGTACCACGTCGCCGGCTCAGGGATCTCTCTCGCGCAGATGGGCAACGCGAACCTCAACCCGTGGACAGAGGCGAAGGTGGATACGAAGAACCCCGACCGCGGTCCCCTGCTGATCATCGAGGGCGAGCAGGACCACACGGTGCCGTGGGCGATCGCGAACGCCTCCTACAAGCGGCAGAGGCGTAACCCCGGCGTGACGGAGATCGTGAAGATGCCGAACCGAGGCCACGCCCTCACGATCGACCACGGCTGGCGTGAGGTCGCCCAGACGGCGCTCGACTTCGTCAAGCGGTTCACCTGAGCGGTCAGCCGCGCGGCTCGAACGTGCACGAGAGTGGTCGAGCCGCCGCCAGCTCGGTTCCTACGCTGCGGCCTGGAGCAGGGCGCGGTCGACCGCGTCCGGCGAGAGGACGTGCTCGATAGCCATCGTCGCGGCGCCGATGGCGCCGGCGCGGTCGCCCAGGCGCGACGGCACGATGCGAAGGTCGCGCGTCGCAAGCGGAAGCGAGCGGCTGAAGATCCCTTCGCGAACGCCGGCGAGAAGCTGAGCGTGGGCTTCGGCGATGTCGCCGCCGAGCACGATCACGGCGGGGTTGAAGAAGTTGACGGTGCCGGCGAGTACTTCTCCGAGGGTCCGGCCCGCGTCGCGAACCATGCGGATCGCTCCCGCATGCCCGCTGCGGACGAGGCGCACGACGTCGCGGCTCCGAGCGGCATCAGTCCCTTGGGCCGCCAGCCTGTCCGCTAGGGCCTGGCCGCCGGCGATCGCCTCGAGGCAGCCGACGTTCCCGCACCGGCAGACGACCTCCTCGTCGGTCGTGGCCCGGATGTGGCCGATGTCCCCCGCTGCCCCGCGGGCTCCTCTGTGGATGTGCCCGTCGGCCACGATCCCGCACCCGATGCCCGTGCCGACCTTGATGAGGAGCAGGTGGTCGGTTTCACGCCAGTGAGTCCAGTGCTCGCCGCGAGCCATGATGTTGACGTCGTTGTCGACGAGCACGGGGGCGCTGTAAGTCGCCCCAGCCCGGCATGATCGGTGGGTTCACGGGCCGTCCGCTGCCGAACTCGACGGGTCCCGGCACTCCGACCCCGATCCCGCGGACCTCTTCCTGGCTCCGGCCCACCTCGCCGAGTAGCTCCGTGAAGCGTTCGTCGAGCCACGCGAGGACGGCCTCCGGCCCGAGGCCAATCTCGAGGTCGGAGGCCCGCTCCGCCAGGGGCGTCCCGGCCAGGTCGCTGACGGCCACACGGCTGTGGGTTGCGCCGAGGTCGGCGACGAGGACGACTCCGGCGTCCCGGTTGAAGGCGAGCACGGCCGGCGGGCGCCCGCCCGTCGAGACGCTGCCGCCCGTGTCGTAGACGAGGCCCTTGGCGAGCAGCGCATCTACTCGCTGCGCGACGGTCGAGCGCGAGAGCCCCGTCACCCTCGCCAGATCGGCGCGGGTCACCGCCACTTCTTCCCGGATCAGCTTGAGGAGGACTCCCGCGCTGGCCGGCGGCGAAACGGTGGACGAGAGCTTCGTCGCCATTCGCTGAAAGTACAGCATGCGTTGGACGAAGTCGACCACCCGCGGCCAAGTGGCGCTCGACTTTTGCTTGACAAGTGGACGAAGGTCGGTTTAGCGTCCGCACCTGATGACGCTCCAGGCCGCGATCGCGGGAACCGGGTTCATCGGAAAGGTGCACGCACGCTCGCTTCGGCTCGCGGGCGCGCAGCTCGCGGGTGTGGCCGCCTCGTCATCCGATTCGGCACGCGTCGCGGCGGAGGAGCTCGGCGCGGATCGTGCCTTCGACTCGGCCGAGGAGCTCGCGAGAGACCCCGGCGTCGACGTCGTCCACATCTGCACGCCGAACCACCTGCACCGGCCGCTGGCCGAGGCGGCTCTGCAGGCAGGCAAGCACGTGGTCTGCGAGAAGCCTCTGGCAACCGACGTTGCCGGCGCGCGACGCCTTGCCGAAGCCGCGGGCGACTCCGCGTCGTACGCGGCGGTTCCGTTCGTCTACCGGTACTACCCCACCGTGCGCGAGGCGCGCGAGCGTGTCCGCGCCGGGAGGACGGGCCGGATCCATCTTGTCCACGGCAGCTATCTCCAGGACTGGCTCCTTCGCCCGGACGACACGAACTGGCGCGTCGACGAGGAGCTCGGCGGCGCCTCGCGCGCGTTCGCGGACATCGGCTCGCACTGGTGCGACCTCGCCGAGTTCGTCTCGGGTCACCGCATCACCCGGCTCTCCGCGCGAGTGGCCACCGCGGTCCCCGAGCGCACAGGCGACCCAGGCGCGCACGCGTTCAGCTCAGGAGGAGGCGGTGCTGCCCGCGTCGTGCGGACCGAGGACGTGGCCGTCGTGCAGTTCGAGACCGACAAGGGTGCTCTCGGCTCGCTCGTCGTGAGCCAGGTCTCGGCCGGTCGAAAGAACCGGCTCTGGATCGAGTTGGACGGGAGCGAGGAGGCTCTCGCCTTCGACCAAGAGCAGCCCGAGGAGCTGTGGGCCGGGTCTCGTGAGGCGCTCACCATCGTCCGGCGAGACCCAGCCGCCCTCGCTCCCGCGGCGGCTCGCTTCGCGACTCTTCCGCCGGGGCATCCGCAGGGTTACGCCGACTGCTTCGACGCCTTCATGGCCGATTTCTATGACGGTGTCCGCGCCGGCAAGCTGCCGGAGGGCACACCGACCTTCGCCGACGGCCTGCGCGCGGCCCTCATCACCGAGGCAGTGTTGGCCTCGGCCCCGGACGGCCGCTGGGTCGACGTCGATGCAAGCCTGGCTCCACAGGCGGTCGCCTCGTGAAGCTCGGGTTCCTCACCGCCTGCATGCCCGACCGCAGCCTGGAGGAGGTTGCCGCGTGGGCGGCGGCGAACGGCTACGAGGCGCTCGAGCTCGCCGCCTGGCCCCAGCTGGGCGACCGGCCCTTCACGGCCAGCCACGTCAAGGCGGAGGCTTTCGCCGGGGCTGAGCAGGAGCGCGTGGAGAAGGCGCTGGGCGACCACGAACTCGTCGTCTCCGCGCTCGCGTACTACGACAACAACCTTGCCCCCGAGGCGTCCGAGCGCGAGGCCTACCACGAGCATCTCCGTCAGTGCATCGACGCGGCGGCAGCGCTCGGCGGCGTGCCGGTCGGGACCTTCATCGGCCGCGACCCGGGACGGAGCGTGGCCGAGAACCTCCGGGAGGCGGAACAGGTTTTCCCGCCGCTCGTGGACTACGCGGGCGAGCGGGGCGTCCGGCTCATGATCGAGAACTGCGTGATGGAGGGCTGGCACCCGGACGGCTATCCGGGCAACCTCGCCTACTCCCCGGAGCTATGGGAGTGGATATTCTCGCTCGGGCTCCATCTGAACTTCGATCCGTCGCACCTGCTGTGGCTGGGGATCGACCCCGTCGAAGCGCTGCGTCCGTACGTCGACCACGTCGCGCACGCGCACGCCAAGGACGCGGAGACGTTCGACCGGGTGCGGAACCGCTTCGGGTTCTTCGGGCGGATGTCGACCCGCGAGGAGAGCCCGTGGGACATGGGCTGGTGGCGTTACCGCATCCCGGGTCTCGGCCAGGTCGACTTCGGCGCGTATGTCGACACGCTCTACGAAGGCGGGTTCGACGGCGTCCTCTCTGTGGAACACGAGGACCCCGTCTGGGGAGGCACCCCCGAGCTCGTCGAGGCCGGCCTGAGAATCGCACACAACAACCTGCGCAGCCTGGTGGTCGCATGACCAAGGTCCTCGAGGTCCGGAACCTCGTGAAGGAGTTTCCGGGGGTCCGGGCGCTGGACGGCGTCGACCTCGACGTGCTCGAGGGCGAGGTGCACTGCCTGCTCGGCCCGAACGGTGCCGGGAAGTCGACGCTGATCAAGTGCGTATCCGGCGCGCTCGAGCCGACGAGCGGCGAGGTCCTTTTCCAGGGGGAGCCGTTGCCGCAGGGCGACCCGGCCGGGTCCCTGAAGCGCGGCGTCGCGACGATCTACCAGGAGCTGGACCTCGTTCCGGATCTCAGCGTCGCCGAGAGCATCTTCCTCGCGCACGAACCGCGCCGCTGGCCCGTCCTCGACCTGAACCGGATGTACCGCGAGTCGGACGCGCTGCTGGCGCGACTGGGGCACGAATCGATTCCCGCGCGCGCCAAGGTGGGAAAGCTGCGCCCCGCCGCGCAGCAGATCGTCTCGATCGCCCGGGCGCTCTCGGGAGAGATGCGGCTCCTGATCATGGACGAGCCGTCCGCGATCCTCGACGACGGCGAGATCAGCACCCTGTTCGACGTCGTACGCCGGCTCACCGCGGAGGGCGTGGGCGTGATCTACATCTCTCACCGCCTCGACGAGATCCGGCGCATCGGCGATCGGGTCACCGTCCTGGCCGACGGCCGGACCGCTGCGACCGGGCTTCCAGCATCTACGTCCAGCGACCGGCTCGTCGAGCTCATGGTCGGCCGCAAGGTCGAACAACTGTATCCGGCCACCCCGGTCGGGACCGACCGCGTGCTGCTCGAGGTTCGGGCAGCTCGCCGGCTGCCGGCCGTCCGCGGAGTGAGCCTCCAGGTCCGGGCCGGCGAGATCGTCGGCCTCGGCGGGCTGGTCGGCTCCGGCCGCACGGAGCTCCTTCGGCTCATCTACGGCCTCGACGCTCTCGACGAGGGCGAGATCGTCCTCGAGGGGAAGCCGCTCAGGACCGGCCATCCGCGGACCGCGATCCGCCGTGGCCTGGGCCTGGCACCCGAGGATCGGAAGTCCCAGGCGCTCCTCCTCGACTGGAGCCAGACGAAGAATGTGACGATCGCCGACCTCAGCCGATTCTCCCGTGTCCTGCTGGACATCCGGAAGGAGCGCAACCAGGCGGCGACGCAGCTTCGAGCGCTGAAGACGGTTCCGGACGACCCAGACCGCGTCGTCCGTCTGCTCTCCGGCGGCAACCAGCAGAAGGTCGTCCTCGCCCGGTGGCTGCTCCACGAGTGCCGTCTCCTGCTCCTCGACGAGCCGACACGCGGCGTCGACATCGCCACGAAAGCGGAGATCTACCGGATCATCGCCGACTTGGCGAACTCGGGCCTCGGCGTGCTCGTCGTCTCGTCGGAGCTCGAGGAGCTCGCGAACATCAGCACGCGCGTCCTGGTCATGCGCGAGGGTGAGATCGTCGCCGAAGTCGAGGGCAAGGACGCCACCGAGCTCGCGCTGCTACGCCATGCAGTGGCGCCCACCGACTCACCCGATCTCGTCGAGGAGGTCGTATGAGCAGCGGAACCGAATCGCCCGGCACTGCGTGGGTCGGCGCGGTCGGCCAACGGATTCGGGGGCTCCAGTTCCAGGAGTACGCGCTGGCGATCGTGGTCGTGCTGCTCTTCATCGCCGGCTCCATCCTGAAGCCGGACACCTTCCCCACGTGGGACAACGTTCGAAACATGCTGACCCAGTCCAGCGTGGTCGGCGTCCTCGCAATCGGGATGACCTTCGTGATCGCGACTGCAGGGATCGACCTCTCCGTTGGCTCGATGGTCGCGGCCGCTGGGGTCTTCGCCGGGATCATGATCGGCGACGACGGCACGAGCAGCCTCGTGTTCATTGTCGCGGCGATCCTCTTCGCCACCTTTCTCGGGACGTGCAACGCGACCGCCGTCGCCTACGGGCGGGTGGTCCCGTTCATCGCCACGCTGGCCATGTTCTCGATCGCCAGGGGCGTTGCGCTCCTGTTGAACGACAAGCTGCCGGTGGGCCTCCTGGACCTGAACGGCGGCTCGTTCGGCGATCCACGGCCGGGGTCCCTGCTCTGGTTTGGGGTCGGCCGGATCTTCGGGATCCCTGTCTCCGTGTTCGTGTTCCTGACGATCGCGATTCTCGGCTGGATCGTGTTGAACCGGACCCGGTACGGCCGGTACGTGATCGCGGTCGGCGGCAACCGCGAGGCTGCGCGCATCGCCGGCGTGCCCGTGCGCCGGATCATCTTCAGCGTCTACGTGCTCTCGGGGTTCCTCGCAGGGATCTCGACCGTTCTGCTCTGCGCCCGGCTCGGCAGCGCTTCCCCGGTGAGCGGGAACCTGTACGAGCTCGACGCGATCGGCGCCGTCGTCATCGGCGGGACGAGCCTCGCCGGCGGGCGCGCCTCGATAGTCGGCACGTTCCTCGGGGTCCTCACGTTCGCCCTCATCTTCAGCCTGATGACTCAGCTCAACATGTCCACAGAGATCCAGCAGGTGACCAAGGGCTTGATCGTCCTCGGTGCCGTCCTGCTGCAGCGCCCGGAGGCGCGGTACTGATGCCCGAACGGCCGGGCGCACACGTCAACACACGAGGAGGTACGCGATGTCGCGCAAGCGACTTCTGATCGCCGTCCTCGCAGGCCTGCTGTTCGCGTTGGGCGCGACTGCCTGCATGGGCGACGACGACAACGAGGCGGCGTCGACGACGACCGCCGGCGAGACGACGAGCGGGAGCTCGGGCGAGCGGGTCTCGATCATCGCCAGCGTTCCGCCGACCGACCACGGCTGGCTCGGCGCCATCTCGAAGGACGCCCAGGCGGCCGCCGACAAGCACGACGACGTCGACTTCGAGCTCCTGGAGGCCGCGGATGCGGACTCGCAGGCGCAGCAGATCGAGCAGGCGATCGCGGAGAGACCCGACGCTCTGGTCGTGCTGCCTTACGACGGAGCGGCCCTGACACCGGTGGCCCAGCGCGCTGAGCGGGCGGGCATCGCGGTCATCAACGTCGACCGCCTCTTCACGGCGCCCGACGCGGCCACGGCGACGATCCTCGGCGACAACTACCAGATCGGCGTCCTCGCGGCCGAGTACATCACCGGGGAGCTGAACTGCCAGGGGAACGTCGTCGAGATCCAGGGCCTCGCCGGCATCTCGGTCACGACGGACAGGACCAAGGGGTTCACGGACACGGTCCGGAAGCTCTGCCCGGACGGCGGAATCAGGATCGTCGCCTCGCAGCCGGGTGACTTCAACCCCGACAAGGGCCTGACCGTGATGGAGAACATCTTGCAGGCCCAGAGCGACATCGACGCCGTGTACACGCACGACGACGACATGGCTCAGGGCGTCGTGCAGGCGATCCGGAACGCCGATCGCGCCGACGAGATGTTCCTCACCGGCGTCGGCGGCTCGCAGGACGCGATGCAGCAGATCGAGGAGGGTGGCCTCTACCGCGCCACGTTCCTCTACAACCCGAACATGGCGGGCAGTGCAGTGAACATGGCTCGTCTGATCGCGCTCGGCGAGGGCTTCTCGGATCTCGTCCCGCCGGAGGTCCCGCGCCAGGTGGTCGTTCCCGCGGCTGTCGTGACGCAGGACAACGTCGACGACTACAAGCAGTACGCCTTCGACTGATCGGACCTGCGGCCCGCCGGGCGCCCAGGCGCCTGGCGGGCCGCCAAGTTGCGGTGCTCAGAATGCGTTCGCGGCCGACTTCCACTCCCGGAGTCGCTGCCCGATGAGCTCGGCCCGCTCCTCCACACTCCCTTCCTCCAGCACCTGGAGGTCTGAGGGGTCGGCCCGCAGGTAGACGCCGGAGGTTCGGGCGTTCAGCCCGGGGTCGCGGTCCGACCGTGTCGTCCAGTACCCGCTGGCGCGATCGGCGCTCTCCACGCTGATCTCGCCGGTTCCCTCGAGCTGCGGGGCATTCGGGTCTCGAGGGCGCTCGCCCAGCCAGTAGTAGAAAACGCCGCCGGGGTCCCTGCGCTCCTTCGCAGCCTCGCTCCAGTAGCGGGACGACAGGGTGCCGTCCTCCTGCCAGCCGCGGCCCATCACGCTCAGGCCGCCGTCGCGGTCTCGCGAGATGCTCAGGAGGCTCACCGCCGACGGTTCGAACTCGCTGCGCGCGGTCAGCGAGAGCTGCCACCACAGCCCTTCGACTCCTCCGCGGCGACCCTCGGCCTCGATCGCCTTGCGGAGCTTCTCGTTGATCGCGCGAACCTCGTCGGGTCCGGCGGCCGGGTCGTAGCGGACGGAGGTGAGCCCGAGCAGGTCGGTCGGCAGCTTCGAGCCCTGCGCGTGGAGGATGAACGTGCGCCGCATGCCGAGTGCGCCGCCGAAGAGCCCGGCCTCGAACACAACGTTGTCCCGAGGCGACGCCTCGCCCGACTCGGACGCGTCGGTCGTCGTCCAGTCGTCCTGGGCGAACACGAACGCGGCGAAATCCACCTCCTGGGAGAGCTCGACGAGCCGGTCGAGGGTCGACCGCCCCGGGTTGAACGTGGTCGTCCAGGGCTCGACGTCCGCGACGTCCTCGAGCCCGAGCGTGATCGCCTCCAGCAGTGTGGCCTGCTTGCCCGACGACCCGAGGAAGATGCGCGGCTTGTTCATTGCGCGAGTTCATGATGACGGACACGGCGCACACGCCGGCGCCACGGGTTGAAGTCGCTCGGGTCGCCGCCCAGCGACATGCCTGATGTCGAAGCTCAGGCAGTCAGCGCGGGCCTTCGGCCTCGATCGGATCTTCGGCCAGGATCGCGTCGATCTGGCCGACGGCCTGCTTCAGGCCCTCCTCCATGCCCATCGCGACCACCTGCTCCATGGCTTCGACGGTCGGAAACTCGTGCTCGATCGTCATCCGGGTCTTCCCGCCGCCCAGCTCCTGGATGGTCACCCGCGCGGTCGCCATCGGGAGCTCGGTGTTCGGCGTGCCGTCCTCGTTGGCGAAGCCGTCGCGGAAGACGAGCCGATGCGGCGGCTCGACCTCGTCGATCTCCCAGTAGCCACGCGGCTGGTTGCCCTCCGGCCCGGTCATGTGGTACTCGACGCGGCCGCCGGGGCGCAGGTCGTGCGCGTCGACCGTCGCGGGGTAGGTGGGCGGCCCCCACCAGCGTTCGAGCTGGCGCGGATCGGCCCACAGCTGCCACACACGATCGGCGGTTGCGTCGAACTCGGCGTCCAGCGTCATCATGCGAGTGGCGGGGTCCTTGGTGATACCGGTGACGGTCATCGGTCTGTCTCCTTTCGGGATTCGCTGATCAGCTGGGTCATGCGCTCGACGCGCTCGCGCCACAGCTTCTCGTACTGGTCGAGCAGGCGCCGCGCTGCGCGGAGCCCCTCGAGGTTGGTGCGGACGACCTTGCGGCGCCCGATGCGGTGTTTCGTGACCAGGCCCGCCCGCTCGAGGACGGCGACGTGCTTCTGCACAGCCGCGAAGCTCATCGGGTAGTGCGCGGCCAGCTCGGCGACGCCCTCCTTCCCGTCGATCGCGCGGCGCACGATGTCACGCCGGGTGGCGTCGCCCAGTGCGCCGAAGATGCGGTCGTGATCGAGGGCGATCTGCATTTAATACAACCATACGGTTGTATATGCTCGGCGTCAAACGAAAGGCGTGGGCCGACCGGCTCGCACGTCGCGGAGCTCAGGACGTCGCCGAGGGATCTCAGCCGATGATTCGGCCTGCGGTCCGATCGGCGACGGCCGCGATCGTGAGCGACGGATTCGGGCCGATCGGCCCTGGCATCACCGAGCCGTCGGCGACGTAGAGGCCCTCGCCTTCGTACCCGAACACCTCCCCGTACTCGTTGACGAAGCCCTCGTCGGGGTTGCGTCCCATCGGGCAGCCGCCGAGCGCGTGCACCGTTGTCAGCTTGCTGACGCCTCGGATTCGTGAGTCCTTGAACTCTCCACGCAGCTCGTCTGCGATCCCGCGCGCCGTCTTCTCGAGCTCGTCGAAGTACGCCTTCGAGCCTTCGGGCGTCCACGTCGTCGTCAGGCGACCTTCCTTGTCGAGCAGGAGGCGACCGTTCGGGATGTCGCGTCCCATTCCGAGCAAAGGCATCGACGACGACGCCAGCGCGACGTCCTCGAACAGCTCGGCGAACTCGGCGCCGAGATCGGTGTCGGCGCCGCGGCCGAGCAGCTTGTCGATGCGCTCACGCCAACGGCGCCGAAAGAGCTTGCGCGTCATCCCCGGCAGCGTCGCCAGCTGCACCAGCCAGCTCATGAGGTACGGATACCCGGCGTCCTCGATGTAGTGGCCGCGCCTGACCCCCGGCTCGGGCGGAACACGGATCGCGCTGGTGATCACCGGCCCGTAGCTGGCTTCGAGCACGCGCCCGGGTTGCGCCCGGGTGCCGGCGCGCACGAGGAACGTCAGGAGATCGCCGTTGCTCGAGAATTGCGCTCCCAGGAGGTCGTTATTGATCTTCGGGAGGTCCTGCCGCGACTTCAGCAGCAGGAAGGTCGTGCCAAGCGTCCCGGCGGAGAAGACGACACGCGGCGCTCGCAAGGTCTCCTCCGGCGGATCGCCCCGCGGCAATGCTTGTTGGGCGAGCTCCGTGTGGTCGACGACGGTCACGGTGTACCCGCCACCCGAGGCCTCGGCGACGCGCTTCACCTCGCAGGAGGTCCTGATCACCGCCCCGTTCTGTTTGGCGTTCCCGAGGAACATCAGGTCGACGGTGTTCTTGCTGCCGTAGTTGCACCCGAGATTGCACTCACCGGTCATCAGACACGTCAGCCTCGGATGCGGAACGTCGTGCACCGACGGCGGCGCATCCTTGATCTCGACTCCGACGCGAGGCGCCTCGCCGGGATTCGAGAATGTGATCGCCTGCCGCGGCGCTTCCCAGGTGACGCCGGAGATCCCGAGGCGCGCGTCGAGCCCTTCTGCCGCCTCCTTCATCGCGAACACCTTCGGCGCTCGACTGTACGGCTCGTGGTCGAACGGATAGCGCTGCGCGTTCAGCCGCCGCTCCATCCGCTCGTAGTGCTCCTCGAGATCGTCGTAGCCGATCGGCCAGGATTCGTGCTCGTCCTGCACGAACGTCTCGGGATCCTTGCGAATGAGGATGTTCGCGTAGATCAGCGATCCGCCGCCGAGACCGCTGCAGACGAGGGCGCCGAGCTTGTCGAACGACCAGACGTTGTACATCCCGTAGTGGCCCTCGCTCGGATCCCAGAAGCTGCGGCTCATGTCGAGCGGGCTCCGCGGAAACGATCCAGGTGGATAGGCGCGGCCGCGCTCGAGCAGGCAGACGCGCATCCCGGCTTCGGCGAGACGGTCCGTGACGACCGAGCCTCCGAACCCGGAGCCGATGACGATCGCGTCGAAGTCGGCCGCGCTCAACCTGACGCGCCTCGCGTCAGGCTTGGGCTCGCCGCAGCAACGATGTGAGGCCGCAAGTGCATGACGCCCCTTCCGTTGCAGTGGGGCGATTTATGCCCGGAGCCGAGACGAGTGTCAACTGCTTTGTCGCACACTGCGATGAGTTCGTGAGTGCCCGCCGGTCTCACTGGACAGAACAAAGGAGGCGACATGGGAAACGTGGTCATCGACATGAGCATGTCCTTGGACGGCTACATCGCTGCGCCGAACGACAATCCGGAGCAGGGCCTGGGCGAGGACGGGATGCGGCTCCACAACTGGGCGTTCGACGATCCGTCGGTCTTCGAGCGTGTGTACGGCAACCTGGTCGAGGAGACGGGCGCGGTGATCATGGGGCGCCGGTCGTACGACAACTCGATCCAGGCGTGGGGCGGCAAGGGCCCTCTTGGCGACGTGCCGTGCTTCGTGGTCACACACAGGCCGCTCGCAGAGGCGGACCCGGTCTTCACCGTCGTGACGGACGGGATCGAGAGCGCTCTTGCGAGGGCCCAGCAGGCCGCCGGCGAGAAGCGGATCGGGCTCATGGGCGCCGACATCGATCAACAGTTCCTCGCCGCCGGGCTCGTGGACGAGATCAGGATCCATCTGATCGACGTCCTGCTCGGAGGAGGGCGTCGGCTGTTCGACCAGCTCCCGCAGCGGGTCGAGCTGGAACAGACCGGGCTCACCCAGACCGGCGGCGTGACGCACGTCGAGTACCGCGTCCTCCGCTAGGGCGGGTTACCGGCGGACGATCGACTGGCGACACTCCGGCCTCGAATCGATCGATGCGATCAGGCGCCGAACCGGGTCCGGCAGCGTCTGCTCGGTGAACCGCTGCGTTCGGGCTTGGCCCTCGTGCTCGACGATCACCTCGTAGCTCAGCTCGTCGGGATGCGCGGGCGGTGCCTCCCGCGGAGCGTCTTCGTCGAGCAGTCCCGCACCCTCGATCAGCTCGTGAAGCTTGGTCGCCTCGTCAGGCGAAAGCGCCTCCGACGCGAGCTCCGTCTGCCTGGTGATGCCGGCCAGGCCGCCGCCACGAACGATCGTCAGCTTCAACGCGGGGCTAGCCCGCTCGCCCATCACAAGACGCCGACCTCCTCCCACGCCTGCTGAACGGCTTGCTCCTCGCTCCCGCCGGCTCCGAAGAGATCGGCGGCCGCCGCGACCGTGGCATCCGCCGCGTCGCTGAACTGGGATGTTGGCCCGAGACCTTGCGTCAACGTCTGGTACCAGATCTGGCCCGGAGCCTCCCACGCGTTCCCGCCGAGCGTGGTCGCGACGCGGTAGAACGCCTTGTTCGGAATCCCGGAGTTGATGTGGACGCCTCCGTTGTCGTTGCGGGGGTCGTCGTCGTCGGGAAGGTCCTGATAGTCGTCCATGTGAGCCGGCTGTGGTGAGGCGACGCTCGCGCTGTCGGGTTCGCTCATCGAGCGAAGGGCATCCCCGAACTCGGGGACGAGGATCCCCTCGCCGATCAGCCAGTCGGCCTCGTCCGCGCTCTGTCCGAGCGAGTGCTGCTTGACGAGCGACCCGAAGACGTCCGAGAACGACTCGTTGAGCGCACCGGACTGCTTGCTGTACTCCAATCCCGCCGTGTATTGCGTGACGCCGTGCGTCAGCTCGTGACCGATGACGTCGATCGACTTGGTCAGCGAGCCGACGAGGAAGATCTGACCGCTCCCGTCGCCGTAGACCATCTCGCCCCCGTCCCAGAAGGCGTTGTCGATGTCGACGCCGAAGTGGACGCAGGAGATCAGCGGATACCCGGCGTCGTCGACGCTGTCGCGACCGTAGACCTCCTTGTAGAACGTGTAGGTGGAGTCGGCGCCGTCGTACGCCTCGTTGACGGAGTCGTCGTCCGACGGGTCGTCACTCTCAGCTCGAACCTGCCGGCCTGGGAGGTCATTCCAGCCTCCGTGCTCGACGTCGAAGACGGTCCGGTTGAGCGCCTTCGGTACGAGGCCGAGCGCCGCGGGGTCCAGGCCTCGCGTCCGGATGAGGTTCGTGATCAGGGCGCGCCTGGCGCGAAACGCCGAAGACACAGCGATCGTACGAACCGCAGCTTGACGCTGCCCTTCCTGGCCCTCGACCGCGACGCGGGCGAGGAGATCCGGCGGCAGGATGGAACAACACACACGAGGCAAGCCGCAGCGATGCGCCAACTGATGGTCGAGACGATGCATCTTGACTTCCCTCCTTGCTCTAGCGGGGTCCGATCTCGGTTCCGAGGTAGAAGAACAGAATCACCGTCGTCGCCGCCGTAAGCAAGTGCCAGATCGCGTGCCCCTGGACGACGGAATCAGGCTCACACCACGGCTTGCCCGTGTCCGAGCGCTGCTGGATCAGGAACGCGACCCCGAAAACGATCGCTCCTGCGATGAACAGGAGGACCGCCGGGCCGTTGTCGCGGTCGATCCCGCCGATGCCGAGGATCGCGAAGAACTGCAGGAGCGCCCAGAGCACCGCCATCGAGCCGAAGGCGAGCGCGCCCATGGAGAAGTGGGGCAACGGTGAGTCCGGGACGAACCACGTCAGCACGCCGAGCCCGACCACCAGAACGAGAAACACGATCAGGAACAGCGTCTTGCCGCCGTCGACGATGCCCGTGAGGCGGAAAC
>Ga0193741_1000245_pt1 | contig 15283 bp, 20 predicted proteins | sample L2s2metaG_FD_143059 | JGI IMG/M metagenome (GOLD analysis project Ga0193741, IMG submission 143059) | Soil microbial communities from a riparian zone of the East river system, Colorado, United States - L2s2 | ecosystem: Environmental > Terrestrial > Soil > Riparian zone | place: USA: East River...
GTTCCGGTCGAACCGGGGCATCGCCGCCCAGCTCGTCGACGACGCCGAGGGCAAGACCCTCGCCGCAGCGAGCTGGCTGGACAAGAAGAACGCGAAGGGCGCGAAGACCGACCAGGCCGCCGAAGTGGGCAAGCAGCTCGCCGCGAACGCCAAGAAGGCGGGCATCGAGCGCGTGATCTTCGATCGGGGCGGCTACCTGTACCACGGGCGCGTGAAGGCGCTCGCCGATGCAGCCCGCGAAGGAGGACTCCAGTTTTGAGCGACTACGAACAGACCCGCGAGCTCAAGGAGCGCGTGGTCGAGATCAACCGCGTCGCCAAGGTCGTCAAGGGCGGCCGGCGCTTCTCGTTCACCGCGCTGGTCGTGATCGGCGACGAGGTCGACCGTGTCGGCGTCGGCTACGGGAAGGCCCGCGAGGTCCCGCTGGCGATCTCGAAGGCCGTCGAGGACGCGAAGAAGAACCTCTTCACGGTCCCGAAGCACGGGCAGACGATCACTCACGAGATCCTGGGCCGGTTCGGCGCCGCGAGAGTGCTCCTGCGGCCGGCGAGCGAGGGAACCGGCGTCATCGCCGGCGGCGGCGTCCGCGCCGTCCTCGAGCTCGGTGGCGTCCGCGACATCCTTGCCAAGAGCCTCGGGACGACGAACCCCGTGAACATGCTCAAGGCGACCGTCCAGGGCCTCCAGAGTCTCCGGCGCCCCGAGGAAGTCGCCAAGGCGCGCGGGAAGACGATCGCCGACGTGCTTCCGATCCCGAAGAAGCAGCCCGAGGAGGAGGCACCGGCGGAGGAGGCCTCACCGGCCGAGGAGCCGGTCGCCGTCGCCGCCACGGAGGAGACGACCGATGGCGAATAAGACCCTCCGCATCACGCAGGTCCGCAGCCAGATCGGCCAGAGCGAGCGCCATCGCGGCACGCTGCGCGCGCTCGGTCTCGGCAAGATCGGCCGCTCCGTCGAGCGCCCGGAGAGCCCGGAGGTCGCCGGTATGCTGAGGAAGGTTCGCCACCTCGTCCGAGTCGAAGGCGAGTAGCCCAGGAACATGCCCGAAGAGCTCAACCTCTCCAACCTCAAGCCCGCGTCCCCGCGCAAGGACCGCAAGCGCGTCGGCCGCGGCATGGGCTCGGGCAAGGGCCGCTACTCCGGCCGCGGGATCAAGGGCCAGAAGTCGCGCTCCGGCTCGCACAAGATGCGCGCGGGCTTCGAGGGCGGCCAGATGCCGATCTACATGCGGCTCGGCAAGCAGCGCGGCCCGTACTCGAAGGACGCGATGCCGATGGGCCCGCACCGCACGCAGACGGTGCCGGTCAACATTCGCGACCTCGACCGGTTCGACGACGGTGCCGAGGTCACCCCGGAGGCGCTCGTCGAGGTCGGGCTGATCAAGAACACTCGCGTGGACGTGAAGATCCTCGCCCACGGCGAGCTGAAGAAGAAGCTCGCCGTCACCGCGCACTTCTTCTCCGAGGCTGCCCGCGAGAAGATCGAGGGCGCCGGCGGGTCGGCGACGGCCCTCAAGGAGGTCAAGCCGAAGCGGCGGCGCAGGAAAGCGGGCAAGCCTGCTCCTCAGGCAGCGGCGCCGGAGGCCGCCGACGAGACGCCCCAGGCGGACGAGCCCGAGCCCGCAGCCGAAGCTCCCGCCGAGGAGGAATAGGGCGTGTTCTCCTGGCTGACCAACGCCTGGCGCGTCCCCGAGCTGCGCAAGCGCGTGCTCTTCACCGCGCTGATCCTCGCCTTCTACCGGCTGGGCTCGTGGATCCCGGCGCCCGGCGTGAACGCGGACGCGATCGAGAACTACTTCAACGCGTCGGGCGGCGGCACCGTGCTCGCGCTGCTCAACCTCTTCTCCGGCGGCGCGCTCTCCCAGTTCGCGATCTTCGCGCTCGGGATCATGCCCTACGTCACCGCCTCGATCATCCTCCAGCTCATGACCGTGGTCGTCCCGCGGCTCGAGCAGCTCCAGAAGGAGGGCGAGGCCGGCTACGCCAAGATCAACCAGTACACCCGGTACCTGACGATCATCCTCGCCGCCGCCCAGGCCGCGGGCTTCGCGTTCCTCTTCCAGCGCCAGGGCGCCCTCGACGCGAACTTCGGCCGCGGCGCGTTGATCGTCCTCACGCTCACCGCCGGCTGTGCGCTCCTCATGTGGATGGGCGAGCTGATCACGAAGCGCGGGATCGGCAACGGGATCTCGCTGCTGATCTTCGCCTCGATCCTCACCGGGCTCCCGCTCGGCATCAACGCCTGGGTCGAGGGCGGGATCTTCGAGCGCCTGTTCTTCCCGATCATGGCGGTCGGCATCGTCGTGGCCGTCGTCTTCATCCAGGAGGGGCAGCGCCGGATCCCGATCCAGTACGCGAAGCGAATGGTGGGGCGCCGGATGACGACGGGCGGCTCGACCTACATGCCGCTGCGTGTGAACATGGCCGGCGTTATTCCCGTGATCTTCGCGGCGGCCGTCATGGCCTTCCCGCCGACGGTCGCGCAGTACTTCCCGCAGACGCAGACCTTCATCAACAAGTACTTCTCCTACACCGACTGGCCGTACCTGCTGCTTCAGGGCGCGATGATCGTGATCTTCACGTTCTTCTACACCGCGGTGCAGTTCAACCCGGTCGACCAGGCGGACAACCTGCGCAAGCACGGCGGCTACATCCCGGGCATCCGTCCTGGCCCGCCCACTGCCCAGTACCTCGACCGGGTGCTGACGCGCCTCACGCTGCCCGGCGCGATCTACCTGGCCATCGTCGCCACGTTGCCGAGCCTGTTCATCGCGTATGCGGACGTCTCGCAGGCGCTGGCCGGCGCGCTCGGAGGAACCTCGGTCCTGATCGCGGTCGGCGTCGCGCTCGACACGATGCGCCAGATGGAGTCGCAGATGATGATGCGCTCCTACGAAGGCTTCCTCAAATAGCGTGAACGTCTTGCTTCTCGGTCCTCAGGGCTCGGGCAAAGGAACGCAGGCGAAGCGGATCCAGGCCGAGTACGGGATCCCGCACATCGCGACCGGGGAGATCCTCCGCGACGCGATCGCAAGGGAGTCGGAGCTGGGCCGCCGCGTCAAGCCGATCGTGGAGAGCGGCAAGCTCGTCCCAGACGACCTGATGATCGAGCTGATCCGGGAGCGGCTCGCGGAGGACGACGCGGAGAACGGCTTCATCCTCGACGGCTTCCCTCGCACCCTGCCGCAGGCTGAAGCGCTCGACGGGATGCTCGCCGACATCGGGCGGGAGCTCTCGATCGTCTTCGCCTTCCAGCTCGACGACAGCGTCGGGATCGAGCGCATGCGGCGCCGGGCCGAGATCGAGCACCGCAAGGACGACGCACCCGAGGCGATCGCACAGAGGCTGGAGCTGTACCACCGCGAGACGGAGCCGCTGATCGGCCACTACCGCGCGCAGGGCAACCTCGTCGGGATCCACGCCGACAAGACCGTGGACCAGGTGTTCGCGGAGGTCCAGGAGGCGCTCGAGCAGACCGCGGCGAGGTCAGCATGATCATCCGCAAGTCCGCAGCCGAGCTCGACGTCATGCATCAGGCGGGCGCGATCGTCGCCGAGGCGCATGCGCTCCTCGCGGAGCACGTCCGTCCCGGGGTGACGACAGCCGAGCTCGACCGCCTCGTCGACGAGTTCATCCGCTCGCGCGGCGGAGTTCCGACCTTCCTCGGCTACTCGGGGCCGTACCCCTATCCGGCTTCGATCTGCGCGTCGCTGAACGACGTCGTCGTCCATGGGATCCCGAACGACGAGCCGCTGTCGGAGGGGGATGTGCTCTCCGTGGACGTCGGGGTCACCTACGAGGGCTTCGTCGGCGACTCGGCCTCCACGTACAAGGTGGGCGAGGTCGACGGTGAGGCCGAGCGGCTCCTCGAGATCTGCGAGGCAGCGCTGTGGGCCGGGATCGAGAAGGCACGCTCGGGCGCGCACCTGTCCGACGTCTCGCACGCGATCCAGACCGTCACCGAGGAGGCCGGCTTCTCGGTCGTCCGCTCGCTGGTCGGCCACGGCGTGGGCCGGGAGATGCACGAGGACCCGCAGATTCCGAACTTCGGCGAGCCCGGCCATGGACCGGTCCTGGCTTCGGGGATGACGCTTGCGATCGAGCCGATGATCACCGCCGGCGAGCCCGAGGTGGTCGTCCGCGACGATCGCTGGACGATCGCCTCACGGGACGGATCGCTCGCTGCGCACTTCGAGCACACGGTCGCCGTGACCGACGGAGAGCCGAGAATCCTCACAGCGGCCCCGGTTCGGGTCAGTTAGGGGCCTTTTGCTACTATTTTGCGTTCGGCGCAGGCCGTGCTGCGCTGTGTTCGTTGTTCGTCCAAGACCGCGCTCGTAGAGCGCGGTTGCCGTGTGGAGGTATGGCCCAGAAGGAAGAGAAGATCGAGGTGGAAGGCGAGGTCGTGGAGGCCCTGCCGAGCACGATGTTCCGCGTCCAGATCGACGAGGGGCATCAGGTGCTCGCGAAGATCTCCGGGAAGATGCGCAAGCACTACATCCGCATCCTTCCGGGAGACCGCGTGAAGGTGGAGCTCTCCCCGTACGACCTGTCCCGAGGCCGGATCACCTTCAGGCACAGGTAGGAAGGTAGAGATGAAAGTACGCCCGTCCGTCAAGCCGATGTGTGAGCGGTGCCGCGTGATCAAGCGGCACGGTCGCACCATGGTCATCTGCACCAACCCGCGACACAAGCAAAGGCAGGGCTAAGTGGCACGTATCGCAGGCGTCAACCTTCCGCGCGAGAAGCGACTCGAGGTCGGCCTGACCTACATCTTCGGGGTCGGCCGCTCGACGGCGCTCCAGATCTGCACGGCAACCGGGCTCTCGTCCGACGAGAAGGTTCGCGACCTCACGGACCCCGAGATCACGAAGCTGCGCGAGTACATCGACGGAAACCTCCAGGTGGAGGGTGACCTGCGGCGCGAGCGCCAGCAGTCGATCAAGCGACTGTCGGAGATCGGCGCCTACCGCGGCATGCGCCACCGCCGCAGCCTCCCGGTGAACGGGCAGCGCACGAAGACGAACGCCAGAACCCGAAAGGGCCCGAAGAAGACCGTCGGCCGCGGCAAGAAGGCAGCGACCAAGACCTAATGGCGCCTCCTCGCAGACAGGCCGCCCGCGGGCGGACGCGCCGCCGTGTGCGCAAGAACATCGCCATCGGCCAGGCGCACATCAAGACATCGTTCAACAACACGATTGTGACCCTCACCGACAAGGACGGGAACGTGATCGTGTGGGAGTCGGCCGGCTCGGCCGGGTTCAAGGGCTCCCGGAAGTCGACGCCGTTCGCGGCGCAGGTCACGGCCGACGCCTGCGCGCGGAAGGGGATGGAGCACGGCCTCCAGAAGGTCGAGGTCTTCGTCAAGGGGCCTGGCTCGGGCCGCGAGACCGCGATCCGGTCGCTCCAGGCGGCCGGCCTCGAGATCCTCGGCGTCAAGGACGTCACCCCGCAGGCGCACAACGGCGTCCGCCCCAAGAAGCGGAGGCGCGTCTAGTGGCCCGCACGCTCGGACCCAAATGCCGCTGGTGCCGCCGCGAGGGCATGAAGCTCTTCCTCAAGGGCGAGCGCTGCCTCACCGAGAAGTGCTCGGTCGAGCGCCGCAGCTACCCGCCGGGCGAGCACGGTCGTGGCCGGATCAAGCAGTCCGAGTACCTGCTCCAGCTGCGCGAGAAGCAGAAGGCGCGCCGCTACTACGGCCTGCTGGAGAAGCAGTTCCGCAACTACTACACCAAGGCCGCGAAGGGCTCGGGGATCACCGGCGAGACCCTGCTGCGGATGCTCGAGACGCGGCTCGACAACGTCGTCTACCGCCTCGGATTCGCGGCGTCGCGCGCGCAGGCCCGCCAGCTCGTCCGCCACGGCCACTTCCACGTCAACGGCCGGCGGGTGAACATCCCGAGCTTCCAGGTCAAGCCCGACCACATCGTCACGATGGCGCCCGGCAGCTCCGCGGAGCAGGTGATCCGGGACGCGACCGACCTCACGGCTTCCGTCGCCCCGTGGCTCCAGGCCGACCACGAGAGCCTCACCGGCAAGGTGCTCAAGTGGCCGGAGCGGAGCGAGATCGACACGCCCGTCCAGGAACAGCTCATCGTCGAGCTCTATTCGAAGTAACGAAGGAAGGATCGATTTGGCTACACGAACGTCTCTGATGGATTTCCAGATTCCGCGGATCGTCCACGAGGAAGTCGACGAGCGTCGCGGTGTCTTCGTGATCGAGCCGCTCGACCGCGGCTTCGGCCACACCTTCGGCAACTCGCTGCGCCGCGTGCTGCTCTCGTCGCTCGAGGGCGCTGCGGTCACCTCGGTCAAGATCGAGGGCGTCGCGCACGAGTTCACGACGCTGCCCGGCGTCCGTGAGGATGTCGTCGACATCATCTCGGCCCTGAAGAACCTCGTCGCACGGCTCCACGGCGAGTCGCCCGAGATCGAGGTTCGGCTCAACAAGCGCGGCTCGGGCGCGGTCACCGCCGGCGACATCGAGGCGCCCGCCGACCTCGAGATCCTCAATCCGGACCTCGAGATCGCCCACCTGTCCGACAAGGGGCGGCTCGAGTTGACGATGACGATCGGCCGCGGCCGCGGGTACGTCCCGGCCGAGCTGAACCGCGGGCCCGAGCACACGATCGGCGTCATCCCGATCGACTCGCTGTTCTCGCCAGTGCGACGCGTCTCGTACGACGTCGAGGCTGCGCGCGTCGGTCAGCGCACCGACTACGACAAGCTGACGCTGGATGTCACCACGGACGGCTCGGTCGACCCCCGCGAGGCGATCGGCGAGGCCGCAGACATCCTGATCCGCCAGCTCGCGATCTTCACGGACATCGAGAAGATCGAGGGCTTCGGCGAGGCTGCCGCGACGCAGGCCGCCGCTGCCGAGGCGCCGCTCGCGCACGGGATGGAGAACTTCCCGATCGAGGAGCTCGAGCTCGGTGTCCGCTCGTACAACTGCCTGAAGCGGGTCGGGATCGAGACGATCGGCGACCTCGTCACGAAGTCAGAGGGCGAGCTCGCCGCCATCCCCAACTTCGGCAAGAAGTCGATCGAAGAGGTCAAGGAGACGCTCGCCACGCACGGTCTCAACCTGCGCGGCGACGACTCTCTGTAGGACTGCCGCGGTGCGCCACCATCGCTCCGGAAAGAAGCTCGGCCGCGACTCGGCGCACCGTAAGGCGCTGTACTCGAACCTGACCGGCTCGCTGATCGAGCACGGCCGGATCAAGACGACGGTCGCGAAGGCGAAGGCCGTCAGGCCGATCGCCGAGAAGATGATCACGCTGGGCCGGCGCGGCGATCTCGCCGCCCGCCGGCAGGCGCTCGCGTACCTCCGCTCGAACGACGTCGTGCACATCCTCTTCGCCGAGGTCGCGCCGCGGTTCACGGATCGGCCGGGCGGCTACACGCGAATCGTCAAGCTCGGCCCGCGTGCCGGCGACGCGGCCGAGATGGCATACCTCGAGTTCGTGGACTACGTGCCGCCGACTCCGGTGGCGCGACCCGTGCGCGAGCCCGAAGAGCAGGCCGTGGCGCCGACCGCGTAGGGCACGAAACTCAAGCTCACACTCGAGTACGACGGCACCGATTTTCGCGGCTGGGCGGGGCAGCCGGGGCTGCGGACAATCGAGGGTGAGGTTCGCCGGGCGCTCGACAGCGTCTTTCCCGCCTGGTCGGAGCTTGCGGTGGCCGGACGCACCGATACGGGCGTGCACGCGCTCGCGAATGTCGCTTCCGTGGAGGTGGACGGCGGCCCGCCGCCCGGCCGGGCGGCCGAGGCGCTGAACGCAGAGCTTCCGTCCGATGTCGCGGTCTCGTCCGCGGAGGGGGTGCCGCCCGACTTCCACGCGCGCCGCTCGGCCGTCTCGCGCGCCTATCGCTACCGCGTCTACAGGCGACGCGAGCCCTCGCCGTTCGAGGCGCGGCGCAGCTGGTGGTACCCGCGGCCGCTCCACGAGGAGGCGCTTTCCGAGTCGGCCGATCTGCTGGTAGGGGAGCACGACTTCCGGGCATTCACCCCCGCCCAGACGCACCACAAGGTCTTCGTCCGGAACGTGAGAAAAGTCGCCTGGCACCGGCGGGGTGATGCGCTCGAGCTCGAGATCGAGGCGGACAGCTTCCTCCGTCACATGGTCCGCGCGCTGGTCGGGACCATGATCGAACGACGGCCGGCGGAGCTCGAACGGCTCCTGACGGGAGGCCACGGCCGGGAGGACGCCGGAAGTACAGCACCACCGTGGGGGCTGTACCTCGAGCGCGTCCAGTACTGACACACTTTCGTCACGAGCTCCATGTCCCCGCCAGCCGGGTCCGAGGGACAGTCCCTCACGCCTCAGCGCGCAAAAAGAGTCCCAACGGTCTGCAGCCAACCGTCGGGACTCCGCAGGCGGGGGGAGAGGCGTTCCGCCTGCTGCGCGTCATTCAACGCGATTGCGACGAATCCCTCCGTCGATACGATCGGCGCCATGGCGACCCGCACCCGCGCCGACGCCGCCGAACGCGTCCGGAAGCTGCGCGAGCAGCTCGACCACCACCTCTACCGCTACCACGTGCTCGACGACCCGGAGATCTCGGACGCCGACTACGACCGTCTGTACGACGAGCTGAAGGAGCTCGAGGGCGAGCACCCGGACCTCGACGACCCGAGCTCCCCGACGCACCGCGTCGGAGCCCCCCCGTCCGAGAAGTTCCAGAAGGTCGAACACCTCTTGCCGATGGGCTCGCTCGAGAAGGTGACGACCGACGAGGCGTTGCAGAAGTGGGCGCTGGACGTCTGCAAGCGCCTGGACGCGGTGCCCGAGGACATCGCCTGGCTGATCGAGCCGAAGATCGACGGGCTTGCCGTCAACCTGACCTACGAGAACGGCGTCCTCGTGCGCGGCGCGACACGCGGCGACGGTGTCCAGGGCGAGGATGTCACCGTCAACCTCCGCACGATCCCCGCGATTCCGCTCCGCATGCGTGGCGACGCCCCGCCGCCGTTGCTCGAGGTGCGTGGGGAGGTCTACCTTCCCCTGTCCGGCTTTCGGCAGCTGAACGAGCAGCTCGCGGGCACGAACCAGAAGCTGGCCCCCAACCCACGCAACGCCGCAGCAGGCTCGCTCCGGCAGAAGAACTCGGCGATCACGGCCTCCCGACCGCTGTCGCTCTGGGTCTACGGCGTTGGCGTCCGAGAAGGCGTGGAGGCCGGAACGCATTCGGAGACGCTTCAGTGGCTGCGCGAGCGCGGCTTCCGGACGAATCCGCACGCAGAGCGCCTCGAAACGATCGAAGAGGTCGCCCGCAGGTGTAGCGAGTGGGAAACGGCGCGGATCGATCTCGACTACGAGATCGACGGGATCGTGATCAAGGTCGATTCCCTCGAGCAGCAGGCGGAGCTCGGCGCCCTGCACTCCAAGCCGCGTTGGGCGCGCGCCTTCAAGTGGGCGCCGATGACGGCGACGACGCGCCTGAACAAGATCCTGATTCGCGTTGGGCGGACCGGTGCGCTGAATCCCTGGGCGATGCTCGAGCCGGTCGAGGTCGGCGGCGTCACCATCTCGCGCGCCACCCTTCACAACGAGGAGGACATCAACCGCAAGGACATCCGCGAAGGCGACGACGTGATCGTCCAGCGGGCAGGCGACGTGATCCCGCAGATCGTCGGCCCCGCGGGCACCCACCGCAAAGGCACACGCCGGTTCAAGATGCCGACGAACTGCCCGCTGTGCGGCGTCGAGATCGTCAGGCCCGAGGGCGAGGTGATGCACCGCTGTCCGAATCGGGCCTGTCCCTCCCGGGGCCTCGAGACGCTGAACAACTGGGTCATGTCGGCCGCGGACATCGAGGGCGTGGGCGAGCAGCTCGTGCGCCGCCTCTGGGACCTCGGGCTCCTGCGCTCGCTTCCCGACCTCTACCGGCTCACGAAGGAGCAGCTGCTCGAGCTGGACGGCTTCCAGGAGAAGAGCGCGACGAACGTCGTCTCCTCGATCGAGACGTCGAAGCAGATCCCATTTAGACGGGTCCTGTACGGGCTCAACATCCCCGACGTCGGCTGGGTGACGGCGCAGACCCTCGCGCGCCACTTCGGCTCGGTCGACCTGCTCGCTGCTGCCGCGCAGGAGGACATCACGGAGGTCGAGGGCCTCGGGCCGGAGCGAGCGGAGAAGATCGTCGAGTGGTTCGCGGAGGAGGACAACAGGCGCCTGGTGGACGAGCTGCGCGAGCTCGGCCTCCGCTTCGAGTCCGGCGAGGAGGACCGTCCGCCCGAGGGCCTGCTCACCGGCCGGACGTACGTCATCACGGGGACGCTGGAGGGCTGGTCGCGCGACGAGGCCCAGGCGGAGCTCGAGGCGCGCGGCGCCAAGGTCACGGGCTCCGTCTCCAAGAAGACGACGGGCCTCATCGTCGGCGAGGAGCCCGGCGCCTCCAAGCTGACGAAGGCTCAGAGCTCCGGCGTGCCCCTGCTCGACGAAGCCGCGCTCGCCCGGCTATTGCGCGGCTAGAACCGACGCGAACCGGTCCTGCGCCCTGCGGGCCCAGAACTGGGACACGGGCCGGCCGTTCTGGATGACGGCGAAGGCCCAGCGCCCCTTCACGTAGCCGGAGAGCGCCGAGGACTCGCGCAGCGTCCCCGTCTTCGCAAGCACCGCACCGCGGGCCGGCGGCCGCTCCAACCGGTCCTCGAGCGTCCCGTTCACGCCGGCGACGGCGAGCGAGCGAACGAAGTGCGATCGCAGGACGGGGTCGTTCCAGGCGACGACGAGCATGCCGATGACCGCCGTCGCGGTGAGGCGGTTCCGCGGTGAGAGCCCGGACCCGTCGACGATCCGCACGCCTGCAAGCGGCACGGCGGCCTCCGAGAGCGACCGCCGGACCGACTCCGCGCCGGCCGCGCTGGTTCCGGCCCCGCCGTCAACGGCGCCGAGCTGCTTCAGCAGGAGCTCCGCCGTGAAGTTGTCGCTTTCCCGGTTCATGAACGCGACGATCCGGGAGAGCGGGGCTGAGGCGGTGCTCGCGAGTTGCATCGCAACCGGGTCCGCGGCGCCCATGACCGCCCGGCCACGCACACCGACGCCGGCGGCCCGCAACGCCAGGCGGAACTGCGTCGCAGCCGCGATCGCCGGGCTGGCGGTCACGTAGCCGCGGAAGCGAGCACGGTCGACTGTCAGGGCGGAGAGCGGCGGCGACTCGTTGATGTAGTAGTGCGACCGCCACGCGGGCCCAACTCGCCGCGAGTCGAAGTAGGACTCGTCGGCCTCGATCCCGCCCGTGACCTGCCGAATCCCGTACGCCCTGATCTGGCCCGCGAGGGCCCGAAGGTCCCGGCGCGTGAGCGTCGGATCGCCGAACCCCTTCAGGACGAGGTCGCCGTTCCAGGTCGACCCGGCCAGTTGTCCCTCGCCGAAGACCATCGTGTCGATCCGGAAGTCCGGCCCGAGAACGTCCAGCGAGGCGTATGCGACCGCCAGCTTCGCGTTCGACGCAGGGACGAGCGAGAGCGTGGGGTGGCGGAGAAAAATCGTCCGGCCGGAGGCGAGATCGAACGCGACGGCGCCGGACTGGCTCGCCCGGACGTGCGGCACCGCGAGCGCCTTCGCAAGCTTCGTTGCAAGCGCCGGTTTCGTGGGCTTCGCGGGAGCAGCAGCGGCGACGAGCGCGGCCGTCGCGAAGACGGCGAGGGCAGCGAGGACTCGACGCGGCACCGAGGCATTCTAGGGAGGGCTGGTCTCCTAGGTCCTTCCGGCGCCAAAGATGGGCCGGTCGGCCTATAGGAAACAACCGGCAGGGGGCAGATAATCAAGCCAGAACCTCGGGAGACGAAATGTCGCAGCAGCTCGCATCTGTCCGAAGCCGTCTGGAAAAGCTCTTGCACTCGCTCGAGAGCGGCAGCCATCCTGGGCGTGCGCGCGTCGAGGAGACACTCACGGACGGCTATGCCTGGGCGCTCAAGCTCGACGCGGAGTGCGGGCGCCTCGAGCGCTCGATCGGGACGCTGGCCGCGGAGCTCGACCACGCAAGCAGCGAGCAGCAGGCGAAGGAGCTCTCCCACGCCGCCCGCCGCCTGGCCCGGGCGAAGCGCGACCTCGCCGCGCTCAGAGGCCTTCTGGCCGCGCTTCGCAGCGAAGCGGCCGAAGCGAAAGTCGCTTAGACCAGTCCGGACCGGACCGCGTAAACCGCCGCCTGGATGCGGTTGTCGATCTGGAGCTTCATCAGGATGTTCGAGATGTGGTTCTTGACCGTCTTCGGACTGATGTGAAGCTCCTGCGCGATCTCGGCATTGTCCTTGCCGTTCGCGATCAGTTTCAGGACCTCGGTCTCGCGGTCTGAGAGCTCCGGCCGCGCCACGACGCCTCCCGCATCGACGCTTGCCGCCCGGATCCGCTGGAGGACCTTGGACGCGATGTGCGGCGAGATCAGCGACTCGCCGACCGACGCGGCTCGGATCCCCTGCATCAGGTCTTGGATGGACGAGTCCTTCATCAGATAGCCGCAGGCCCCGGCGAGGATCGCGTCCATCACGTCGCCGTCCTGGTCCGAAATGGTCAGGACGAGAACTCGGGTGAGCGGTGCGAGCCGGGTGATCTCCCGGGTTGCCTCGATGCCGTTCATCCCCGGCATGTTCAGGTCCATGACGACCACGTCGGGCGCGAGCTCGCGGACGAGCTGAAGCGCGACGTTTCCGTCGGGCGCCTCCGCGACGATGTGAACGCCCTGCTCCTCCAGCAAGTTCCGCAGACCGGTCCGGAACAGGTCGTGGTCGTCGACGAGCATCACTCGAAGGAGCTCGGGGCTGACGCCTTGCGTCGGGTCGGCGGAGTCGGTCGCGATGGTCACGGAGTCGTATTGTCGGGGCACGGCGCCCGCCTGTCTAATTCGGATACACGGTCACCGTGACCGTGCGGCTTCCCCAGTCGCGCGCCTGCGCGACCGACGGGAACCAAAGGTCGATCCTGGCGCCTGCGATGGCGCCGCCCGTATCGGCTGCGACGCCCATGCCGTAGCCCGGAATCGCGATCCTGGAGCCCATCGGGATCACCGACGGGTCGACCGCCACCACGCCCCAGCCGACGGCCCGGCCGCTCGCGGTATGGCCTGGGAGGGCATAGCCCGTCGCAACGACGGTCAGCGAGCGCACGCCCGCCGACGCCGGTCCCGCAGGAAGGCTCGGCGCGCCGGGCGTGACGACCGGAGTCGACGGCGCGGCCTGCGCCGAGGCAAGCGTGCGGGCCTTCTCGCCGAGCTGCGCGATCCGGTCGAGGTTCGCCGACCTCGTCGCGCTGAGAGCGGCGATCGCCTGCAGCCGCTCGGACCGCGCGCTCACGAGCGAGGCGGTGGCGGCGGCCTTGACCGCGGCGAGCTGGTCGAGCTCACGCTGCTTCGCGGCCAGCGACTTGCTCAGGCGCGCCAGCCGCGCCGCGGCGCCGCGGGCATGCTGCACGAGGTCCTCGTCCTGCCGGGCGGCGAGATCGAGCGTCTCGACGGCGCTCAGCGCCTCGTCCAGTGACCCCGCTCCGAGAATGACGGCCAGGACGTCCGGATTTCCCTCCTCGTAGAGGTGCTGAAGGCGTGTCGCGAGCGCTGTCCGCGTCAGGCGAACCGCGGAGCGGGTGATCGACAGTTGTTCGCTGACGGCGCGCCGCTGCGATCCGACTTTCGCGGAGCGTGCCCGGAAGGACGCCAGCTCGGACCTCGCCTGGGCGAGCCGGCTCTCGATCTCAGTCAGGCTCGCCAGAGCGGACTGCGAGCCCGCCGCGAGGGACTCGTTGTGGGCGCGAAGCGCATCCGCCTGCGCTTCCAGTTCGTCGGGCGTCTGTGCGCCGCCGCCGGCGGCGAGAGATGCGCCGACAGCAACTCCGCAGAGCACGACGGCGCCAAGCGCTCGCAACCCCCTCCCTGGCCCGCGCACGAGCGGCGACCCTACCACAGGGCTGTCCTTACCCCGTTTGCAGCTGTCCGGAACCGTTGTTAGGGTGCCGAGCTTGTGCCGTTCCGGTCCACCGTCGCGCTGCGGACGGATGGGGGGTTGGGATCGGCCTTGTGGATGCGTAGGTCTCAGCTAGCAATCGTCAGCGCTTCGTTTTTCGCCGCTCTCGCCGTGGCCGGCAGCGCGACCGCCGAGCCCGCCTCCGTGTCGTCCAAGCAGGCCCAGGCGGAGTCGGTGATGGCACAGATCCAGGCCCTCGACGGCTCGCTCGAGCACGCCGTGGACGCGTACAACCTGGCCAACGAGCGTCTCGACGCGATCAGGGGTGACCTGAAGGAGAACCGGGTGAACCTCAGGATCGCCGCAGAAAACCTTCGCACCGCGCAAAAGGTCCTCGCGGCCCGGATGGTGGCGATCTACACGACCGATCAGAGCGATTCGACGCTGGACGTGCTCGTCGGGTCCCGCAGCCTCGAGGATCTCCTCGACGGGCTCGAGACGGTCACACGGGTTTCTGAGCAGGACTCCGCGGTGCTCACCGACGTCACCGGGTTCCGCGGCGACATGCGCCGCGCGCGAAGCCGACTGCGCCACGCCCGTGACCGGCAGGCCGAGCTCGTCGCCGAGCGCGCCGCTCACAAGGCGTCGATCGAGAGCAAGCTCTCCGAGCGGCAGCAGATGCTCTCGTCGATCAAGTCCGAGATCGCGGCGATTCGGGCAGCCGAGCAGCGGCGACAGGCGCAGCTCGAACGCGAGGCACGCGCGCGCCTCGCAGCGCCCCAGCCGCTAATCCCGGACCTTGCGCAGGAGCCCTCGACGTCGGCACCTTCCGAGCCCACGGTGCTCCCGGCGGCTCCGGCCGCCAAGTACGGCGGCGTCGTCGGGATCGCGATGCAGTACCTCGGGATCCCGTACGTCTACGGCGGCTCGTCGCCTTCCGGCTTCGACTGCTCTGGGTTCGTGATGTACGTCTACTCGAAGGTCGGCGTCTCGTTGCCGCACAACGCGGCCGCACAGTACGGCTACGGAACTCCGGTCGATCGCAGCCAGCTCCAGCCCGGTGATCTCGTTTTCTTCAACGGGCTCGGCCACAACGGGATCTACATCGGCGGAGGGTCGTTCATCCACTCACCGCACACGGGCGATGTGGTCAAGATCTCGAGCCTCAGCGGCTGGTACGACTCGACGTGGGTCGGCGCTCGGCGGCTCTGACGCCCCGTTCGATATACCCCTAGAGGGTATGTATACTGGCCCTCGTGGACGACAGGCATGGGTACGACAGGGCCGCCCTGGTGAAGCGCCTGCACCGGATCGAGGGTCAGGTTCGTGGGATCGAGCGGATGGTCGAGGACGACCGCTACTGCATTGACGTCCTGACGCA
>Ga0193741_1000246_pt1 | contig 15267 bp, 14 predicted proteins | sample L2s2metaG_FD_143059 | JGI IMG/M metagenome (GOLD analysis project Ga0193741, IMG submission 143059) | Soil microbial communities from a riparian zone of the East river system, Colorado, United States - L2s2 | ecosystem: Environmental > Terrestrial > Soil > Riparian zone | place: USA: East River...
AAAATCATATTAATTCCACATTGGAAATTCTTTGTGAACTAAAAAAAGAACTTAAAGATAAAGATAATTTAACAATTAAAACTTATGATTCATTTCAAAGACATGGTATAATAATTATAGATAAAGATAAGGAAAATGCTTTAGTAAAGGTAGAAAAATATGATTTTGATAATCCTAGTAATAGACAAAATAAAATAGCGTATAAAGTTGATAATCCTGATTTTTATGAATCTTCTTTGAACGCATACAATGAGTTATTAGAAAAATCAACAGACTATAATTGTTGATTCTTCTTAGCATTCTGTATCAATGTAATCCACTTGTTTTTACCTTCTACTTTTATGCCAGCAACTTCTGAAGTTTTAAAATAAGGTTTATGAAAATGGGTGCTAAATTAAGAGCCGCAATAACACCCACTATGTTTACATCTTTCAATGAATAGAAGATGCATTAAATATATGTACAATAAAAAATAAAAAGATTATTGATTTATCACCCCGAATTTGACAGCCTTTTTCTCTAATTCACTTTACCGAAGACTTGACAAAGCCCATAATACAAAATAAATATTATTTATTTTGCTGTTATTCCTCCATCTATATTGATTTCCGCTCCTGTTATCCATTTGGATTTATCAGAACAAAGAAATAAAATAGCATTAGATATATCAGAGGGTTCACCAATACGACGAAGAGGAAATGATGATTCTAGAGTTTTCCTTGCATTTTCATCCCTCATAAAAGGTTCTAGAAAAGGAGTTCTAATAGTAGAGGGCACTATACAATTGCATCTAATTCCGTGCGGTCCATATTCTACAGCAATATGTTTGGTAAATGAAATTATACCACCTTTAGTAAGTCCATAGATTGACAATGGCACTCCAGGGATTGCTCTTGTTCCCAAAGTAGAAGAAATATTAATAATACAACCATCCCTATTTTCAACCATAAGCGGTAAAACTGCTTTTGTCATTTGAAGCGCACCTATAATATGAACATTGATAAGACTCATCCATTCATCATGGGATGTTTCATGAAAAGATTTAGGATCATTTATAACTCCTGCATTGTTTATTAAAATGTCAATCTTATTATAATTATTTGTTATTTGTTCTATCATATTTAAAACATCTCCTTCCTTAGCTATGTCTCCTGGAAGAATCAAAATATCCTTTTTATTACCTATTTCCTTCGAAAGACTAGTTAGTTTTTTAGCATCACGTCCATTTATAACAACTTTGCAACCTTCAGAAATTAGAGATTTTGTAATATCTCTGCCTACTGTGCCACCGGCTCCAGTTACAATAGCAACTTTATTTTTTAAATTCATATACATCTATGTTATAATATTTACATCATTTTAAATCGATCTCTTTATATTCCATTTTTATGATGATTAAGACTAAAATAAGTAAAAGAGTTATGTTAGTTATAGTTATGATATTAAAAAAATTCTTATGTGTTTAGCATAGATATCACATTGTAATATATATTGGATATTTTGAAGAAATTTACGATTGTCTTTATTTTAGTCTGTTTTTGTTTATATTTATAGAACAAGAGTATTTCACTATCCTATATGGCGGAAGAAATCATAACTATCACTCCAGGATCTAGTGATGAAAAAAGAGAAAGATTCTAGGATATCACATATTATCCAATAAAGCCAGGAAAAATAATAAAGTGGAGTAATGCAGACAATATTCCCCATGAAATAGAAATACTAAGTCAGAATAATGTTACGAGTAAAAATTATAAAATCAATCCTAAAGATACTTTTTCATTTAAATTTGAAAAAAATGGTAAGTATACATTTCAATCTCCTCAATATCATTGGATGAAAGGAATTGTTGATGTTACAAAAATATTAAAACTAAAAAACTGAACTAAAAGAGATCGATGTGGAAATTACATGGTCACCTTCTACGCTAGAAATGAACTTACTCATTTTAAAATCATTTTTACAGATAAAAACAAAAGTAACATAGAACATGTAGATTATATTTACGCTATAAAAGATAAAATAGGTAACTTAATTGCTCCAAATACCTCTATTCATTCAAGATAGGGAATGGAAATGACCCAATTTAAAATTGACCATTTACAAAATTTGCTTTTAGAATTAACATAAGTGATTTATCATTTCAACTCATAGATACACAAAAAGTAAAAGTTGTATTTGAATAATAATAAATACTAAAAATTCTCAAAGAATTACTTTGACAAGATTAATAGATTTATAATATTTATGTAAAGAGTGTGATCTCACTTAGGTAGTTGATATGAATTCTATAGAATTAATGAAAAAAGAAATTGAAGATCAAGTAGATAAATTAAAAATCAGTATCCTTGAAAAAAATAAAAATAGTTCTGAATACCTTTTTGTCGGTTCAGGTGATTCTTTTGTTTCTGGTTTAATAGCAAGTTATGAATCTAATTTTAATTGTTTATGTATAGATCCTGTTGAATTAATAATTAATCCAATTTTAAGTAAGAATAAAATAGTATGCTTTATTTCTATTTCTGGAAAAACAAAGGAAAATATTTTAGCAGCAAAAAAAGTAAAAAAATATTGTAAAGAAACAATAGCTATTACTGCTAATTCTACTAGCGACCTTGCAAAAAATTGTATGAGAGTAATTAATTTAGACTATCAAAAACCGCCTTTGGCTACTGCAGGAACTCTGGGCTTTATGTTAACTACAATGACGGCATTAGCATTAGCAAAGAAATCAAAAGCAGTTAATAATACCAAAATAATTTATGAGAAAGCTGAGCAATTTGCAAATGATACAATTGATAAAATTAAAAAATATTCTTCGTTAAATAAAGACCAATCCTTTTTTTTTCTAGGTAACTCAACTTTATTTCCAATTTCTTCTTACGGTTCATTAAAGATAAATGAAGTATTAGGATTAAAATCGTCTGCATGTTCAGTCGAAAATTTTTGCCATTCACCATTATTTAGTTTAACACATAAAGACATAGTAATTATTTTTTCATCCAAAAAGCAACATATCAATAAAAAAGCTAACAAGTTAAATTCTCTTTTAAATAAGCAAAAATTTTATTCATTTCTTATTGAAATACCTTTTAATACTAATATAGAAATTATATATTTCTCTTCTTTCTTTGTCCAATTATTTGTATACGGGTTAGCAAAAGAAAAAAAATTAAAAAATTGTTATTTCCTAGAAAATAAAGAGTTGCTTAAAATTAGCTCTGATCTAATATACTAAATTAATTTTGGTATAGAAAGGAGACAATTACCAAAATTTTGAAGCAAGTCAATGTAAATAAAGAAATACCCAATGAAGTTTATTATAATTATTAATTGGATATTCCTGATTACTATAGCATTTTAGGAGTAAGTGAAGATGCGACATTCCTAGATATCAAAAAGTCATACAGATTTCTAGTGAAAAAATATCATCCTGATAGAAATTCTGGAAAAGAAATTGAGTCAGAGATGATAAAGAAAATTAATATTGCTTTTGAGGTTCTTTCTGATAAAAAAAAGAGGATGGAATATGATCATTTATGTTCAGAAATTCAAACTTTAAATTTAAACCATTATAATAGAGAAAATGATACCAAATTAAGAAATTATAATGAAGGCATAGAAAATACTACTACAACAACCAAAAGGAAAATTCCTACTGAAATATCTAGGTTTAAAATTATTGTTGAACCATCTTTATGCATGGCTTTTGGAAGTTGTGAAATTCTAGCTCCACATGTTTTTCATGTGGAAACTAATAAAATTATCAATCCCAAGGCAGTGGTAGTATCAGAGACTGGAGACAAATTTGAATCTATTTTAGATGCAGCAAAAACATGCCCAACCAAAGCAATTATAATTATTGACAGATATACCGGAAAACAAATCTTTCCATGATATAGAAAATTTTTATATAATTTCTTACGTTAAAGTATAAAGTATTTCATTCTTTTAAAAAAAGTAAAGTAAAAAGAATGTCACGGTATTTGATTTTTTCTGATATAGATAATACACTTCTCCAATCATATATTATAAAAGAAGGAGAAATTTATCATACTGAAGACTATGGAGAAATTAAAGAAATTGTTCAAAGATTACGTAAAAACAATATTCCTTTGGTCTTATGTTCATCAAAAACTCGAGTCGAACAGGAAAAAATAAGAAAATATCTAGAGATTGAAGATCCATTTATAGTTGAAAACGGTGGAGCAATTTGTATTCCTGAGAATTATTTTCCTATAGATCTTGAAGAGTTAGGTTTATCAATCAACCGTATAAATGAAAATTTAATTATAGAATTAGGAAAATCATACAATAGAATAATAGAAACTCTTCAGGAAATAAGAAAAATATTTCACATCGACTTCATTGCTGTACATGATCTTTCATTGCCACAATTAGCTCAAAAGGTAGGCATAACAATAAATGATGCAAAACTAATGGCATCAAGGGAATATAGCGAAACAGTACTTGAATTTAATAATATCAATGAATTAGATAAGTTAAAAAAAATATTGAATGATAGAGGTCTTCGTATTTTACAGGGAACAAGGTATAATACAATTTCTTCTTTACATGATAAAGGCTCTGCAATTTCAATATTAAAGAAGTTATATGCAATGAAATTTGAAAAAGAGAAAATTGAATCTATAGGAATAGGAGATGCAGTTAATGACATTCCAATGTTTGAAAATGTTGACAAACCGTTTCTAGTACGAAATATTCAAAATGGTTATACCCCCATGAAAATAAATAATCTTATCAGAGTAAATGGAGTTGGACAGACAGGATGGAAAGAAATAATATTAAACTACATACTCAAAAAGTAGAGAAAATGAAGGATGCAACTATTCACATAGTTCCCCATATGCACTATGATGCAGTATGGATTCTTAACAAAGAAGATTACTACTTTGTAAACATTGAATATATTCTAAAACAAGCTATAAATCTTATTAAAAAATTCGATTATAAATTCATGCTAGAGCAAACTTTTTTATTAGAAAAAATAGAAAAGGATTATCCTCATATTTTTGCAGATATAAGTGACCTTATCAAGGATAATAGAATTGAGATAGCAGGAGGACAGTATTTGTTGGCTGATAACATGGTTCCAAATGGAGAGGTACTTATAAGAGAAATAACCGAAGGAAAAAAATTTGTAAAAGAAAAATTAAATAAAGATATTATAGTTTCATATGGGGCAGATGAATTTGGTTTTAACGCACAGTGGCCTCAAATTTTAAGAAATTCTGGCTACAAATACTTCATTTTTAGAAGAGGAATAAATATTTCTACCCCATCAGAATTTTTTTGGGAAGGACTTGACGGGACCCAAATTCTTACTCACTGGATGCCACTAGGATATCGTGCAGGACTTTTTTTAGATCAGCTACCCCTATCGTTAAAACAATTAAAAAAATATGCTTCAACTAATCAAATTTTAATGTTATCTGGAAGTGGCTCTACTCCTCCACAACCTGAATTAGTTGATGTTATAAATGAATGGAATAAAAAGGTAAATGGAAAAAAAGGAACTAAATCTAAAAGTGAATATAATATTATTATGTCATCTCCTCTTCAATATTTTAATTATTTAGAAAAACAAAATGTACAGTTCAAAGTAAGAAAAGGAGAAATGTATTCTGGAAAGTACTCTGCTGTATATCCTGATTGTACATCCACGCGTATGTGGCTGAAACAAGGAATGAAAGAATTTGAGAATAGTATTTTACTCTACGAAAGATTAGATGCTCTATCTTGGCTAATTAATATACATGACGAAAATATTTCAGATCAGCTTCACAAGTATTGGAAGAAAATATTATTTGTTGCAATGCATGATGTTTTACCAGGTACAGGAGTTGATGAGATATATAATGAAGTAAGGGATATATTTGAAAATGAGAGAAAAAGTATAGACAGGTCAATTTTTGAGTATTTGAGAAAAATTTCATTAATGACTAATTATGATAATGACATCTTTATTTTTAATCCTCTTTCATGGCAAGTTACAAACTGGACAGAAATAATTTTAGAATTTAATGAAGGTGAAATCAAAGGTATAAGTTGCTTAAAAAGTGGAGATCAGATTATAGAGATAGAAATTCTTGATTATTCGTTATACCAAGATAATACTATACAAAAAATAAGTATAGGTTGTATTATCTCTGTTCCTCCATTTGGGTACAAAACTTTAGAGATAGTAAAGTCAGATAAAATAGACGGCGAAACAATAATTGCTCATGATACAAGTTTTAAAAATAAAGAATACGAAATTGAAGTAAATAGAGAAAATGCAATTATTACAGTTTTTAAATCCATAAAGAATAACAAAAAATTACACTATTGTACAGGAAATGAAATAATATTAGATGAAGAGATAGGAGATCTTTATTATCATCGGGAAAATCTAAAATTATTTAAATCAGAAACTGGTGATGGAATTAAATATGGGATATTTAAACCAGAAAAATACGAAGTAATACATAGAAAACTGAAATCCCATATAAAGTTTAAGAGCAAATATTTTGCATTAAGATGGCCATATAGATTTACTGAAAAACTTAAACCAATGATGTTTAGACACGATTTCATAGATATTGAAAAAGAAATAATAATCTATAAGAATTTAAATAGAATAGATTTTGTAACCCATATTTTTAATAAGCATCCTCATTCACGACTCAGAGTAAGGTTTGATACTAAAAGCAGAGCAAAAAGTTATTGGTGTGGAACACAATTTGGTGTTGTCGAAAGAAAAACCGATCTTTATTATCAAAAAGATAGTCGCAAATGGTTTGAAAAACCTTCAGGAGTATTTCCCTCACTTGAATGGATTGATTATTCTATTAAAAATGATTCTAATAAAACTGTCGGAATTAGTCTTCTTCATCAGGGTTTGCCATCTCATGAAATCAGAGATGGATCGATATACCTTACGTTACTTCGTAGTATAGTATTATTATCTTCTGACGGTATAATGGGACCATGTATACCTACACCTGATGCAGCTGAAGTTAAACCATACACTTTTAAATATTCAATCCTACCTCATGAAAACGATTGGAGTGAAGATCTAATATATCAACATGGATCGGAAATAAATATGTCGTTAATACCAATTCAGATAAAGAAAAGCAATGATAGAAAAAACAATATAGCAGAGAATAATGGAAATAAGCTTAACATATTAGATAATTCAAAATCCTTTCTGGAAATCTCAGAAAGTAATGTAATATTGAGTACAATGAAGTTAAGTGATGATAAAAAGGGAATTATTTTAAGAATTTACGAAACTGAAGGGAAAAAAACAAGAGCAAAAATAAAACTTGTAGCAAAAATAAAAAATACAAAGTTAATAGACTTTATGGAAAATGAGATTCAAGAAATTAAAAATATAGATAATGACACAATTATTATTCAGATAGATCCATTTAAAATAATAACCTTAAAAATCCTTTTCAAATGATTAGGAATGAAAAAAGTTTCGAAAAGGGCTTTAATCTAGAAAGTAGGAAAAATTACAGTTTTCAATACAATGAGTACTTATTTCATTCTAAAAATAATGATAGCATAATAAATTACTCTATAACTATATTTAAGTAATATATCTAAGTCACAGTACAAAAAGAATAAAACAAATGGTAATGAATGGTAACGAATATAATAGTTAATTATATCGCAAACTTATTGAATTAGTTTCAAAATGATCCTTCAGCTATTATTCTTGTAGTTTTACTATCTGGTTTTAATATTAAAAATTTTTGTTTTTCATAATAGGCGATAGGTTTTTCTAAAGATAATAGTATTTTAGAATTATTGATTAAAATTTTTACTGGTTTTATTTGTAGACCGACTGAAAGTAAATATGTTTGTGTATCTGTAATCTCTCCGTTATAATATTTATTCTTTAAAAAATCTGTTACTAATACTTCTGTAACTGCTGTCTTCATGGTATCTCCAGAACAAATAATATCCCCTCTTTCTATTTCTCTAGGTGACACTCCCTTAACTGCTAAGCCTACCCGTGATGGACTTGAAGACTCATCGACTGGATCATCATGCATTTGAATAGATTTAATCAAAGCCTCTTTATTTGAAGGCAAAATCCTCAATTTATCATATACTTTAATTCTTCCTTGTTTGATTCCTCCAAGTAAAACTGTCCCAACACCTTTGACGTCAAAACTATGATCAATTGGCATTAAAAGATCTCCTTCTATTGAATTTGAGTGTAGATTATTTATCTCATTTTTTAAAATTTCCAGACTCTCTATTTTTTTAAAATTTTCGAGTACAGTACCTTTAATCATCTGATTAAATCTTTGTTCGTCTATATCATAAGAATGGAGCAAAAAGCCATTTCTAATACCTAGGCTATTTACAGCTATTATTTGTTCTGCAAGATATTTGTCCAATTGTGTTATATTTAAAACTACGAAATCTGTCATATTCAGGACTTGAGGTAATGTCTGAATTTTATCTGGAAAAGAAATTGGAGCAATAAATGTAAGTATCCGATCCTTTAATTTTCTGTCATAAAGCACTATATCAGAAAGAGTACCTCGTTTTCCAAAATCATTAAGAAATTCATTGCTGCCAAGAACAGCTATATTCAAACTTTCCACAACAAAAAAAATAATAAATAATCAATAAAATTGTTTATAAATTCGTAGAGTTAATATCAATAATTACTTGAAATGATTAAAAAAAGGTTTCATTCATTGTTTTTACCATTAGTAGTTTCGGGTATAATTATATCAACTTTTGGAATTTTTTTGTTTTTTTTAGGTCAAAGTATAAAATATGGAGAAGGTTTTGAAATAATAGGAATTAGATTCATAATTGCCGGTATTGCAACAGTAGCCCTAGGATGTTTTGCCCAGTACTATACAAAAATTAGAAATTCTTTACTTATTTTTAAATATTTTTTAGGAAATATAAATAAAAAAAATTAAGGCATCATCGAGGTAAAATATTTATTTATTTATTTATTTATCTATCTATCTATCTATCTTAAATTATGTAATAGGCTTTCGAGAAAGGTAAGCTTTTATATATTATTTATGTAGGAAAATCATGACAGAACTAAATAATAATAAAAAAATTTATGTAATTGTTCATGGAAATAGACAAAATTATGACAAAGTCAAAAGTATGTTGATAGAAAAGCAATTAAATGAAGAGAAAATCTCAATGGCATCTTTAGAAAAAGCTGGAGAAATTGGAGAATATGTAGCCATGACATGGCCTCCGATGGCAGCGAAAGAAGTAATAGTAAGTGAGATTGTGGGGACAAATGCTGATGGCCAAGGAATGGGAGCGTGGAGCTCAATTGAACAGAAAGAATTATTTAGATTTTCATTATGATAATGGTATTATAAGAAGTCTAATCTCAAATATACTAATTTAACTTATCAGTACACTAATATCTTATTTTGATCCTCCTCTTATAATTTGTAAAAGGTGAAATGTTATATCAATTGAACAAAAACAGACTGTTTTGAACCTTTACAAATCAGGGATTCCCCTTGAAGTAATTGCATTTCAAACAGATTTAGAAGTCCAAGAGGTCCAAAATATAGTAAGCCTAGAAGAGCAAAAACAGTCAGAAGACAAAATTTACAATTCGCCTTCTTTAGCAGAATTTTATCTTGATGCTATAGTAGATATTAATGAGCTAATTAAAAATGCTCAAGCAAGAACATGGTCAGCCTTACAAGCAAAGGAGTTTAATATTTCAACAGAGAATTCTAGACAAATTTTGGAAAATTTGCTTGACTCGAAGACAAGACTAGTTATTATACATGTGGATTTAGTGGGATTTACAAAACTTGCTATGAACCTTTCGGCGAATCGATTAGCAGACATAATACGAGCTTTCACTCAAGAGATGTCTATTTTAATAGCATCATATGGTGGGCACATACTAAAATTTGTTGGAGATGCAGTTTTAGGCTTTTTTATAGTTAAATCATCTGAAAAAAATGAAGAAGATAAACTCCCTTGTATTAATGCAATTAATTGTGCGCTCTCAATGGTCTCTGTAATTAGACATGGAATTAATCCTATTTTGAGTCAATATGATTATCCTGAGATTCATGCTCGGATAGGAGTTGATGTGGGAGAAAATGTCGTTGTTCAATACGGATGGGAAACAAGTGTATTAAAACATGGCACTGAAAATATAATAACAAAAAAACCTATTATTGATATTTTAGGATATACAATAAGTATAGCAGTTAAAATGACCTCACTTGCAGAATCTGATCAGATTGTAATAGGACAATTTGTATATGATTCTGTTGACAAGAATCTAAAAGAAAGATTTAAAGAACTTCCTATACATACAGAAGTATGGAATTATATATCCAGTACTACAGGTGGAATATATAGATTATATGGAAATACAAGAGACTCCACCTATTATTAAAATATAATATAGCTAAACTTTCTTTCCAAAGCAGTTTTTAATTTTTAATTTAATTTGTACATTATATATTAAGACAAAATATAATATCAACAATGACTGTTACAGAGGGAAAAATAATTATTCATAATTTTGAAAGTTCAGTATTAAAATCTAATCCTTTGAAAGATCCATATAATAGAGAAATCATAGTATATGTTCCTCATGATTATTCACCAAGTCAATCCAAAGGATTTCCAGCAGCTATTGGACTTTCAGGATTTAGTGGTAATGGTAGAACCTTCTTCAATTTAGATCCTCTTGGTGAAAACATTGAGCAAAGAATGAATAGATTAATTTCCGAAAAAAAATGTGGTTCTATGATTTTAGTTATTCCAAACTGTTTTACAAAATTTGGAGGAAATCAGTATATAAATTCTACAGCTACAGGAAGATATGAAGACTATATCGTTAATGAAATACTCCCATTCATACAAAATAATTACAATATTTCTTCATTTGGAGTATGGGGTAAATCTTCAGGTGGATATGGTTCACTTGTTTTAGGAATGCGTTACCCTGAATTATTCAAGGCCATTGCTTGCCATTCTGGAGACGCCGCGTTTGAATATTGTTATTTACCAGATTTTCCAAATGCTTATCAAAGTTTTAAGCAAACAGAAGGAATCCAAAACTGGTTTATTCAATTCTGGAATAAATCCAATAAAAAACAAAAAAGTGATTTTATAGCCTTAAATATTTTATGCATGGCAGCACATTACTCTCCAGACCCGGCATCACAATTAGGTGTTAGAATGCCTTTTGATCTTGAGACTGGGGAACTAAATGAAGACACCTGGAAAATGTGGAAGAAATGGGATCCCGTTAAAATGATAAACCAATATCAAAATAACCTCAAAAAATTGAGTCTATTGTACATAGATTGCGGGAGCAATGACGAATTTAACCTTCACATTGGTGCAAGAATAATTCACCAAAAACTTGAAAATATGAATCTTAAACATCATTATGAAGAATTTGATGGTGGTCACTCTAATACCAGCTTTCGGTATGACATTTCTTTTCCATTGATATATTCATCACTTTCGTAGAATTTTATGTCAGATATTATACTATAAATTTTACTTAACTAAACTTTTATAGGAATAAGTATTAATATATATTACTTGAATACTAATAATATTCCTTAATAACAATATGTATTATATTTACCTATACTTATTATATAATGTCTTTGAATTCACTTAATATGCAATGTTTTCATCAGATTGTATACAAAAAATGAATAGAATAAATTCACTAATAATATTAGCATCGATAACTTTGGGAGCATTTTTGGTGTTGAACACCTATCCTTTGATGAAGGTGTTAGCGTCAGAAGAAAGGTCAGAACATTATTATCCACCAGCACAAGATTATCCACCAGAAAATGGCTATAATTCAGATAGGCAATATAATCAAGACAGATACGGAGAATTTTCAGACCAATATGAAAGTGGATATTATGAAGATCACTATGGTAAACCATATAAAATAAATTAAATTAATTAAATCCTTTTCTTTTATTTTATTACAAAAGTCTTATAATTTGAACTAAATGTTTTATCAATCACTTAATACCTGGCTATGTAATCATTTTTATACTCTTAATTGTTATTATTCTAAGACAATTAAATTATCCTATTTATGTACGAATAATTAATAAATGAGATTGCATCCATTACAATATCTCTTTGTTTCATATCTTCAGTAGTACTTGTAGGTTGGAGAGAAAATCGAAGTGTCATTTCTGTTCCTTCTTTTGAATGTTCCTGTCGTTCTTTTGTTAATTTAAAAAGACTATTACTATCTAAAATAAAATGTACTATTACATTAGAAGAATTAGAATATCTATCTACTGATACAGATGCGGAGCTTATTTTGTCATGATCAATATTATTAATTGTAGACAAGTACTCTGTTGCATTAAATAGCTCATTAAAAGTCTCTGGAATTTTTATTTCCATATGAATATAAATGAATCCCTCTTCAATTCTTGTCATGTTGTATTTAAATGGAATTTCAAATGAAATTTTTCTAGACTGTTGATCATAATCATAATTTACTATTTTATCATTAAATGACAAAATCGTTAGTTTTTTATCTTGATTATCGTCTATTACAAAGTCTACTATATTTCCCAAACTAAGATAGGAATCAAATTTAAGGATTACATTATTATTTAAATCAGGATGATTAGACAAACCAATATTTACTTTTAATCTATACATTCCACTATCCAGTTTTGGTCTATCAATAAGTATTATTCCATTTTCATCAGCATGCATTAGCTGCTGCTCATCGAGGTTATCAATTACATAATGATTATCAGTTTTTATATTCTTCCTTTGATTTGAATCAAATTCGAGAATTAAGGTTCCATTTTTCGAAATGAAAGATCCATTTAGAAATACATTTTCCGTAACTTTCCGATCGTTAAATTCACTTTTTAATAAAGTAATGTTATAAAAATCAGGTACATATGTTATATTTTTATCAATATCTATTAAATTGAATAACAAAGATCTTTTTTCATTTATATTTGATTTAGTCATAGATGGTTTGAATTCAACATGTAAACTCAAGGGTGTATCATCTAAATTAAGAGGCGGTAAATAATCAATACCAAAATTGTTTCGTATACCATTACCATAAACATTTGCTAGTGTCATAAAATAAATAGATAATAATATTGTTAATGATAGCAATATTACTAAAATTTGTGTCATAGTTTAGCTTTCTAAAGATAATAAGATGAATTCAGGTCAATTTATAAAAAAGAAGAGATTTTTCTGTCTATTTATCTAAACAGAAAATTACATATACTTTCGTTAAAATTCATCATACACTCTTTCTTTAATTCCTCAGTAAATTTCCCTTGATCATCGCCAAAATCCTTAGGATTGAATGGAGGAACTCCCTCCTCTTGATCTAATGGCCTTTGAACAATTTCCAAATTAACTGGAACATTTAGTATTTCGTTGTCTCTTAATATTTTTAGTTTTACAACATCGCCCTCTTTTTTATTCATCAAATAATTAGTTATATCTGAAACTGAATTTATAGTCTGATTGTCTATTCCAACTATTACATCTCCGCCTAATCTATATTGAGTATTATTTATTATTTCTACTATGTATCCACCTCGTACTCCTGCTTTATCAGCTGGACCATTAGAATTTATATCAATTACAAGAAAACCACGTGCTTCTGTTAGATTCATTTTCTTTGCAATATCAGGCGTTACATCTATCCCAGTAATACCAAGCGAAGGATGCTGTGATGAACTAATAAGAGTTTCAGAACTGGGTCTTGCTTGTAATACAGTAGTTTTTTCCTGAACAATTCCATCTCTAATTATGGTTAATGAAATATTACCTCCTACTGATTTTTCCCTTTCTAGATGAGAAAGTATGTCGTCTATTTTTCTAACAGGATTTCCATCTATTGCTATAATAATGTCACCACCAAGTTCAACTTCTCTTCCATCTATAGTATCTATTTTATCGCCACCTCGTACTCCTGCTTTATCTGCTGGACCATTAGAATTTACATCAATTACAAGAAAACCTCGTGCTTCTGTTAGATTCATTTTCTTTGCAATATCAGGCGTTACATCTACTCCTGTTATCCCAAGCCAAGGATGTAGATAAGAACCATTTTTCATTAATTCTGGTATTACCTTTTTTAATGTGTTGGATGGAATTGCAAATCCTACTCCTGCATATACACCAGTATTAGAGAAGATCGCAGAATTTATGCCAATTACCTCTCCATTAAGATTTAATAAAGGACCTCCAGAATTACCCGGATTAATAGCTGCATCTGTTTGAATGATATCAGGTATAGAAAATGATGCGATTCTATTATCAGTTCCGAATATATTTTCGGGTGTTGATGGAAGCAATCTTCCTAGCCCACTAACAATACCCTCTGTAAGTGAACCAGATAAGCCAAAAGGATTACCAACTGCAGCAACAGTTTGTCCAACAATGAGATTAGATGAATTACCCAATTTTAATGGAAATAGTTTTTCCTTTGGAACATCATCTAATAAAAGAATGGCAAGATCACTATGTGGATCTGAACCTACGACTTTACCTGTATAAATTGTCCCGTCAGAAAACGTAATATGAAGATCTTTACCTCCTGCTGTTACATGATTGTTGGTAATAACGTGTCCATTTGTATCATATACAAATCCTGAGCCTAATCTACTACCTAACAATTCTGTAGTAGTTTCATCCTCACTCGAAATTTGCACGACTGATTTTTCTACATGTTTGAATAACTCAGAAAGAGTCTGGGTTTTATTGGTAAAATTTTCGCTTGCAAGAGAATCTTTCATGCTATAATTAATTGTAATTAAAGTCATCAAAGAAATTGCTATAATTAATAATGTCATTTTATTGTAGAGCTTTGCTATAGACTTTTTTAAAATCAATCTATTATGGTTCAATATCATTTAATAAATTTTAGTTATGTATATTTCTTGATGATCGGTTGCAAGAATGATCTATATAGATCTGTGCTAGCTATTGATAATCTACTTTAAACTACATGATATTTTAATTATACCATTACTCAACTCTAAATCTATATATCCAAAGAGATACTACTAAACATTAACCTTTTAGAAAATTTTAAAGAAAAAGAAAGGATGGATATCTTTAGCAATTGTAGCTAGTGATTATATTAGTTAAAAAAGTGAATCAGTTTTGAAAAGGATAATAGCTTCAACAAAATCAAACGTATCTTAACTAAATTTAAGAATTTTTGATTCTAAATAATAATTC